>Ga0315545_1002781_pt1 | contig 15472 bp, 11 predicted proteins | sample SalMarSW160210MG_FD_203096 | JGI IMG/M metagenome (GOLD analysis project Ga0315545, IMG submission 203096) | Salt marsh sediment microbial communities from the Plum Island Ecosystem LTER, Massachusetts, United States - Salt Marsh Sediment SW1602-10 ... | reverse complement strand
GCCCAATAATTAAAGGCGAACATATCGCCAGCTTTTCTCTGAGCGGCTTCACTAAGATTCCCATTAATCGTTAAAGGGGCCAAGCCATTTTCGGCTCTTTTTTGATTAGTTATCTCAATCACTCTTTCAGGCGTAATATTAGAGGCAAAACCTAAAACAGAAGGGGAGATTAGAAGATAAAAATTTAGGGCAAACTGGCCCAGAATAAATAAAGCGACAAAGAGAGATAAAATAGAAGGATGAAGAATTCTCGCTCGACAATTATTAGTATGATGAGGTGTGAAAAAATGCTTAAACCAGTCACCTAGGTTCATCTTATCTTCATTGTAGGCTTAATTTGAAGATGAAGTCAAGAAGAATTAAGGAAAATTACTCTTTTTTCTTTAAGAAGAAATAAATAACAAGAATGATCAAACCACCGCCAACAATAATAATGCCGACAATCTGCCAGGTACTAAGCCTAAATCCTTCTCCATCAGCTACTCCCGCCACAGACTCTCCGCCTCCAAGTTCTCCATCTCCTGTTCCCCCATCGGCTCCTTCTTGACCATCTACGCTCTTATCTCCGACTTCAGGAAGAACGACTTGATCGCCTTCAACTGCTCCTGTTGCTCCAGCCGTCTCATCACCTAAAACTTCAGTTGAACTTGCTGGAATATCACCGATAACCCCTGAGATATTACCGGCGTGGTCAACAACTCTTAAAACATAATAGTAATCTTTACTTTCCGGAATTCCATCTTCATAACACTTCTCTTCATTCTTAGTTCCACCTACCTCGGCAACTTGTGTTGAACCATCAGCCTGGAATTCCTGTTCATCGGAACGATAGACAACCACCCTATCAAAATCATCTTCATCTGGATTCTTCCAACAGATTTTATAAACAAAGGTATCCTTTCTTTCTTTCTTGTAATCGCTTACTGGTCCTGGGGCTTGACGGTCAATGGTAAAGCTTTCTTCATCTGAATTATCCGTTTCTGAACTACTGACGGCCTTAAAGTAGATTTTATAAAGACCATCTCCAGAAAGTATACCTCCATCAATAGTAAAGGTATCAGAAAGATTAGTTGAAGTACCGATTTCTTGATAGCTATTTCCTTCCTTCTTAAGATAACCGGTTACTGTAATAGAGTCGCCTGAAGCATCGACAGCCGTATAGCTGATTTCAAAAGGATCATAGTTAATATAATCAGGCATATCAACACTCTTAATCATCAGTGTCTGGGCAAAGGTAAGATTAGCAAAGGCAAAGAGAGCGATGATGAAAATCGGAAGCAACTTTAGAAGCCTCAAGAAAAACTTACGGGTTTTACCATAAAATCTCAACATCAATCCTAAAATAACCATCAGAAGAGCAATAATCAATAAAATTGTTGGTGAACCAGTAGCCGCCCCTAAAACCTCTCCCCCAGGTCCAATTGATGCTCCTGCAACTGTTCCAAAACCACCAATAGAAGTTGTATAAGAGACACCTACTCCGACAGCGGTGTAAACAAAGGCAAAATTAGAATAAGAGGTTTCATTATCAGGATCAGAGGCTCTGTTGGTCCCTGAAGCAACAGAAACATTAGGATAGCTACCATTAGGCAAGCCAGAGCCAATCGTCGCCTGATAGGTAATGACTCTTTCTCCCGCAGCTTCAATATCACCCAAATTCCAAATCAATTGCTGACCACTAATAGTTGGCTCTGAGTCTATTCCATCAACCTGGGCTGTACCGGTATTATAGCTAAAGCCATCAGGAAGCGTATCACGGACAACGACTCCGTAAGCTGTTGAATCAGAACTATTAGTTAAGGTCAAAGTAAAGTTCAAAAGATTTCCTGGAGAAGCAGTTTTGTCAATCTTATCATGAGTCTTATGTAAACCAAGAGTAATTGGTTTAAGTTCATTAAAGAAATTAACTGAAACTGGCTGCCCGGAAGAATCGATTAATGTTTCAACTGAGCCTTCTGTCCCATCACTTGGTCGATAACCAGGCAAATCATTTAGATCCTCCGTTACTCTATAATCTCCAATCTCTAATTTGCCAAAGGTATAACATCCTTCTTCGCCTGTGTCACCCATTCCTAAAACCACCCACTCAAATCCATCTTCATCTTCTTTCATCTTCTTTTCTAAAGTCATCGTTACATCCATAATCCCTGGTTCTCCATCATCTAAAAGACCATCACCATTGTAGTCATCGTATTTACAGACAGTTATTTGGCCTAACATATAGTTTCCAAAATCAACACTACTTGTCTCTTCTCCCGGATTAACAGTAACTGCTTGACAATTTGATTCTCCAGGTTGAGTCCTCATCCAATCACTCTGTTCAACTTCACAAACATAATAATCACCAAATAAAACATCTTGAAATGAATAATTGCCACTCCCATCAGTAGTTGTTGAATCGATTAATTGGCTTTCACTATCTCTAAGTTCAATTAGCCAACCTAATAAACCAGAATCACCATCGTTACTCCCATTTCCATTCATGTCTTCATACTTCATGCCGGAAACAGAACCATAATCTGGCGCATTAAAGGCGACACAGTAATAAATCTGACCATATTGAGGATTATTTACCCATTCCCAGTTATCATAGTGATAAACATCACCAGTGCAATAGAATTCAGCCGAGAAATCATTATTATCATCATTACTAAAACCAATCATCGGATCTACAGCATCAGAGATTATTTCTCTAAGTTCAATTCTTCCGCCAAGCACAGAGAGGTCACTAATTTTTACCGTCTCCCCGGCAGCAAAAGTATTCCAAGGAGCACCTAACACACTCGTATCTGTCTGAAAAGCTCCAAAACTTCCGGCCCCAGCACCAGCCCACTGGAATTGCCATTGTTCTTCAAGGCTACAACCAGGGTGGCTATCAACATAATCTTGGGCTGTATTCACCCCAATCGTTGAACCATGATTACCCCAATTTGGAAGATCTGCTTCATCTTCACAGATAACCTTCGCGGCCTTAATTTTTACTGGTTCCTCATTAGTGAAAGTGCAAATAATATCCTCGTCAGCATCAAGATCAATCTCTACACTTTTACCTGGTAAATCATAGAGACTCCCACCATCAACATCTCCCGTACAGCCGATGGAAGTTAAAACTAAACCATTAGCTTGGGTTTCAGTTACCGTGTAATTACCTTCAGGAACATCAGTAAATACTTTTTGTCTCAATGCTGAACCATCATCGGTTAGATCAAAGGTGCCTAAATTTCCCTCAAAGGTGAATTGCTCGGGATAATCCGGAATACGATCCTTAATAATGGTGATTGAACCCGTCTCTTGACACTCATAAATATCTAAATCTAAACTGCCACTATTATCAGACATTCCGGCCTGATTCTGCCAAGAAGTATTGAACCAATCACTATATCGATCACCAATAACAAAATGCGTCCAATCACTATTAGGTTCATAATACTTGTTGTAGACGTGATCAGGATTACAATCACCCCAGTCAACAACACCAACTATACCCGTCCCAAAATCAGAGAGTAAAGCATGAGCGGCGTAATCGCTGCCACTTCCATGAATTCCATATTGAGGGACTAAAACTCCATTAAGGAGAGTATAACCAGCATCAGCCAGATAGCCAGCGGCCGAAGTTGGGACAAATGTTCCACTAGCCTCAAAGAGTAATTTCATCCCCGTTGGTAGATTAAGATTCTCTCCATCTGGATCAGTGGCCAAAATTACTCCAGACCAAATAGGATTTTGGCTTTTAACTGTCCCTTCTGGACAACTATGTTGACCATCATAGATAGGAACTAAAGTACAATTTGCGGTACAGAAATTTTCACCTTCCGTAACGCCATCATCGTCATCACATTCCTCTGATCCATTAATTTGACCGTCACCACAGTATTCAGTTGGCTGACATTCACCCCACTGACAGGAAGAACAAGTTTGAAGGCCATTATAACCATCTTGAGCTTGGCAAGCTTGGGGCGGATCATTATCACAATCTTCATAAGGTAAATCAAGATTGCTATCACCACAATAAGGGCCGGTGACTGTCACTGTTTGACAGTCATTACTACAATAATCACAAGTACCACCATAGCTTGGAGTACAAACTTGACCATTTTGGGCCCCATCATCACACTCTTCTTCACCGTAAATACCACCATCACCACAATACTGAGCTGTATTCTCAAAGACACAAGAAACTATATCATTATTGCCAATAACAATTCCGTCAACGCTGTCAACATTATCAAAAGTACCTACTGGCACTGTCGCCTTTTCACAAGTAGCAGTAACTAGGCTATGGCCACCCTGTAAAGTTTCTATAACATCAACATTAGCCGAACCATCTGAGGGGTTAATATCAAAATTGATCATTCCGCTACCATCAGTTGTTCCTGAAGATGGATCTGGATCTTCATTGATTACATCAACTGAAAATTCCCAATCCGCAGCTGGCTGACCATCAACATATTTAGTAACAGTTATTGTTCCGCCACAAAGTTCGGTGGCTAGCTGATATAAAATATCTGCCAAAGCACCAAAATTAGCAACATTATAATAGGCATCGGCACTAGAAATAGCCTCTAATCTACTTTGGCTGACATCATTGCCAATACCTAAAGTAACGATACGAATTCCTGCGGCTTTAGCTAAATTTGCTTGAGTTATCGCTGGAGCTAAATGTTCATTTGGCTGGAAAATATTAGGACCTCCAGCACTACTATCAGTAGGATTACCATCAGAAGTAAAGACAATTAAATCCGGCTCGCCACGATTGGGGAATAACAACCGTGAATCAAGCAAAGCATCTTCCCAATTAGTATAACCATCACCATCAATACCATCAATAACTGACGTCAATGAAGGAAGATTGCTTGTAAAACCAGAACGTAGAATAGCCTCATCATCAAAAGAAACAATGGCAATCTCTGTTGGCGTTCCAATAAAGGCATTAACGAAATTAATAAAAGCAGTCTTCATCAAGGCTAGCTCTGTGTTATCAATACTTGTTGAAGTATCTATCACCAAAACCATATCCAAACCACAAGATTGAGAAAGAGAGGGATTAGTTATTTGACAATCACTTGGTTCACCCGAACAAGTGTATCCTGACTCTATTTGACATGAATTATCACAACCATCACCGCTACTATCATTTCCATCATCACATTGTTCGTAATCGGTATCAACGTTGCCATCACCACAAAAAGCAGCTCGACCATAACACCAAGGATTACAATGATCATATGTCCATCATCACAAGTCTCATCTTCATCTACAATACCATCACCACAGGTCGTAATTTTACAGCTTGTAGAACAATAGTCACAGCTTCCCTCATAGGGTGGGGTACAAAGTTTTCCGTTATCTTCTCCATAATCACATTCTTCAGGGCCATTAATATTTCCGTCACCACAATACTCACTTGATTGACAATCTTCCCAACCATCACAACTAGAATTACAAGATTGAGTCCCAGAATAACCATTTCCGGTCGTACAACTTTGGAAATCACCATCGCAAACTTCGCCTGATTCTATTTGACTATTCCCACAAACAGAACAAACCCTCATTACTTCTACCTTAGCCTTATTTATTTTTTTACCAGGGGGGTCGAAATTTGTTATGGGAGTTGGATACCAAACATATTCCCGTTGACCATCTTCATCAACATCAAGCCAAACATTAGTAATCGTATAACCTATTCCTGCTGAAACGGTAATACTCTTTTTATCTGAAGAAAAATCGATTGTTACTTCACTATTAGAAAAATCACCGCTTTTTTCATAAAATGCAGAGTTATTACAAGCAAGTAATACATTAAAATTATCTTCAGAATTATAACCTCCCCAAAACCAGTTATTAATACTTTCACAATTGTAATAACAACGACCAATTTGAATAGTCCATTCTCCAAAAGGTGCATCTGATGGGAGATCATAATCACAATAAACTACCGTCGAGTTTGAATAGGCACAAGTTTGGACAACTTGGTTAGAAGGATTAAGATATCTGAGTCGCATGTTAGCCGCACTAGTTCTAGTTGCTTTCGCATAAACTGTTTCTCCTTGGTAAAAATCATCCTCAACCGTAATATAAGCATCATCGGAATAGCTTTCAACAGTATAAAAAATTGTGAAGTGATCTAAACTTTCAACTTTGACTTTGTCTCCTTCTTGACTTATTTTCCCTTCCTCAACCGTTTTAACTTCCCCATTAGGATCTTCCATAAAAGAAACCTCGGCAGCTTTATTATCCGGTTTTGGCAAAGTCACATCATATTCAAAGGTACCATCCTGCATACCGGTGGTAATATCATAAGCATATTCTCCATAAGGATTAGTTCCTTCTGGAAGATTTAAGTCTGAGATTTTAACTTTTTGAATTTTTAAAGGAGTTGTACCTTCTTGGGGTAAACATTTGAAAGTAACGGAAACTTTGTTTTCTTGAGGGAAAAGATATTTAACACCTAATTTAACTGGTTCTTTGGTCTGAGCCCAATCTTCTTCTAAATTGATTTCCCAATCTTCATTTGTACTATCTTTAATTTCTTGCCCATCTATTAAACAAGTTTTTTCAATAACTGGCTCTTCAACTAATTGACCACTTTCCGGATCCTCTACCTGCTCTTCTAAATCCAAAGGCGGGCCAGTTTCTTGGGGTGGAGCCGAATCTTCTGCTGGGATAATTTCTTCTTCTGTTGTCGGCGTTGAAACTACTTCTTCATCTGGAGTTAAAGTTGGAGTTGCTGTTGGGGAAACTTCCGGCATTGCTTCAACTACTGAATTTTCCTCATCTATTGAATTATCTTCTATAATCGACTCCGAATTTTCTTCATTTTCTTCTACCGTCTCTACCGATTCTTCTTCGGCTTCTTCTGTATTCTCTTCTGCCGGAGCGACTGGTTCCTCATTTTGAGTTTCCGGTTGGTCTTCTTCTTCCGCAAAAGCTGGTTTGTATAAAAATACTCCACTGAAAAGTTGGAGTACTAAAGAAAAAGAAACAAAAATAGAGAAAATCTTGTGGATTTTTTTAAGTTTTTTAGAAGATAAATTCAAAAAACCAGTCATAATAAATATTAACTGGCAGGTGGTGCCAATTATATTACCCTAAGAAGTATTTTGTCAAGTCTCAGTCTTTTAGGTCAACTAGAACTTTAATATTCAATAATAATCAATCTACGGCTTTCGCAATCACCAGTAAGCGGTTGATAGTTGTCCCCGGTGGACTACAGGTCTGCAAAATCAAATTATCGCCCTCGAATCTTTCAACATAGTCAGATAAAAACTTAGGAGAAACAACTTTCTTCTCTTCTACGCGATAAAGATATTCATCATTCTGATAGAAGATAAAAATCTCATCACCTTTTTCTAATTTATCAATAAGATAAAAGACGGCATTGTAACGAGTAATATTAAAAGGCGTATCACTGGAATGAGCAAAGATGAAAACATCACCTTGCTGGAAAGGAAGACTGCTCCCTTTAGCATGAGCAACACCTTCCACTAATAAAGGCAGATACTCATCAGGATTACTAGCGTCGACATTTTCAAAAACTCTAACATTAATATCAATCTTGGGAATGACCAAACCAAAATCCCTTGATACAGGCTCTATAACTATCTCTTCTTCTTTTTGTAAAGAAATCTTGGTGTAATAAACTAATTCCTCTTTTAACAAAGGCCAATAGATAGAAAACAAAAGGAAGACTCCGGCCACAACAAGCAAAATGCCTAAGAATTTAATTAACTTACCCATACCTTAATTCTAACACAAAATGACTAAGCTTTAAGTGATGCAGAGACCTGGCAAGCCGGATTCACCTTTTGTAATAAAGCCTCTGCATCACTAAAAAGCCATCAAAATTTTGACACAAAAAAACCGGACTTAACCGGCTTATTAATTAAATTTAAAAAAAATAAGGAAGCATTGTCAAGAGTCAAAAGCTAAAATTGATCATACTTTGGCGATAATAGCTTCCGTTCCCCATTAAGAGGAATATCAAGAGCCCAACTTAAAGCATTGGCCACAGAAAGACCAACCCTCAAACCAGTAAAAGAACCTGGTCCCAAATTAATATCAATTTCTTTAACATCCTTAATCGTCTTTTTTTCTTTTTTTAAAACCTCATCAATAAAGGATAATAATCTTTGCGATTTATGATCTTTGTTTTTAAGTTTATAAATCTTCCCATCAAGACCAACTTTTGTTTCTAAACTATCAGAGGTGTCAATATAAAGCTTCATCTTTCCTTGATGATAATCTTCCTTTCGTTTTCATTTAAATAATGAAAATAAATATCTCTTCTTTCTGAAGGAAGAAAATTTTTAATCTTCTCTGCCCATTCAATAACAACAATCCCCTGGGGATCATTCAGAATTTCTTTAAGACCTAAACCTAAAGCATCTTGGCTTTTTTCCAGACGATAGAGATCAAGATGATAAAAGATTCCCTTCTCTAAAGGATACTCTTTAAGAAAAACAAAAGTTGGAGAAACAATTCTCTTCTTAATCCCTAATCCTTTAGCCAAGCCTTGAAGAAAGGTCGTTTTACCTGCCCCTAAATCTCCATAGAGAGCCAAAATCTTTTTAGGTTTTAACTTAGCCCCAATTTTTTGGCCAAGCTTTTGAGTTTCTTGGGAGTTCTTGGTAATAACTTCCATACAATCAAAAGGCCAAGGGAAACACCTAGAACATCAACGAAAAGATCTTTGAATTGGAAAACACGTGTTGGCACAAAAAACTGATGGAGTTCATCAGAAAGACTATATAAAGCCCCTAAGAAAAAGGGAGTCCAGAGATCTTTTTCTCTCCTGCCAAAGTTCAAAGCTCGGAAAAAAAGAAGATATAAAATAGCGTAAAACAAACCATGAATAGAACTTCTAATGATTTCATCCCATAAAGGATCAGGAGCCGTTCTTAAATTAGGGATTGAAGACAGATAAAAAATCAGACCGCACCATATAACAACCGGCAACCAAAGATTAAGAATTAACCTTAATTTTTTCATTGAACTTCTTTCTTTTCTAATCTTTTAAATTATACCATAGCCAAAGACCACCTGATAATAAAAAGATCGCCCCGAGAGATAAAATAAGCTTTGGTAAAAAAGTAAAGGAAGAATGATGAGTAATTTCTTCTTTAGAAGCACTCTGACTACTCTCTAAGGGATAAAAGTTTTCTTCCTCCATATTATCTTCACCAAGAATCTCTCCTGAAAAAGTGGCCAAAACATTAACTGCCTTAAGTGGCAGCGTCGGAGTAGGTATTTCTAGAGTGGGAACTAAGGTTGAGGTTGGATTTGATTCTAAAAAAACCATCGCTGGATTAACTTCATCAAAACTGTCTGGGTTGATAGTTATTTCCTTACTCCAATCTTCATAGCCAGTTTTTTCTAACTTAATAGTATGCTGACCAAAACCGCAAGAAACACAATTATCACACTGACAATCATCACAAAAAGTTAAAACCTCTGGGGTATAATGATGAAGATAAATTCCATCCACATAAACTTTCACATTACTTAAAACTTCTCCATCCTCATCTTTTACCTCGTTAATTTTATAAGTCGCGGTCGGTTTTAAGGCGGGTGTCGATGACAAAGTTGGTATTAAAGTTGGAGTTGATACAGACTGAGTCGGAGTTAAGCTAACTAGATAAGACAAAAAAATCGTGTTTTCATATCTCCAACTTGGGCCACTTCCTGCCGCAGTATAATAACCGATCTTAAAATTGTATATTCCCTCGCCCTTAAAATAAGGGCTGTTTATATCAGGTCTTATCCTCAGAATTCCTTCCCATTGCCCATTTTCATCTGTGTTGATTTTATAAAAATTTTTAGCATCTTTATCATTATAGCCGTTAGTATACCCAAAATAGTCCGAGGGACTATCTGAATGAGAAAAGGCTGCTCTTAAATAATATTCAGAACCCTTACCCAGCTTGACAATCAGCTCGAGACTAATATCTTGTGGATCATTGATGTTTATTGATTGAGGTAAATCATTTATAGAAATAGTATAGGTTGCAAGAACATTTTTCGATAAAAGCAAGAAAATTGTCATGAATATAGAGAAGATGAATATTAATAACAGTCTTTTAAACATCAAAAACCGGATTTCTTCCGGCTTGCCTAAAAAACAGTATTATTAATTATATACTGTCCGCGTCGATTTTTTTCAATTAACACTCACCAAATCAATTCTTACTATATCTGAAAAACCATATTTATCTGTTAAGGCTTTATCGTTGCCGTTTTCCATAAAGGGATCATTCATTATATAACCCCTAGAGTCCTTGCCCTTAATAACTATAAAGTGTCCTGGATATGTATAAGTTCCATATAGACCAACAATTACTGGCCGACCAGCATTTATTTCATTATCAATTCTATCCTGCGATGGAGCAAAACCAGTTCTTGAAACGTTTACACCTTTATCACTCCAACTTTTTTTCATAAGTGCCGTTGTCCCATCAAATGCTAGTGGTGAAGATGCTATATCAGCGGGGGTAATATTCTTTTCATAATGCTTGGCAACCATAGCAACGGAAGACACTAAACATCCAGCATCAGCCATTTTGACATTAGACAGACCAATAAACATGTTCCCCCATTGACCATCCCTTTGGTTATAATAACAGCCCCAACCGTCACACTTCGTTTGATTAGAAAGAATTGTCGCCCCTCCCTGAGAAGTAACGAATTTTCTGAAAGCTGCCAACTGAGCCTGGGCTTGAGCTTGAAGCTGTTGATATCTCTTCTCATCATTCTTAGTAATAGCTAATAGATCATCCTTTGCTGCCTTTTGTCGATCTAGTAAACTCTTCTGTGATTCAAGTCTCTTTTTGGCCGCCTCTAATTCCTCCTGCTTTTCTTCTTTTAATGTTTTCTGATCTTTAAAATTAGTCCTTACTGTTTCTAACTGAACCATTAATTCACGATCGTGAAGCTGTATTACCCGCAGATATTTATAACGACTAACAAAATCAGAAAAACTACTCGATGATAGAAAAAGACTAAAAGCGCTGAGCTTTCCCTTCTTGTAAGTCTCAGCAATTCTTTCAATCAAAATTTCAGAAAGTTGGTCTAAGGAAAGATCAAGACGACCAATTTTAGATGTCAGACCAGTAATCTCTTCTTCTAAATTTTCTATTTCTTTAGTAGTAGCCAAAATGTTAGTTGAAGTAATTAATATAGCAGCATCGAGACGTTTGATTTCAGATTCGAGATTAACTCGCTGACTAGTAGCAAATTTTAAAGAATGAGTAAAAAAATTGCTACAAGCTGTTAGATCTTCAAAACTTAATAAATCTAATTCTTCTTTTTCAGCCCTTTGGCGACATTCTTCCTGAGTAATAGCAAGGGAAGATTTGGGGGTAAAAAATAGAAAGACGAATAAAACAAATACAAAAATAGAAAATTCCCAGAGAAGATTTTTTTTCATCTTACTTAAGATAGCGTTTAACAGCGATCAAGCTTCCCAAGGAGCCAATGATAAAACCGGCCAAAACTTCCAGCCCTAAAACAATCAGCATAAAGTATGTAGAAACCGGCAAGACCGGAATACCGGAGAGGAACTTAACAATGAAAGGCGTCGCATAGAGAAGTAAGATATAACCAATACCCCAGGCAAGAAAGGCTCCACCGACTCCATAAATAATGCCTTCTAAAACAAAGGGAGCTCTAATATAGGCATTGGAAGCACCAATGAGTTGTAGAATTTCAATCTCTGATTTTTTGATGGTAATCTTCATCCCAATGATGACGAGAATAATGAGGAGGGAAACAACACTTAAAACACTAATCAAGCCTATACCAATTTTTCTAATCGTCCTTGTCCAGCGATAGAGAGCCTCAACAACATCTTCTTGAAAAACGACCTCTTCCACTATAGCTTCATTCTTAAGAATGGCTGTTATTCCTTCAATATCGGTAATATTCTTTATGGAAACTTCTAGTGAGGCTGGTAAAATATTCGCCGTGACCATCTCCAAGAGTAAAGGCTCATCTTTATTCTGTTCCCGATAAATTGCTAAGGCTTCTTCCTTGGATATAAACTTCGTTTCTTCGACTTTTTCTGTCTGAACTAATCTGGCCTTTAAGGTATCTATTTGTTGGGCCGTTGCCTCATCTTTGAAAAAGGCTGTTACCTGAGGTCGACTTTCAAAGTAACGTAAGATAATTTGCGAACCGCCGGCAGCGAGAACAAAAATGGTGGCAATAAAGAAAGTTAAAAACATAATCATCAGCGCCGCCAAAGATTGGTAAGGCGAACGTCTAATATGCATCCAGGTTGTTTTCAAATGTTGCTTCATGGGAGATGATATTTTCCTTTCTTTTTATCAGAAACTATTTTACCATTATCTAATTCTATAACTCTTTTACTCATCTTATTAACAATCTCAAAGTTGTGAGTGGCCATAATAACTATTTTACCTGCTTCGTTGATTTTTTGAAAAATTTCAACAATCTGGCGGGCAATACCGATATCAAGATTGCCAGTTGGTTCATCAGCAATAAGAATGTCTGGATCAGTGACCACCGCTCTCGCTAAACAAGTCCGCTGCAGTTCTCCACCAGATAATTGAGAAGGAAAGAAATCTTTTTTATCCTTTAAACCAGTCAAGTCTAAAATACTCTCCACTCTCTCATCAATATCCTCTTGTTTTTCTCTTAAAATTCTTAAGGCAATGGCCACGTTTTCAAAAACAGTTCGGTCAGTTAAGAGTTTAAAATCCTGAAAGACAACGCCAATTTTCTTGCGGTAATCGGGGATTTCTTTTTTTCTTAAATCTTGAAGGTCGAGACCGCTGACGGTAATTGTCCCTTCGGTCGGAAGATACTCTCTCAAAATTAATTTCACCAAGGTCGTCTTACCAGCTCCTGAACAACCGATAACAAAGACAAACTCACCCTTTTTTATTTCAAAGCTGGCATGATTAAGGGCAGCTGTTTCCCCAAATTTCTTGGTAACATTTTCAAATTTAACCATTAATTAAATTCCTTCAGGGCAAGTATTCAAAGTCTTAACACGACCAACATCCATCAACCAACCTACGCTTTGGGAAGCGAAAGTCTCTCCCCAAACCTGGACACATTTGCCGATAAATTGATTTAAATCCAAAACAGAACTCGTTAGATAGGCTGTCTGACTCTCTCCCCCTGGACGAAGTAATTTATGACTTCCTTCTCCATTATCATTGACCTCAATTTTCCCTTGAGCTGTGTCACGAAAGGCTGCTTCATCTTTAATCCCCACCTCCTGGGGGCCTTCGATAACCTCTGCCCCACCAATTAGTTCCTTGGAAGTTGTTCTTCCCAACTGACTTCCTTTTTTAGAGATAAGATAACCAGTAAAAGTTCCTGCGCCAATAATTATAAGAACGGCTATCGTCGGAATAAAAATCTCCTTCCAAGATGGCTTCTTTCCCTGATTAGGAAATTGCTGAACTAAATTCTCTTCTGGGTTTTGATTTTGTTCTTCCATACTCACCTCCTTTTATCTAGCTTTTCAGTTTAGCATACTTTTTAATTCTGCTTCAACAAAACCGTCAAGATCACCATCTAAAACCGCCTCTGGGTTGGAACTTTCAAAATTAGTCCGCAGGTCTTTGACCATTTTATAAGGGTGCAAGACATAAGAACGGATTTGGGTCCCCCACGCAGCCATCTTCTTTCCTCCCTTTAACTGTTCTTTTTCCTTCTTCCTCTCCTGTTCTTTTAAAGACCAAAGTTTAGCCCTTAATAAATCTAAGGCAATTTTTCTATTTTGCTCTTGATATCTCTGGGTTTGACAACTAACGACAATCTTGGTTGGCTTGTGGATGAGACGGACAGCTGAAGAAACTTTTTGAACATTCTGACCACCTTGAGAAGAGGCCCTGAAAAACTGCCACTCTAGATCATCATCTTTAATCTCTATTTCTTTTGATTCTTCTATTTGAGGTAAAACTTCAACCAAGGCAAATGACGTCTGTCTTAATTTATCAGCATTGAAAGGGGACTGTCTGACTAAACGGTGCGTTCCGGCCTCTAATTTCAAATAGCCGTAGGCATAAGGAGCATTAACCGCTAAAGTCACATTCTTAATACCCGCTTCATCGCCTAATGTCTCATCTAAGAATCTGTATTCCCAGCTTTTCTTTTCAAAATACTTAAGATACATCCTTTTCAACATCTCGGCCCAATCCATAGCCTCTATCCCTCCCTGTCCGGCATGAATAGAGAAGATGGCTGGTAACTCATCATATTCTCCTGACAAAAAAGTCTTTAGTTCTAATTCATCTAATTTCTTCTCTAATTGCTTTTTATCCCCAGATTTTAATAATTCATCCAGCCTATTAAGTTCATCTAAATCTTTCTGCAACTCCCCTAGCTTTTTCATCTTCTCGGTGGCCCGGAGATTATCCTGCCAAAAACCAGGTTGAGCTGATTCTTTTTCTAATTCTCTTATTTTTTCTTCTAATTTTTGGGGGTTAATTTTCTTTTTGACCAATTCTATTCTTTTCTTAAAATCCTCCATTATTCCTCCTCCTTTACCTCTACTTCCAAAACATTTTGGCAAAAGTCCCTAAAAATCTGCTTTTTAATCTTTTCTGCCTGTTCTTGAGGTAACTCTTTGATAATCTCGATAATTTCCTGGCTCCGAATCTCAATTTTTTCCACCTCTTGTTCTCCTTCAGATTGAGCCTCACTTTCCACCTTTATTAACCTTTCTTTTAATCCCTCATTACCGGGAATAACCTCCACTGCTCTTCCCAAAACATTCTGGCCAAAATCACTGATCTTTTCGCTTATCTCTTCCGTTGGGAAAGAAATCTCCTTCCCTTCCGCTTTTCTCTTAACCTGCCAATCAGCAAAAACCTTAGCTCCAAAAGCCAGAAAAACAAGAATCCCAGAAATAAGCAAAATTCTTTTAAGTCTTGTTGACCACATATTTAATTTCCTTATCTACTATATACTATTATATAATCTCCACGCTGTGGTGGGAAGAAGCTAAAGATTTAAGAAAGTCTTTTCTGAACCTGTTCACTCTTTAATTCTCGCAAGGCATCATTAGCAATCCATCTGGCTGTTTTATTATCCTTGTAGGTCTTTAAAATATCTTGAGCAATCCTGATGGCTTTTTTATTTAGCTTTTTATTCCTCTTCCCAATCTGTCTTAAAGCCCAATTGACTGCTTTCCTAACAAAATTTCTCTCATCGGTAGCAGCCTTCTTAATAATCCCAAAATACTTTTCAAAATCTTTATCTTTTAATTCTTTGTCATGAACGGCAAGGCAGGCTATTAAAGTAAAAGCAGTCCTTTTAACAAACTCTTCCTTAGCCTTAGAGTAACTTTTAATTTTTTGATTAACAAACTTTACCTTATCAAGAGCATTCATGCAGCACTGGTCACAAACATCCCAGGAATCAAAATCAGCTACCCATTGATCCATCTGTTTTTCAGTTATCTTTCCCCACTCTTCAATCATCGAAGCCAAAATTCGGGCTT
>Ga0315545_1002779_pt1 | contig 15484 bp, 15 predicted proteins | sample SalMarSW160210MG_FD_203096 | JGI IMG/M metagenome (GOLD analysis project Ga0315545, IMG submission 203096) | Salt marsh sediment microbial communities from the Plum Island Ecosystem LTER, Massachusetts, United States - Salt Marsh Sediment SW1602-10 ... | reverse complement strand
CCTTATCGGACCGCCATTCGGGACTGCCACCTATTCTGCCATACAACGGAGCTTCAAGCGAAAATGAAAACTGTTGCCCCCAAACCGCGAGAGCCGGTATAATTATTGTGAACACAAGATCGAATCAAATGGAACTCTGTGTTGCAGTGCATCGGCATCATAGGAGGTGCAGCATAAAGAAGCGCCATGAAGTCCAACGGGAAATCTCGGCCAAATACAGGAGAAAAAATAATGAAGAAGAAGGCCTTGTCATCTGCAGCTTGTCTCATTTTGCTGACCATGATTGCCTGGGGTGAGGGACTGGAAAAACCATCACGAACAGGAACTAATACGACACGGGATTCAACACAAGCCGCTCCAGCCAAAATGTCCCGAACGCAGGTACAAACAAAAGCCAACCAGGTCATTACGGCTTTTGGTGAAGGCGGGCAGATTAAAATGCTATACGATCGCAGGCAGAGGCCCCAGTCAATCTATCTCAACAACAAAGTCCATATTGTTTTTAATGCCGGTGGACAAATCGGGGCCCCGGCCAAGGCCCGAACCAAACCTATGGCTGTCACTTATGACCCGGCTGCCCGGGAATTCTCCGACGTAGTGACACTCGGCCCCGAGAAAAAAGACCATCACTACGGCCCCGTCATTTGGGCTGATGAACATAACTATTTACATGTCCTTTTCGGCTGCCATAGCACACCCGGCACGCACCTGATTTCCAAACAACCCGGCAGTCTTGGAAGCAGCCTTGATGATTGGAGCCTGGGGCCTCAAATCGCTCCCAAAATCTCTTACCCTACTGTGTACCGTATATACAATAAAAGAGAATTGATTTATTACCGTACAGCCGGGCACATCAGTTCCTGGACATACCGGATTATAGATGACAAAGGAAAAACATGGATCGGACCTGCAAAAGATGTAACTGATATGGATATAAAGGGCAGGTTCGAATGGTCATCATACCAATGCACATTGCCAAGTCAGGACGGTCGGTTCCTCCACGTTGTTTTTATCGCCTACGACGACAACAGGTCCGATGAACCAGAAAGGTATTACAATCCACGATACAAACACCAAGTCAGTAATGAGTGGAAGTATAACCTTTACTACATCAAGATCAATTTGCAGACGCACGATGTGACCAGCTTCGACGGCGAAAGTATGAAGACTCCCATCGACATCGAGCAGGCCGATGCAAAATGCAGGATTTGGAACACGAAATGGCGCGGGGCCGGCGTGCCACCGACCATTGCGCTTGATGAAAACGGCGACCCTGCTTTTTTGCATGTACTTTCAGAAGATACGCTAAAGGACCACCAGTACTATTACGTTAGACGGGCGGAAGGAAAATGGAAGAAGACACCTATTGCCCGCTCCAGCCATCAATGGAATAGCTGCCATTTAGCCAGAGACGTTGACGGCACATTATACGCCTATCTGATTGTCGGCGATGGCTACCTCGATACAGGCGGCTATATGGACAGTTACGGAGGAGGAGCTGTTGAAGAATGGGTCTCTGCCGACAAGGGAAACACATGGAAAAAGAAGCGGGACCTGACACCGGATAAATCCAGATATCCGGGTTGGAAATATAATAATATTCAGCCGGTAACTACATCCGATGGAAGCATTGTGGACGGGATGCTCCTCTTTTACGGCTGGAAAGATAAGGAATCCCCTGAAGCTAAAGCATTCCTGCTGCATGAGAATACTGTAAACGATTCTATCATTACTATGCCTCGGGATGATGGGGGGATAGGTAAATGCTTTGATGAGTAGATGCGTAAATGAAGCCTCGATATTCGTTGCCGGATGCCGGCAAATCACCTGTTTCAGATACAGAGCAGTAGATAAAAGCGCTATGTGGCCTCGTGCTTCGTAGCGTACTTCGCAGAGTAGCAATTGACAGGTACCTTTCATTGCTATGTAGCGAATATTATAAATGCTGTACTACCCCAAATTCCGTGGCCATGTATTTGCTTCCAATTTAACAGAGAAATCTTATAGCAAAACGATTTAAGGGAAAAAGCGAAACGCCGGGCCTGATAGCTCCTTAATTCAAAGCTATCTCGCTCTGGCCACACACCCGATAGTGTTTCATTTGAACTTCGTAGAGGAGATTGTTCTTCTCGATAAGTTGGGCTATCAAGCCGATTTGATTTAGCAACATTTCAATCAGGTCGATATTTATCAATATCGATTCAGGGCTGTACTGCGGCAGAGCGATAATGACATATCCGCAATTACTCCGTTCGGTCGCCAATTGTGCAGCAATCACACTGCAATCATCTGCGCCGGACACGACCGGCTCAGCACCGTCGTCAATCTTGGCACAAAGCTCTTTCAAGAATGACTCGCTGATGTTCAGCTTGGCAAATTCTTCCGGGTCGCTGGGCCAGTTATTGCCTTCCCTGTCCATAATTACTATTGTAGCCCTCCCCTCGGGCAAAACTTCAAAAATCTGCCGTGCAATCTGCTCAGTTAGCATAAAGCCAGGTGAAGACAACGATTTATACATATCCATTCGACCGGCTCCTTACTTCGATTGTTGAATAACGCTACCAGCGAAAACTTCGGTATAATTACTCGGCAACTTTCTTAGCTGTAATATTTTGGCTTAATTCTGCCAAAAAACATTCCGCACCAATTTGGTATGTGTGTAGCCTGAAAATACGCTTTTTCAGCCTCAAAACGGCGCCTATTAACAAATCGAGACGTTTTTTCCAGATTTCTGAGAGCACGGAAAACCCCAATAAACGCCCAGAAACGTTGGTTTACGCTACACACACACCTGGCCGAGTTGGTGCGGGATGGAGTTTGAAAGTGAGTTTATAGGACGCGGAAGACACGCTGTCCGAATGTGGATATTAGGTATAAATTTACTAATTAAAGCATCGATTTCAGCCTGGCCATCGGGAAGCTTCTCCCCGGACAGTCAGTTACTCGCGCTCCCGGAGTGGCCTTATGACCATAAATCCGATTCTTCGAAATTCCATACCGCTTTTGTAGAAAGCGAACCAATCTCAAAAGGGACTGCATCTGCCGTGCTGTAGGTACCGTGTGATTGAAATCGCCAACAAGGCAAATTCCTATCCCATCTCTATTGGCCCAATTGTCGTCCGTTCCCCCACAATGAGCGCCGGGAATCTGCTTTTGCCAGCGAAACGTAACCTCAACCTCGCCGTCACCGCTGTCTGTGCCGTTGCCTATAACAAAATCGTAGCCAACACCTTCCCAATGCTTCCGTTCCCTATGCCATTTGTCAAATATAGCTGCATTTCCCTTTTCTGTCGCTGAGTGATGTATCACTATAGCAACCCACTTTTTTTCCAGCTGCGAAGGTGGTAACCAGCTTCTTGGTACATTTCCATAAGCATTTCCTTGGCTTTGTTTCGGACTTACAACCTTCGGCGGAATAAGTACGGACTTAGAGCCGGAGCTCTGTACAATCTCCGGCATCGGCTCGTCATCGGATGCACAACCGCCTAAAACTAACAAACAACTGAAAAAAATAAAAACTCTGCTAAGGACAGAGGACAGAGGACAGATTCTGACTTCCGACTTCTGACTTCTGATTTCCGACTTCTGATTTTTGACTTCTGACTTCATACCTCTGTTTGGTCACCCCTTTTTGCCAGACGTGGTTTTTCCTTATATCTGACCATATACAAACCATTGCCTCGTTCGGTGAATTTAACCACATCCATATACGAGTTTATAAGCAGCAATCCTCTGCCCCCGGGCTTGTAAAGACCCTCGCCGTATCGCGGATCTGCTACTGCTTCCGGTTCAAAGCCCTCCCCTTCGTCCGTCATGGAAATTTCAATTTTATCTAAGCCAACAGAATAGTCGATTTTAACCTCTTTGGTGGGGTCCATTTTATTACCGTGCTTGATGGCATTGAGAAAAGCTTCCTCCAGGGCCAAATGAACCGCAAAAATATCATCTTTGTCGAAACCGTTGGCTTCGAGCTTAGAAAGGATCTGCCCGCAGACCCTGACAATAGCAGATGGCCTGCTTTTGACAACTATTGAGCGATTGATTGTTGCTTTTGATACCATAAGCGAAACAACCCAGCACCAATTGTCCTCTGCTGTAAGTCCACGGCATTGACCGGATTTAAATAAGCCTGCCCGCCGATTCAATTGGTGCTTGGCGCCTAAGTAGCTTAAGATAAATCCTCGACCGCACTTTCGACATCTTTATAAATATCGAAGGTTTTAGTCAGCCTTGTTATTTTGAATATTTCGAATATCTTTGGGTTTATATTACAAAGTTTTAGTTGGCCGTCGTGTTCGTAAATCCTCTTGCTGAGCCTTATTAAAAGTCCCAAAACAGCAGACGACAAAAACTGGACGTTGCCAAAATCCAAAATCAGCTTTATTCGCTCCGTTTGCTCAACAACTGACATAATCGAATCCTGAAGCGCCTTAATATCACTTTCTTCGAGGATTTTTTCGTCGGTAAAACTAATTATCGTCGCCTTTTCGGCATACTCAACACTTATTCTTGGCTTAATCTCAGCCATAGTAAACTCCCTAACAAAACCATAAACAAAACTGTCCGAAAATCCTATGTTAGAACACCACAGATGTCAAGTCTTTTGCACGTTGGGCCATTTTTTTTGGGGGGGTTGTAAGCATTTTCACTCGAGCTCAAAGACCGAATCCGATCTGGGATTTTGAAATTGGGTTTGATTGGCTTTGTTTTCTTCGAGTCTGAAGGCGTGCTTCATTTTCATAATCCCCTTGTGAAAAACCGTTTGCGTTCATTAGTACCCCCAGGAAATTGGGTTTGTTTTGCATAAAAGTAGTCAAATTCGACCTTGATTTCTCCACTAATTACGGCCTGACAGAATAACAGGAGCGACTCCTGATTTGCGATTTTCGATTGACCATGAACTATTAACTCTTTATTATTAGTGTGATTCTAATCCATTACTTGATTATATATTATACATCACGGCGGTTGGGCGTAAAGCATATTCTTAAAAAAACTCCGTGACTCCCCACTGTATTCCTGGCGCTCGATGTCGCAGCGCAGCCCGGCAAGCCATCAGGCCGGGGCCGCGCAGCGCGACGGGCTGGATTCTCGTTAGTGAGGAGTGTGCCAAAGTGAGCTAAAGTGCCTAAAGTGAGCTAAGGTTGGATGCTCCCGCCGTCGCTGAAGCTTCCGTCTTCGCTTAAGCTACGAAGGACAAGATGGCGGACAAGCGATTATCGATGTTCGAATTTCATCTGCTGTGTACCTTTTTCTCCATCAGTCCTATAGGACGCAGGATTTTTTCTCCGCCAATATATTCGGAGATCGGAGAACCATTATCGACTCCGCTCAGGGCAGGCTTCGCTCAGTGGCTGACATCCGTCGAGAATATAAACATTATCCATCATTGAAAACGACAAGAGCACAATGGAGAATCAATCATCCCGCTTAACGGACCGCCGTTCGTGGCTGTCACAAGTTTATATGCGTATAGGCTTGTGAAAATCTCGTTTTATGGAATCCACAAAGCTCCGTGTACACATTTTAAAAACACACCTTTTTAAGTGTCGACATTTTTACTCCAATTACCGCTAATTACCTCTGAGAAATATCCTCTGCGTTGTTAAAACTACTAAGGCCCCAAGCCCCAGAAAAGGGCCGCTGGAGAATTGGTTTAGAAAATCCAGGCAAGGTAAAGGTTCTACATTTCTAAAACTTCGTTATTGTTACTGTCATACAATTTGTGCTGAACCGCAAACGCTCAAGCGGGCTCTTCAAATTAAGGCCTGAAAATATCACTATCTTGCTATTCGCCGTTGAAAATAAGCAAGAAAGTGCCAAGAAAAAACCATATAGTTTTAGGGTTTTTTTTCTTGACAACTTATCTTATGAAAAATAAAATGTATATATAATAGGAGAATGTCAATCACTCTTCGATACCGAAACGCAAACAGGTCACCGCCCGTGTGGTCCTGAAGAAGTTTCAACCCAAGTTTTTTAGGAGGACGTAAGATAAAAAGAATTCCCTTTTTTTGTCTCTCGGCATTACTCCTAACGATGGGCCCGGTCAGGTCAGGAGGAGGGATATCTATGTCCCACTATGTTCATTCATCTGATATAGAATAATTAGGGTTGGCAAACCCTTAAACCATTTATGTTAGCTGTACTATTAGAGGAGTGGATTATGAAAAATTCTCGATCTTTTTCAGCAGTATTGATAGTTAGCCTTTTATTAGTACTCTTGCCAGCTACTGATATAGCGGCCATGTGGGATGTTCCGGTCGGGCCCGGTGAGTCTTTCCGGTGGGTGTTCGTGACGTCTTTGACGATAGACGCGACATCCCCCAATATTGACACTTACAACATATTAGTCAACGACGCCGCGGACGCAATCGGTACGTCGATTACAGGGGTTGCGGGCAAATCAAGCATTGCGGATATCGAATGGAAAGCAATAGCATCGACCAAATTGACTGATGCGATTGACAACATAGGAGCATCGTCGGCGGGCATTTACACGCCCTTGGGCGTCCTGGTGGCGAACGGCACGACTGATATGTTCGACGGGTATATTGTATACCCAATATCTCAAACCGAGAAAGTAGACGTGATTTACGAAGGTTACGTTTGGACCGGATCAGACAGATATGGGAACAAGTATCCAGGTAAGGAACTTGGGAAACTCGCAAATGAGTTATCTATGTTCGGAGTATCAGACCGCACACCCTGGTATTGGATCGAGTACAATGACGTTGGACAATATGCCCAAGTACAATACCCGTTGTATGCAATAAGCGAGGAGCTGACGGTTGTCCCCGTGCCCAGTGCACTCATACTCGGGGCGACTGGCCTGTTGTCCATGCTGGGCCTCAAGCGATGGCGCCGCAAGCATCAGGAACCAAGCCAGATATAGAGTTACCATAGGCGCCCAGGCCGCTGACGGCCCAGCGCTGCCAACGTCGCACGTATTTCCCAATGCGCTCGGGAGGCGCACCTTGCTCATAAAGCCGGGTCAGACGTTCGACAAACCGCTTACGCGTCTGCGGAGCGATCCCCACGATGCCCGCAGAGGCGATTGTGTATCCTAAGAAGCAGAACCCCCGAGACACGCGGCCGATGTAAGTCTTGTCGGGGTGAGGTTCGACCTTCAACTCGGAGAGTGTCTGAAGGACGAGCTTGACGGCCCGGCGCAACTGCCATCGGGTCCGAGCCAGCACGACCCAGTCGTCAATAAACCGAACGTAGAACAATCCGGTCTGCTCCATGCGCACATCGAGCACCGCCAAATACAAGGCCCCCATGATCGGCGACAGTGGACATCCGAGACTAATCCCCCGCTTTATATCCTCGTAATACCCGTCCCGATAGACCGTCCGGCGGATGTACTGCTCGAGGAGATTAAGAACACGGGAATCCTTGATGCGGGGCGTCAACTGGCTCATGAGCACATCATGGTCAATGCTGGCGTAATAGCTCTTTACATCCGTGCGGAAGACAAACGGATTGCCGGGCAGATGAGCCACGATATCCCGCACGGCTGACTTGGCGCCACCGTGGCCTCTCAGATGATAGCATGAGCGAGGTAGCTGCCACCTTCGAGACAGGACAATGGCGATGGCCTGAAGGACCAGTGCATCCGGCGCCGCATCGACGGACTTCTAACAGGCGTATCGAATGTTCGAAATCTCAATTTTCAAAACAAAAGGCGCCGACAGAACAACACAGCCTGCCTTTTTTTTGGCACAGATGGAAATGTTCTTGCAATTTGGAACATAAAAACATAATAATCCTATGAGCTTTTGCCTTGTACACCTACAAATTAGGAACTTACCAAATGAAAATCAGTGAATTTCAACGTTTAATTTCCAAAAAATACGAAAAGCGAGACCGGCAAAGAGGCATCCCCGCCACGTTTATGTGGTTTATCGAAGAGGTCGGAGAGCTTGCCACCGCCCTGGCGTCTGAGGACCAAAAAAATAAAGAGGAGGAATTTGCCGATGTCTTTGCCTGGCTCTGCACGCTGGCGAACATAAGCGATGTTGATTTGGAAAATGCCTGCGCCAAATACACCGGCAACAACGTCAAAGGTTTCAAACCAAAATGACAAGAAATCCGACCCAGCAACGCTGGGTTCCAATCGATACCCGCCGTTGGCGGGTCGAAATTCGAAGCTATATTAAGTGAGCTAAAGTGAGCTAAAATTACCCAGTTGTAGAAGTCCGTCGATGCGGCCTGTCCGGTGCCAGACGGAGCGCCGGATGACGCACTTGTTTGTCGGCCTCTAAGCTAATATGGAAACTTGAAGCGTGTTTCGTTCAACGGTTGCGATACTCGTTTCGTATAACGTCTTTCGGTTGCTTCCTTCTAAAACGATTTACGATAAACGCAACCGATACGAGCCTCGCAACCGCAACCGTCCTGTCTTCTGTCTTCTGTGCGAGCATCGACAACCTTAAACGAAAGTTACACTTTAGGCACTTTTCAATCGCCGACTTCGTCAGGATGTTGAATTCCTGTATCCCTGCTGGCCGCTGCCAAAGCCTTGTAAAAACACCAGCCCAGGCCGCCTATGATGATTAGGAACACAACCAGAAGAATGATATAAGAAACGCCGCTCAATTTGTCGCGAATCGGTGCCGTCGTTTCCTCAATTTCCGCCCCATCCGCCAGGCCGATCAGGATTATCGCAATAGCCGCGCTTATGTCCATAGCTGCCATTATCCCCGCCCATCTTGCAAGCCAGGATGCCTGGCTCGTGGAAGTATGGTGCTTATCCAGAACATAATTGCTCAACAGCATCGCAACCACACCGCCGGCCAACGACAGCCAAAGAATCACGTGTTTTACCGCCTGCGGCATTGGGACAGTAAGCCAAAGAACGAGCAAAACTGCAATGCCCAACGCCGCAAAAAAAGCTATTGCCCCTTCACGTCTGCCCCCGACGACCAGGCCCTGCTCAGGCCGCTCCGGCTCCTTGATGTCCGTCCGGCCCCTGGCCAGGCTCAGAATAATTGACACGATGGGCACTAAAGCCACAATTCCCAGCCCAACGCAGTTTGTCAATATCCACTCGCCCTCCGGCGTCCGCAAGAATCCTTCCCCGCTGATGTCGTCAAAAAGCTGCCAGAAGAAAAGTGTGCCAAGAAAAACAGGAATCACTAAGCGAATCAGATAGTCCCACCATTTGCCTAATTTCCAGTCGCTGCGGCTGTTGGCGTGCTGTCGCAGCGTCCCAATCCGCCACAGCCAGCCTAAAACCACGCACTCCAGCAGCCCCATAAACGCTATGCCCCACGTACCATTGACAAATCCGTCGATAGTGCCAAGCCAGTTAAATCCTCCCTCCGTGATATAAATCAGACCGAACAGAAATCCCACAACGCTCATCACGGGCAGAACAATGCTCCTGCGCCATCCGGTCTTATCGATAATACTGGCCAGAATTGCTTCGGTCATTGAAAAGGCCGAGTCAACCCCCAACGTTATAAGTGCAAAGAAGAAAACAAAGCTGAACCACGCCGAATAAGGCAGTTGCGCCAGTGCATACGGAAACGCCACAAATGCCAGTGAGGGACCCGTTTCCGCCACTTGTTCGACCGCAACCGGATTGTCCCCGAGCTGCGTCACAAAAGCCATTCCCCCCAAAGTCGCAAACACCGCCAGTCCCGCCACAAAACTCGTCGCAAAATCCGCAATACTAACGATGGCCGCATTGTTATTGAGATCGCTTTTTCTGTGAAGGAAGCTCGCGTAGGTAATCATTATACCGTAGGCAAGACTCAACGAAAAGAAAACCTGTCCGAACGCGTAACGCCACGTTATAGGCTTTGTCAGTTCGGACCACACGGGGTCGAGATAATACGTCAGGCCCTGCATGCTGCCTTCCAGGGTCAGGCCTCGCACCGTAAGGATCAGCAGCATCAGCCACGGCAGCGGAACCGTCAGCCAGACGATTTTACCAACCAGGCGCACGCCCTTAAAAATACAGAAGTACATCGCCGCCCAGGTAATGATCAGCGGCCAGACTATGTTCCAGCGGATAGACCCAAGGTAGAAACGGGCATCTTCGATGTCGATCTTGCCCAGATATGTGTCATTGAAGAAACTCTTGGCCTTCTCGACACCTTCTATCCCCTCACCCGCCCAGGGCAGCTCTCCGCCGTTAAAAATCCCGACGATGCTGTACCACAGGAAGCTGAAACAATACGCTAAAATCACCGGGTAATAAGTGACTATTACAAAAGCCAGAACAATCCCCCACCAGCCGACCATCTCAAAACGCCTATGCCCCCGCTTCAAAGCATCAGGCGCCGCCCGCTGCGTATAATGGCCGATACTGAACTCAAGAATCATAATGGGGATGCCAACTACAAGAAGAGCAATGATATATGGAATCAAAAACGCACCGCCCCCATAGCTGTAGAGTTTATAAGGAAACCCCCATAGATTACCCAGGCCCACGGCCGAGCCAATCGCCGCCAGAATAAATCCGCCACGCGTCCCCCAGCTTTCCCTTTGCTCTTCCAACAGCTCTGCCATTGATGCTTATCTTCCCGCTTTCCTTGCTCGTAATTGCCCGGCTACGGCGCGGGCCTTCGCCGAGACGAGTGCCTTTACGCTTTTACGCTCTTACGCTCTTTCGTCTTTTCGCTTTTTTCTTCTTGTACCTCTATACTCTTATCTCTTATTCCGAGCAACTCCAGCGTGTCACGTTCGATGATGTTTCGAATACTACCTCGCGGAACCGTCGGCAGATTCGTATCAGCCAAAAGCATATTAAAGCCAAGCAGCGTCTCGATGCAATGGCCCGCATTGCCTGACGGGAATCCACTACCGAATAATAGTTTATCCATCACCCCCCGCTCATACGCTGCTACCACCGTATTGTAAGTTTGCCAGACATTGCTCGGCCTTATCGTCAAATCCGCATACACATTTTCGTGCTTAGCCACCACCGATAATGTCTGCTCAACAAACGGCATACCCATATCGCCGATGATAATTTTCAAAGTCGAAAATTCTCTCGCAACCTCATCCAAAAGGTATGGCTGGGCATATTCCAGAACGGCATCCGCTCTAAGAGTACAATCACCGTTATGAAAGAAAACAGGAAGACCAAGCTCCTGGGCCGAACCATAAAACCGCATCGCCCTGCTGTGAGCAGGATGCAAACCACAGGCCGAACAATACAAAACCAACCCTTTAAGGCCCAATTTATCTTTGATGGGTTTCAGATTACTAACGCTGATTTTATCTTTTATCGGCTCTACAACTGCAAAGCCGACCATTTTCTCTTTATACTTGTTCACATACTCAGACAATCTCTTATTGACCTCTGCGCTCTCGTCGCGGCGAAGGCCGCTGCCGTAGCCGGGCGGCCCATTTGCCCCAGCTAATACTATGCACGCATCTACCATCTCCGCGGCCGCTAAATGCTCAGACATCTCAACTTCATCCGAAGCACAATTTATATGTGTATGGCAGTCAACTATCATTTCTCGACACCTTTAACTGGCTTTTGCAAAATCGAGGTTAGGCATATATTATTTAAGAAAACCAGTTTTTTCGATTTTCTTAAATAATTAGCTAACTTCTTATCAGGCAATAGCATACTGTTTGAAAAGAAAAAATCAAAAAACAATTTTTTCTTTCCAAAGCATGCCTAACCTCGATTTTGCAAAAGTCTTGCTTCAATTGAAATAGACTGTAATTACCAATCAATAATCAATTAGATTGCACTCGTCAAGGACAAATATTACCACTTTACTTAATAATATCGGCACTACACCCAAAGAATCTTGCATATCATTGTTAACCGGCAAGCTAATCTTTTGATAGAGTCTTATTTCTCCATTTCCTTTTATTCAAAGGCTCCTGCAAAATTGAGGTTAGGCATATATTATTTAAGAAAATCTGTTTTTTTAATTTTCTTAAATAATCAGCTAACTTTTTATTAGACAATAATTTACTGTTCGAAAAGAAAAAATCAAAAAACAATTTTTTCTTTTCAAAGTATGCCTAACCTCAATTTTGCAGAACTCATTTGTATTCACGTCACTCGAAGGCTTCTTTTTCTTACAAATATGAAATACTGCACTCGCTTAACAAAACTAATCTCAACATGCCGGAACTCCCGGCTTGCTTTCAAGATTATAACCACATTGGGCACAGCTTCAAGACTCGCCCTGTTCTCTCTGGCTCAACCGGCAGCTTACAAACGCCCGATAATAATCATAAAATTACAACCTAAAACACAATTGGCAACCGCACAATCCGCAACTTACAAACCACTTGCCTCCGCCGACTTACGCTCTCCTTTTAACCTTGTATATTTGATATTCATTTCTTGACGTCACTACCATGAAAATATAAAATATCGAGCTGTTATTACGCCAACAGCTAACGCAGAAATAAAAAAACAAAATCTGCGAAATTGAAAAACAAAGCAATAAATAGAAAATTTTTGCGTTTTATTTTTTGAATTTCTCTATGTAGTTCTGCGTCTTAATAGTAGAATTACTCGGCTGAAATAATATAATTCTAATCTCTGATTTTGCAGAGTTGACCATCGGCAATTGGTCTTGGGTCTTTTGTCTTGAGTCTTTAATCTGTAGTCTTGGGTCTTTAAATATGGATTGTCCGGTTTGCAAAAATGCGATGATTACTCTTGAGCTCCAGGAAGTCGAAATCGACTACTGCACCGACTGCGGCGGCATCTGGCTCGATGCCGGCGAGCTCGAACTCCTGCTCGGGGAGCCGGAAAAGGCTAAACAACTGCTTGGCTCATTCAAAATCGATTCTAATTCCGCCGAAAAAATAAGAAAATGTCCTATCTGCGACAAAAAAATGAAAAAGGTCATCGTTGGCTCCTCCAAACCGAACCTGCTCATCGACAAATGCCGCAAAGGCGATGGACTATGGTTCGACAAAGGTGAGCTGCACGATATCTTCGAAAGAGCAAAGTTAGACAAAGACAATAAAATTCAAAAACTATTAACCGATATGTTTGGTCACAATCAAATTGAATGAAAGGAGAAAATTATGAGCACATTGAGCTATGTTTTGATCGGCGTCGCCGTCGTTATTATTGTTGTGGTAATAATAATGAAAAAAATGAAATCGTAAAACCGGCAAAGCACCTTCAATAAAAGGAGATAACTTATGTCAACGCTGCTCGTTATTCTTGTCCTGGTCGTGCTTGTTGTTCCGGCTTTTCTCATTATTTTTGCCATCGGCATCTACAATGCCTTAATTCGCCTTCGCAATCAGGTCAATAATGCCTGGTCACAGATTGACGTCCAGCTAAAGCGCCGGCACGATTTGATTCCAAACCTTGTCGAAACCGCCAAAGGCTATATGAAGCATGAGCGTGGGACTTTTGAGGCCATAACAAACGCAAGAAGCCAGGCTATGGGAGCAAAAAACGTCGCTGATGCCTCAAAAGCCGAAGGTGCTCTCGGAGAAGCGCTCAGCAAATTCATGCTGGTCGTTGAGAACTATCCCGACTTAAAGGCCAATCAGAACTTCCTTTCACTTCAGGAAGAGCTGACCAGCACCGAGAACAAAATCTCTTTTGCCAGGCAGAGCTACAACGACCAGGTCTTGTTCTTCAACAACAAGATTCAGATGTTCCCCTCGAACATCGTTGCCGGTATGTTCAAGTTTGACAAACGCGATTTCTTCGAGATTGAAATCGCCGCCGAGAGAGAAGTCCCGAAGGTAAGCTTTTAATTATTTAGTTCCTGTTGCAGAAATAGTATTTGTCATTCCCGCCCCGCATCGTGTGCGGGATAAACTCCAGCGGGAATCCAGCTTTTTCACTGTGGACAACTGCTCCATGCTTCCGCGGGGACGAGTTTACACCTGCCAAAGAAGGTGCAGGGGTGATATTGTTGGTTCTTGTTTTCTGCAACAGATACTATTTTGCTTTGCATTTTATTCGAACTCAGCGTGGCGCCCTCAAAACCTGGCCTGAGCTCGTCGAAGGCTTGTTTGGGGGTATTGTTAAAAAGGGTGGAACCCTCAAACCCTGGCCTGAGCTCGTCGAAGGCTTGTTTGGGGGTGGTCTTAGCCGAGCTATGAGTTACAAATTATGTGGGAACTGATTAGAGCCAACAAGAGAAACTCCATCTTCCTGATGGTGATAATGGCAGCCGTATTATTGCTCCTGGGCTTTGTTATTGGCCTGGGTTTCTTCGGCGCCGAAGGTGGTTTTTTCGGCCTGATAATTGCAACTGCTATTTGGTTGATTCTAACATTGATAAGCTTCTCAAGCGGCGACCAAATCCTTCTGGCTGCAAGCAAAGCCAAATTAGTTACCCATGATGTGCATCCTCAGTTATTCAACGTAGTCGAAGAAATGAAAATCGCTGCAGGCCTGCCCGCGATGCCTAAAATCTACATCATCAACGACCCCGCCCCCAACGCCTTTGCGACCGGCCGAAAACCCGAGACCGCTTCGGTCGCCGTAACCGCAGGCCTTTTAGGCCGACTCAACAGGGATGAGCTCCAGGGCGTCATCGCCCACGAGATAAGCCATATCCTCAACCGTGACATCCTCTTTGTTACACTCGCCGGCATAATGCTCGGCTCAATTGTCTTACTATCACAAGTCTTTCTGCGAGGAATGTTCTATAGCTCGATGATGGGCTCGCGCCGAAGATATTCATCCGGCGGCAAAGGCGGCGGCCAGGCACAGCTTATTATGCTGGTAATCGCAATAGTTGCCGCTATCCTGGCGCCGATAATGGCATACCTGTTATACTTTGCACTCTCCAGAAGGCGGGAATACCTCGCCGACGCCGGCGGCGCCAGATTAACTCGCTACCCTGAAGGCCTTGCCAGCGCGCTGGAGAAAATTGCCAATGACCCCTCGCCCCAATTAGCCACCGCGAACAAGGTAACCGCACCGATGTATATTGCCAATCCTTTCAAGAAAAAGAAGCAGAGAAAATTATCCGACCTGACAAGCACACATCCGCCGATTTCCGAAAGGATAAGGATTCTGCGTAATATGACCCACGGCGCATCTTTCAAAGACTACTCAAATGCTTTTGCAAAGGTAACGCACACCAAAACGGTTGTCCCCCCTACCGCCCTGACCAAAGAGGATATTGCTTTGCGAGAAGCCGGGGCCAAAGCCGAAAAAGACCAGCGAACGGAAAAACAAATGCGCCAGGTCGGCGACATTATGCGAAGGGTAAACCAGTTTGTATTCTTGACCTGCCTCTGTGGCCTAAAGCTAAAGATACCACCGAATTTCAAATCCAACAAGGTTACCTGCCCGCGCTGCAGCCGAAAACTGGATTTACCACCCCGATAAGTTCGTCAACCCAGGCACAATCCCCTTTCCTCCGTCATTCCGAGCGGAAAAAGCCGGCCTGAGTGCAGCCGAAGGATCGAAGAATCTGTTCAAAAATTGTCATTGCGAGGCCGCAGAATGTGGCCGTGGCAATCTCAAAACCACCCCTAAAATTCACTTCAAAGGAACTAAAATATACTC
>Ga0315545_1002775_pt1 | contig 15507 bp, 11 predicted proteins | sample SalMarSW160210MG_FD_203096 | JGI IMG/M metagenome (GOLD analysis project Ga0315545, IMG submission 203096) | Salt marsh sediment microbial communities from the Plum Island Ecosystem LTER, Massachusetts, United States - Salt Marsh Sediment SW1602-10 ... | reverse complement strand
CCCAAGACAATGGTCTATAAATTGGCCGAGCACATAAACAAAATATCCGGACGTCAAATTATACCTGCTGCTGTATTAACCCGGCCGCCCAGCGCCGAGCTGAAGCCCGACCAGAAAGACAGCGACTCACTACCGGATTACGATTTACTTGATAAAATTCTCAAGGATTATGTTGAAGAAGACAAATCCGCACAGCAGCTCGTAGAATCGGGCCTGCCGAAAGATGTTGTCCTGCGGGTAATTCGTATGGTTGACCGTAATGAATACAAAAGAAGGCTTTCTCCCCCGGGAGTAAGAATTACGCCAAAGGCCTTCGGTAAAGACAGAAGACTGCCGATTACTAACCGTTACAGCTCCTGCAAAAAATAGGCGTATTTCGTCTCATACCAATCACAGAAATTAAGTGCTCTTGATATGCGTCCGCTTTGAATCCAGAGGGTCAATTACCCCTCCCTGACGGTCGGGGCTCTGTTTGACGAAGTGCATATTCTTTTTAGATCCATATCAGATGTGATATGCGAAATCATCTGCCAGTAAGGGCATCTGCAACAGCTCTGCCGAATTGTATTGAGGCTGCCGGACTACTGCCGGTTATTATCAATCTGTCCTGCTCGACAGGGATACCGGTATATACAGCTCCAGCGAGGATAAGTCTGTTACTTTCGGACAAAAAGCTGGTGGCTCTGACACCGGTGAGCACTCCAGCGTTGGCCAGGATAGTAGGTGCTGTGTCAATTGCCGCAAGAATCTTTCTCTGACGCACCGCCTCCCGAGCGAGATTCAGTGCAGCAGGATTGGCAGCATATTCCACTGCACCCAGGCCGCCGATAAAGATTATCGCATCGTAATCTTCGACCCTCAATTGGCCCACTAAAATATTTGCCTCGGCTATACCTCCAAGCGCGCCCCTGATAATTCCAATTCTTGTGCTTGCAATGACTGTCTGGATTGCTGCTGCATCAAGCGCCCTTTTTGTTTCGAAAAGCTCCTCGTCGCGGAAATTTTGACTGGCGGCAATCAAGGCCGCTCTTTTTGCTACTGTACCCTCCTGGCCTTGTAATGCTTCTGCCGCGGCTTGCTCTATTGGATAGCCTACGCAAATTATATAAATCGGCTCCAGTCCTCTCGTTAATCTGCAGGTTCTGCTGACGTCCTTTGAATTAAAACCACCGATTGCTACAGAGCCTAAATCCAAGCAGACGGCCTGCAGCAGGATATTCTGAGCGATGTGCCCGGCTTCGAGGAGCATATATGTTCTGGCCTTAGTGCGAAACTGGCTTGTGAGCTTTCTGACAGAGCCTGCAACAATAATATTGCAGCCGGCCGTGGCCACCGATTCCTGCATTGAAGCCGCGGCCGCTAAGCCGCTGCGGATATCCTGGTCCGATGTTTGTTCCAGACTATGTTCGGCCGGTCGATACACAAACAGTCCCTCTGGTGTGGCAAAATATAAGTCTATGGGATAAGTCTCCCCAGCCGAAGGTGCCGTTCGCAGGCCTCTTTGCTGATCTGTTATGCCCTGACCAGCCCAGGCCAATTGTCCGATGTACTCAGATTCGAGCGGTTTGTTGGCAAATAAGCGCACACTTCGCCGCTTGGCCAAGGCCTCCTCGAAGCTGACCGTTCCTGTCAAGTTCGGGTTTGTAAGCCGAATTATCTTTTGTGGTGACCGAGTTCTGCGCTGGCCGAGACAAAGTGCTGCGAAACAAATTAAGACTATTCCAAGAATTGTTAAACGTTTCATTTTCTTAGTCCTCCAAAACTAAAGACCACACTTTTACAGGTCCCGTGTCTTAAATCCGGGATCTCGCAATATATTTATTTATATTATACACATTCAATCCCGGATTTCCCAGATTAAACTTTATTTTGAGCTGGTTACTGGGGCCCTATTCTGCCCCGCATCCGGCAAGTGGGACCCTAAGTCCAATAAGAGCCTATCCGAATAACTCTTCATCCTTTGTCATTCTGAGGCGAAGCCGAAGAATCTGGCCAACGAAGAGGAGATTCTTCACTTCGCTGCGCTCCGTTCAGAATGACAGGCGAGAGCGAATAGTTATTCGGATAGGCCCTAAGTCCAATAAATGCGGATTCGCAAACTTAGGACTTGTAAATAAATTATCTTCCATTTTTGGCTGGCTGCGGCTTCGGCTGGCGGTGTCAGCAAAACTCGGACTACCAACCAGTAGGCCTGCGTTTTGCTTCCTTGCCAGCCTTGTCATCGCTGGAGCCAAAACGAAACCTAATTTCTTTACCAGTCCTTAAGGAACCGACTTTGACATTTTACCGTCTGTCAGTTAGCATTGTAGATGTCCGGAACCTGAGACATTTATATGGGAATTCTGATTGATATTTCGAAATCCAGCGGCCTTAAGAATAAGGCACATATCAGTGTGCTTTTATTCTTTGTACTTTTTTCATTTCTGCCGTCCAAAAGCTTTGAAGCCCTGGCTGGTGTTTCGGTAGGCCGATGGGCTCGCTTTGAAGCATCGGTAAAGAATACAAAAAACTACCGGAATCCCTATGGAGACGTGACGTTAAATGTTACTTACGAAAGTCCCGATGGCAGCCGAATCAAGTTCTGGGGATTCTACGACGGCGGCCAGAGATGGAAGATTCGGTTTATGCCTGAGGAGATTGGCACCTGGAAATACAATGCTGTTTTTTCCGACGGTTCAGACGGCATAAGCGGGACATTTGAATGCGTCCGGTCTGATATTCCCGGAATGATTTCCATGGACGAGGCTAATCCAATGTGGTTCGGTTACAAAGGCGGCAAGCATGTTTTGATTCGCAGCTTTCATGTGGGCGACCGGTTTTTCGCTGAGAACTGGCCATCTGCCAAACGCAAGGTTTTTTTAGACTGGGTGCAGACTCAAGGCTATAACATGCTCTCTTTGGCCAGCCATTATCTGAACCGGGATGCCGAAGGTCGCGGTCGCGGCTGGAGGACGCCCGACCTCTCCGCCAGAGGCGGACTAAACGCGAGGGAATACCAAAAACTGGAAGCCATAATGAACGACCTGGCAGCACGCAGGATAATGGTATATCCCTTTGCCGGTTTCTTCGGACAAAGCTCAGACTTTCCTACGAATCACCTGCAGCAGGAGCAGTATATAAAGTATACACTCGCGAGATTGGGACCTTACTGGAACATCCTTCTTAATGTGGCGGGCCCCGAACCAACAATAAAACCTGATGAATTCCAGAACGCTATGTCAGCCGCCGACCTCAATCGCCTTGGCCGAAGGATAAAGGAGCTGGATGTCTTTGGGCATCTAATCTCGATTCACAATCCAAGCGGAGACGACCCATTCAAAAACGAGGATTGGCTCTCTTTCGTTACACTGCAGGGGTGGAAAGATACCAACTTCTCCCGCATTAATAAAGGTCTCTTAAAAAACCATCACGATTTCAAGCCCCTTTACGCCCAGGAAGTATTCTGGCCCGGCAATAAGTATCATAACATCGATAATGATGTTGATATCCGAAAAAAGGCATTTGTCATAATGATGTCAGCCGCGGCACTCAACTATGCGGATATGGATGGTAATTCATCTTCAGGTTTTAGCGGAAGCATGGACCTATCCGAAAAAAGGCAGGTAAATCATGACATCGTCAGGAAAGTGTGGGATTTCTTTGAGACGATACCTTTTTATCGAATGAGCCCGAACCAGCAGATTGTGGACAACGGCTTTTGCCTGGCAGAACAAGGCAAACAGTATCTGGTGTATCTGCCGGATGGCGGAGTTGTAAATGTCGCTGTTAAAGCAGGCCCGTACAAAGTAATATGGATAGATGCCCAAAACACGTCTGACAGATGTTATGCAGGAATGATGGATGGCAGAAAGGAACTCTCCGCACCAAGCGGTGGTTATGACTGGCTGTTGTATTTGATTGCGGAAGATATGAGCAATGACAGCCGTGCCGGCCCGCTGCGACGCATCGCGGCGAGGGCCACGTCTCGGCAGGTTGGCCCATCGAAACCTCAGTGACAGATTATTACGCTCTGGTAAAAATAGAGATTGTCATTCTGAGGCGAAAGAAAGCTTGCCCTGAGCGGAGCCGAAGGGCCGAAGAATCTCAACTCTTGGGTTATAAAGAGATTCTTCACTTCGCTGCGCTACGTTCAGAATGACAGTTATTGTGACTTTTCAACAAACAAAACGATTAGTAACCAGGAACTCTCTTGGGTTGTTTCAATGGCTATATCGCAGCGAAAAAAAGTAACTATCATCTTATTGGTTTTTTATTGGCTCAGCTTTTTTATTCTTGCGCATATACCTGTCCCTGGCCTTGTTAGAAAAGCCGGCGTTTCTGATAAGGGCCTGCATTTCCTTGCATATTTGATTTTAGTATTCCTGCTCTGGTTCGCAGTCAGTCCGGACCAAAAAGTAGTGTGGCGAAAAGCTGTCGCATGGTGGGTGTTTATCGTATTAACCGGATATGGGGCGGTTGATGAGCTGCTTCAGGGCTTTACGGGGCGTAATTGCGATGTTATGGATATTGTTGCTAATATAGCAGGTACGTTTACAGGCTTAATTCTGCTTTCAGTTTTCACCTTTTGGCCTGCCGCCCTTTTAGTGACCGGGGCGGTGATCTTTGGGATAACGAATATTACGCGAGCGAATTTAGCGGAGCTGGTACCGGTTACAAACGCGATGTTTCATCTGTTTGCCTACACAATTTTTAGTATGCTGTGGATTTGTTATATGCATCTTTACCTCTCCCTAAAGCCCCCCAAACTCAAATGGCTGATAGCAGCATTAGCCGGGCCAACAGTGTTGCTGTTGACTGTAAAACTGTTCTCCGTGATTCTTGGCAAAGGTTTCGGACTGCGAGAAGTAATCGTCTCTGTTGTGGGAATTGCAGCCGCCATTACCCTAATCTATCTGGTAGCATTATTTCACAAGACTAAAGACCCAAGACATAAGACCCAAGACTCAAGACCCAAGACATAAGACCCAAGACGCAAGACATAAGACCCAAGACGCAAGACTAAAGACACAAGACAAACAACTTTGGTCTGTGGTCTTGAGTCTGAAGTCAGTGGTCTTTATTCTTTCTTGAAAGATTTTTTGAAGGGTCTATACAACGGGTCGCCTATCAGAACGAATTGCCAGGAATTAAACGGCTTTGTGTGGTAGTATGCCTCAACGAGACAACCGCCCTCGAACAGCTCTTCGAAGAACGCTTTCGGCTGAGGGAATGTGTGAAGATACGGTTCGTTCACCGGCCCCAGCGTTGCGGTGATGCCATCGGCCAGCATTGCAGCGCACCAGGTAGTGCTGTTCGGGTCGCGCAGATGCTGGGCTTCGAAGCTGGCGATATGAAAGCCAACGGCACCATCAACAAAATCAAAGGCGTCCACGTATTTTTTCAGACTATACCAGCCGCAATAAACAGCAGTCTGTGGACAGCTGCCGGGGGCAAAGAGTTTTCCTGTTTGTTCGGCTTTGATTGGCATCTTCGTACTCGAACTTATAAACGCCGCCAAATCCCGCAAAGATTGGTCAAAATAGCCGTACAAATTCTTTTGTTTAAAACCTCTTGAATCGATGTAGGCGATACCCTTTAATCCTGTTTCTTCTGCTGTTAGTGCTTTGTCTATAATGCCTTTGATTATTTCATAGCCTGGCCCATCCAGCCGACTAACCATCAGCGTTCTGAAACCCAAACCCAGAACGTCACCCCTTAACATATTGGGCTGCCATCGATACAAATCGTAGGGCCGGAACAACACCATCGATAATTCACTGTCCACCGACGCATTTGTCTCTCTGCCACTGATGCGGTCAATCTCAAGCTGCATCCGAGTGATTTTTTGATTGATTTGTTTTCTCTCAATCGACACCTGATTGGAGTCGAGTGCAGGGTCCTGTTCCAGCTGCTCAAGCCTTTGCTTTTCCTGGCTGAGAAGCCTCTTCAATTCGTTTAGTTTGCCTCCCATCCCCGGCAACATCCCCCTCGGTCCTACCTTAATAGGTATGCCATAGGTTGTTACCAAACATCTGATTTCTCCGGGAAACCTTCGCTGCAGCTCCCTTCTGATTGGCAAGGCAAGGGAGCGTTCGTAATCGTCCCTGCTGATTCCCTCACGCGGTTCGTACCCCAAAGCAAGATAGATGATGTTCTTGGTTGGTATATTTCGTTTTTCGCAGTAGTACTCCGCAATTTTTTCCGATGCAGAAATTTGCCTGTTAGCTATCACGAGTATCTCTTCCGGCTCCAGCGCGAATCCGATGCCACCGCCCAAAAGAATCAACGCAATAGCTGCCACGTTCTTGAACATCATTTCCAATATACTTTGAGGTTTCTAAAATAAATAACCCCCGATTTCACGGGGGTGTCCGAATAAATTAAAATCAACGTTATCATGTTGCCTAAAATCAGAGATGTTAATTTTATTCGGGGCCGTAGGCCCTGTAGGGAAGATTGATCGGGTAATCACGGATAACCTCATCATAGTCATCGAACCAGTAAGCATTCGGATTACTTCTGAAAATCAAAAACCGTCCGCTATCCTTGTCGTCGGCCGCTCGATGATATTTGAGGTACACAAACTCTTTGGTTTTGCCGAGGATTTCAATCTTACCTGTCGCGTGGGACATTACATAACGTGCTCTCTTTGCCAGTCCTGAGACCAGCGATTTGGACTGCTCCAAAATCTCATATCCTTCTTCGATCGGCACCGTGTAAGCTTTATTACCAGTCGCCGGACGACACTGAAAAATGTAGTACGGAACAGACCCTATGAAAGATAGCTGGGCAAGCAATTCCGCCATAACACGAGGGTCGTCATTCAGGCCTCTTATCAAGGGCGTTTGATTTGCCAGTAACGCACCGGCCTTTTGCAATAAATTGACACTTTTTACGGCCACCTCTGTCAATTCACGAGGATGGACAAAGTGGGTCATCACATATATCTTCTTTTGTTTCGTACTGTACTTTTTTATCATCTCGAGCAAGGCCGGGTCTTCGATGATACGATACGGATTGAATGCAGGTATCTTTGTCCCGATACGGATTATTTCAACGTGCCCGATTTGGCGCAGTTGCCGGATAATATTCTCAAGTTTGGATGTTGTCAGGACAAATGGATCTCCGCCGGTCAACAGAACGTTCGTTATCTCCTTATGCTCTTTTATGTATTGCATTGCCGCAGCCGGGTCACCAAGATATTCTCTTTGCGTGTTTATGAAGACACGCTTACGGAAACAGTATCGGCAGATGCCCTCACAGACATTGCTCACTAAAAGCAGCGCTGTGGAATTGTATTTATGCTCGAGGCCGGGCATGATTGTATAACTTTCCTCATCCGAGGGGTCGAGCCGACCCCATTCTTCGAGCTCGGACAAGTGAGGAATTATGATTGTTCGTATCGGGTCATCTGGGTCATCCCAGTTGATGAGCGACAAATAATAGTCATTACTGCGAAAAGGAAACCTGTCGGTAACCTTTTTCAGCTCGGCTCTTTCCTGCTCGCTTAATTGCTCAATCTGCTCCAGTCTTGTCAGGTATCTGATTGTGGCAGCAGTTTTTGTTCCCATTTAACTTGCTCCAAATTGGTGATTGGTGAGCGGAGTGAGTGAACTAAAGTTTGGAGTGTCTAAAGTGCCTAAAATGTTCAATGACTATCGTTTAAGGTTTTCGATGCTCGTATCGATGCTTGCTATAGAAGCTCGAAACTCGTTTTTTTAGCATCCAATCTCCAGCTTCAAGCTTCGATACGAGTTTCGAGAACGACAAACGTGCTTCTACACTTTCACTTTAGGCACTTTAGCTCACTTTAGCTCACTTTAGGCACTTTCCAGATAACCAATTAATCACTCACCAATTAACCACTTACTATTTAAGTATCTTGACTCCGGGTGTATTCGGTTTTTGAGTACCTTTTTTCGTAGATGTTCTTTCGATTGAATATCTGAACAATAGTCGCCAGTATTATCCTTATATCGGCTAAAAAAGAGGCGGTTTCCACATATTTAACGTCGAGTTCAAGTTTTTCTTCGCGTGTGAGTTCAGCCCTGCCCCCGATTTGTGCCAGACCCGTCAGGCCGGGCTTGACAAGCAGCCGTTTTTTTTGTCTTTCGTTCCACTCGGGTATCTGGGAAAGATACAGAGGCCGAGGCCCGACAATGCTCATATCCCCTTTTAATACGTTAAATAATTGCGGCAGCTCGTCGAGTGAGCATTCCCGCAGGAACTTGCCGACTTTTGTCAGCCGCCGGTCTTGGCCGGATTTCGGACTCGGCCCAAAGGGGGCAACATCGAGTATCATTGTGCGGAACTTGTAAAAGACAAACGGCCTGCCGTTTTTCCCCGTCCTTTGTTGCTTGAATACTGCAGGGCCTTTGCTGCTAAGCCTAATGGTTATCCCTATCGCAACCAAAACCGGAGACAGAATAACCATCGCAGCTAAAGCAATGAAAATATCAAGTCCACGTTTAAAATTACCGTAATAACTCATACTTATCCCGCGCTTATTGAAAACTGTATCATTGAGGAAGATTCAGCGGTATTTAAAAGTATTAAAAAGGCTCATGCGACCTCACTGCGAGTAGTTTACCCTAATGGGACCCCGACGTCAACACCATAGCGATTGGTCTGGACAGTCTCTGCTTCATGCGGTAGATTATGTAAGATCTGCAAACAGCTCCCGATCCAGGAATTCTTTAGATATGAGGATAGAAACTATGTTGGACAATCTCATAGGCCCTGAAAGGTCTCTAAGCTGGGTATTACAATTCTGGCCTGTGCTGGTGTTTTCATTTATCTCGGCTTTAGTTGCCACCTCGTTATGCAAGAGCATCGCACTAAAGTTTGGAATCGTTGACAAACCTGACAACCTTGTAAAAACTCACAAAGGAACAGTCGCCTATCTTGGCGGCGTTGGCATCTTAGCCGGGCTGACCGTCGGCATACTTACAGGCATTTATTGCATTGGCGACCAGGAGCATTTCCGCTTGCCGCTCACCTGGCTTGTGGCGGTGTTGGCCGGCGGGGCGATAGCATGTCTTATCGGGCTGGTGGATGACATATTCGACATAAGACCCAGGCAGAAGATATTAGGCCAGATTGTAGCTGCTGTCGTTTTAGTTTTGGTTGGCATAAGGCCGGCGCTGTATTATTCTCTGGTCGGGGCAAGAATCCCGGAAAATATTGAAGTGATTTTGGGAATTCCGATTGTCATTATCTTTGTATTGGGTGCAAGCAATTCGCTAAATCTTCTGGACGGTCTGGATGGCCTTTGCGCAGGTGTTACAGTGATAATCACGGCTGCCTGTTTATTGTTGGCGATTCATTTAGGCACCTGGGGTTTCAGCGAGGTTGGCGGCGATGCGGTGCGCGTAATTATATGTTTGGGACTTCTCGGTGCGGTATGTGGCTTCTTACCATTTAACCGCCATCCGGCCAAAATATTTATGGGAGACGCCGGAAGTATGCTGCTCGGTTTTGTAGTGGCAGCCCTTATGATTTTGTTTGCTGAGAAGATTCCAAGGTGGTGGATGGCTTCGGTCGTGGTCTTTGGGCTGCCTATCCTCGATACGGCCGTTGCCCTTGTTAGGCGATTCATAAATAAACGTCCGTTGTTCGTTTCCGACCGCGGGCATATATACGACCAGATGATTGACAGAGGAATACCCCTTAAAAAAACCGTTGCTATTTGCTATGGTTTAGCTGCAATGTATGCCCTGATTGGTCTTGTTATGAGCCAGATAAGAACTCGATATGCTCTGATTGTGTACGTAATCGTGTTTGTTGTTTCAGGAATTGTAGTCTGGAAGAAGGGCTATTTGAAAATGGGTAATTGGTAAGTAGTGAGTGGTGAGCGGTCAGTTAATCAATTAACCAATTAACCACTCACAAATTAACCAAATCAATCTGTTTTGGCGACATAAATATTACTGAGCACGCCGTGATTTACAATTTGCCCGATAAGCTCGAATCCACTCTTTAGATACAGTTTATTTCCCGCCTTATTATCTGCTCCGATGAGGACCTTGACTTTATCGACACCTGTTTTTCGATAAAGTCGGAGGCCTTTTTCAATTAACTGGCCGGCCAGTCCTTTTCTTCGCTCTTCTGGAGCGACAGCGATTGAAAGCAGTTCTGCTGAAGGCAGATTCATTTTTTTTATTCTGGCAGGGTAAGACAGGGTCTCGAATATCTTTTTTATCCGCCTGAGGGACAAGACGTTACCTGCTAATAGTAACGCAAATTTAAGACCTTTTCTTCGAATGAGTGATTTGTACAGTTTATTGAGATTTGTTGTAAAGGAAACGAATCCGATTACTTTCTCATTTCTCACCGCGACAACGCCGAGGCTCGATTTGCTTTTAACGATGGCATCATATAGAGAAGTTACGAAATCAATACCCATAGAGCTGATAAAGCCGGTGCTTATACATTGAATATGTAACGCGGCAACCTGCCCGGCATGGGCAACCTGGAGATCTTTAAATTCGACTTGACCTTGCGATTTATCCATATCTTATCATGCTCTGTTGAAAAGTTACAAAAACTGTCATTCTGAACCCTTCGCTTCGCTCAAGGACAGGCTCCGCGCAGCGGAGTGAAGAATCTCTTTATGGCTCAAGAATTGAGATTCTTCGGCCCTTCGGCGGAGTTTACCCTGAGCGTAGCCGAATGGGCTCAGGGCAAGCTTTCTTTCGCCTCAGAATGACAGTCCATGTTTTCAACAGAGCTATCTTGTCACGGAAGAAATTAGCTCCAGAGTCTGTTTTGCCAGCTGGTCTCTGTTAAATTTTTCAACAGCAACTCGGCGGGCGTTTTGTCCCATTTGTTCTATCTGCTTTCTATGTGAATTAAGATGCAATACTTTTTCAACGAATTGGTCGAGATTGCACAAATCACAGCCGAAACCGGCTGCGTTCTCCTCCAGAATCTTTCTTTGCCAGCCGGAATAATTCAGAAGCACGGGTTTACCCGCGCTTAGGGAGTCGAAGAATTTGTTGGCGGAGTTGTGCTCAATAATAGGAAAATTACTGATTATCACGAGCCCTATATCAGCCGCAGCATATAAGTCGGACAGCTCTCGTTTCGGCACGGAGGATAAGATTTCCACGTTTGTCAAACCGAGTTTTTTAACCCTGCTTTCCAGAGATGGTTTCTGTTTTCCATCTCCTATTAGTACAAAGATAATGTTGCTATGGTCTTTGAGCCTTTCGGCGGCATTGATAACAAAATCCAGGCCGTTGACCTTACCCATTGCGCCTGTGTGGAGAAGAACAAGTTTATCTTCCCAGCCCATTCTTTGCCGAATAGTTGAGCCGTCGATATCCGGCCTGAACATATCAATGTCGCAGCTGTTGGGTATTACCGTTATCGGTTTTTCCTCAGTCAATCCCCGATTGTGACTGTCGGGGGTCAACACGGCTCTTATACCATCCGCCTGGCCCGGCGACAGAGCAATTATTGAAGAGCAATTCCTGTAAATGGTTTTCTCAAGCCATAAAAGTATCTTGATAAGAATCCGGTTGGTTATGATATTTAACTCGATTGGTATTTCAGGCCACTGGTCGCGCACTTCGAAAATAAAAGGTATATGTTTGGCCCATTTTATGACCATAGCGGTGATTCCAACTGTCAATGGTGTGCTTGATGCATATATAACATCCACACCTTTAGTCCTCAGGCCCGCATAAATGCTCAAAAGGCAAAAGGACAGAAATGATGTTATTCTACGCAGATATGATTGCTTGTTGCTGTATTTGGTCCCGACAACAACTACGTTTATTCCCTCTATATTCTGTTTCTGGTAAAGTGCGCCGGACACTTGCAGACCGCCGATATCATAATGGCCGGCTATCAGGGTAACCTTGTGCCCTGCTTTTACCCATCGGCGGGCAAATTCATACGACCGTGTGCCGGTGCTACCGGCCGGCGTGGCAAAATGTTGATGAATATAGAGAATGTGCATCAGGCTCTGATTAGCTCCCTCAGCTTTGCTGCGTTTTGGGAAATACAAAAATCCTTGAGAACACGTTCACGGCCGGCTTTTCCGAACTGCCTGGTTTTATCCATGTCCTCAAGAAGCTCTTTTAAGATTTGCGCCAACGCATCGACATCTTTCTCCGGAGCCAGGCGACCTGTCAGTTCGTCTTTAACCAGCTCCGGAATACCCGATATAGCGGTTGACACTACCGGCACCTCGCATGCCATTGCCTCCATCATCGCAACGGGAATACCGTCCATATCACCTCCCTGGGTCTTAACGCACGGCATAAGAAATATACATGCCTGATTAAACAGTTCCATCAGTTCATCGTTTGGCCTGGCGCCGAGCAGCTTGACGTTATCAGCTAAATGCAGCCGTACAATCAATTTCTCAAGGGCCCGGCGCTGCGGCCCATCTCCTGCAATCTCGAACTGGAATTTTACATTATTGTCCCGCAGTTTAGCACAAGCCCTTATCGCAGCATCCAGACCCTTTTTCGGGTAAAGTCTGCACACACAAATTATTCTGCCGGGTTCCGGTTGACGAGAAACAGACCTGAATTTTTCCACGTCTATACCGCAATGCACAACATGACACAAATCGGCAACAGAGTTGCCGCAAGTGTTGCGCAGATATTCGACATTGAATTGAGAGATGGCAGCTATGAATTTACATTTGGCTAATCGCATTTGTAAGCTGCCCGGACTTCTGGTGAATATGTCAAAGGCGTGAACGGTACAGGACACAGGCAGGTCGGTCAACATCCCAATCATCAAGCCAAGACTGAGAGACCGGCTGGCAAAATGTACGTGTATGTGTTCTGCTGAGAAACGCCGGCAATGGCCGGCAAAATAGCAGGAAATTGTTAGCTCATAAAGTGCTTTTGCAAATTCAAGCGGACTATGGACCAACAAAGTGACCAGCCAACAACAGATTCTTGCGAAACGAAGCGGGTGTGAAATGATTTCTCGTAAGGTTACGCCCAACTGCACAAAGACGTTGGGACGAAACACAGCCCGCTTATTCCATTTGACCATGACTTCGGACAAATTCTCAAGCGGGCCCGGCTTACAACTGACCAACGGCAAAACCTGCCATCCGGCTTTTTCGTGCGCTTCGAGCTCATTGACTACAAAGGTCATACTGACTTTCAAACTCGAAACAACGTATGCTATTTTCATTATTCTTCTACTACTCAACTCTGATTTTTACTGGTGATAGTTGCCTCGGCGGGTGGCAGCCTCAAGTGCAGCTTGGGGATGGCTTGCCGCTGATAGCTGCTTCATAGCTGCGCATAGTCAGCTCGGCAATATGCTCCCAGCTATATTTTTCTTCGAGTTCAGGGCTGTAATGGGACTGAAACTTATCGAGACTATCCAGCGCGTTTATAACAGCCTGGGCCAATGGTTCTACTGCACCGGGCTCGACAACTAATCCAACCTTATCTGAGGAGACAAGCTCCCCCATCGCCCCGATATTGCTGACGACTACGGGTTTTTTGTGCGCATAGGCACGAAGTAATACTCCGCTCTGTGCTTCAAATTTCAAATAGGGTAATACAACAAGGTTAGACGCCGCAAAGAAATAATCCACCTCTTCTTCCGGAATAAAATGGATAAAGGTTTGCACATGCTCTGACAAATCATATTTTCTAATTATATCGGAGTATGACTCGAAATTAAATCTGCCGAGAAGACCGCCGGCAATGACCAGTAAAATCTGCTGATTACGCGATTTGATAATTTCCAACGCTTTGAGAAGAATATCCAGACCTTTGTTCGGACGAATCGCGCCGAAGAAAAGTATTATCTGACAGTTCGACGGCAGGTTCAATTTTTTCCGTGCCGCTGTCAGGTCCGGGGGATTTTGCAGGGGTATAATTCCATGGGGAATTACATCTATACGGTCGGTGCAAATGCCCCAGTGGTCAGCCATTTGTCTTTTGCCATCCTCATAGTGAACTATCAAACGGTGAGGGATTTGAAGGCTCCGTTTTATAAAAGAAGCCCTGCTGACAAAACGTTCGTAGTGAGGCTTAATATCGTGGACGGTAAGCACTACAGGCAGATGCCGTATTAGGGGCTTTAGAAAAAACTGGTCCAGCAGCGGAGTGCCAACGCCCTGAAAATGAACTACATCGAAATGCTCGCGAACAGCAAATCGGTTCCGCCGCAAGCTGTTTCTCAAGCTTCGGTAAAATCGGTCCGCGGCCCAATGCAATTGTGACCACTGCTTTTTCTTATTTATAAACTCAAACAAACGTCTTTCAACTCTGAACGGTCTTGGCAGATTCACCCATAATGAGTTGGTTAGTACCGTTACTTCCGCACCGGCCCCGCACAAACCACTACATAATGCATCGGTGTACGTGTATAAGCCGCCCGTGCTTGCACCGGCCACCATCAATACGCGCATTGGTAATTTTTGCTTTTCTGCTGTAATTGGGAAGGTACTCCGAGTTACATTCAATACACGGTGGAGTTAAGCATAAGTAAGCTCAGGATACGCTTGGCTTTCCTCAGGAACCTCTTGTTCCTGATAGAAGCTTACATAAATATCCTGCCAGTTAGCCATTATAGCTGCAAAGCATATCAGCAGTGGTGCGGCACGGGGATTCGAGAATATGGGATGGAAGAATCCATCTGCCGCCAACGCTATCATCAGCAAAAAGCTCGTTGCTCCGTAATATCGCATATATGGGACATCGCTTCTGGATAAAGCGAAACTCCGCACAAGAATAGCGAATATCAAGATGAGCACCGTTACCAATCCGAGCAAGCCACATCTATCCAGCCATCCTAAATACTCTGAGTGGTAGAAACCTACCAGAGGGTCTTTCCCTGCTGGTGCCGGATGCAGCGCTCCGATACCCCTGCCGGTCAATATAAAATAAGGTTCCTGCTTGTAGCTTGAAAGGATTATTTCGTGTTCCAAAGCCCTCCAGGTGCCTTTCTGAAAGGGACTCGGTATTTCGACCTGGCCTGTTCTTGTCGTGCCGGCTCGAAATCTTTCCAGGAAATCGAAACCTATTGCAGAGGCGGCCCCCACCACGAGCAGGCCGACAATCCCGTACGCAAGCAAAGTTCTGGCCCTGCCCTTGACGAACAAAAGCGAAGCGATTGCAAGCACACCCATTGACCCGTACATTGACCTTGTTTCACTCAGCACTATGCCGCCGATACCGACCAGCAGCACAAACACAGATACGGGGAGGAAGCCGACTTTGCTTACCAGTCTGCCTATGGCAATACTTACCAGCGAAAGATAGAGCAAAGGAACAAGAGTATAAGTACCTCTCTCACCTCCCAATTGTGTAGCAGTATCAATTTCGGCGGCCCGCGGTGTGAATGCGCCAAATCTGATTAAAATATGTACGGCAAACATTGCCAGGAGCAAAACGACCGAGAATTTCAAAAATCCATTCGCGCGAGAATAGTTTGTGAAGTACCTAAGCCCAAATATCATAGCTGCTACAAAGTGCGCCACCCTCGAATACGTAAAAGCGGTTTGAGTATACATTAGCAGGCCTTGTATCAACGCAAGTG
>Ga0315545_1002774_pt1 | contig 15510 bp, 13 predicted proteins | sample SalMarSW160210MG_FD_203096 | JGI IMG/M metagenome (GOLD analysis project Ga0315545, IMG submission 203096) | Salt marsh sediment microbial communities from the Plum Island Ecosystem LTER, Massachusetts, United States - Salt Marsh Sediment SW1602-10 ... | reverse complement strand
CAATGCTGAGCATTCCCGGCAGGGATAAAAGACCAGCAAGAAAATAGCAGACGATGACGGCCGGCCCCGCCCTGGCAAACGCAAGTCCGGGCAGGATAAACAGTCCCGAGCTTATCATCGCACCCGAGGCGATGCAAAATACGCCCGGAAGCCCCAGTTCCTGTTTCAGTTTAGTCGCTATTTTCGCACCCCAGCAATTCTGCATCCCATTAAGATTTCCGCCGCCGATAATCTTAATCTGTCATTCTCAATCTGCCAAGCGCGGTTAAAAATAAAAAAAAGGGCACAAGCCATATAAACTTGCGCCCTTGTGCCGTCGGTTACGGGATTACCGAAAGGAGTCCTACTCCGCTTCCGTATTGATAATAGCCACAGAGGCCTCGGTTTTTTAAGCCACAAAGCACACAGAGGTCACAGAGAATTAAGATTAAGAATAATGTATTATGTCATTCCCGCGGCTTGTCCTCCGTAGCGTTAGCGAAGGAGGAAAGCGGGAATCCAGGTTTTTGCAGGTCGAGGTTTACCACGACATTTAATTTGAATCATCCTTAAAATAATTCTGGATGATCCAACATAAACGATACCTCTGCTTTAGCAGCCTTTTCGATTTCGTCTCTACCTAAGTTGCCATATGCCTTATAGAAGTATAATGAACTTTCCTGTGGCAAAGTTATATGAGCTTTTGCTAAAACCTTACCCTCTTTTGAAAAAGCTATAGCTGTACAAACTTCTCCGTCTTCTGATTTCTTCCAATTCACTCCTATCTTTTCAATTTCTGCCATTAGTACTCTCCTGTATAAAATTATACTTCCAACGGTCTATCCAGTTATATCTTTTAGGGTTAGTCCTTCTCCCTTGAATATTTTTTCTATCTTCTTTGCTCGTTCCAAACAAAATTCTTCGTTCTCAATAAATTCTTTTCTGCCGGGCAATTCGATTGCCAATACTAATTCATTTTGCAGCGATTTATAAACTTCCTGTCTAATTATGTTATCATCAATCATTTGCCATCTTATTTCGTATCGCTGACCATCCGCTTCGAATGTGTTTATTCTTTGAATTTCTTGGCTCATAAATACCTCCACAATTCAAATCCGAAATTCGCAATTCCTTTTGTGCCTTTTTGCGGCAATCAAATCAGTATAATCTGTGAAATCTGTGGTTGCTTTTTTCTATTTATCTTTTGCCTCGAATTCGGCGTCGATTACGTCGTCGCCGCCCTTTCTGCGGACCTCGCCCTCAGGCGGCGGAGGCGATTCTTTGGCCGGCCCGGCTTCCGGCTGGTCCTGAGCACCTCCTGTCTTTTTGGCGGCTTCCTCGTAGAGGGCCTTGCCAAGCTCCTGGCTGGCGGAGTTTAGATTCTCAATCGCCTTTTTTATCGCTTCGGCGCTATCGCCCTTGACGGCTTCTTTGAGGTTGTTGACCGCGTTTTCAATTTTCCCACGCGATTCGCCGGAGACCTTATCGCCGTGTTCCTTGAGCGTCTTGTCCGTGGAGTAAATCAACTGGTCGGCCTGGTTCTTCAAATCGATGACCTCTCGCTTCTTCTTGTCTTCTGCGGCGTGCGACTCGGCGTCTTTTTTCATTTTTTCGACTTCCTGGTCGCTCAGGCCGGAACTCGATTTAATCTCAATCGACTGCTGCTTGCCGGTTGCAAGGTCCTTGGCCGAAACGTTGAGAATACCGTTGGCGTCGATATTGAACGAAACTTCAATCTGTGGGACGCCCCGCGGTGCGGGCGGAATGCCTGCGAGCTGGAACCTGCCGAGTGAGCGGTTGTCAGAGGCGAATTCTCGTTCGCCCTGGAGCACGTGAATATCGACAGTGGTTTGACTGTCCGCTGCGGTCGAGAAAATTTCGGTTTTGCTGGTGGGTATAGTGGTGTTGCGTTCAATCAGCTTTGTCATGACTCCGCCCAATGTTTCGACGCCGAGTGAAAGCGGTGTCACGTCGAGCAGCAGGATGTCTTTAACACCGGCGTCGCCCGCCAGAACAGCGCCCTGAATCGCCGCGCCCATCGCCACCACCTCATCAGGATTTATTCCCTTGTTTGGTTCTTTGTTGAATATCTCCTTTACTATCTGCTGAACCTTCGGGATTCTGGTCGAGCCGCCCACAAGCAGCACCTCCGCGATATCCTTTGGCGACAATTTCGCATCTTCCATCGCCTTTCGGCAGGGACCTTTCAGCCGGTCGAATACCGGCTCGCAAAGGGCCTCCAATTTGCTGCGGGTAATCGTCATCTGCAAATGCTTCGGCCCGGAGGCATCTGCCGTGATAAATGGCAGATTCACCGTTGTCTCGACCTGTATACTCAACTCGCACTTGGCCTTTTCCGCCGCTTCTTTTAGCCGCTGATGCGCCATCGGGTCGGTACGAAGGTTGATACCCTCCTTTTTCTTGAACTCATCGGCTATGTAGTTAATCAGCACGGCGTCCAAGTCGTCGCCGCCTAAGTGCGTATCGCCGTTGGTGCTCAATACCTCAATGACGCCGCTCTTATCCTCGAAACCGCCTATATCAAGTATAGAAACATCAAACGTGCCGCCGCCAAAATCGAAAACGGCAACTTTTTCATTTTTCTGCTTATCTACGCCGTAAGCAAGGGCGGCCGCAGTCGGCTCGTTTATGATTCGCTCGACCTTTAATCCCGCGATTGTGCCGGCATCCTTTGTCGCCTGGCGCTGCGAGTCGTTGAAGTACGCCGGAACGGTAATCACGGCCCGCTCGACCTGTTCGCCCAAATAGTCCTCGGCGGTTTTTTTCAAATCCTGCAAAACCATCGCCGATACCTCCGGCGGGGTGTAGTCCTTTCCCCGGACGTTCACCTTGACCAATTCTTCCGGCCCGCCGACGATTTTATACGGCACAATTTTCTCCTCTGCCGCCACTTCATTGTGCCGCCTGCCCATAAAACGCTTGATTGAAAACACCGTATGCTCAGGATTGGTCACCTGCTGGTGCCTGGCAATCTGGCCCACTAATCGCTCGCCCTTATCGGTAAAGCCGACCACTGACGGTGTCAGGCGTGAGCCGGATGAGTTAATCAACACCTTCGGTGCGCTACCTTCCATAACGGCAACCACCGAATTCGTCGTCCCCAGGTCGATTCCAATGATTTTATTCGTAGCCATAATCAGTTCCCTTTCGATTGTTTTATGCGTGCAACAGCACCATTCTTGCTAATAAGTTGCAAAACCCGTGCCAGGGGCCAGGCAAGGTACAAGCGTATCGCAATATAACACTAATAAAGGACTTATAGCCATAGTGTGGTTGTAAAATATGCAGTCTTTTGCCATTTTGGCAGGTGCCGATGGCAGGGGAAAGAATAACCTCAGCCGTTCAGGGCAGAGCGGATGATCTGTGCGCGGAGGGCATCGCGATGAGTGGAATCAAGCTCTTTGCCGTAGTTAAGCTGCAAATGGGCAGGCAGAGTCAGCATAAACAATCGATTCACAGTGGCGATTGAAACCTCTTTCTTCGCCCCGCCGTCGCCCCCATCGCCGCCTAAGCAGCAGAGTCGCTCGATTGCCGGTGTCGAGGCCCCCTGGTGTTTGTGCATATTCAAACCCAGCCGAATATGACTTAAAAGGAATAACGCCTCCTGTGAGCTTATAAGATTGGCATTTTTCAATAGTGCCAGTGCCCTTGAGATTTTATCGTCGAGCACACCGGCCTGGTCCGACAGCAGCCGTTTTCTCGCAGCATGCTCATACTCGACAATTTCGGGAATTACATTCTCTTCAAATCGCTGCACAATATCATTTTCCGAAACGCCTAAGGTTATCTGATTCGACAATTGATAGAAGTCGCCCGACGCCTCTGTTCCTTCCCCAAAAAGTCCACGCACGGCAAGTCCAAGCGCCTTGGCGGCGTTGAGGAATTTTTCTATATGACCGGTCATCTTAAGCGCCGGCAGATGAAGCATAACCGAAACCCGAACCCCCGTTCCCAGGTTTGTCGGGCACGCCGTGAGATATCCGAATACGGGACTGAAGGCATACTCAACCTGCTGCTCGACCATATCATCGATACGGTTAATCTGCTCGAGGCAGGCCCGAAGCTGACATCCGCCTTTGAGTATCTGCAGTCGCAGGTGGTCTTCCTCGTTTATCATCGCGGTGAAAAACTCCCGCCTGGCGATTACCGCGCCGCGAGGACCTTTGCCGAACGCATGATGCTGGCTAATCAGGTGCCGCTCGACAAGAAACCGCCTCTCAAGTGCAGAAGTCTTGTCCACGCCGATATAGAAAACCTCCTCGCCGAGATGCAAGCCCATCAAAACGTCCTTGAGCTTCTTCAGTATCTGCGACTTCTCTGCAGCCGAGCAGCACGCAAGAAACTTATGCCCCCCCAGGTTTCGCGCCAGCCGGACCCGCGACGAGATAACCACGTCCGCAAGCGGACCTTCACCGCTGAACCACTCGTTGACGCTTTGGCTTATCTCAGTGAGCTTCATCGCAACTATACCTGCTAAATGCGCCTATTCTATTCATACTTGGCCAGCTTGTCGCGAAGCTTTGCGGCAAGCTCATAATCCTCGGCTCGCACTGCTTCGTCGAGCTGCCTGCGCAGCCGGGCGATTTCAATCTGCCGTTTCGAGTCTTTCGGCATCTTCGACGGAACCTTGCCGCAATGCTCCTTCGCACCATCGTGCGCCTTCTTTATAAGCGGCAGCAGCGACTTCTCAAACACCTCGTAATCATAAGGACAGCCGAGAACCGCCTTTTCCCGGAACTCATCCATAGTATATCCGCAGTGCGGGCAAAGCAGCTCACTTTCGCCGGCCTCGGCCGAGGCCTGGTCCTTCGGAGTTATGGAAAGCAGATTGCTCAACAGCTCGTTGAGCGGGATATAACTTTTTACCCCCACTCCCTGCTCGTGCGCGCATTGCTCGCAAAGGTGCGTCTCCGTGCGAACACCCTCGGAAATCTCCGTCAGGTGTATCGTCGCTTCCCTGTTTTGACAAATCTCACATTGCATAACGGCCTTGCCTTTGCTTTTTTCTATTATAACAAAGCATCGCTAAAATAATCGTCAAATTTCACGACCAACTGCACATCAACTATTTCTCAGCAAGTCCCTTATCAATGCTGTAACCTGCCACACAACCCGGTTCCTCGACAATTGTCACATTTTCAAGCCCAATCCCTTCGGGAAGCTTCGGCTCAATCTGCTCGTATACATATTTAGCTACGTGCTCGGCCGAGGCGCTGTTTTGCCTGAAATAGTCTATCTGACCAAGCGACACGCCCCTGAGCTCGCCAAGAACCTCCTCTATTAATTGTCTGAGCCGGCGAAAATCCATCACCAGTCCCATACTATCGAGCTTGTTGCCGCTGACGGTCACCCTTACAAGCCAGTTGTGCTCGTGCTCCGGCTCAACCGCACCGTCAGCAAGACTCAATCGGTGAGACGCCCGAAATCCGCTTTGAACACTAACAGTAAACAAAGCCCCGCCTCATACATTTTTTTTTATTCGACTGCGCCTTCGCCCCGATTTAACTGCCCAAACCGCTCATGCAGGCGTTTGTTGACGTTGGGTGGTACCATATTCGAAATGTCGCCGCCTAAAGACGCAACCTGCCGAATCAGCGTGGAGCTGATGAATCCATACTGCTCCGTCGTCATTACAAATACCGTCTCTATTCCCGCCACGGAACGATTTGTCATAGCAAGCTCGAATTCATAACGCACATCCGTCAAGCTCCGCACCGCCCGCAGGATAACGTCGGCTTTTTTTCGCCTGGCATACTCCACGGTCAGCCCGTCAAATCCCTCAACCGACACTCCCGCAAGCCCCTCAATAAGCTCGGCTATCATTTCCACCCGTTCGACAGGGGTAAATAGCTGGTCTTTAATCGGACTTTGGCCCACCGCCACAATCAGCTCATCAAACAGCTTCATCCCCCGATGGATTACATCCAAGTGCCCATTGGTAATCGGGTCAAACGAGCCCGGAAAAATCGCCCGCACAAATTTGCCGCTCATATACGTCTCCTCAGGCAAAATCCACATTATACCGAAAAAAAACTGCACGTCAAACCTCAGTCGCTGCATCGCAACGCCTACCATGCCCACCCGCCTGACCCGCAACACCCATAATTATTCTGAAAAACCCTTGTAACAACTGAAACACAAGATGGACTATATATATAGACGGATATATAGCCGAGCCCGGCAGGGGCAACGCATACTCAGCCGGCTCCTCTGGATGAATACTGTTTCAAAGACACCTAAGGAGATTGCCCCGGAATGGCCAAAAAATTCTTTTGCCCGGCTTGAATTTAACGCACAGATATGCTATAAAGGAAATGTTTTGGTTGTCTTTTATTTTTGACTGAGCTTATGAGGAGACTTAAATGAAAAGTCGCAGAGCATTCACGCTTATCGAGCTGCTCGTAGTCATCGCTATCGTAGCACTGCTTATGGCAATACTGCTGCCCGCCCTTAACAGGGCACGCGAGCAGGGCAAGCGAGCCGTGTGTCTGAGTAACCTAAAGCAGCTTACCACATGCTGGTTTATGTACGCCGACGACAACGATAATAAGCTCGTTAACGCTGCGCCCTGGCCGCCCGGAGGGAGCTGCACAAATTGTCCGGATAACTGTGCGGCACGGGCGCCAACCGGCACCAGTCCCTTCGATAATTTCCACAAAAAAGAGCTGCCCTGGATCGGAGACGCCACATCGACCACGCCCGGTGTACCGAGAGCGGAATGCTGCCAGAAATGTGCTATTGAAACCGGCGCTTTATACAAATACATCAGGGACTATGACATCTATGCCTGCCCGACTGGTATGAAAGGTGAGTGGATCACGTATATCATCATCGATTCAATGAACGGCCGGTTTGACTATAGGGCCTCCGGTGACGTAGCCAAACCTTATTGCCTTAAGAACAGAAACCAGATAAAAAAGCCCGCGCAGCGAGTCGTTTTCATCGATGAAGGACGCCCTACACTCGACAGCTTCGCCGTTTACTACGATAATATCAATGGCAACGTCTGGTTCGACCCCCCGCCGGTTAGGCATGGTAAAGGGGCTACTGTCTCTTACGCTGACGGACATAGCGGATACTGGAAATGGAAGGGACAAAACACTATCTGGTGCGGCCTGGAATGGGGAGGTGGCACCAATTGCCCCGTCGACGACCCACCCGATCGTCCGGCAAAATGCGGAGACTGGCAAGACCTCTACCAGATGCAGATGTCCTGCTGGGGTCAGCTCGGTTATGACCTCCAGGCACTTGCCGGCGCAAACTGCAAGCTGGAGCTGGAACTGTAATACCGTTTAATATCCGGACTATTGCCTGAGTCACTGGCCTGTATCCTCCGAAATGCTGGATAATTCGGTACTGCCTGCCGCCCCGGTCCATCTAAAAACAGAATTTTACGCAAAAAGACCCAACCATCACCCCAAGAACCGGCACACCGCTTTTTTGCCGGCAAATGCTGTGGCTTATACCTTGAAAACCGGACCAAAAGCCGTTATCCTCCACCCTGTGCGCGGCGCAACATAAAGGCAACACCGAAAAATATACCGGCAACGACCGAAAAATTCTTTTCGCCGGCTTGAAATTTACGGACAAATATGCTATAAAGACATTACATCAACGGTATTTTATTTCTGACTGAGTTTACGAGGAAACGTCATAAATGAAAACCCGCAGGGCATTCACGCTTGTTGAGCTGCTCGTAGTCATTTCTATTATAGCGCTTCTTATGGCAATTCTTCTGCCGGCCCTTAACAGGGCACGCGAACAGGGCAAGCGGGCCCTATGTCTGAGTAATCTCAGACAACTTACCGCCTGCTGGATTATGTACGCCGACGACAACAGCGATAAGCTCGTTAACGCTGCGCCGAGGTCCGGCGACCCCTGTCCGGATTGTCCGGGTCCGGATTGTCCGGGGGACTGTGCCGCACATATTCCAACCCCTGGAGATGGCGACGACACTACTCCTTTCCACATAAATGAACTGCCCTGGATAGGAAAAGGATGGCATGACAACTATAATGGCGGCCAAATAGCATCTGAGGAATGCCAGAAATGCGCTATTGAGACCGGCGCTTTATACAAATACATCAGGGATAACGATATCTACCGCTGCCCGAACGGGAGAAAAGGTGCCTTGGCAACGTATACCATCATCGATTCTATGAACGGCTTGTACCATTGGAGAGCTGCTGGTAACGCGGCCAAACCGTATTGCCTCAAGAACAGAATGCAGATAAAACACGTCTCAAAGCGCATCGTTTTCATGTGCGCAGGATTCCTGACTTCGGATAGCTATGCCGTCTATTATGGTCCTGGCGGGTACGGTAGTAGCGGTGATTGTCCCGGTCGGGGCTGGTTTGAAGCCCCAACTGCACGGCATGGCGGAGGAACAATCCTGTCTTTTGCCGACGGACACTCTTCGTATATGAGATATCGCTCAAAATGGACCTTGGAATATTCCAAGAATTTTGAGGCCTTCGACGGAACAGTAATTCGATGTGATCCGCCGGTTCCTCTGGATGATTGTGGAGCTTTGAACGACCTTTACAATATACAGATGGGCTGTTGGGGAAATATCCAGGAGTCTGGTATTTACGGGAGCACCAGCTGTTCATTAGTTTGGGACCTCGAATAAATGCGGTTTATCCCTTTTTTGGGGACCGTCCGGACAACTTTTCAGCCAAGCTCCCTACATCACTCGGATTCAGCATCGGCGACCGCAAGCATCACCTTAATGAATGACTCTGCCCGGTAAGGTCCCGGTCCACCTCAAAAATGTATTCTGCGCGAGAATATCCAACTATCAACCCGAAAACAGGCGGACCGGTTTATAGTTGACAACCTCCGGTGCTTATTTCTTGAAAAGCCGGCCAAAAGCCGTTATCCTCCACCCTGTACGCGGCGCAACATAAAGGCAACGCGGGAAAATATCCCGGTGAGGGACGGCAAAATGAGAAACAGCAGGCAATTCAAAGGACACTCCAGAACGGCGGGCCTTCCCCCTGGCTCGCTAATCCACGTCGGAGACAAAAATCTCGTTGCACCTCGTATCACCATCATCGATTACGATGAGCAAAACCTTTGGGAAAAACAGGATGCCAAAATCGAAGACTGCCTCGAATTCAAGACCAGCCCGACCGTAACCTGGATAAATATCGACGGCATCCACGACACGCAAATAATAGAAAAAATCGGAAGCCATTACGACCTCCACGCACTGACGCTCGAGGACATTTTAACCACGGGCCAGCGACCAAAGTTCGAAGACCTCGAAAAACACCTCTTCGTTGTGCTAAATATGCTAAGCTTCAACGAGCAAAAACAACAAATACAGGCCGAGCAGGTAAGCATCATCCTCGGCCCAAATTTCGTCATCTCATTCCAGGAAAATATCGGCGACGTCTTCGAGCAAATCAGGGACAGAATCAGAAACGCAAAAGGCAGAATCCGAAAAATGGGCTGTGATTACCTGATGTATTCTCTGCTGGACGCAATCGTGGACAATTACTTCGCGATTCTCGAAAAGCTCGGCGAAAAAATCGAATATCTGGAAGAAAAACTGGTCTCCAGTGCCGACGAACAAACACTCAAACGTATACATCAGCTCAAAAGAGAAATGATTTTTCTGCGAAAATCCGTCTGGCCCCTCCGTGAGCTGATTAGCGGCCTTGAACGTAGCGAATCCGACCTGATTAAAAGCTCCACTAACGTCTATCTCAGGGACCTTTACGACCACACCATACAGGTCATAGACACCGTCGAAGGCTTCAGGGACATGGTTTCGGGGATGCTGGATATTTACCTCTCGGCCATTAGCAACAGGATGAACGCGGTGATGAAGGTCCTGACCATTATCGCCACGATATTCATCCCGCTGACCTTCATAGCCGGCGTTTACGGCATGAACTTCAAATATATGCCCGAGCTTCATTGGAAATTCGGCTACGCCGCGGTATGGGTGGTAATGCTCCTCGTCGCCGCCGTTATGCTGCTCCACTTCAAAAGAAAAAAATGGCTCTAAAAAACCGAAGGGCACACCACAATCACCTGTGGTGGTAAATGTTCCAGCCGAGATAATTACCAAGGGCCTCGGCGATGGCGTCGGCCTTTTGCGAACGGTTCATCGCCACGTGGTGCTCGAAGCCCATCTTGCACACATACTGCAGCAACAACTGAAGATTGGGAATTCTCATCACGCCGTAACCGCCGAAGGTGTCTAATTTGTCGTTGGTGAACTCGCCTTCGCCTACGTAAGCGCTGATAATGCCCGCCGTATCGTCTGTGCTGGTCCTGCAGAAGGTCCCCTTTCCCGCCGCGATTCGCCCGACCATTGTGCCGTAGGTATTGTCCTTGCCGACCGACCCGGCGATTATCTCCTGATAGTCCATCTTCGCCGATTTGAAAAAGCTCTTCGGCAGGTTGCTGCAATGAAACAGAACGCATTTATCCGGCTCGCCGGCGTAGTTGTTGTTCCAGTCCAATAGTGCGCTTGGTGTGCCGGAGGCAAGCTGCAGAATGTACATCGCAACCAGACCCATTATGTCCACCTCGCAAGCGCTCGGCAAAAGCGACTCGCTCATCATACTCATCAGCGTGCACGGAACTATCCCGAAAAATTCCTCCAAGCTCGTCCAGCACTGAATGGCCGTGCCGTTAAGCCCGTTCTCTTTCACCCACCCGTCAATCACATATCCGAACTTCGCCATTTTCAAAAGCGACTCAGCGGGGATTGATTTGGTCGAAGTGTATTTTTTGATACTGTCGAGTTTTCTCATCACGGCCCTGTTGCCCTCAGCCAGACGTGACACCCTGCCGAGCACCTCGGACAAATCTATCGTCTCGATTGATATGCCTGCCAGCTCCAAAATTTTCTCGCTGAAGCGCACGGTGTTAAACGCCCCGGTGCGGGCGCCGACGGCGCCGAAGCGAACGTTCTTCAGCCCTTTGATAATTCGGCACACCGACGCGAAGTCATCCAGCTCCTGTTTGAATCCAGCCGATGTGATTTTTACCGTGTGTGATTCGGTAAGCGTGTAAGGTAAACCCGCCTGCCTGAGGTTGTCACAGACGCTGATTTTGCCGCAGAAACTGTCGCGTCGCTGCCCCATCTTCATCTTTGCGACCTCGTCGGGCTCCGCCTGCACCAAAATCGGCACATTCAGGCCGGAGCGTTTCACCGCCTCGGCTGCGCCTTTCTCATCGCCGAAGTTGGGTAAGCTGATGATTATGCCGTCGATTTTATCGCCCTTTTTCGCGAAAAGCTCCGCACACTTCTTCGCGTCGGCGTATGTCTCCACCGAGCCGTATTTACTGTCCGTCATCGACAAAGCAACCGTGTTATAGCCGTTTTCCTTCAGGACGTTGAGCACGTCTTTTCGTCCCTGTTTCGCCAGAGTATCCGGGAAAAACCCGCGGTTTCCAACGATTACGCCGAAGGTTGTCTTTCTCATTTTTACTTCCTTTCCAGCCGAAGCCCTGCTTCTATTTTTTGAGCCGCTTAACAGAGCCGATATTAACGCGCCGAAGCAAATTTAGCCAAAAGGATTTCTATCCACAAAGCCACAGGGGTATTCATCTGATTACTGATTATCGATAATTGACAGTATGCGTGGGAGGATTTATAGTCCATCATCCCGCTTGAGGTGGGTAAAAGGCGAATAAACTGGTTTGGCGAAAACTTAAAGGCCGGAAAATGCGGGTTTTGAAGCGTAAAGAAAATATTTTGCCGTCTCCGTATTTCCGCGACTTGCTTTAAACGTATGAATCGGATTGATGCTAAAACTACGCCGAGAACGATTTTTGCAGCCGGGATATTGGTCATCGTTATCGCCTGTTTTTTGGCGTATATCCCGGCGATGAAGGCCGGCTTTATCTGGGATGACGACCAGTACGTCACCGATAACTCCCTGTTGACATCCCCAGGCGGATTGTATCGCATCTGGACCTCGGGAACTGTAACCTCGCAATTTTTCCCGCTGACATACACAACATTCTGGCTTGAGTATCGCCTGTGGGATTTCAACCCGATGGGCTATCACGTCGTAAACGTCGCGATTCATATCATTAATTCCCTCTTGTTGTGGCTGGTCCTTCGCCGACTGTCCATACCCGGCTCGTGGCTTGCTGCCGCGGTTTTTGCTCTGCATCCTGTGCAGGTCGAATCCGTGGCCTGGGTGACCGAGCGAAAGAACCTCCTGATGCTCTTGTTTTCTCTTTTGTCGGTTCTTTGCTGGCTCGAATTTGCCCTCGCCAGCAAATCAGGTCGCAGGGCGATTTTGTTCTACCTCGGCTCGTTAGCGCTCTATGCTTTGGCGCTTTTCGGCAAGGCAACCGCCAGCACGCTCCCGGCGGCGATGGTCCTGATATTGTGGCTCAAGCGCGTGCCTCTTACTGCCAAACGCCTGTTGCAGCTCGTGCCGTTTGTCGTAATGGGGATTGGGATGGGCCTTCTGGTAATGTGGTGGGAAAAACATCACCAGGGAACGGGGGATATTAATCTCGGATTGAGCTTTCCGGCAAAACTGCTAATTGCAGGCAGGGCATTTTGGTTTTACCTGTGGAAGCTCTTCTGGCCCGCGAATCTTATCTTCAGTTATCCTCGCTGGAATATCGACCCTGCTGAGATTTGGCAGTATGTATGGCCGGCCGCAAGCGTATTACTGATTTTCTGCTCATTATTGTGGCATAAACGCCTGGGCCGCGCGACGGCGACGGCGATATTATTTTTCACCGCAATGTTGTTTCCAATGCTCGGCTTTTTCTCCCTTTTTACGTTTATTTACACCTTTGTAGCCGACCACTATCAATACGTCGCGTGTATCGGGCCTGTCGCACTTGTTGCGGCGGGCGGCGTTCGTCTTTGGGGCCGGCCGGGCACAAAACTGAGAGTTATTATAATTTCGACCGCAGGCGTTTTACTGATTACGCTGGGCGCCCTGACCTGGCGGCAGTGCCGAATATATAAGAACACAGAGACCTTGTGGCGGGATACGCTGAATAAAAATCCCGATTCGCTGCTGGCTCAAGGCCAAATCGTAAAGCTGCTTTTCGAGCAGGACAAATTCATCGAAGCAAAACCCTATTTGGAACGCTCAATCGAACTTGCCCAATACGTCAGGACAATAGACTCTCGCGTCTATGCGTCATTATACTACAATCTCGGGATTATTCTCGAAAAACAGAACAGATTTTCCGATGCCGCCGACAGCTATCAAAAGGCACTTGACTCCACGGACTATTTTAAAATAGTGACGCAGGCAAACTTTCGTCTCGCAAGGGTATTGGCGTATCAGGGCAAAGATGAGCTGGCGAGAATACATTTCCTCCGTGCATTGGAGCTGGCAAAGGCCAATAAGAATAACGACCTTGCCGAGGAATCTTTCCAGTGGCTGGTAACATTGGAAAACAAAAGAAAGCATCCCGGCAATTGAAAGCCGACGCAGCGGTTCGCCTTATGTCAATTTTCCTTTTTAGTCCTGGCCGTAGTAGGCCGTCTCACCGTGTTTGCGAAAATAATGTTTTTCCAGCAGGCCCTTGCCGATTGGTCCCTGCTTCGGATTTATCACCAGGGTCTTCAATGCCGTCGCCGCGATTTCTTCGAGTATGACCATTGCCTCGACCGATTCTTCTGCCGACCGTCCCCAGGTAAACGCCCCGTGATTGGCAACTAATACGGCCGGCATCTGCATCGGGTCAATTTTGGCAAAACGTTTTACAATTGTTCTGCCGGTGTTCAATTCGTAATCCTTTTTAATCTGCTCCTCCGTCATCGGCTCTGTGACGGGTATGGGGCCGTAAAAGTAATCGGCGTGCGTTGTGCCTAAGCACGGAATTTCACTACAGGCCTGCGCCCAGCTCGTCGCATTGGGCGAGTGTGCGTGACATATCCCGCCAATGGTTGCGAATCTCCTGTAAAGCTCCAGATGCGTCGGCGTATCGGAAGACGGCTTCAGATTCCCCTCGACAATGTTGCCGTCTAAGTCTAATAGCACAATCTTGTCGGGCGTCAATTCATCATAAGCAACACCGCTCGGCTTGATGGCGACGATACCCGCTGAACGGTCAATACCGCTGACGTTGCCCCAACTGTAGATGACCAGGTTTTGTTTGTGCAGTTCTATATTCGCGTCGCATACGGCTTTTCTCAAATCTTCATTCATATCGAACCGATTATACCATAACGGCGTCTTTAATGTTCAAAAGCTCCTTCATTACATTAGCCATTTTCCCCGACCAGCCCTGCAATCCGAAGGCATCGTGAAGCTGCCGGTATAGCACATACAGCTTTTTATACACTGCGTGATTTTCAGCATTGGGTTTATAAGTAACCTCTTTTATACCACACATCGCCGTCTGGGCATCGGCAAAATTCTCGAACTCCCCCGCCGCCACCGCCCCCGCTATAGCCGCGCCGAGCGCGCAGCTTTGTGCCGAACGCGATACCTTCATCTCTCTGCCGGTAACATCCGCGTATATTTGCATCAATAGCGCATTCTTCTCTGCGATGCCGCCGCAGTTGACTACCTCTTCGACCTTAACCCCGTATTCCTCGAACCTGTTGATAATTGTAAGTGCCCCGAATGCGGTCGCCTCAATCAGCGCCCGGTATATCTCTTCAGGCCTCGTGTGCAGTGTTTGCCCTAATAATAGCCCCGTCAATCGCTGGTCAACCAAAATGGTCCTGTTGCCGTTGTTCCAGTCTAAAGCCAGCAGTCCCGATTGCCCGGGCCTTAGTGCCGCCGCCTTTTCAGTCAGTGCCTCGTGTGAGCCGACTTTGCCGCCAGGCCGAATGTAATTGACAAACCAGTTGAAAATATCACCCACCGCCGACTGCCCCGCCTCCAGCCCGAAATATCCCGGCAGTATCGAGCCATCCACTATCCCGCATATCCCCGGTATATCCGCTAATCGCCTGCTCGTTCCCGAAACAAGCATATCGCAGGTGCTCGTCCCGATTATTTTCACTAATTTGCCCGGCGCTATCCCGCTGCCGACCGCCCCTAAATGAGCATCGAAAGCGCCCACCGCTACCGTGATGCCGGCATTTAGGCCGAGCTTCCCAGCCCATTGCTCTGTAAGTTTTCCAGCTGGTGTCTCAACGGTATAAGTCTCATCGTAGAGCCGCTCTCGAAGCTCGCCTAATTTCGGGTCAAGCTTCGCAAGAAAATCCTTTGCGGGCAGCCCGCCCCAGTCGTCGTTGAACATCGCCTTGTGCCCCGCTGCGCATCTGCTGCGCTTAATCGCCTCCGGCTGTTCCGTCCCGGTCAGGACTGCGGGTATATAATCGCAGCATTCCACCCAGCTATACGCCGCGTCGAATACCTTCGCGTCGGCCCGCAGACAGTGCCATATCTTGCTGAAAAACCACTCCGACGAATACGTCTGCCCGCACTTGGCAAGGTATTCCGGGTGTTGCCTTTTGGCTGTTTCGGTAATCTCTGCCGCCTCTGCAAAACCCGTATGGTCCTTCCATAGCCACGCCTGCGCGTTCGGGTTGTCCCTGAACTCATCTAA
>Ga0315545_1002773_pt1 | contig 15512 bp, 17 predicted proteins | sample SalMarSW160210MG_FD_203096 | JGI IMG/M metagenome (GOLD analysis project Ga0315545, IMG submission 203096) | Salt marsh sediment microbial communities from the Plum Island Ecosystem LTER, Massachusetts, United States - Salt Marsh Sediment SW1602-10 ... | reverse complement strand
TTTGTGGTGAGACCACCTTGAGTACGATTTTCCCGCTTCCGAAAATCGATAAGGTCTGGTTGGTTATTTCTTTTTCGCTTCTGATAAAGCAGTATGCGGGAGTATGTATACCGATCTCCCGGAGAATCTGATAGACTTCGTGCTCATAGAGATTTTTTCTCCCTTCCATGAAGGCATGTGCGAGTATTTTTTTGATATTTTTGATCCACTGTTTCTGAAATGAACTGTGTATCCTTTCCTGCATTTTTCTTTTCTCTATTTAGAGTATCACATCGGGCGGACAGCAGCTTTTTTTAATCCTCTTTTCAGGAATTATCGGTACTCCTGTTCCTCCTCCTCATGACGGAGTACTGAAAGCGCCCCGCGTGCGAGCGCATACATCTCTCTCTCACCCGGGACGACGTCTACGGGAGCGAGATGGAAAACCCGGGCGCGGATTCTTTCGACAAAGTCTTCATCCTGTGCCATACCGCCCGTGAGAATGATACGGTCGACTTCACCCTTGAGTGTTGCCCCGTGCTTGCAGATCTCCTGGCTGATCTGATATGCCATTGCATCGTAGATGAGCAAAGCGTGCGGATCACCTGCTTTCACGTCGCGGCTTACATCGCTGAAATTGTTCGTTCCCCTATAGGCGACGACCCCCCCTCTTCCGTTGATTTTATTCAGTATTTCTTCTTTCATGCAGGTTCCCTCAAAGCACAGACGCACAAGCTGCCCGGCGGGGAGCCCTCCACTTCGTTCGGGAGAGAAGGGGCCATCTCCATCGAGGGCGTTGTTCACGTCAACAACCCTGCCTTTGCGGTGAGCGCCGACAGAAATTCCGCCCCCCATGTGTGCAACGATGAGGTTGCACTCAGCGTATGGTTTTCCGATGGTGCGTGCAATCTCCTTTGCCGCTGACTTCTGGTTGAGTGCATGAAATATGCTTCTTCTTTCGAGTTCGGGCATGCCGGATAACCGGGCGACGTCTTCCATCTCATCGACCACAACCGGGTCCATGATGAATGCACTGCATTTTAGCTCCCGCGCGAGCTCGTAGGCGAGAATACCTCCAAGATTACTCGCGTGTTCTCCGAACCGAGCATTTTTTAGATCCTCAAGCATTTGACTGTTCACCCGATACACGCCGCTTGGAATTGGTTTGAGAAGCCCCCCCCTGCCCACAACGGCATCGAGTTTTGATTTTCCGATGCCGTTATTATCGATGAAACGCTTGATGTATTCGAGCCTGTAGCTCATCTGGTCAACGATGCTGGTGTACTTTTTCAGTTCTTCGGAGGGGTGGACCACATTTTCCCGTGAAACCTCTGTTTCCTGCTCAAAAAAGGAAAGCTTCGTGGAAGTCGAGCCTGGATTGATTACAAGTATTCGATAGGTTTGTGAGTCACACATGTGTCTGTCGTACTGTATCATTTACGCTGATCATTGTCAATATTTATGAATGCACTCGGACACTGCTGTACTCTACACTTCGAGATTCCGAACAAGAAAACGATAAAATATATTGAACTCGAATGAGTTATCTGATAAATATCAAAAATAGTATATAATACGAAATAATAAAATAAATAATATAAATGATTAACTTCAATATATATATTGATTTAAATATTTTTATGTCTTTTTTATCCAATTTTACTTGAAAAAATACTTATAATACTATATTTTATAATTAAAAATATATGGTGGAAAAATGCATCGGGATACCAGTGAGCAGGTTCTGAGCGCGCTTCGTCAGATCATAAGTGCAATAGACCAGTATTCGAAATACCTTGCAAAAAATTACGGGCTCACCGGGCCCCAGCTCATCGTGCTGAGGGAAATATCCCGCCTGGGAGAATGTGCAATAGGCGATCTGGCAAAAAGTATTAGCCTGAGTCAGGCCACGGTGACGAGTATTCTCGACAGGCTCGAGAAACTCAGGTACGTGTTGAGAAATCGAAGCGATCGGGACAAGCGCAGGGTAATAGTCCGTCTTACCATTGAGGGATGCGAGAAATTGAAATCGAATCCATCTCTTTTTCAGGAAACCTTTGTGGAAGAGTTCAATAAACTCCAGGACTGGGAACAAACACTGATCCTTTCATCTATACAAAGAATTGCCGCAATGATGAAGGCGAAGGAGATCGAATCGAAACCTGTACTCATCAGCGGTTCCTTTTCTGCAACCGCGGATGAAGTGATCGAGTTCCTCAATGAAGATGGAAACCAGAGCCCACCATATGTAAAGCGCGAAAGCTGAAAGACGCGTGCACGGGATTTCATATACGTTTTATCTTATTTTAAGGAGGTTTTATGCCAAAAGCAAAAAAAGGCGACAGGGTAAAAGTCCACTATACAGGAAAGCTTGGTGACGGGAATATATTCGATTCGTCAAAAGAGGAAAAACCATTACAGTTCGACATCGGCAAGGGGATGGTGATAGCAGGTTTCGAAGACGCTGTCATCGGTATGCAGACGGGTGACCAAAAAACAATAGAGGTTCCTGCAGAAAAAGCGTATGGTCCCCATGTCGACGCAAAAGTTCTGCACGTGGAAAGGGACAGGATCCCCTCTCATATCGAGCCGCATGTCGGACAGAAATTGAAGCTCGAACACCCTGATGGGCAATCAGATATATGCAGAGTGACCGATGTCACAGATGCTCGGGTTACCCTTGATGCAAACCATCCGCTGGCAGGAAAGGACCTTACCTTTGAGATACAGCTCGTGGAAATTCTGTAAAGGAGCTTGGAGACATATGAGATGCACAAAAAGTTGATTTTCGTTTCGAACAGGCTCCCTGTTACCGTTGAGAAGAAAAGGGGAACCATATCGTACAAGCAGAGTATGGGCGGGCTTGCCACAGGCCTTGGCTCGTTTTATCATTCCTATAACAGCCTGTGGACAGGATGGTGCGGGCTTCCTAAAGAGAGCTTGACGCAGGATGAAAGAAAAGAAATCGAGTCCACACTCTTAAATGAGTATCGATGCGATTCGCTGTACCTCAACAACTCGGAGGTGAAACTTTTCTATTACGGATTCTGTAACAAAACGATCTGGCCCCTTTTTCACTATTTTCCCAACTACACAGTATATGAAAAGAGTTTCTGGCAGTCTTATGTGAGAGTAAATGAAAAGTATTGCGAGGCTGTACTGAAACACGCCGGCCCAGAGGATACCATCTGGGTGCACGATTATCAGCTGCTTTTACTACCAAACCTCATTCGGGAAAGGCTGCCGAAAGCGAAAATAGGGTTCTTTCTTCACATCCCTTTTCCCTCTTTTGAGATATTCCGACTCCTGCCGTGGAGAAAGGAGATTCTCGAAGGGCTCCTCGGAGCAGATCTTGTCGGTTTTCACACCTTTGATTATGTGCGTCACTTCCTGAGCAGTGTGAGACGCCTCCTCGGCTATGAGCATACACTCGGCCGGATTCTTGCCGCGAACAGGCTGGTACGGGCGGATGTGTTTCCCATGGGAATCGACTTCGAACGATATGCAGGAGCTCTTAAGGATCAGAAGGTGATAAAGGAAATAGAGAGAATCAAAAAAAAGCTCGGAGATCAGCGTGCTATCCTTTCTGTGGACCGACTGGACTACACCAAGGGTATTCTGCAGCGTCTGAAGGCATTCGATCACTTTCTCCGGACTAACCCGAAATTCCACGGGAAAGTAACGCTTATACTCGTGGCAGTTCCCTCCCGGACCGGGGTCGATACTTATATTCAGCTGAAAAAGGAACTCGACGAGCAGGTTGGGAGAATCAATGGAAAGTATGGAAAAATCGGTTGGATGCCTGTATGGTATCTGTACCGGTCTCTTCCCTTTCACACACTCAGCGCTCTCTATGCTCTTTCGGAAGTGGGGCTGGTAACTCCTCTGCGGGACGGAATGAATCTTATTGCAAAGGAATATATTGCGGCAAGAGCGGAAGGTGGAGGAAGCCTTATACTCAGCGGTATGGCTGGAGCAGTTCACGAGCTCAGCGAGGCATTTATCGTCAACCCGAACAACATCGATCAGGTGTCGCATTGCCTGAAGGATGCGCTCGAACTCCCCCGGGAAGAACAGAGAAAACTCAACAAAACCATGCAGGATCGGCTGAAACGCTACAATGTGGTCAGATGGGCCCAGGATTTCATCGAGCGTCTCGACACAGCCTATGAACAGCAGAAGCAATTCACCGAAAGAAGATTGACCCCTTTATTGAAGAGGAAGCTTCTGGAGAACTATAAGCGCGCATCACGGAGGCTGCTGTTTTTTGATTATGATGGTACGGTCATGCCATTCACTATCAAACCTGACAAAGCGGCACCCGATAAAATTATTCAGTCTCTTTTCGAACGGCTGTCAGAATCGGAGAAAAACGAGCTCGTGATTATGAGCGGGAGGGACAAGGAGATGATGTCTCGCTGGTTTTGCGGTCTCAAAGTAGGGATGATTGCCGAGCACGGCGCGTGGTTGCAGGAGAAGGAGGGGGACTGGTATGAAATCGAACCGCTGAGAGAAGAATGGAAGGAAGAGATCCGGCCGGTGTTCGAACTGTATATGGAGAGAACTCCTGGATCGTTTATCGAGGAAAAGAGTTATTCACTCGTATGGCACTACAGAAGGGCGGATCCCGACCTTGCTGAGTTGCGTGTCAACGAGCTCAAGGAGACGTTGATCAAACTGACGGAAAATCTCAATCTCGGAATACTCGAAGGAAACAGGGTAATCGAGGTGAAAACAGCGGGAATCAACAAGGGTACTGCGGTGCTTCACTGGGTGCAGAGATCCAAATGGGATTTCATCATGGCTGTGGGGGATGACGTGACCGATGAAGATGCGTTCGAAGTGCTCGGTCCCAACGCGTACTCGATAAAAGTAGGGCTGGGCGTCACAAAGGCGAAGTTCAATATTCCCGATGTGGAAAACGTACGAAAGCTCATGGTGGATATGACGGAACGATAGTGCGCTCTTTCTTTTCTTAAAACTCAAAGACACGTGGTGAGAATGGGCGTTTCCCGATTTTGAAAAAAAGAGGCACCGAAACGGAAAGGCGTTCTTTCATGATACAGAAAAACCGCAATGTGAACAATGCAGATACAAGACTCGGTCTCAAAGGGATAATGGTGTCTCCCGGTATTGCGGCAGGGAGGCTTTTTCACTACAAAGATATTCTCAGCCGCGAGGTGCCGCGCTACCACCTTGGAGATAAGGAGGTGAAAGAGGAGATCATTCGTGTTCATGAGGCAATAGAAAAGGTAAAATCTGAAATACAGGAAATGCAGAAAAGAGTGGACAGAGATTTCAGCGCTCTTCAGGCTGGCATGTGAGTTCAATATCAGAATTCTCGTTCCCCCATGGTCTCTCTTTCTGAAGAAATGATACAGGTGAGGCAAATAGCTGAAATCGTGTGCGATAAGCTCAAAAAAAAGGGTGTGAACTACAGCGACAAGGTTCCACTCGGTGCAATGATAGAGACACCTGCAGCTGTTCTCACCATAAAAAGCATCATCGAGCAGTCAGATTTTCTGAGTATCGGAACAAATGACCTCATCAAGTACACCATGGCTGCAGACAGGGAAAAAATGGAAGTCTCCGAGTACTACGATGCGGGTTCTGAAATCATTCTCGATAGCATTCGATCTATTGTCGAGAGCGCGGAGCAGGCCGGAATAGAGTGCAGCCTCTGTGGAGAGCTTGCTGGAGACACGGAGTACACGGAAAAGCTTACAGCTCTCGGTTTGCGATATTTCAGCGTTGCTTCGTACAGAATCCCAAAACTGCGAGAAAAACTTCTTGAGATAAGTAAAAACCTCTCCTCACGGAGGTAAGCAGAATGGAATCATTCATGGAGCAATCTCTTACTGTGCTCAGAGAAGCCGGGTACACGCTCGGTCTGGTTTTGGCAGGGGTCGGCGTGGGTATCCTTACATTTTATGTGTTCTCCTTTCTGTACAGACGCTTCGAAAAAAAAACAAAGCAGATGTTTTTTACCTCTGTCAGAGCTCACCTTTTTGGTCCTTTGAAATGGATTTTTCCTGTTATTTCGCTTTTCCCCTTCCTTAGTTTCACGCACATAACTCCTGAGGCGCTCGAATACATTAAACAGATTTTAAAAATCGTTCTCGTGGGTGAAGTCGCGTGGCTTATAATCAGGAGCGCGAACATTTTTGAAGATCTCATATTGAGCCGTTACAAAATAGATGAGAAAGACAATCTCCAGGCCCGAAAAATCTACACGCAGGTTCAGTTTTTCAAAAGAGTGTTTATGATTGGCGTAGGAGTGCTTGCCCTTGCTGTGATACTGATGAGCTTCAAAGAAGTGAGACAGCTCGGCGCCACACTTCTCGCCTCTGCAGGAGTTGCAGGAATTGTGCTCGGATTCGCAGCCCAGCGCACCCTCTCCACATTTATCGCTGGTCTGCAGATTGCGATTACCCAGCCCATACGCATTGACGACGTTGTCATAGTGGAAAACGAATGGGGAAGAATCGAGGAGATAACACTGACGTACGTGGTAGTGAGAATCTGGGACATGCGGCGTCTTGTCGTTCCGATCACCTATTTTACCGAAAAATCCTTTCAGAACTGGACGAGGACCTCAGCAGATATTCTCGGAACAGTGTACCTCTATGCTGATTATACGGTGTCGGTGCAGCAGGTAAGGGAGGAACTGCACCGTTTACTGCAGCAGAGCAGTTACTGGGATGGAGAAGTGTGGAATCTTCAGGTAACGAATCTCACTGATAAAACGGTTGAGCTTCGGGCTTTGATGAGTGGCCGAAACGCCTCAGACGCGTGGAATCTCAGATGTGAAATCAGAGAAAAACTGCTCGAATATGTGAGGGAACACTTTCGGGAGCTTTATCCGAGGGTCCGAGCCGAAATTATGGAAAAGAGGCAGAAGGAATGATTAATGCCGCTCTTTTGTGAAATAGACAGAGAGTTGAATTTCCGTGTGGAAATTCTTTTTGATTCCGAAATCCTTCGTCGTGATCTGACCGGTTTGTTCAGGAATACGATCGGCTATGCTTCAAAAATCGGCGCACAGTATGACTCCTTTATCACCAGGGATGGAAAGATACTCGGGCAGGAGCGGATACAACTTCTCGAGTCTCTTGACAATCTCTTCATTTATCTTGTGATGCTTCGGGTACGGCTTGAAAGCGTGCATGGGCCTGATCGTGCCTCCGTGGAGTCAAACCGCGGTTTCAAGGTATCTATTGAAAAAAAAAGCAACAAGCTTACGGCTTCCGGAAAGATCGTACCGGAGGATCTATACGGAATAAAAGACTTCAGATCAGGATACACGACCCCCATACTGGGAAAGATAAAAAAGCTGCTCATCATGTACAAAAACTCAATTCAGGGAGAGGCGATCCAGGAACACGGTTTCGGAGAAATATACTCCATGGTCGATGATATTTTTTACAATATCATTGCAGTTCGATACAATCTTGAAAACTGCCTGATCGACAGGTAGCTTCTGTCTAAGCGATGCCTTTTGCGGTCCGGCGCTGGGGCTGCTCGGAGTATTTTGTACAAAAGGTGAATGTAGTCTCATCGGTTCTGCTTTCCACAACGCATCTGTGAACGTTAGGCCAAATCCCTCCCTCTTTGATTTTTTTCCGGCATTACTTCATATGTCTTCCGTGTCACAATACCGGTCACAATGGATGAGTGTCTCATGTAATCCCGCTGGATGAACCGTGCTGCAACCCGCTGCGTTACACAATCGGGGCTTACCGTACAATTCTTTGCCCACATCACCATGTGACGGAGAACATCCGCCCATTCGTCCCGCACAACCTCTCGAAAAATTTCTACGAGTGTGTTCCTGGGAAAATATTCCGGAGGCGGAATTTCTCCCATAGCGGAAGAATAATCAGGTAATGATTGTTTCAATAGAGAGAGGGGTCGGAGAAATGAAGAAAAACAAGAATGAAAGAAATCTCGAAAAAATGTTCAACAGGGAGTACAAAACAGGCTACAGGCAGGGGCACTTTGCCGGGTTCTGGGATTATGTAAAAGACAGGAGTCCACCGAAGCATTACCGTACACTGCAGAGAGTCGTATACATCATGGGGTACGAGAGCGGACTTGCAGATGGGAAAAAAGAGTGGAAAAAGTGCTGTACCCAGGAACGATGACGTGAAAATTTTGCAGTCGTCATGTGCCGTGCCGTAAGACTGCGCTGTGAGACACTAGGGAAAATATTCTTTTTGTGTTATCCCATGCAGGTCTTTTTTTCGATTTCGTTTATGATACTGCCCATGATAAAGTCGTTTTCCGTCAGGCCTCCTGCAGCATGTGTGGTAAGAGTGATTTTCAACCTGTTGTAGTTCAGCGTGAATGATGGGTGGTGTCCCTGTTCCTGGGCGACATTCGAGATGAGGTCGAGAAAATACTTTGCCTCAACAAAGTCCTTGAAACGGAGCTGCTTCACGATTTTTCTGCTGTCTACGAGCTCCCATCCAGGATATTTCGCCAGCAGATCTGTCACAAGATCCTGTGGAAGCGGTGAAACGCCTTCTTCACAGGGTGTGCATTTGTACGGGATCGAATCCTGCATGGACAGCTCGGGATTTTTCACGACCTCATCGAGAGCGTGTGCAGCTTCTTCATAATCCGGCTGGTGGATTATTTCACCTACCAGCTGAATATATCGGATGGTGTTTTTTCTGTCCGCTATTATGACACCACGGGAAAGGAGGTTCCACTCCCTAATGAGCACGCCGTAATTGATTCCGAAAGAAGTGTATTTATAATCAGATACGAGCTCGACATTGTTTATTTTGAATGTTTCACAAAATCTCTTTTGCGCAAAGGGGAGGTCCTTGCTTATTCCTATGCATACGATGCCGTCACCGTGAATCGACCCACGCCTGTTGAACTCTCTTATCTGTATATCGCACACAGGCATGTCAAGTGAGGGGAAAAAAATGATAACCTTGATTTTATCAGGGTACTGTTCGAGCCCCGTCTCCTCCAGGTCATTGTTGACGACAGTAAAATCAGGGGCACGGGTATTTACTTCTATGTTTCTTCCAACCAATGTCAGAGGTATTCCATCGTACATGACCGTTTTTTTCATCCGAGGCCTCTCTAAAGACGATAAATCGAGAGGTCGGTGAAGTCAAGGCTCAGATACGATAGTGCTGTTTGCCTTCATGAAAAATGGAACAAAAAATTAGCCTTTACCAGCGGTGTATGAAGCAAAATTCAGTCCTTACTCCTGAGCAGCCTCGAACATTGCGACGATATTTTCCGGAGGGACATTTGCCATGATATTGTGCACCTGCTGAAAGACAAAACCGCCTCCCTTTCTTCCGATCTCCACCTGTTTCCGAACATGCTCGGAGACCGCGTGGGGCGACTCATCCGGCAGAACGTGCCCCGTATCGCAGCCGCCTCCCCAGAACGTGATGTCCTTTCCAAACTCCCGCTTGAGTTCGGAAAGATCCATACCAGCACAGTTTATCTGCACGGGGTTTACTGCGTCGAGCCCGATCTCGATAAGGTCGGGGATGAACGGACGGAGGCCCCCGCAGCTGTGCAGCTGTACTTTCACATCGGCGAGCTCCTTTGCCCTTTTCCACAGGAGCTTTTGACGCGGTTTGAAAAACTCCCTGTACATGTTCGGAGATATCAGGGGACCTGTCTGCATTCCGAGGTCATCACCGAAGAGGATTATATCGATGTATTCACCAACAGCAGTGAGATAGCTCTCCAGATTTTGCAGGTGAATTTCAACGAGCTTATCGAGAAAGGCATGGGCGTTTTTCGGCTCGCTTGCAAGGAGCATGAAGAATATGTCGTTCCTGTATATGAACTGCCCGAACTCGAACAAATTCCCGCCGAAGAGCCCGATTATCGCCCGATCGGTGCTTTCACGGAGTTTCTGTGCGCCTTCTGCGAACGTTTTCATACCTTCAGGGCCTTCAATCTCAGGCCCCGGAGGAGTGGGGATCGCCGCCCACATGGATTCGGACCAGTTGTCCGGCATCGCGTCGAGGTTCCGGTCCTCCTCTTTTTCGTACGGCCAGTATGTCTGTTCAAAGTAGAGCGCACCGTCTGGCATCTGTGCAATGATCCGCCCGGTTTTTTCCGATCTGATGATCCAGCGGTTTTCGTCGCGTTCCGGCAAGCACCAGACAGGCATCTGGCAGGGGCTCCCGTCAGGCAGCACCCAGTCTGCCCATGAATCGTTGCAGAGCGCGAATCCCCTTCCGAGCTCGATGGTGTCCACGTTGAAGAGGTCGAGAATATCTTCATCGGCGATTGCAAGCTGCTGGACAGGATCATACACCCGTATCTTTCTCGGTCCGAGGCTCAGGTGCTTGATGAGCCTGTTGTATGCGACGGCTGCAATGGCAGAAGACCTGTGCCCGGTGCAGTCGATCGGCACTCTGTCGGTTTCCTGGTGATTGAGAGCAGCCATTACACGTTCTCTCCTTGTCATCATTCGCTCCTTTCGTATTTTGTTTGCTAAAATACCGCAACACGGGTACAATGCTTCTTACAGTTCTGTCAGTTCAGCCGGGATGAATACACGCAATGCAATACATTGATCTCATTCTTTCGTTTATTCTCTTTGTGATGGGGATACTCACTTTTTTCATTTCCATCTTTCGGGCGAACCTGTGGGTGCAGATAGCCTCTCTCCTCTTTTTCCCCATTGCACTGATTGCATATTATTTTCCAGACCTCAACATAACACTCATGGGAAACATCCCGCTGCTCGATTTCCTTCTCTATCCCTTTGTAAAGATTCTTATTCTCCTCGCGTTTTTCCGTTACATGTCTGCGGAAAAAAAGAGTATATGAAGAATCTGGGTTTCAGCGCTTCAGCGTGTGAATTCACTGAGGCGCACGGGTTTTCCGGTTGCCGCAGATTTGTCCGCCGCATAGATCACCCGGTGAGTTTCAAAGGCGTTCAGCAGGTCGTTGTGCGCATTCTCTCCCTTGTCGAGACACTCTGCGAAATAGGCGAATTGATCCCTGTAGGGGTGCGCACCGACGTCACCGCTGTCCGCCAGATGCACATCGAGCGTGCTCCAACTGTTCAGCCCCGCGATTTTTTTACTGTAAAACAGGTTGTTTTTAATTGTCCCGTGAGATCCCACGATGTTGACGTTGAATGCATACGGCTGCATGCAGTCCGTGACGGATGCGGTTTTTCCGACTATTCCGCTGTTTTTGAACCTGAGAAGTGTAACAGTGGTTGTATCGTACTCGTACGGCCTGTACGCTTCGTGGGGATTTTTCGTGGAATAGGAAAACACTTCTTCGACATCTTCGCCGATCAGCCACAGTATGGTATCGAGAGCATGGCATCCTGCGGTGAGCAGCGAGCTTCCCCCGAAATCTTTTTTCACGTTCCATGCAAACTGACCGTACCAGGGCCCGATCCCGTGAAAGTAGTCTCCCTCTGCGTAATAGATGTCGCCGATGAGACCTTTCTGAATAATCGATTTCGCCGCAATCGAGGCTGATATGAACCGAAGCTCGAAACATACGGATGTCTTCACACCGTTTTTTTTCACCGCGTCGAGCATACGCACTGCATCTTCGAAATTCAGTGCGATCGGTTTTTCAATGATCAGGTTCTTCTTGGCTTCTGCCGCCTTGATTGTTTGTTCGGGATGGAACGGATGGGGCGTACATATGTCGACAATGTCGATGTTCTCGTCACTGAGAAACTCTTCATAATCGTTGTACACTTTCACATCAGCGCCGTACTGCTGTTTAATCTCTGCGGGATCGAGTGTTCTTCGTGACATGAGCGCAACAGGTTCGTAGTTTGGCAATTCCACGAAAGTATTCATGTGCGCTCCCGCAACCCAGCCAAATCCAACGATACCGACTTTATAGGTTTTCATACTGCCTCCTTCTTGAGTGAAAGAAATATCAACACAAAGAGTACTCTGTGCGCACTTTACGTGCTACTCCTGCCAGCTCGCCCACTTTTTTCCAATTCGGGAAAAGATGATCCAGATGGATATGCCGATAGCGGATATCATAATGATGATTGAAAAAAAGTGTGCCATACGTGCAAGTGAGGAGTAGTAGGAAAGCTTGTTTCCCAGCCCCATTTTTCCACCCACCATGTCGGAGCCGACTGCGGTTATCAGGCCGAAAATTCCACCGACGAGAAGTCCAACAATAATCATGGGGAGAGCGAGGGGAAACCGGATCCTCCTGAAAATCTGAAAAGTGGATGCTCCATAAGATTTTGCAAGCGCAATTTTCGCCAGGTCAGTACGCCTGAATCCGGTCACCGAGTTGATCATGACCATTGGACCTGATGCAAGGGACACAGCAATGATCCTCGGCCATATATTGAATCCGAGCTTAAGCATGAGCAGGGGAACGAGCGCCAGTGTCGGAGTGGTAATCAGGAGCAGAATATAGGGAGTGATGATTTTTTCGAGATACGGTATCTGAGTAAGCACTGCTGCAAGAATGAGTCCTATTGCTGCTCCCACAACATAGCCGGCTACAAGCTCGCTCAGAGTAATGAGAAAATGCGGGTAGTTGTTCGGAAAAGATTCTACCAGCGCCTTGAATATAGCGCTCGGTGTGGGAAACACAAATTCGGGCACATCGAACATCTTTATGAGAAGCTCCCATCCGCCCAGAATGATGATCGCAACCGCAAGGATGCCGATTACCTGTTGCCAGCCGTGTATCCTTACGGTTGAGACGGTCGAGGAGATGTCAAACTGTCCGTGCATCTCCGCTGCATGCTCCTCGAAATCCGGAATTGCGTCTTCCAGCTGTTTTTCGTAGGTATTCATCGAGTATTCTCCTGAATCGATAAATTCGCGGCATGGTTTACGTTACTGTACTCCACGCCTGGCTTTGGTAGACCCCCTCCTCTTTCTGTTTTTCTACATCTTTCACAATCCGTTTCTTAATTTTAGCGACGATGTCGAAGTATTTCTTCTCCATGGTGATTCCTTCAGGACGAGGCCTGGGAAGGTTTATGTCGAAAACAGCAGAGTTTGTACCTGGCCTCGGGGTCATAACATACACCCTGTTCGCAAGATATACCGCCTCCTCGATCCTGTGAGTGACGAAGGCAATCGTTTTTCTTGTTTTTTTCCATATTCCGAGTAACAGTGTGTCCATTTCATCCCTCGTATAGGCGTCGAGGGCGCCAAACGGCTCATCCATGAGCAGGACTTTCGGGTCATACGAAAGTGCACGTACAATTGAAGCGCGCTGCTGCATACCACCAGAGAGCTCGCGGGGGTAGTGGTTCTCGAATCCTGTCAGTTCGACACTCTCAATCAGATCCCGGATGCGTTCCCTGTAATCCTTGAGGTTCTCCTTCATTATTTCCAGGGGAAAATAGATGTTCTGCATGAGGGTGCGCCATGGAAGGAGGTTTGCCTGCTGAAAGATGATCCCCACATCTCTCCGCGGCTTGTCGACTTCTTTTCCAAGGATATAGGCCCTTCCCCAGTTGAAGGGGTGAAGTCCAGTGAGTCCCCACAGGAGTGTCGTCTTCCCGCACCCGCTCGGCCCCACGATTGCAACGAAGTCTCCTTCTTCTACCTGCATCGAGAATCTGTCGACCGCGTGGACCGGACCCCGTTCACTTGCATAGATCTTTGTGACACTCTGAACATCGATAAAGTATTCCATTTGTACACTCCGTACAGAAAAAGGCTCAACTTTATTGATATAATAAGCGAATGGCCCCATTCTTTCATCTATGGAGCCATCCTGTTGAGGTAAAATATATCCGTTTTTATGATTGAAAACCAGACCTGATTGATCGTTTTACCTTATTCTGGTCCTGCATTCTGCAGTTTCTTCTCAAAAAAACGGACCCTGTGCCTTTACATCTTTCCACGTGTCGTTCAAATGAAAAACCTTTGCGTCTTTTTCCACCCGTTTTTTGTCGAAGTTGTTTGCTTCTGCGATGAGCTCGTTAGTGATGCATTCATCCACGCTCAGGTGCCTTTTCGTCTGTCCCAGTTTGTAGATGATGTCAATATACTTTTGCCAGCCCGAAGGGACAAACGCGCCGTAGCCGCGACCCCTTCTCTCTCCTTCCATGTATGCATATGCGAGCTGTCTCATAGACTCGAGCGCGATTTCAGGAGTCATCTGTTCTCTGACCGCTGCGAACCTGTCGTACACTATCTGCGCTGCTCCCTGCGGATTGAAGCGACCGAAGTGCAGGCCCATGCACGACCCCCTCATGAATCGAACGAGCACGTCGCGTTTTGCAGGATCTTTGAGATCAGCAGTTCGTACTGCGTATCCGTTCGACGGCATGATCGAGAAATCTGAGCCTCTGAAGTACCGCAGGTCGAGACCTACTGCGTTCCACTGCACGTCGAGTGCAAGCCAGGCCAACGCAGCATCGGCTTTCCTCTGTGTCACGACCTGGCCCCACTGCTGTCCTGCGACAACATACTCTACACTCTTGGGGTCGATTCCGAGCTCAACGAGAAGCGGATCGACGATTACCTGCCATCCTGCGAACCCGATCGAGATTTTCTTTCCGCCGAGTTCTTTTGGGCTCTTCAAAGGGCTGTCTTTCCGCACCGCGAGATGCCACACAGAACCGATCATCATTTCGTAGGCCAGAATGACCTGCATTCCCGTATCAACACTCGCGGTCAGTACTCCTGGAGAGGGGTACCCGACATCTGCCTGGTTCTGGTCGACGAATTTTGTGCAGGCAAATGCGTCCTGCGGACCGGGTTCCATTGTCACGTCCAGACCGAGTTCGTTGAAATAGCCGAGCTCGATCGGGACCCAGAGATTGTAATCATCCATGACCTCGAGCGTTCCTCTGGGAGTGATGAATGTTACTTTGTCAAGCTCTTCCAGGCCCTTCGGCTTCTCTCCAGACCCCACAAGCACGGTACCCAGCGCGGCCATGCCGACACCGACACCAATGCCGGTTCGGGCTGATTTCTTAATAAAATCCCTTCTGGTCATTTTTTTATTAAAAATATTTTCTTTTTCCATCGACTTCTCCTTTCTTAAATTTATTCGTATTATTATATCCGGACAACCGGTTTTGTCAACTGCTAATTCTACCGCTCCACACCCTATCGAAGCTTGACAATCTTGTTGCAGCCGTTACAATGCTTGTAAAGTTGTGAACAAATCAGAAAAGGAGGACAGGATGGAGAGAATTCGATGTGGAGTCATCGGTCTTGGATGGTTTGGTGAGCATCATGTTGATACGCTTCAATCGCTGCCTCTTGCGGAGGTTTTTGCCGTCTGCACCCGCAGGGATCACAGGGTCAAGGAAATTGCAGAAAAATACGGGGTTCAGAAAACCTACACCGACTATCACGATCTTCTCGCTGACAGAGATATAGACATGGTAACCGTGGTCACCCACGTGCAGGACCACCTTCAGCCCACTGTTGATGCGCTGCGTGCGGGAAAACATGTGTTTCTCGAAAAACCCATGGCGAACAGTGGGGAAGAATGCGACATGATCATCGCGGAAGCGAACAAAACCGACAAATGCTTCATGGTCGGCCATATCTGCAGGTTTGATA
>Ga0315545_1002767_pt1 | contig 15528 bp, 12 predicted proteins | sample SalMarSW160210MG_FD_203096 | JGI IMG/M metagenome (GOLD analysis project Ga0315545, IMG submission 203096) | Salt marsh sediment microbial communities from the Plum Island Ecosystem LTER, Massachusetts, United States - Salt Marsh Sediment SW1602-10 ... | reverse complement strand
TGCCGGGTTGTGGGAGGATGTGTCCAGAGGTGTATGGGAATCGATGCAGCAAATGCGATCTACACGGTATCCTATGAAGCAGACAAAGAGAATAATGGGAGAAGCGCATATCACGAAAATTTCAAAAAGTGGCTGGAGGATTTTCAAAAAGAAGACTTGGTTGGATGTTGTGCGCAAACGGATGTAAAAGGCGATAGAATGAAACGGCCCAGTGAGCAACCAGATCCGGATTCCTATGTTCATGTGGTTGAACGAAAAAGTGATGGGATTGTGGTGCGGGGGTGTAAAGTCCATATTTCCGAAGCAGCTATTGCAGATGAGATACTGGTTGTACCCACACGAGCGCTCCGCGAGGCTGATAAGGACTATGCTGTTGCATTTGCCGTACCCGGAGATTGGGACGGTGTAAAGCACCTTTTAACCATACATAACTATCGTGAGCGAAAATACTTTCCAAAGGGATTCAATGGGGGAAGCTGTGATTCTTATGTGATCTTTGATGATGTATTTGTCCCCTGGGAAAGGGTATTTCTCTGCGGAGAATATAAACATGGAGGAATTTTGGCACTGCTGTTTGCCCTTTTTCACCGCCATAGTTATTCTGGGTGCAAACCGGCTTTAGGTGATCTTATGCTCGGCACCTGTGCCCTTGCAGCAGATGCTAACGGTATTGCAAAAGCAAAGCATGTCACAGATAAGTATGCAGAGATAATTATGGTCACCGAGCTGGGTTATGCAGCAGGTTTCACTGCATCAGCAATGGGTAAGCCGGAACTCTATATTCCCGGTGTTGGTTTTAGACCCTATGGGGCAGGCAACTATATCCCAGATTCCATTTACTGTAATGTTGGTCGTTGTTTGACCGGTGAGGCCGTCTACCACGAGATGGAAATCCTGGCGGATATTTCAGGAGGGATGCCGGCCACATTCCCTTATGAAGGTGAATTTGTCAATCCGGAGGTTAAGGGATTAGCCAAGAAATATACGACGAGAATCTCTACCATGTCACCGGAAGACCAGGCCCAATTGTGGCGACACGTTGGTGACGTTGCTTGTTCTGCTAAAGGAGGAATCTCCTGTTTTGGAGCCCTGCACGGTGGCGGGTCGCCAAGGATGGAAAAAATAGCAATAACCTCACAGTATGATATTGAAGCCAGAAAAGAAATAGTGCGAAAAATAGCAGGCATGACAAAGGATTAAGGTATCAAAATCTGAAGTGTCATGGTAGAGTTTCGTAGGTCATGGCAATGTCAAAGTTCAGGGTATGGGTGTCTTTTTTTGTTATGCCCTGTAACATGTTGCCGTGTCCCGCTAAGCGGGATTTCAAAATGGTTTATTGCGCCATAAGCTTTAGAATTATACGCACAAAGGCAAGGAGGTAGGGATACATGGAGATTATAAAAATATTTGTCGCAGGCGCAGGACTGATGGGCGGAGGCATTTCCCAGGTCTGTGCTCAGGCAGGATACGATGTGGTTATGAGAGATCTCACTGATGAGATAATAGAGAAGGGTTTAAAGGCAATTAAATGGTCGGTAGGCAAACTCGTGGAGAAGGGTAAGGTCCAGGGCACGGTAGATGAAATCATGGGAAGGATTCAGGGGACTTTAGATTTTTCTGGCGCCAAAGATGTGGATTTTGTATTCGAGGCCGTTATTGAAGATCTGGAGACAAAGAGAGCAGTATTTTCAGAATTGGATAGGATATGTCCGAGTTATACCATTTTCGCTACCAATACCTCTGCAATCCCCATAACTGATATAGCGGAGTCAACGCAAAGGGCTTCCAAGGTGGTAGGTACCCATTTTTTTAGTCCTGTTCCTATGATGAGGATTGTGGAAATTGTAAAGGGATTACTGACATCAAAAGAGACTATGGAGACTGCTGACAGCCTGTGTAAAACCCTGGGGAAGGAAACCATCCGGGTCAATCGTGATGTAGCGGGGTTTGCCCTTAATCGGGTTAATTTTCCCTGTAACGTCGAAGCTATCAAGCTTGTGGAGGCAGGGGTGGTAAGCGTCGAAGATATAGATAAAGGCATGCGACTGGGTTTTGGCAGACCTATGGGTCCTTTTGAAACTGCTGATTTGGCCGGCCTGGATGTTGGCTTTAATGCGATGAGCGCGGTTTATAAGGAAACCCAAGATGAAAAATTCCACCCGCCCATGTTACTTCAGCGGAAGGTGAAAATAGGACAATTAGGCAAAAAAACAAGCATAGGGTGGTACAAATACGATGACAAGGGAAACAAGCTCGGCCCGGCCGATTGACAGGGAGGAATAAGACAGATGAGCGAAAAACTGGTAACGTATACCATAGATGAATCTATTGCTGTTATTACGATCGATAATCCGCCCATGAATCCTCTAACTATAGAACTGAGGGACCAACTTTTGGCCATCTTAGATGAGCTGGATCTTAAAAAAGATAAGGTAAGGGTTGTTATCCTTACTGGAAAGGGAAAGGCCTTTATGGCTGGCGCAGACATTAAGTCTTTTCCAGAGCTCACACAGGAAAAGGCCAAGTCCAGATTGAAAAAAGGTAAGCAGTTGTACCTGAAAGTAGAACAATTCGAGGGGCCTGTTCTCTGTGCCATCAATGGATATTGCCTCGGCGCAGGGTTAGAATTGGCCATGTGCTGTGATATAAGAATCGCCTCTTCCAAAGCCCAGTTAGGACAGCCAGAGATCAATGTGGGTGTCATTCCGGGCGGTGGCGGAACCCAGCGGCTTCCCCGATTGGTAGGCGCGGGAATTGCCAAGGAGTTAATCTTTACTGGGGAATTCATCAGTGCAGAAGAGGCAGCACGAATAGGTCTGGTAAATAAGGTCGTGGAACTGGAAAAACTCATGGCTGAGGCCATGGAAATGGCCAGGCTTATTGCCAGCAAACCTCCTTTGGGAATCAGGGCGGCTAAAGAGGCCATTAACAGGGGTCTGAATATGACGCTCTTGGAGGGCCTTGAACTGGAGGCCTATCACTGGAGCTATTTATGCGGAACCGAGGATCAAAAGGAGGGTGCCAGGGCCTTTATTGAAAAGCGGAAACCGGTATTTGTAGGCAAATAGTTATTGCATTACCTTACTGAATGAGGTGTAGGTATCGGGCAAGTGCCGCAGCCGAGATCTGAAAGGGCAGGTACAAAGGGATTGAACTTTTCAGTGGTTTGGGATATTGAATAAGGATGGAAGAAGGGAGGTGATAGAACTTCTTTAAAGAAAGTAGGCTGGGGTTTTTTTGTCAATTTCTTTAACAACCAAGAGGAGGAGTATCATGAAAAAATCTAATAAAATTTTTGCTTTTGCTTCGGTATGTATGACGGTTCTATTTCTAATCGGCATTGTGCTTGTTCTTAATCAACCGGCAATGGCAGCAGAAAAGGTAATCAAATGGAGATGCCAGGTTCACTGGCCGGCTGCAAGTTCGTCCTACAAGGACAGTCTGCTGGTCGTTATTGATAGACTCAAGAAACGGACCAATGGCCGGCTTATCATAGAGCCTTATGCCGCTGGCGCCCTAGTACCCGCAAAGGAAATCTTCAATGCAGTGAAAAGGGGCATGATCGAAATAGCTATTACCTCTTCCGCCTACCCTCGAGATCAGATACCATTGATGAATGTTGCCTCCGGGCTCCCCTGCAATTTCGGAAACGTCTGGGAAGCCGTCTATTTTCATAAGTGGCTGGGTTTCGAGCAGATGATGAGGGACGAGTGTGCGAAGCATGGTTTATATTACTCTACTGATAAGGTCTATCCAACGGAACTCTCTCTCAAAAAACCGGTTAATAAGTTTGAGGATTTTAAGGGGTTAAAGCTGCGCTCTTCCGGTATCCTGCAGATATTCTTGACATCCATCGGGGCCGCTGCCTCCTACATTCCCGGACCTGAGATTTATCCAGCCTTAGCCTCAGGGGTTGTGGAGGGAGTTCATTGGGGTGCGGTTCAAGGCAGTGACAGCATGGGATTTTACGAGATCAACAAGTACCATTTTAGGCCAGCGCTCAACATTGCAGCCACGGACATCTGGCTGGTCAATCAGAAGGCCCTCAGCAAAATCCCCGAGGATATTCAAAAAACCCTTTTGACAACCCTCGATGAGCAGTTCTTTCTGCGTACCAATCAGTATATTTATCTGGAGGACACAACCCTCGCCAAAGCCCAAAAAGAAAAGGGCGTAGAGCTTGTCACACTTCCTCCGGAAGAGTATGCGAAAATGCAGGTGGCAGCCAGGAAGATGTGGGATGATGTAGCCAAAAAAGGTCCACAATGCGCTAAAGCAGTGCAAATACTCAAAGATTTTAACAAATCCATGGGCCGCTAGCCTAAGCAAGACAACGGTCATTTGACCCGCATTAACGTTCGGGTCAGATGACCGTTCAGTTAACGGAGGAAAAAAGGTGAATACAATCAATGCAATTCTTAAAGCAGTCGATAACATCAATGACTGGGTGGGAAAGGTTCTCTCCTTGGGTGTATTATTCATGTTTGCCCTGGTTTTGACCGAGGTAATACGGAGATACTTCTTTAACTCTCCTACCGTTTGGGGTAATGAGCTGACTCAACTGACCTTCGGTGTTTACGTTGTGGTATGTGGGGGATATATCCTCAGGTGGGGAGGACATGTAAACGTGGATATTTTGTATGGCCGGTTTTCAATCAAGGGAAGGGCCATTATTGATATGATCACTTTTTCGCTCTTCCTTATTTTTTGCGGTATGATGTTGGCCTACGGAGGGTCATTAGCCTGGGAATCTCTAAGTACATTCGAGCATTCACAATCTGCCTGGAATCCCCCCCTCTACCCCGTGAAACTCATGATTCCAACCGGAGCTTTCCTGCTTCTGCTCCAGGGAATTGCCAAACTGGTGCGTGACATCTTAACCTTGCTTACCGCTGAAAAGATTACGACTCCTAAAACCGCAGAAAGGGAAACACTATGAGTATTGAATTGTTAACCCTCCTTTTTTTCTTCGCCCTTTTTGTCTTTCTCGCGCTCGGTCTTCCGCTCTCTTTTGTGCTTGGTGGGGTATCCATTGTTTTCATTTATTTTACCTGGAGCCCCCAGGCATTCTACATGGTCGCTGCCCAAACCTGGGGTGCAATGAATAAATTTACCTTGGTAGCAATACCCCTGTTTATCTTCATGGCCATGATCCTGGAGAGATCTGGAGTGGCCAATGACCTCTATGATATGATGTATCTCTGGTTTGGACCTGTAAGGGGAGGATTGGCCATTGGTACAGTGGTGATATGCGCCATTTTTGCGGCCATGTGTGGGATCAGCGGAGCGGCTGTGGTGAGTATGGGGACCATTGCCCTTCCCTCCATGCTGAAACGAAATTATGACAAACTGCTCGCCGTAGGGTGTATCAACTCCGGGGGGGGTTGGGGGATCCTCATTCCCCCCAGTGTGATTATGATCCTCTATGCACTCATCTCAGGGGAATCCGTGGGAAAGCTTTTTGCAGGCGGAGTCTTCCCCGGCCTGCTGCTCCTGGTCCTCGTTTCGGGCTACATTGTGATTAGATGCTACTTTCAGCCCCATCTAGGCCCGGCCCTGCCTCCCGAAGAACGAGGAGACTGGAAGAGGAAGCTGACAGCATTCAGGGCGGTGCTTTTGCCTATGATTATCGTGCTTTTGGTCTTAGGATCTATTATCGGAGGTATTACCACCCCTACGGAGGCGGCCGCTATGGGCGTTCTGGGGGCCCTTATATCGGCACTGGTATACCGGCAGTTGACATGGAAGCTCGTGGTGGAGTCCTGCATCCGCACATTGAGGCTCACCGGCATGATTATGTGGATTCTCTTCGGAGCTTACTGCTTTAGTGCAGCCTATCACGGGATGGGAGCTCCCCACTTTATAGAGGATTTAATGCAGTATATACCTGGCGGCCCCTGGGGAACCATTGTTTTTATCCAGATCGTCATATTCATTTTGGCCATGGTGCTGGATCCAGCGGGCATCATGATGATTACCGTTCCCATATTTCTCCCTTTTGTTAAGGCCCATGGATTTGACCCCCTGTGGTTTGGCATTTTGTTTACCATCAATATGGAAATCGGCTATATGACTCCACCATTCGGCTTTAACCTTTTTTACCTCAAGGGCATTGTGCCGCCCTCGATAACCATGGGAGACATCTACCGATCGGTCATTCCCTTTACCATCGTTGAATCAACAGGGCTCGCCATAGTCATGATCTTTCCAAAGATTGCAACCTGGCTGCCATATGCCGTTTTCAGCTAAATTATTGCCATACATTTTGGGAAGGTATTGACAAAAGTGTGCAGTTAGTTGATTGTTTTCCTTTTATGTTGTGGAGGTGAGAGTATCATCAATAGGAGGTAAACAGTGAGCTTCAAGGTCGTTCATACGTATGCTTTACCTGGCGTAGATCATGGAGAAGCACTGCTCAAATCCCTGGATGCCATGCTGGTCAAGGGGGTGTGGCTAACGGAAGATGAGATTATCAGTAACACCAAGGATGCCGATGCGGTAATCGGTGTTGTCTCCAGACAACCTTTCAACCAGCGGGTACTCAAAACCCTGGTAAACTGTCGCATCATTGCAGGTATTGCCATAGGATTTGAAGCGGTGGACCTAGCTGCCGCTACCGAGTTTGGAATCGCAGTGACCAATGTCCCTGATTACTGCCTGGACGAGGTCTCAGGTTTAGCCATAGGTTTCATGCTTGCCCTCGGCCATAAGATGCTTCAGATCGATAAAGCCGTCAGGGAGAGGCAAATCAATTTTACCGGTGGTAGACAGGCCGTGGAGGAGATTGGCTATCCCATGTTCCGAATGCGTGACCAGACCTTAGGCATTGTGGGTCTGGGAAAGATCGGTACGGCTACGGCACTCAAGGCCAGAGGGCTGGGAATGAGGGTTATGTCCTATGACCCATATGTGCTGGGAGCAGTCATGGAGAGCCGTGGGGTGCAGCCGGTGGATTTTTATACATTACTGCGGGAGTCGGACTTTATCAGCCTACATACACCCCTAACCCCAGAGACAAACAGCATGATCGACTATGAAGCGTTTAAGAAGATGAAGCCCACCTCCTACTTCATCAATACCTCAAGGGGAAGATGTGTGGATGAGCCTGCGCTCATTAGGGCTCTTCAAGAAGGGCTTATCGCTGGCGCGGGGATTGACGTGACGGCACAGGAGCCCATAGCCGTTGATAATCCGCTCATCAAAATGCCCAACGTTATTCTTACCGGACACAGTGCCTTTTACTCCACAAGCTCGGACAGGGAGCTTTTTTACAAGCCGATGATACAGGTAGTCATGGCCCTGAATGGAGAGTGGCCCCTGTATGGGCTCAACCCGGAGATAAAAGAAGTGTGGTTGGGAAAGTGGGGCAGGAAGGCCTAGGCAAGTTATTATACTGAGCTAAGGGCTTGCGAAAAATTACATTGGATTTTTGGTTATAATGTTATTGGCTAATTGTGTAATTCCATTGGGGCAGCGACTCGTTATTTTTAATTGTGAGGTCTTTTTTTGAAGCGATAGCAAATTTATGGGTTTCAATTGAAAATATTAGGATATTGTCTCACACCTTCTGATATCACAAATCACAACTCTTTAATTTAAAAAATCAGCGTATCAGAATTATATTTATAAAGTCTGTAAAAGATATGAATACTTTTTTCGATCCATCCTCCATTGCGGTTATCGGAGCCAGCAAGCATAAATTAGGCGCTCAGGTGATGAACAATCTTCTGTACAGCTACAAAGGGTCTGTCTATCCGGTCAATCCCAACTATGATAAAATTTACGGGATCCCTTGCTTTCCTTCTCTTGAAGCCATTTCCCATCCTGTGGATTTGGCCATCGTAGTGGTACCTGCAAGCCTGGTCCCATCGGTTCTGGAAGCCTGTGCACGAAAGGGTGTGAAGCGGGTTATCATCCAGAGTGCCGGATTTGCCGAGGTGGGTGAGGAGGGAATTACCCTTCAGGAACACTGCAAGGCCATCGCCAAAGAAGCGGGCATCAGGCTCTGGGGTCCCAATTGCATGGGTTTGGTGGACGTTCGGAAAAGGCACTTCTTTACGTTTATGGCCCAGGGCATTTATGAGGATGGTCTGATTCCGGGCCGAATCTCCCTCATTGTTCAAAGCGGCATGCTTTCGGCCATTTTCCTGGCTGAATTGACCCGAAGGGGCATCGGCGTTTCCAAAGCATGCTCGATTGGAAACCGGGCGGATGTGGATGAATGTGATCTATTGGCGTATTTTCTGGATGATCCTGAAACCGACGTCATTGCCCTTTATCTGGAATCCATGTCCCGTGGAAGGCTTTTTGCGAACATCGCAAAAAAGTCGTCCAAACCCATTGTGGTTCTAAAGGGCGGTAGAAGCGAGGCCGGGGCCCTGGCGGCCGTGAGCCACACGTACAGCCTTTCAGGAAACTCCCGTCTCCTGGACAGCATCTTTCGAATGTGCGGCATCATTTCGGCCAATGACATCTACCAGATGATGGATGTGGCCGATGCCTTGACCCTGCTTCCTGAAATTCCTTCCAAAGCCCGGACAGCGATCATCACGCTCAGCGGGGGAGCCGGTATCCTGGCCTGTGATGCTCTTGAACGCAGAGGTCTCGAAGTCGCAAGACTTTCGGATGATACCAAAAAGGAGCTGGCCGAAATTTTTCCGGATTGGATGCCCGTGTCAAATCCCATCGATCTTTTCCCGGCGATCGGCACCCATGGCCGGGCCGTGGCCTACGCTCGAACCATCCCCATTGTTCTGGGAGACCCGAACGTGGATGTCCTTTTCATACATTATGTCGCCGGCCTGGAGGATGATGCCATGGATATGGCTGCACTGAAATGGGAGGCTGATAAAGCGGGTAAAGCTGTTTTTTTCTGGCTAATGGGACGTAGGGAGGGATCAGAAGCTTTTCATAAAAATGCAAGAAAAAACGGATTAGCCGTCCATGGAGAAATCTCACGGATCAGTGAGTGCCTCTCAGCAGCAGGACGTTTCAAAGCCCAAAGGGGGCATCCCGAATCCCCTCCCTCAGAAAAAAAAGAGATGGTTGGGGATGTTTCGGTTCTTCTCGAAGAGCACGCTTCTCAAAACCCAATCCTGGACGAGCATGATAGCAAGCTGATCCTTCAAAAATGTGGTTTGCCTGTCGTCCAGGAAAAAATCGTCGGAACTGCCGAAAAGACACTGGACGCTGCCCGTGAAATGGGTTACCCGCTTGTGCTGAAAGGATTGGTTCCAGGTGAAATGCACAAAACAGAATCCGGTTTGGTCTATCTTGATATCAAAACGGAACATGAATTGGAAAGGGTCTTTGAAAAACTCAGGCAAAAGGTTGAAGGTAAAGGGCGAATTCTCATCCAGAAACAGATTAAAAAGGATTATGAATTGATCGCAGGTTTTCTACGCGATCGAGAGTTCGGTCCGTGTGTGATGTTTGGCCTGGGGGGCATGCTCGCTGAACTGACCCCGGACGTGGCCTTTGCGCTCGCTCCATTACAGCGGCAAGAAGCCCTGGAACTCATGAAACGAATCCGTGGGAAGAGGCTTCTGGAAGGCTTCCGTGGCATTAGGCCTTTAAACCGGGAATCGATGACTGACATTTTGGTTGCACTAGCCGATATAGGCACCGAATACCCATTCATCGAGCAAATCGACATCAATCCTGTCGCCGTTCACCAGGGGATACCATTACCAGTGGATGCCACTATAATCTTAAATAAAGGCGTCACTCATTAAAATTCCCAACATCATTCTTACCGGACACAGTGCCTTCTGCTCGATGTCCTCAGGCAAGGAGCTTTTTTACAAGCCGATGACGCAGGTAGTTATGGCCTTGAAGGGAGAGTGGCCTCTGTATGGGCTCAACCCGGAGATAAAGGAAGTGTGGTTGTAAAAGTGGGGCAGGAAGGCCTAGGCAAGATATTTTACCGCATGAGAGAATTTTCAGATGGTGATAAGAGAAGATCTACTGTGGCAAAAATCTATCAATAATTCTAAAAGAAAGGTTAGCTTGAATGGATGAGAGAGATAAGATCAAGGGTCAAAATGAGCTTCAGGAGATGGTTCTGAACACAAAGCTCTGCACAGGTTGCGGGGCATGTATTGAGCTCTGCCCCTATTTCAAATCCTACAAGGGACGAACGGCAATACTGTTCCCCTGCACCCTTACCCAGGGGAGGTGTTTTGCCTTCTGTCCCAAGGTTGAGGTGGATTTGGATAAACTCTCACAGGGATCCTTCGGAAAACCCTACGGGGATTCCCCACTTGGATCCTACCAAACAATTATGGTATCAAAGGCGGGCGAGAAGGTCGATAATACAGGATTTCAGGCAGGGGGAACCGTATCGTCCCTCACCTTGTTTGCCCTGAAAAAAGGGTATGTCGATGGGGCGGTACTCACCGATCGAGATGGGCTTCTCCCGGTACCTCGTTTTATCACAAATCCCGAGGACGTCTTTACATGTGCATCTTCCAAATATACTGCAGCGCCGACCCTCTCTGCACTGAATCGCGCAATAAGCAAGGGATTCAGAAAGATAGGGATTGTAGCGACCCCTTGTCAGGCACTCGCTATCGCGCTCATGCGCTCTAATCCATTGAAAGATAATGATTTTATTGATCCCACCGGTCTTGTAATTGGTATATTCTGCACGTGGGCTATGGATTTCAGGGCGTTCGAGGGATTTCTCTCAGCACGCGTAAATATAAGCGGGATCAAAAAGATCGACATCCCTCCTCCCCCGGCTGAGGTAATGGAGATATTCATGAAGAGGGGAAAAAAGATCACAATTCCCCTGGATGAGGTAAGGGCGCTAATACTTGAGGGCTGCTCTTACTGTATTGATATGACTGCAGAATTCTCCGACATATCCGTAGGGGTACTGGAAGGTCATCCCGGTATGAATACACTTATAGTCAGAACAGAGAGGGGCCAAGAGATAGTGGACAATGCAATACAGGAGGGATATATAATGGCCTCTGCTATCCCTGAAGAAAAGCTCCAACACCTTATATGGGCATCATTGAACAAGAAAAGAAGGGCCCTCATTAAGGCGAAACAGGAGGAAATGCTGAATAAGGAGGGCAATGGCACTTTTCTCAGGTTGCGTGCCGAAGTTCTGGAAAAGCTTATAGCCTAAACTACCCGGAGGTTGAAATGTCGAATTTAACCGATAACCGTGAGGGGACCCAGTATTTACTGATGGGCAACGAGGCCATTGCCCGTGGAGCGCTGGAGGCGGGGGTAAACGTTGCCAGCGGATATCCAGGCACCCCTTCTTCAGAAATCATCGAGAGCCTCGCGAAAGTAGCCAAGGAAAGAAACCTGTATGTTGAATGGTCCGCAAACGAAAAAGTGGCGCTGGAGGTTGCTGCGGCAGCGTCTTTTGCGAAGCTCAGATCCCTGTGTGCCATGAAGCAGGTTGGTGTCAATGTGGCATCCGACTTCCTGCTGCATCTTGGTCTCTCTGGAACAAGGGGGGGTATGGTGCTGGTGACCTGTGATGACCCAGGGGCGTTATCCAGCAGTAATGAGGGTCCCTCACGCTATTTCGCCAGAATGTTTGAGATTCCACTCCTGGAGCCAGGGGATTTCCAGGAGGCAAAAGATATGACCAAATGGGCGTTTGAGCTCTCTGAAGAGCTCAAGAACGTGGTCATGGTTCGGAGCGTAACCCGGGTGTCACATGCAAGCGGCAATGTCAGGCTTGGCAAGCTTCTGGAAACAAAGAGCCGGGCAAAATTTAAGTATGATGGCTCTTCCCTTGATGCAGATGAGGGCCCAGCGGAGAGCGTACCCGTGGGCGAAAAACATAGGCTGCAGCAGGAGAAGCTAAAAACGGCCACAAAATTCTTCGAACAGAGCCCTTTCAATACCTATCACGGGCCAGAGAAACCGGAGCTTCTGATCATTACTGCGAGTGCTGGTAACCTTTACACAAGAGAGGCCATTAGTTTGTTAGGGGCCGAGGATAGAGTAGGGCTATTGAAATTGGGCACTACCTGGCCGTTGCCCCCTCGGTTGCTCAAGAGATACCTATCCACAACGGATAAGATCATGTTCGTAGAGGAAGTCCTGCCATTTTTGGAGGAGAACGTGAAGGTTCTGGCAGCAGAAAATGCCAGAGAGGTAGGGGTGAAGACCTTCTACGGAAAAAACGAGGGCGCCATACCTAAGACCGGAGAGCTGAACCCCGATATCGTAGTATCGGCTCTGTGTAAAATTCTGAAGATCGATTACCTTGCCATGGATCCGGAGTATGAGAAAAAACTCCAGATGCCGACTATTGCCGGGGTGCCAGAAAGGGCAAGAACCTTCTGCCCGGGCTGTCCTCACCGAGCATCCTTCTGGAGCATTCATAATGCCCTTCAAATGGACAACCGTAAAGGCTTTGTGTGTGGTGATATCGGCTGCTACGCTATGGGTCGATTCCCCTGTGGTTTTGAGACAACCAAAACCTTACATGCTATGGGATCTGGGGCAGGACTTGCCAGTGGATTTGGAAAGCTGGCGCAGTTTGGCATGGATCAACCAGTGTTAGCCGTGTGCGGGGATTCAACCTTTTTCCACGCAGTTATGCCTGCCCTCGTCAATGCCGTGCATCATAAATCAAACATCACGCTTGTCGTATTGGATAATAGTGGAACGGCGATGACAGGATTTCAGCCCCATCCTGGCCTGCCGGTTAATGCAATGGGCAATAAGGTGCCATGCGTTGATATTGCCAAGGTGTGCGAGGCCATCGGTGCCAAGGTGGAAATCAAAGATCCTTTTGATTTAGAAGAAACTCAGCAAACACTCAACCGCCTACTTGAGGATAAACAAGGAGTCAAGGTCTTGATCCTTCAACAGGCATGCGCCTTGAGCCCAGAAAAGAGACACACGAAACAATACGAAATGCACATCGATGAAAACCTTTGTCTTGGCGAGGACTGCGGCTGCAATCGTTTGTGCACGCGAATATTCCAGTGCCCCGGTCTTGTCTGGGATAAGGATAAAAAGAAGGCCCGGATTGATGAGGCACTTTGTGTGGGCTGTGGGGTTTGCTCATTGATTTGTCCAGCAGGTGCAATAAAAAGGAAGGAGGTGGCATAAGATATGGCAACGAAACCATTATCAAAGGATCCCTATAATATCGTTATTACCGGAGTTGGGGGACAGGGAAATGTCATGGCATCCAGAGTGTTGGCGAATATGTTGGTCCGTAGTGGTTACTATGTTACCATAGGAGAGACCTTTGGGGCATCTCAACGGGGTGGATCAGTGATGAGTCATATCAGGGTTTCAAGGCAATCCGCCTGGAGTCCTCAGATACCCAGGGGGAGGGCGAATATCACCGTATCCCTTGAGCCGATTGAGGCAATCAGGGTTCTAAAGAGATATGGCAATCCTAAAGTTAATGCGCTGACCAATACCCGTCCCATCTATCCTGTAGGTGTTATTGCCGGAGAATTGGTTTACCCTTCATTAGAAGAAATTAAGGAATCAGTGAATGAATTATCCTTGTCTTCCTGGTTCATTGATGCCGCAGATGAGGCAATGAAACTCGGTAATCCTATTTTAGGAAACATCATCATGATAGGCGCTTTATTCGGGATAGGGGAGCTACCCATTGGCCGGGAAAACTTTAAAGAAGTGATCTCGAAAAGTATGCCGGAGGAAAAGCTGGATATTAATCTCAAGGCCTTTGATATCGGCACCTCGATGATAGAGCAATACACGAGATGATATAAAGAAAATATCAGTAAGGGAAGCCCATGAAAACAATTCTGATTCCTTCAAGACGCTGATATGAAAATAGAGAGCGGGAGTTGATATTTCCCGATCGGTCATTCCCTTTACCATCGTTGAATCAACAAGGGTTGGCCTTAGTGATGATCTTCCCCCAGATAGCCATCTGGCTTCCGTACAAGGTGTTCTAAAACAGAACGATTCAATAGGGAGCCGATTGGGCCATGAGAAATGCAAATCGGAATCTCCCCGGATAGTTCTGTTAACAACTTCAAAAATGAGGTAAAGCTATGGATAATGTAGCGATTATTGGTGCGGGAACCATGGGCCATGCCCTGGCCCAGGTATTCGCGCAGGGAGGGTATCAGGTATCCTTGAACGATGTCTCTGAAGAGATCTTACAGCAGGCCCACAGGCTCATTGCCTCCAATCTTGAAACCCTTTGTCAGGCCGGAGTTTTCGACTCGGCTGAAAAATCTTCAGTCCTGGAAGAGCGGATTACCTACACCACTGACCTTGCTACTGCCGTGGCCACATCAGAACTGGTTATCGAGGCCATCGTCGAGGACCGAGAGGCCAAGAAAGGGCTTTTTTCTGAGCTGGATCGACTCTGTCCACCGGAGGCTATATTGGCCAGCAACACCTCCTATCTGGATATCTATCAGTTTGTGGAAACCAAACGACCGGGAAAAGTGATTATCACCCACTGGTTTGCCCCACCTCATATCGTCCCCCTGGTGGAGATTGTGCCGGGACCGCAAACCACCCCGGAGACTGTGACCACGGTCAAGAAGGTACTCGATGGCCTGGGCAAGCAAACCATTGTGCTCAAGAAATTCCTTCCCGGTTTTATTGCCAATCGGCTCCAGGCTGCCCTCGGCCTGGAGGTCTACCATCTCCTGGACAATGGCTATGCAACGCCGGAGGACATCGACATGGCCACCAAGGCAAGCTTTGGCCTGCGTATACCCATTCTGGGGTTGGTGAAGCGAGTTGATTTCGCAGGTTTGGACCTGGCCCAGCGGATCCTTAAGAACAAATCATACACCCCTCCCCCGGTTAAGGGTAGGTCCCAGGTAGTGGATTCAATGGTTTCTCAAGGAAGGTTAGGGGTCAAAACTGGCAAGGGCTTTTATGATTACGGAGACTCCCCAATCGAAGAGATCTTGAGAAAACGGGATGTGAAGCTATTGAAACTGAGAAAGTTCTTAGCCGATCTGGGTGAGTAGGAGAAGGGGCCCTGGGGAGTCAGGTGGACGCAGAAGGAGGAAAGGCTTTGAAAGATAACATTCTCGTGATCCATTCCCGCGACAATGTTGCGGTTGCCCTGAGAACACTGGCAGCGGGAGAAGAGGCCACAGCCAAAGGGATTGAAGGATTTTCAGTCCTGGAAGAAACACCGGCAAGCCACAAGATTGCCCTCCGGGACATCTCAGCAGGCGCGGAAATCATCAAATATGGAGAGATCGTAGCGGTGAGCACCCGGGACATCAAGAAAGGCCAATGGGTCCATACCCATAACCTCGAAAGCAAGACGTGGAAGAAATGAGTGAAATTACCGGATACAAGAGAAAGAACGGGGAATTTGGCATCCGCAACCACGTCCTTGTTTTAGCCACGGTCTCCTGTATTAACGGTGTCATCAATCGCATATCCCGGGAAGTGCCGGAAGCGGTTTGTGTAACCCATGCTCATGGCTGCGGCAGGGGGGTGCCAGGGATCTGCAAATTCTATCAGGAATACTCTCCGGGCTTATACACAACCCCAATGTTGGCGGAGTGGTTCTCATCGGTCTTGGTT
>Ga0315545_1002766_pt1 | contig 15534 bp, 21 predicted proteins | sample SalMarSW160210MG_FD_203096 | JGI IMG/M metagenome (GOLD analysis project Ga0315545, IMG submission 203096) | Salt marsh sediment microbial communities from the Plum Island Ecosystem LTER, Massachusetts, United States - Salt Marsh Sediment SW1602-10 ... | reverse complement strand
GCTCTGGTTTTTGGAGCCGTGGGTGGATGGATGGTGTTGGGCGTGTATTCCTATACCTTGTCGACGGCGGTTTGGGACATCTATTTTACCCTATTTTTCTTCTGCATGGGGCTGGTGATAGTTTCGGCTCTTGAGGCGATGTACCTGCGGGAGAAGCCACCGGAGCCACCCCGTGATATGGATAGTTTGGACGAGTACAACAAGAGCTGGGATGACTACGACAACGATATGGAGAGGTACAGGAGGACGATTGGTGGCAGGAGAGGGAGAAGTAGAAAAAGGGAAGACGAAAACAACACGAGATTGGTTTAGAAAGGGGTAGAACGATGGCTTTTGGAGCTAGGGACGGTTCAGGCAAGGGTAGAGGACGTAGTAGTGGTGGTCGTAGGAATATAAACAGGGGAGGTTGTTCTAAAGGCGGACAGGGTGGTGGCAGAGGTAGTGGACGGGGGAAAGGACGTGGTAGGAGAGGTTAATTTGAGCGGTGACATATGAGTAAGTTTAGAGAGTGGGGCAAAATCAACCAGAACAAAATATACGCTTGGCTCATAGGCATTGGGCTGGTTCTGTTCGCCATACACAATGTCAATCAGCCGCTGAAGGAGTACGCCTTTCTGCCAGTGATGGGGTTGTCGATAAGCCTGATGGTGATGATGCTTGTCTTGTCGGATAATTGGAGGCATCTTGATTTCGGGAGTAAATGGCTGTGGATACCTTTGGTGTGCGTCGGCGGTTCAATCGCCGTCTCGGGTTTTGTGAGCGGTGGAAGTTGGGGGGAGAGGGTTGCCCCCTTCTTTTTTGCCTGCTACCTTTTCGGGGTATACCTTGTGGGGCGGATACTGAAGGATAACCTGTTCGCCCCTTTCAGTTTCGCCGTGATTGCGACGGCGATAGGCTGTGTGGTCTACGGTATTTTGCACCCCGGGCAGTTGACAGGAGGGTTTGTTAGTCCTACCAATTACGACATTGCCGCTGGCTTGCTGATTTTCGGCGTTGTTGTCGGGATATGGAGATGGCGGTGGTGGCTGTCGGCTGTGGCCCTTATTGGTTTGTTCTTCTGCGGTGCTCCGGAGGGGCTATTCGGTATCGGCGTGTTGCTTCTGGTAATTCTGATTAGGCGGGACTGGGGAAGGAAAATACTGTTGCCTGTCGGGTTAATAGCTTTGGCGGCTATTATCTGGTTCGGTGCAGGGTATGGGCAACAGTTGTACACCTACACGCTATGGTCGGCGGACATCGGTGGTAGTTCCACTAATTTAGAGAATCCGATTGCGGGCAGGTTCCGGGTGATTGGCGATGCTATGTCTGATATCCAACCGTTCGGGCATGGGTACTCAGTAACGCATTTCACGAATGAGACAGTTCATAATATACCTTTGGTTGCTGTTGACCAAGTGGGGGTTCTGGCGGGTGTGGCATGGCTGTTTGTCACTGTCTTTTGTTTTGTCAAGACAAAATGGAAATATGCGTGGGCGGCGGTGATTGCCCTATCGGTGTTTGACCACTATTTGTGGACACAAGTGGCACCGTGGTGGTGGGCTTTAGCTGGGGTCAGCACGGCTTCGGCTGTGAAGAGTGATTATATTTTTAAGGAGTCGGAATGAAGGTGATTGCGGTTATCCCCTGCTATAATGAGGAGAAGAATGTCGGGATTGTGGTGAATGAGGCGAAGAAGCACGTCGAGAAGGTTGTCGTTATTGATGATGGCTCCACGGATAGGACTGCGGAAGTTGCAAGCAAAGCCGGCGCAAAAGTGGTTGGATGGGAATCCCGTAATGGTGCTGGGGCGGGCACGGGAATGGGAATAGATTTGGCATTGAAGGATATGGATTGTGGGGTTGTGGTAACGCTTGACGGCGATGGGCAACATGATGCCAATGAGATACCCAAGGTGGTAAAGCCCGTCTTGGAGGGGAAGGCAGACCTTGTGATAGGGATGCGGGTTATAGGACTTGTCAAGGGCGATGGCATGCCGAGGTATCGGAAGTTCGGTATTGATGCCTTGACATGGCTCTACAATGTCGGCTCGGAAAGAAAGATAGTCGATGGGCAGTGCTGCTTCAGGGCTTACAGTAGGCAGTTACTTGAGACTATTGTCATTGAAGAAGATGGTTTCGGCTTTAGCACGGAGGTTCTGGTGAAAGCCAGAGCATCCGGGTTTAGAATCAAGGAAGTGCCGGTTGATTGTATATACCATAAGGAATTCAGGTTGAACTCGACTATGAACCCCATATTACAGGGGTTGAAGGTTGCGTGGGCGACGGTGAAGTGGAGGGTGAAGGTGGAACTATTTCGGGACAGGAGAAAGTAACAGTGTGTGGAATATTCGGATATGTCGGGAATGAGAAAGCGATCCCTATTTTGTTGGAGGGCTTGAAGAAGCTGGAGTACAGGGGCTATGACAGTGCGGGCATCGCCACCGTCGATAGTGACGGGGTGCATTTTGTCAAAGAGGTTGGATACATCTCAAATTTGGAGAATAATGGTGCCAAGTCATTGCTTGGCAATATAGGCATAGCGCATTGTCGGTGGGCGACCCACGGCGGTGTGACTAGGGAAAACGCCCATCCGCATTTTGATTGCGGAATGAGGATAGCGGTTGTCCACAATGGCATCATTGAGAACCACCAAGAGTTGAGGGGAAAGTTGACCAGTCATAAATTCATCTCTGAGACCGACACCGAGGTCATCCCTCACCTGATAGAGCAGTTTGGGTTTGCCGAAGCTATAAAAAAACTTGATGGTTCCTATGCTGTGCTTGCCATATCAGCCAATGAGCCGAACAGGATTTGGTGTGCCAAGAAGGATAGCCCGCTGGTGATCGGTGTCGGTGGAAACTTTAATATGGTATCCAGCGATTGCGTCAGCCTTATTGGGAAGGTCAAGGGTGTGATATTCCTTCAGGACGGCGACACGGCTGTTGTGGATAGAAAAGCTCCTTTGATATTCAATAACGGAAATCTGGTGGAGCGGATTGTGGAACCCCTCACCTTGGAAGCTGAGGACATATCAGCAAAGGAGTATGGGCATTTTATGCTGAAGGAGATAATGGAGCAGCCCCAAGCCCTGATGAAGTCGATTGAGCAGGATGAGAGATTGTTCAGCCAGACAGCAATTGATATTCTGCGGGCAAGACAGGTAGTGCTTACCGCCTGCGGTACATCCCGCTATGCGGCGATTATCGGTAGGTACCTGTTCTCGAAGATAGCTAGAAGGTTCTGTGAGGTGGTGATGGCTTCCGAGTTCCAGTATTTTGCTGACTCGGTGGATAAGGACACTGTGGTTATTGCCGTGTCACAGAGCGGGGAGACAGCCGATGTCCTCGAAGGGTTGAGATATGCCAAGAATAAGGGCGCCAGAATTATCTCAATACTGAACACTCAGCAGTCATCAATCGGCAGGATAAGTGATAGGGTGATAGGTTTGAACTGCGGGGCTGAAATCGGTGTCGCATCCACCAAGGCGTTCACCACCGAGCTGGTCATCTTCTACCTTTTGGCTTTCGCCATGGTCAACCAGTTTGGTGCAGGGGTGCTTATGCTTGTGAGCATTCCGTCATTGATTGAGGGGGAAATCCGCAAGAACGGGACTACAGTGAAGAAGTTGGCAAAGCGTCTGAGCCAGAGCCGTGATATATATTATATCGCTAGGGGCATAAACTTCGCCCTCGCCGGGGAGAGTGCTTTGAAAATGAAGGAAATATCCTATATCCATGCCGAGGGTATGCCGGCGGGCGAGTTGAAGCATGGGACCCTAGCCTTGATTGAAAAGGGCACTCCGGTGGTGGCTCTTTGCCCCAGTGATTACACCTTTGCCGAGACCCTGTCCAATGTGGCGGAGGCAAAGGCTAGGGGGGCGTATATCATCGGCGTCTCCGACAAGAACGACGGGCTTTTTGATGCCTGGGTCAAGTTGCCCCAAGTGGATGAAATCTATTACCCGTTGGTGACCATAGTGCCTATGCAACTTTTGGCTTATTATACGGCGGTTGAGAAAGGGCTTAACCCTGATAGACCTAGAAATCTCGCCAAGGCGGTGACGGTAAAGTGATTCGTTACACTACCTATGATGATATTGGGGCTGTGGGTGAACTCCTGAAGGAGTGGACTGGCAGAGAACCTGATGACAGGATTTTGCTTAATTCCCATTTTTTGGTAGCCATAAGGGAAGATGGCAAGTTAATCGGTTGCGCCCAGTTGATAGTCATTGACGACCCATTTTGGAATAGATGTTGGGGGCTTGTTGAGAATGTGTATGTCAGGGGGAAGTACCGTAATCAGGGGGTAGCCAAGGGGATTATGGAGAATGTGGAGACACAAGCCAGACTTTTCGGGTGCGAGTTCATAAAGTTGACCAGTGCCTTTGACAAGGTGGCTGGTCATGCCCTGTATAAATCTCTGGGGTATGAGAAGGGGATGTCCTTCAAGAGGAGGTTAAAACTGTGATAAAAGTCGCAGTAGCTGGCAATTTTTATCCCCTTCACGAGGGGCATATTGACCATATGGAGAAGGCTAAGAAACTTGGCGATTATCTTATCGCCATCATAGGAAACGATGACCACTTGAGACGGAAAGGCAAGCCTATACTACCAGTGGGAAGTAGAGCAAGGATTGTTGGAGCGATACGGTATGTGGATAAGGTAGTGGTCGCTGTGGACAGGGACGGGACCTGTGCCGAGACTTTGAGGCTTGTAAAACCAGATATTTTTGCTAAAGGTGGCGAGACCACCTTTGAAAATATGCCACCGAATGAAATAAAGGTATGTGATGAAATCGGGTGCAGGATAATCTATGGTGTGGGTGATTTGCTTAACTCAAGTTCGGCGATATTGAAAAAGATGGTGGAAAGTGGAAATTAGACATTTTGATATTGCCACCCCCGAGACGAAGCCTCCCCAAAGAGAAGGATGGGAGAGGGAGTGGCATGGTTACCACCGGCTTAAGGGATGTTGGACGGAAACTATAGACGAGTCGGTGTTGCGTGCCGTTGGAAGGAATGGTGAGATAGGGGAGAGGGAATTTGAGATAGACTGTTTCTTGAGCATACTGTCAGATATAAAACGGGATCGTGTGGTGATGTTTGAACTTGGTGCAGGTTGGGGCGAATGGTGTCTCGCACTGGCCGGCGTGATAGATTATAGGATTGTGCCAGTCAATCCATCCAGCTACTTCAGCTTGGCTGTTGAGGCTGAACCTACGCACTACAAGTGGGCTGTGGAACATTTTAGGATGCAGAAAATCAGTGGCGAGGTGGTATACGGTGCCATGTTCAGCAAGAACGGGTGGTGTCGTTTTAACACATCAACCCCGCCGGATATACACTACGGGCAGAGCATCAGTTTTATGAGGATACGTAGCAGGAGTGCCGTTGTCGGCTTTCTGAACTTACTCAAGGGCAAGGCTGTGAAGGTACCGATGTTCACCATTGACCGGTTGGTGGAAACATACGGGCTTGGCCATGTGGACATCGTGCAGATGGATGTGCAGTTCGCTGAGTGTGAAGTCGTCAAGGGGGCGGAACGATGTATAGAGGATGGCGTGATTGACTACTTTCTCATAGGGACGCACAAGAGAGAATACAACGGAATTTTACAAGGATTACTGTCGCCGAAGTATGACTTGATTGTAGATTTATTACCCTTCTCGGTGAACAGGGCAGATGGATTCCCGCCTATCCGGTGCAACGATGGGATTCAATTATATAAAAGGAGGTCTTAGTTCATGAATTGGCAAGGTAAAAAGGTTCTTGTGGCTGGTGGTGCTGGGATGATAGGTTCACATCTGGCGAGGAGATTGTTGCGGTTGGGGGCGAATGTCGCAGTCGTTGATAACTTGTCGAGTGGTTCAGTAAAGAATATCCAGGATATATCGGGGGACATAATGTTCTATGTAGACGACCTGCGGAATAAGGAGCTTTGCCGAAATGCGGTGAAAGGCAAAGATGTGGTGTTTCAGCTTGCCGCCAATATGGGGGGGATTCTTGCAATCACAACTGTACACGCCGACATTATGCACGACAATGCCATAATCAACCTAAATATGCTTGAGGCGGCGAGGTTAAACGGCGCACCGCTTTACTTCTACTCGTCATCGGCCTGTGCGTATAGCGAGAAGCACCAGTTGACTCCCGATGTCACCCCGTTGAAAGAGGGCGATGCCTATCCAGCTATGCCGGATCAAAGCTACGGCTGGGAGAAGATATTCACCGAGCAGGCGTGTGCTGCATTCCAGAAGGACTATGGGTTGAATGTCAGGATTGCCCGTTTCCATAATATCTATGGGGAGGCGTACACTGCATTTGACAAATTCAAGGCCAAGGCACCCTGTATGATGATCGCCAAGGCAATCCAGTACCCGAGGGCGAACATTGAGATATGGAACGACGGCAGGCAAACCCGCTCATTCTGTTATATCGACGATTGCATTAACGGGGTTTTGAAATTGATGGGTAGCGACTATAGCGAGCCGATAAATATAGGCTCCGACAGACTCATCTCGATGAACGATTTAGCCCATCTGGTTATAAAGATTTCAGGTAAGGATATAGAGCCAGTCTATTACCCTGACAAACCCCAAGGTGTAAGGGGCAGAAACTCTGACAACACTTTAGTTAGGCAAGTGCTTGGCTGGGAGCCGAAGGTTAGCCTTGAGGATGGGATGGAGAGGGTATATCGGTGGGCGGAAGAGCATTTTAATGAACTGGAGAATATCTAAATGAAACTGAGTGTAATCGGGATGGGCAAACTAGGGACCCCGATGGCTGCCATCCACGCCTACAGGGGCTATGAGGTCATCGGGCTTGATGTTAATGAGAGGTTGATAAGTGAGATAAGGGATGGCAGGTGTCCGATATACGAGCCGGGGCTTGAGGGGCTTATGGCTCGGCTGAATAGCAGGTTAAGGGTAACCATCGACTATGGAGAGGCGGTTGGCGGTTCCGATGTGACATTCATAATCGTGCCGACGCCAAGTGGGAAGGACGGAAGGTTCAGTAACGACTATGTTTTGTCGGCGGTAAGGGGCATCGCCCCGGCGCTGAAAAGCAAGAAGGGCTACCACCTTGTGGTGGTGACCAGCACGGTGATGCCGGGGACTACGGAAGGTGTGGTGAAGCCGGAGATTGAGAGGCTATCAGGCAAGAAGTGTGGCAGAGACTTCGGGCTTTGCTACTCGCCGGAGTTCATAGCCTTGGGCAATGTGATAGATGGGATGCTGAACCCCGATGCCGTGCTTATTGGCGAGTCGGACGAGAAAGCCGGTTCGATGCTTGAGGGAATTTATAGGAAGGTATGCACCAACAGCCCTCCGATAAGTCGGATGAGCCTATGGAATGCCGAGGTCGCCAAAATATCGCTCAATGTTTATATCACGGCGAAGATGAGCGTTGCTGAGGTTTTTGCCGAGGTAAGCGAGCGGATACCTGGGGGGAATGTGGATGCTCTAGTTGATTTCTTGGGGCTTGACAGCAGGATAGGGAGGAAGTATTTGACCGCCGGGTCGGGGTGGTCTGGGCCCTGTTTTCCCCGGGACAACCGGGCTTTTATTGAGTTTGCGAAGGAACTGGGGTTGGAATGTCCGATACAGCAGTCGGTGGATAGTTTTAACCGGGCGTATAGTGTTGATATCGCCAAGCGGGCAATGAGCTTGTTACAACATCCCTTTAACACAACGGTATCAATACTGGGGCTAACTTATAAGCCAGACACAAATGTGATAGAGGAGTCGGCATCGTTGATAATGGCGAGGGTGTTCTGCAAAGCCGGGTTGAAGGTAAAGGTGTTTGACCCTGCGGGGATGGAGGCAACTGAGAAGGAGTTGGGCGATTTGGATGTGGATTATGCTAAAGATGTCATCGGTTGCCTTAATGGTAGTGATTTATGCATACTTGCTACGCCTTGGAGTGAGCTTAAGGTTTTGCAACCAAAGGTGTTCAGGGCGAATATGAGAAACCCCGTGGTGCTTGATTGCTGGCGGGTATGGGATAGGGTAAAGTTCATAGACGCTGGCGTGGAATACCATGCTGTGGGGGTGAACGGCTAAAAGTGAGCAAGAAACCTGTGGTCGTGTGCGTTTCGGGCGGGTTTGACCCATTCCATGTTGGGCATCTTGACCACTTTAGGGAAGCACGCAATTTGGGTGACCGGCTAATGGTTATATTGACGAGAGATGACCAGTTAATCCGAAAGAAGGGCTACTGTTTTATGCCCTATGAGGAGAGGAAGGATATATTGGAAAGTATTGTCGGCGTGGATGAGGTTGTTCCTAATGTTGACCATGACATAACCAGCAATGAGTCGCTGGAGCATTATCGCCCCCAGAGATTTGCCAAGGGTGGCGACAGGACGCAGGGTAATATGCCGGAGGCAGAAATAATTGTGTGCCAGAAAATCGGGTGTGAGATAGTCTACGGCGTTGAAGGGAGGGTGCGATCAAGTTCTCAGATGCTGAAAAGGGTTTTGGATATGATAGGGGTGGTGGATTGAAGATTTTGTATGTGTGTCCCTTTGCGCACTATTCTGGTCATCACCCCTATGCCGCTACGGTAGAAACTAAAACACTTGCGGATGCTGGTGTGGATGTTATCCTTGTTACCTTTTGTGGGGTTGCCAATAATCCAGAAGTTGAAATGCCTCATTATTTTGTTTTTAATAATTCTCGATTCTTTCGTTTCATTAGGAAGGGCACTATCTCTCGTTGGTTCTTAATGCTATTTGAGACGGTGTCCACTTTAATTAAAGCAATATTACTTTACCGCAAGTTGCATTATGATGTCATTTATTTGAGAGATGGTGAGCCGTTTTTGTTTGTGCCACACTTGTTGAGTATTCCCTCCCGCTCTTATAGGTGGGTTGTGTCATTGACCGGTGCGAATCTCTTTGCACCGAAGCCTTCTATGTTCAAATTCAGTGAGAATCCGTTTATTTACTTTTACGCTGTCGCTTTGTTTGTAGTGAGTGGCAGAGTGTGGTATCCATTATATAAGTTAAGTCTAGCTAGAAATAGATTTATGTTTGTCACCCAAAACGACGAAGCACAAAAGGGCTATAGCGAGTTTTTTGGAGGTGTATTTGCTGGGCATGTGCTATGTGTGCCACTAGGGGTTGGTAAAAATACAATTGCTGTTTCAAAGGCAGAAGCTAGGGATCGGCTTGGGTTGCCACTGGATAAGATGGTATTGCTCTTATTTGGTGCGCCGCACTCAGGGAAGGATATAAAAACTGTAGTCAGGGCAGTAAAACAAGTTCCCGAGGCCTTTTTAGTTCAAGCTGGAACTCAGGCTTTTAGTTTGGGTTCAAGTCCCAAGAAACTTGTTGAGGTGTATGGATTGAGCGATAGAGGGGCGATTTTTGATTATTTTATCGGTCCTAACGATGAGAATAGACCTTATTTCTTTGCTTCCGCTGACGCTCTTGTGCTTTCTTATACGAAGGTTTTTAAGTCGACATCAAGTATGCTCTGGGAAGCGGCAAAGTATAGGTTACCTGTAATATCTAGTAATGCTAATACGCTGGGAGAGCTTGTAAGACAGTACAACCTCGGTCTTTTATTTAAGGCAGAGGATTTTGTTTCGTTGGTTGATGCCATAAAGCGGTTTAGGGTTATTAGCCCTACGGGAATTGAGAAAATGAAAGTGGGGTGTGAGAGATTCATCACCGACTTTTCGTATGAGAGATGGGCAGAAAGGACTATAGAGGTGCTTCAAGAGGTGGTTAAATGAAAGAGAAAAAGCGTGGGTTGTTCAGCCAGAGGAATATGGGGAGGCAGTGGGGTATTTTCACGCAGGTAGCGGGTCAACTAGCTATTGTGATGGGTATAATGAATTTGTTTCTTATTGCCGTGACCGCCTACAATACGACGCTGGCGGGCTGGATGATAGAGCACGGGGTTGATTTGGGGGGCTGGCTGTTCTTGGGCATTCTTGTCGGCATATTAGTGGTGGCATCCGTTTTGCTGTATAAATTCGGATTGCCCAGTGTCTTCAGCTTTTGGAACGACCAGTTTTACCGGCATGATAACCCTATGAGAAAGGACTTGGTGGATATTAAAAAACTGCTGACCGATGACCTTGATTATATCAAGGAGAGGCTTGATAACTTGGAGAGGGGAAAGGTGAAAATGAAATGAGGTTGATGGACCTGCCACATATGGCGGCACTCCCATTTTTGACTTGCAATTTCGAGTGTCCTTACTGTATTGCAACTCCCAAGATGTATAAAGAAAACAACCCCTTCGGGTTATGGGAGTCAAGATATGACGATGTATTCAGGTTTATAAGTAACCTTGAAAAGAAAATGATAATGGTTTCCGGCGGCGAGCCGCTGTTGTGGCGTAGGTGGCGTGAGTTGATTAGTGAAACGGATCACTATTGGTATTTTAGCACCAATGCCTCTAAAATCCCTGGATGGCTGGGAGATAATACGATAAAGGAAAGAGTAAAGTTGTTTATCGCCACTTTCCACAGGACAGGGATAGCGGTTGGAAGGTTCATTGATAATGTTAAGAGATTACAGGACTTTGGATATTCTGTATTCGTTAAGATGGTATTTGTCAGGGACATGGAGCAAATAAACGAGGCTGAGAAAACCATCCAAGCTGGCATACCAATGTCTTTCGTTCCTCTTGTTGGTGGGGAATACTCCCCTGATGAAGTGGATATGTTGATGCCTTATTGTCAGTCGGATATGTATTACAGGAGGTTCTTAGTTGATGGCAGAAAGCCTAGTTTGTGTTTAGCAGGTACGAATGAATCGTTTGGCGTAGACGGGCTTGTTCTCACAAGGTGTAGCCATTACTCAAGCATAAGTCTAAATAAAGTCCCCTTGCTGTTTCGTGGGTTCGCTAAGGGTTATATAGGGGATATTTATAAGCCGAGATACTATGAGAAGCCCAAAATGTGCTCCAAACCAGTTTGTGCTTGCGAATGGCATAGTTTCGGTGGTCTGTATGATGATATTGAGAATGGAAGGTGGCAACACTTTATCGATACGGGAAAATGGGTGACAGCAAAGTGAAGATGGCAATCGTAAGTATGCTGGCTTTAGCATTGGTTACCGCTCTTGGATCATATTATGAGAATGCGGTGGTGCCGTATGTGGTTATAGGGATGGTCTGTGCCGTAGCGGTGCTGATAGCCTTGGATAAAATCAAGCCGAGGGAATACCCAGTTTACATATACGGGTTGTCCCTCGCCCTTCTGTGGCAGACAACTATGTTCGGAAGCTATATTGTTGGGGCGGACATCCATGGCGAATTGTTCGTGGCAAATAGAGCAATCGCACAGGGTTGGGATTGGAGTTATGTTAATGTCAACAATACCTCTTTGGTTCTTGGCGGGTTGACGCCATTATTGGCGAAGATTGGCTTTGCCCCGGTATGGCAGTTCAAGGCATTATACCCCGCTTTGTTTGCCGGTGTGCCGTTGATACTGTGGTTTGCCTATAGCAAGATGATGGGAGAGAAGAGGGCATTCTGGGCAGTCCTGTTCTTTATGTTTATGCCGGTGTTCTTTGTCGAGATTGTAGGAATTGTCAAGTCAATGGTCGCCGAGGTGTTTTTGGCTTTGATGGTTCTGTTTATGGTGGTTGACTTGAAGGCTTGGCAGAAGGGAGTGGGCATCGGGATGTCGGCGGTGATTGCCATGCTGTGCCATTACACCGTGGGCATATTGGCGGTGCTGTTTCTTGCCGGCGGGCTTGTGGTGTCCCTTGCTGGTAGGGTTGCTAAGCTGAGCTGGTTCAAGAGGATGCGGGTGCCAGTCGCCCATTACGCCTTGATTATAACCATCGCCTCGGCGAGCCTTTTCGGGTGGTTCGGTATTATGGGCAATGGGTTTATGCTGAAATCTTTTGGGGATGTAGGCGAGAGTGTGGCGATATATGCTGGTTTGGCTGGGCATGGTGAAGATGTCAACTCCCAGATACCCCAAGGCAATCCTGCAAACAACCCCTCTTACTTGTATAGTCAAGAACCGCTAGTGCAGACGGCAATCGGGCTTGACTTTGCTGATGCGTCGGTCGGTGGCAAGGTGTTCAGGGTTCTACAGTACATCACGCAACTTTTGCTGATACTGGGCTTGGTGTACCTGCTCTTTAGGCACAAAAAGTATGGATTCACGGCGGAGTTTATGGCTTGCGTGGTGGTGGGCTTTGGGTTGCTAGGGATGTGCTTGTTTTTACCATCGTTCTCCACAATCATAAATGCATCGAGGTTCTACCAAATTTCACTTTTCTTTCTCGCCCCGATGTTGGTGGTCGGGGTGGAGGAGTTGGGTAATGATATAAGTAGGGGAGTGGGATGGCTAAAGCGGTATCAATAGTGGCCTGTGTTCTGTTGCTGACGTACTTCCTATTCACCTCCGGACTGGTGTTCGAGGTGACGGCAAGTGAGATGGAGGGGAATGTGGATATGCCTTATTCTCTGGCATTAAGCGGTGAGAGAACTGGGGTGCTTGAGATATACACTGACGGTGATGTTGATTGTGCTAAGTGGCTGGTGGGAGAAGGGATTCGGCGAACTGGTGCCATATTGTTTATGCATGTATTGGCCGATGCCCCAACGGAGTGCTGGGTTGGGAAACCGGAGGAGCAGATTTGGATTAGTTGGTGGGACCATGACGTAGTTCCCCATGTAGATGCTAAAATACTGCCTCTCTTAGATTGGGCGAGACAGAGTGAGGCGGTGGTGGTATTTTCAAGTGGCAGTTGTGATGGGGAACAGTGGGAGTTGTTACCAGAACTTGCGATAGACGAATATGGTGATCCGATAATAAGCGATTGCAATGAACTGGATATGTACCTGAAGGAACGGGGAATAACCACGATATTTTATGTGGGATACACCACTAATTGTTGCATCTTGGATAGTTCCACTGGGATGCGGATGATGGATAGGTTGGGTTATAATGTCGTGCTGGTTGGGGATTGCACTCTTCCTGCCCCGGCATTGCCCTGCACAGAGGAGCAGGCATTGGATGAGATAAATAGGAAATACGGCGGTGTGATAGATTCTAGCGAATTGAAGAGCTGGTTCGGCGAGGTGTTGGACGATAGTCTGCCTATATATGCCGATTACAATGGGGTTGCGTTGCTGTTGGGCTATGTCGGTGACTATGAGCGTTTGGTAAGCTATGAACCTGACGGTGCGCATTACCTGTTTTTGACCTCGTGGAATACGAGGCATCATAAGATGGTGATAGGTATAAGTCCAGCATCACGGACTTATCGGTCGTTACCTGACTTGGGCAGTGCGACTGAGGTATTCAGAAAAGGAGATGCGGTTGTCTATTGCATCGCAGGAAAGTAAAAACTACTGGGAATTAGCGACACCTTGGGGGAAGGATATGCCGGAGGGTAAGGAGAGCTATGAGGCTCGGCGAGCATGGCGGTATGGACTTCAGGACTATATGCATGGGGCTTTTGGATTTGACAGATGGGTTGGCAAGAAGGTTCTTGAAATCGGTTGTGGCTCTGGCATCGACTCAATGGAGTTTGCTCACAACGGTGCGTTGGTGACGGCTACCGATATGACGGATAATGCCGTGGGGTTGACAAGGGCGTTGGCTAAAGAGCTTGTCTTGTCGGTGGAAGTAGTTCAAGCCCCCGCCGATAATTTACCGTTTGAGAATAGGACTTTTGATATGGTGTATTGCTACGGTGTGCTTCACCACATACCCGATGTTGACAAGGCAATGGCTGAAATCCATAGGGTGCTAAAACCCGGTGGCACGGTTATGGTGATGTTGTATCACAAGAATTCCTTGCTTTATGCCTACAGCATCATCTATCTCCACGGAATACGGGAGAGGTGGCTGCTTGGTAGCCTTTTGGGGAACACCCTATTGACCGAGAATGAGTTGACGGCAAGGTATTCTGAAAGGATAGAAGGTTGCCCCTACACGAAGGCGTATACCAAGGAGGAGGCAAGGGAACTGTTTGAGAGGTGGTTTTCAGATGTGCAGATTTCGGTCCACTATAATGTTATAGATATGCCGGAGCAGAGGAAGGTCAAGCTGGTTGTTGACGATAAATGGGAGCTGGGATGGCATTTAATCATTAAGGGGGTGAAGGTAAAATGAAACTATGCGGCAAGGTTACTACCATAGAGGAGATTGAAAAAGTCATCAGGGGGACAAACCACGCCCAACTGGAAAAAGGCAACGGTGGGAAGCAAATACAGGGCGGGGTGTTCAGACCGAAGATATTCCACCGGACATACTGGCTGAGGATAAAGCCCTTTGCCTTTGCGGTGAAGGTTAAATTGACATTTGACTACAGGGATTATGACTACAAGGACAATGTGAGCGAGGTGGAGGTGAGAGACGACAAGGTGTGGGTATTGGTGGCTAATAACCCCCGACTTGCGGAGCTGTTCTGCAATCTGACCCCGTTTTACACACGCTCGCAGTATTACGCCCATAAACACAGAGGGAGTCCATTTTTGCGTGCTATGGATAAGGTTCTGGAATAAAGGAGGTGAGACAATGGGGAAAGGCTTTACTTTGGGGTCGAGCGAGAACCTGCCCGGGATGCGTTTTTTGAGGGGATATAAGTCTGAGAAGGCTGCCAAGGCGAAGGTGGCACAATTGCGGAAGCAAGGGTACAAGGCGAGGTGCGAGAAACTGATGGGGACTTGGGAGGTGTGGGTTAGCCCTTCGTACCTCAAGAAGCACCCTGGGGCGAAGGGGGCGAATTTAAGATGAAGCTGGCCGAGTTCGTAGTCGGGCTTGTCGGTGGGTTGGCAACCTATATTGTCGCCACCTTCCTGCTGGACCAGTGGATTACCGGCACGACCGTATCGGACAACATCTTGAAAATGGTCGTGCCGATAGCTATTGCTGCAGGGACTGTAATTGGTGTGCTGATACATATGTTCACTACTCCAGGAGGGAAACAGTGAGGTTGCCCAAGGTGTTGGATTTTAGGCTTATGGGGCTGAGACGGTTTGCCGTCGAGCACAAAAAGAGGCTTGCCGTTATGGCGGGGTTGTTTTTTGTGAGCGAAGCGTTGGGGATATGGTGTGAGTCTATAGGGCATGGGGGGCTTGGGGTGTGGGGGCTTGATTTGATAGGCAGGTTTCTATATGTGGCGGTTCTTGCCATAATGCTTTCCTTCCTTTTGGGTAGGAGGCTGGTGGTGCTGTGTGCGGTTTTGGGGTTCATCACTGTCCTCTGCAATGGAATAGTCATGGGGGTCAACGGGGGATATATGCCCACAATCGCCGGAATAAGGGAGTTGCCCGTGGGGCAATACATACTAGCGACTGATGCAACTCACCTGAATTGGCTGGGGGATTGGATACCCGGCTCTATATTCGGGAATAAGTTTGCGGCAAGCCCCGGTGACATGGCAGCAGTCACCCTGTTTATGGTGGTCTTGCTTGAACTCGCCAAGAGATCCACTATGCGTCTCTATGAGTTTATAAGGAGAAGGAGAACAAGACATGAAATTTCCAAAGTTGCTTAATCTAAAGCCAGATAGGGAGAAGCTGGATGAGGATAAATTGAGGGAGAAACTGACTGAGCTGGTAAATGGGATGC
>Ga0315545_1002762_pt1 | contig 15552 bp, 12 predicted proteins | sample SalMarSW160210MG_FD_203096 | JGI IMG/M metagenome (GOLD analysis project Ga0315545, IMG submission 203096) | Salt marsh sediment microbial communities from the Plum Island Ecosystem LTER, Massachusetts, United States - Salt Marsh Sediment SW1602-10 ... | reverse complement strand
TAACACTCCGGGAATAGAAGTTTTACTGATCAATGGTTTTATTTTTTCAACTATCTGATTGGCCAGGCTAATATCTACCCCAGCATCTTTATAAGATTTAACCATCAGTTAAATTTTCCTTTCTTTAATTAGCATCCTCATGAACCCGATGAATCGAGTTCCCAAATATCAATCATCACTCATTGCGTCTTTTCTGACTTCTATTTTCTTCATCAGATACTAATTACTAAATACTATATACTGATTTTCTATATTGGATAGTTCCCATCAAAACAAGCTAAACAAAAGTTATCGGCAGGGATTTTATCAAAAACACTGCATAGTCCTTCTATACTTATATGACCTAAACTATCCGCTCCCAACCAATCTCTGGTTTCCTCCAGGCTATGGTTGGCAGCCCACAAATCTTTTTTGTTGGGCGTATCGATTCCGTAAAAACAAGGCCATATAACCGGTGGTGAGCTTATTCGTAAATGAACTTCCCGGGCTCCTGCTTCTTTTAGAAGTCCGATAAGTTTTTTACTGGTAGTCCCCCGAACAATCGAATCATCAACCAATACTACCCTTTTCCCCTTTAAAATCTTCTTAATTGGGGAAAGTTTTATTTTGACCGAACCTTCCCTTATTGATTGAATCGGCTGAATAAAAGTTCTTCCGATATAATGATTTCGCAATAATCCTTCTCCATAGGGGATTCCAGATTGATTAGCAAAGCCAATAGCAGCATATCTTCCCGAATCAGGAACCGGGATCACCAAATCTGCTTCAACGGGGTGTTCTTGAGATAACTTCTCTCCCATTTTTTGTCTGCTTAAAGCAACATTTTCACTATAAATATCACTATCCGGACGAGCAAGATATACAAATTCAAAAACACAAAATGCTGCTTTTTCAATAGGTAATATTCGGGAAGATTTTAAGCCATCTTTGTCAATAACAACCATTTCACCCGGTTCTACTTCTCTGATAAATTCAGCACCAACAAGGTTAAAGGCGGTGGTTTCAGAGGCGAAGAGATAAGAATCTTTCAATTTTCCCAAGGAAAGAGGGCGAAATCCGCAACAATCACGAAGACCAATCAATTTTTCATTGGTCATAATAATTAAGGAAAAAGCACCTCTAAATTGCCTTGCAGCTAATTTAATTGCCTCTTCAATATTCTCTTCATTTCTTTCAGCAATAAGACTGCCCATTATCTCGGTATTGGTAGTAGAGCGAAATAAATTTGTTTCTTGAGTTAATTTTGCTTTCAGTTCAGCAGAATTCATTAAACTACCGTTATGAGCTAAAACAAAAGTCTTTCCCCTATGTTCATTTATTAAAGGTTGGCTGCTTTTCCAAAGATCTTTTCCTTTTGCTGAATAACGAACATGCCCGACAGCACAATTGCCTTGTAAGATACTCAATTTTTCTTCATTAAACACCTCAGAAACCAGACCTAAATCTTTATAGACTAAAATTTTCTCTCCATCAGATGCAGCAATACCTGCGCTCTCCTGTCCCCGATGCTGAAGGGCATAAAGGCCAAAATAAGTTAATGTAGCTACATCTATAGAGGTATTTTTTTTAGTAAAGATTCCGAAAATACCACACTCTTCATGCATTAATTTATATCCCTCTCCCAAGCTTTTTTAAGTTGCTCCACTTCTATATCAATCAGATTACCAATCTTTAAACTATTTCCTTCAACTTTCCCCAATATCTGAATTGGCGCTTCATATTTATGAGCAATTTCTTTAAAAGAATCTAAGTTCTTTACCGGAAGGGAAACTACAATTCGGGATTGGGTCTCCCCAAAAAGTAGAGCATCATTTCTAATCCGGTGATTAATTTCTACTTTTGCTCCCCTCTTTCCGGTTATGCAACATTCAGCCAAGGTTACGGCTAATCCTCCATCAGCACAATCATGAGCAGAAGATAGTATGCCGGCTTGAATACTTTCCCTGCAGGCATCCTGTACTGATTTTTCTGCACTTAAATCAATTTGAGGAGGCAACCCTTTCTCTAAAGCATGGAAAACCTTTAAATATTCACTTCCGCCTATCTCTTCTCTGTTTTCTCCTATGAGAACAATGAAATCACCGTCATTCTTAAATGACATGGTGCAAAGCTGATCGCAATCTTCAATCATTCCGGCCATACCAATGATTGGCGTGGGATAAATGGCTTCTCCATTGCTTTCATTATTTAAACTAACATTACCGCTAATAACCGGAACTTCCAATGCCTCACAAGCTTCGCTAATCCCTTTGACCGATTCTTCCAGCTGCCAGAATATCTCTTCTTTTTCCGGATTTCCAAAATTAAGATTATCGGTTACCGCCATTGGCAGAGCTCCCTTACAAGAAAGGTTACGCGCTGCTTCAGCAATCGCAATTTCACCTCCTGTGAAAGGATCAAGATAACAGTACCTTCCGTTCCCATCAGTAGTAAAAGCAATCCCTCTTTTACTCCCTTTAATCTTTAATACACCGGCATCGTCTCCCGGAAATAATAACACTTCAGTGCCTTCAGCGCTTATCTTTTTATTGTTTTTATAAGCCCATTCTTTACTGCAAATATTAGGAGATGCTAATATTTTTAATAATGCTTGATTATAATCTGCTGGTTGAGGAATATCTTCCAAGTTTAATTTTTGTATCTCTTTGAGTTTAGCAGGAATTTTGCCCTGGTAATAACGGATAGGTACATCTTCAGCCAAAGATTTTGCTGGTACTTCTCCAACTATTTTTTCTCCCTCTTTTATACGTAAAATGCCATCAGAAGTTACTTTTCCTATTACTGTATATGCTATACCCCACTTATTAAAGATCTTTCCTACCTCATCCTCTTTATCTTTTTTTGCAATTAATAACATCCTTTCTTGGGTTTCAGAGAGCATCATCTCCCTTGGAGTAATACCTTCTTCTTTTCTGGGAACCAGAGAAAGATCTAATTCTATGCCGCAATTTCCTTTGCTGGCCATTTCACAGGTAGAGCTGACCAATCCAGCTGCCCCTAAATCCTGCATCCCCAGGACAAGTCTCTTTCTAACTATTTCCAAACAGGCCTCTATTAGCTTTTTTTCTAAAAAGGGGTTGCCCTGAGGGATAGGGGGGTGTTCAATCTCCTTTTCTTCTCCTTCTAGTTCCCGCGAGGCAAAACTTGCACTACCCACTCCATCTTTTCCGGTTTTCTCTCCTGCTAAAATCACTATACTATCTGTTCCTTCAGCTACAGCAACGACAATATCTTCTTTCTTTACCAAGCCAACACACATAGCGTTTACCAAAGGATTCCCCTGATAACTATCTAAAAAGTATGTTTCTCCTCCAATGGTAGGAACTTCAATATTATTTCCGTAAAAAGCTAAACCTTTTCCTGCTTCTTCAGCTAAATATTTTACGTGAGAATCCTCTAAATTTCCGAAACGCAGAGAGCCTAATAAGGCAACGGGGCGCGCGCCCATTGCCAGTATATCTCTTACCACTCCGCCTGAACCAGTAGCAGCTCCGTGAAAAGGTTCGACTGCTGAAGGATGATTATGGCTTTCAATCTTCATCACCATAGCCAGCCCTTCTCCAATATCGATTGCTCCGGCATTCTCTCCCGGACCAAAAAGAACCCATTCCGCTTGAGTAGGGAAAATGCTTAACACCGGTTTTGAACTTTTATAGCTGCAGTGTTCTGACCACATTGCTGAATAAAGTCCCAACTCAACATTATTAGGCTCTCTTTTTAAGGTTTCTATAATTTTTTTATATTCACTTTCGGTAAGGTCATTTTCCTCTAATATTTTTTTTAAATTTTTTTCTTCTTGACTACTCATCACTAACTCCTTTTAAAATTAAAATCATCGTACAAAGAAACATGACATGCCGTACGTCTGTCATACACCATTATTTCTTTACTTTTTCATATATTTTTTTTAACTAGATAAGCAGACAACCAACTAATCAATTCACTATTTATTGACGATTTAGCCCGTAAAGATATCTCTTTTATATGAATGAAATAATTTCTTCCAATATCTCTTTCATTGCCGGAATCTTGGGAAACCAAACTCTTTCGGTAATTCCATTGGTAAAAGCACAATAAGCCGTAGAAATAAGTTCTTTCAACCTTGGCGGTAAGGGCGGAGGAGATAGATTCACCTTATCTTTCCAATTTAATTCATCTTTCTTCTTGGCATCTATCAATTCCTTATACCAAGGAGTTTTCCGATAATATAAACGGGCAATCTCCTTGCTGATGGGCATACCCTTAAAAGTAAAGCGGCACTCATCCAGAGTGCCCAAGACATCCACCACCATAAGATTTCTATCTTCATCAAAAGCAAATTCTATTTTGCCATCTTCATATTTCAAACCAATTTTATTTGCTTCTTGTCCGATTAGTTGGTTAATTAATAAGGTAAGTCTTTTAATTTCTTCTATTTCGTGGTCATTAAGGCGGGCTATTTCTTTGGCCTCCTTCCAGCCTAAATAGCGGTCGCTTGCTTCAAGTTTGGTGGAGACATCTAAAAAGGGTTTATCTAAGATTTGGCCAGGCAAAGGCGCCTCTTGAAGTTCAAGGTCTTTTAATTCTAAATTCCCTTCTTTTAATCTTTTGAATACACTGGAGCCTTCGGGAAGTGATTTACGATAAATAATCTCCAAGGGAATTAAGAAATTATTATTTTCGGCTTTATAAATAGAATAATCATAAGTACTGCCTTTTGGTAAAGGTTTCAATACCCGAACTAGTTTCACCTCCATAGTATCAGCCGGCCTTTTAAGATTAGAACACTTTTCTATTTTAATATCTCCGGCCAAACCTAAATAATGAGTCTTTATTCCCATGCTTTCCAATTTTTCAAAAAAATAAGCAGCCGAAATACACAAAGATTGACCCTTGTTAGGAATATGATCGGGCATCTCCCCCCAATCAAAGACTGAATAACGGTCGGAGAAGATAAATCTTCCTCTGCCGGTTTTGTTTTTTAAAGGCTTTTCTATGACAATTAAATCTTTTACACTACCCATAGGAAACACTCCCTTCTATTCATTCACAAATTTACCAATCCGCCAATTGACCAATTCTCCAATTCTCCAATTAAACTAGTTGCTAGTTTTAAATACAAAATGAAAGATAGTTTTTATATAAGGACAATCATTTTTCGCTTAATGGCTGCAAAGATGCGAGATAGAAAACTTGTAGCTCGCAACTTGTAACACGAAACTTGTCGCTCATTACTTATTACTGTATCTTGATATCTTTTATCTTCTGTGCCATATCTTTTCGATAACCTTTAAGTCTTTCTCTAATTTTAGAATTTTCAATAGCCAATATATGTGCTGCCATCAGCCCGGCATTTTTGGCATTTCCTATCCCCATGGTGGCAACCGGAATACCACCCGGCATCTGAACAATAGAAAGCAAAGAATCAAGACCTCCCAACGCTTTAGTTTCTATAGGCACACCAATAACCGGTAACAATGTCCTGGAGGCTATCACTCCCGGTAAATGAGCTGCTCCCCCTGCCCCGGCAATGATTACCTTAAATCCTTTTTCTTCCACCTGTGCAACATATTCGAACAGCAAGTCAGGAGTTCGATGAGCAGAAAATACTTTCATTTCATAAGAAATATCCAATTCATCTAATACTTCAGCTGATTTTTTCATGGTTTCTTTATCTGATATACTTCCCATGATTATTGCTACTTTATCATCCATAACCTTTCTCCTTCATTCCCCGAAATTTTTATTGATTCAATGAATAAAAACTTTATCACAAATAAAAAAGCCCAGACAATAGAAATTCCATCAATCAGAGTGGAACCTCTCCGCCTGGGCTTTTAATCCTCCGGTGTAGTATAAAATAAATATACTTTGCACCACTCGGTTCTAATCTTGTCTAAGCATAATATAATATTAACCAATATAAATCAGCTTAAATAAGCGATTCCCTAAGGTGCACTTCCACTCGTAGCCTGTCGTGATTTACGGTCACCTGGTAGAAACACCCTTGCCATATTCAAGAGTTTATACGAGTATCTATTATTTAATTTTTATATTCTTTTCTAACTAAAATATAACATTAATAGCTTTTAATGTCAATTACAGCTGTGCATTTTTCAGGACCTACCATACAAAAAGTTCAGAGTCATAGTATAATAATATTTCTTCTATTTCTTACTATCTATATAATGGACCAAAATTATTGCAGGCTCTAAAGTCTGCTCCTTCTAAATCAGAAGTACCAAAAGAAGCCCAGGCTTTCGGTCTAAAGATTTTCTCTTCTGCGACATTATGCATGGCTACCGGTATCCTGAGCATAGAGGCCAGAGTAATCAGGTCTTTTCCGATATGTCCATAACTGATCGCTCCATGGTTTGCTCCCCAGTTATTCATCACCGAATAGACATCTCTAAAAGCCCCCTTACCAGTTAAGATAGGGGCAAACCAGGTGGTAGGCCAGGTGGGGTCAGTGCGTTCATCCAAGATGTGATGGATCTGGGGAGAAAGATCTACGGTATAACCTTCGGCAATCTGTATTACCGGCCCCAAACCTTTAATCAGGTTGATTCTTACCATAGTTACCGGCATAACACCTTGGGTATAGAAAGTAGAGGAATACCCTCCTCCCCGGAAGTATTCTAAATTAGCCGGACTCCACTGAGTGTTTTGCAGGCACCTTTTCACTTCGTCTTCAGTAATCTCCCAGAAGGGTTTCATGGTCGATTTTCCGTCTTTCTTCTGCTGTCCGGTAGCATCCAAGGTGGTGGCACCGGAATTGATCAGGTGAAGGATGCCACCTTGAGCCAGTCCAGACAGCTCTTTTCCGGTGACCCTCTTTACGGCCTCAGGGCTCCAGTAAGTCCGGATATCAGAAAAGATCTGGGATCTATCGGTTAAGAGATGATTAAACAACATAGAGATGCCGTTTAAGCTATCGTTTTCGGTGGCAAAGATAAAGGCTTCTCGTATCCCATTCCAATCAAAGGAGGTGTTTAGGATCGTCTCCATGAAGTCTCCGTTGGGAAAATGGTCAGTCCATGGTCTCTGGCCTTGAAAGCCAGCAGCAAGGGCATTATGACCTTCGCCTTCTTCGGCATAGCCTATATCAGCCAATTTTTTGTTTCCGACCATTAAGTCTCGGGCTATTAAGGTCATTTTAACCACTATCTCCCATTCTTTATCTTTTTGGGAGGGGGAGTGTTTTAAGTTTTCTTTATTGCGATCCTTTCCTTCTTTACAGTTTTCTTTAACCCATTGGAGGGCTTTTTTATACTCTTCTTTATCATATATCTCTTCTTCTATTCTTCTTATGATCTCGGTCATATCTAAATATTCTGTTCTCATTCCCAGATAATCCGGAAAGAAGTCGGGGGAAACCTGGGAACCGGCGATCCCCATCGAGACACTGCCGATGGAAAGATAGGATTTTCCTCTCATGGTAGCAACGGCCAGTCCGGCTTTGGTAAATTGTAATAGTTTTTGTTGGACATCTTCGGGGATACTATTATCATTTTGATCCTGCACATCTTTACCGTAGATACCAAATGCCGGTAATCCTATCTGGTCATGACCGGCCAGGGCGGCAGAGAGATAGACCGCTCCCGGTCTTTCGGTTCCGTTAAATCCCCAGATGGCCTTGGGAGTAAGAGGATCCATATCAATGGTCTCCATACCATAAGCCCAACAGGGAGTTACACTTAGGGATACTCCCACACCTTCTTTGGCAAATTGATCAGCACATCTTGCTGCCTCTGCTACTCCACCGATGCTGCTATCAGCGATAACACAATCTACCGGAAGGCCATTAGAATGTAGGAGCTTTTTGTTAATTAGTGCTGCGGCAGATTTCGCCATTTCCATGGTCTGTCCTTCAAGTGATTCTCTAATCCCCTTTCGGCGCCCATCGATGATGGGACGAATACCGACTTTGGGAAGTCTTCCTGAAAGTCTTTTTTGGTTGTTTAACATGATTTTACTCCTCCAATAATTATTGTTAATGAATCTAATTTCTCAAAATAAATTAAAATTGATTCTAATTAAATTTTAAAGATAATTTTTGATAATTTCTTTTACTTCGTTATTTAATTTGGTTTTTTCTTCTTGGTTAAGACCCAACAAAGGTTTTCTGGTAAACATTGGTCTAAATCCCCTATAAATAAGAGCTTGTTTAAAATAAGCTAAGTTCGACCCATTTGTTAATATATTAGCTATGTGTCTTATAATAATCTGTTTTTTATGTGCTTTATTATAATTTTTTTCTTTTATGGCCTGGTAAAATTCTATAAAAATTTCAGGAAAAACATTAGCATTTCCCGAAACACTTCCTTTTGCTCCATACATAATAGCCGACATCAAGATATTATCTGACCCGATAATTACGTCAAAATCATCTGGAGTTTCATCAACCAATCGACTTAACCTCAATATATCTGCCATACTATTTTTAATCCCCACTATATTTTTTATTTCAGCTAATTTAGATACAGTTTCCGGCAATAAATCATTAGTTGTACAACCAGGAAGATTATATAAATAAACAGGAAAATCATCACTTACACTTTCCGCTATTGCCAAATAATATTTTTCCATCTCTCGTTGGCTTACATTAAAGTAAAAAGGAGTAACCGCTCCAATACCAGCTGCCCCTATACTTGCCGCATGCCGGGCTAAATCACATGCCTCTTTAGTAGATATAGAACCAACCTGGATAAAGATATTTCCTCTATCACCAACATATTCTACTGCCAGTTCAGCGACCATCTTTCTTTCTTCTGTATTCATTAAAAATACCTCACCGGTAGTTCCTAAAACATAAAAATCTTTAACCCCGGCTTTAATTAAGAAGTCGAAATGTGCCTTGATCCCCTCTACGTCGATTTTATTCTTTTCATCAAATGGAGTAATTGTAGGAACTATAAGATCTTTCATTTTTTTCATCAAACTGCACCCTCATTTTTATTATAGATTTATTCTAATTGAATACTTCGCTGTACATCATGTAAAACACTGAACCACTGGATGTATTATTGATTATCAATAAAATGTATTTTTTAATTTTTTATGTCTTGCCTATTTCTAATGATTCTTCTGGCTTCCTCTAAGTCTTCCTGGGTATCAATACTCAAGGCATTATAATCATATTTAGTTTCAGCAACAAATAACTTATATCCGTATTCTAAAACTTTTAGCTGTTCTAAAGATTCTATTATGGACAAAGGAGTATCTTTTAATTTTACAAATTCCTGTAGAAAAGATTTTCTATAACCATAAATACCAATGTGTTCATAAACCTTAAAATTTATTTCTCTCCTGGGAAACGGTATCAGAGAGCGGCTAAAATATAAGGCGTTTCCATAAGTATCGCAAACTACTTTAACTACATTTTCATCTTTAAATTTATTTTTATCATGAAGTTCGTAGCACAGAGTTGCCATCAGAATATCATCATCTTTCATGAGTATTTCAGCAAGTTCGTCTATCATTTCAAAACGTATAAACGGCTCATCACCCTGAATATTAATCGCTAAATCAACATTCAAATTTTTTATCGCCTCAGCAATTCGAGAAGTACCGTTAGAATGATTAACCAAAGTCATCACTGCTTTCCCTTGAAATTTTTCCACTTCTTCCACGATTCTCTTATCATCTGTCGCTACAATAACTTCATCTAACAATTTTGATTGTTTGGCTCTCTCGTACACCCTTTGAACCATTGATTTTCCGCAAATATCTTTCAAAGGTTTACCAGGTAATCTGGTAGAACTATATCGAGAAGGAATAACTCCCACAACCTTCATTTTTAACCATTTCTCCTCTCTGCTTAAAAAATTTTTATAATTTATATTGCCGGGCTCTTTTTAAAAGTTTTTTTCTATCTATTGCTTTAACATTTTCTACTATCCATTCCCTCATTCTCTTCCCCTCTTCCGATTCCTGAGGATAGCTTAAAAAATCCAAAGAAATCCCCAATTTATCAGCAGCTTTACAAGCGATAATAGGCCATATCTTTCCTATATCGCCAACTATCGGAATGCTATTTTCATGACGTGCAAAGGCAGACATTTCCATTCGGAAGGGAATACCGGTAATTTTAGTCTTGGGTAACCCCTTATCAATAGCTTCCTGTATCTTTTTATTTTCATTTTGCATTAATTTAGCTTGCATTAATTGCTTATCCAAATCAATCCTAATGATAGTTTTTTCTTTAAGGCTATAGGTTTTAAATCCAATCCAATGAGACCAGATTCCATGTCCGGTATAGCATTCAAAAGGTCCGTCGTGTATTTCTTGAGTTAGGGCTATTGCTGATTCAATAATGATATCTGATTCTTCCAACATCCTGGCAATACGCATAGATCTTTCCGAGATGGAGATACTGTCACCAATAGAAAGTCCTACTGCACCTCCTCCAACCAGTTGAGGGACGCTCACTATTACTGAAAATCCTTTCTCTTCTCCTTTTCCGATCATGGTTCTCTTATCTGCTCCCCAGCCTGCTACTTCTTCAAAAGGTAAATGATAAGTCTGAGCAATATTAAGAATTTCTCGAGAAAGTATTTCTGTCCTTAAACCCATGGGATAACCCATATTTCCCGCAGCTTTTATAATAGTATCACTATCTATGCTCTTTGATTTTTCCAGTAGCTCTTCATCTAAAATCAATTCTTTTTTTAATTTTTCTAAATCGTCTTTCCTCATCTGAGTAAATTCAAAAATATTCCCCCGAGGGAGAAAACTGCTAGCCTGTTTAAACCCTAACCTGTTTCCTTCTATTCTCTTTACTTTATCTAAACTACCGGCCATCTCATGGGCAATGACCGCTGAACTGGTACTAACACTATTGATAATATTTTTATCCATTAATTCAGAGATTAAAACTGTGACTCCTTCATGAATATTTGGCCCGCTTCCGCTAACGACCATTATTTTGCCATTTTTTTTCTTTACTTCTATAATCTTTTCTATTGCTCTATCTAAATTATCTCTGCTAGCCTGCTCTAATTCCTGATAATACATGTCTAGTAAATCAAGGTTATATTTCATTTTGCATACCTCTTCCGTTTACTTTTTCATAGTTAATACAAAAATATATAAAATTCAGAAATTATTTTCTTTCCTTAAAAACGAAGTTTTATTCTAAGGAACATACCCCGCTAATTTGGGCAACCACAGAACAATCCCCGGAAAATAAGTACAAACCAATAATACACCTATTAAAACAGCAAGAAAAGGCCACATTTCTCTGATTATTCCTCCCAGAGGAACTCCGGATAAAGCACTAACAATAAATAAATTTTCTCCGTAGGGGGGAGTAGAAAGTCCGATCATGAAATTTAATGTCGAGATAACTCCAAGATGGATTAAATCAATTTCGAAAAAGATGGCAATTGGTATTAATATAGGCATCACGATCAGTTCTCCTACAATGGGATCCATAAAACAACCCAGTAATAATAAAAACAGATTTATAAACAATAAATACATATATTTATTGGTAATAATTCCTGAATTCATAACCAAATTAGTTAAGGCAACTGGTAATTGCTCCCGAGAAACAATATAACTAAAGATAAGCGCAGCGGCAACCATAGCCGATACGTAACCAGTGCTTAGGGCAGATTCTTTAAAGACGGTTATTAATTTTTTAAAACCTAAAATACGGTAAGCGACTACCGATAAGATTAAAGCATAAAAAACTGTAGCGGCAGCAGCTTCTGTGGGTGTAAACACTCCGCCGTAGATACCCCATAATAAAATCACCGGAGTTAAAAGCGGGAAAAAGGCCTTAAAAAAAGTTTTAATTAAATTTTGCAAGTTAAAGGCTTTACCGGCAGGGTAATTCCGCTTGTGGGAAATGTAGGCAATATATAGCATCATGGCAACACCCAAAAAAAGACCGGGTATAATTCCGCCAATAAATAAGTGGCCTAAAGAAGCTCCAGAAATCATCGAATAGATGACCATGGGAATACTGGGAGGGATAATAGGGCCGATAGTTGCACTTGCAGAAGTTACTGCACAGCTAAATTCGGGGTCAAATCCGGCATCATTCATAGCTTTTATTTCTATTAATCCCAGACCTGAAGCATCGGCAATTGCCGAACCGGTCATTCCGGAAAAGATAACTGAAGCCAATACATTTACATGCCCTAACCCGCCTTTAAGTGAACCTACCATCTTATTAGCAAAACTAAAAATGCGCTCGGTAATCATGCCCTCATTCATTATTTTGGCGGCTAAAATAAATAAAGGTACGGCAAGCAAAACAAATTGCTTCTCAAAACCTATAACCATACTATCTACAATTACTGCGGGACTTATTTTAGCTAAAATGACATAAATCATCGAAGGTACGGAAATCGAAAAGATAATGGGATATCCGAAAATAAACATAATGGCAAATAGAAAGACCCATATAGTTATCAGCATTTTACTTCATCTCCTGTTTTGTCTGTATCTTTATGGGAAAATAAAAATTTAATATCGCAAATTATATGCTCTATATTATGAATGATAGTTAGACTTAAGAATATAGGAAATACCATAAAAACATAAGTCCAGGGGATTTTAAGGGCAACCGTTTTTATCCTGTAATTAAATAAAAGATATCCCCAAACTGGTCTAAAAATAATGATAAAAACAGTGGTAGTAATGGTATTAAAAATTATATTAACCATCTTTTGCAATTTTGGAGGTAATGCATCATATAAAATATTAAATTTTACATGATGCTCTTCTCTTACTCCCCAAGCAGCTCCCAGATATAAAGTCCAGATATAAGCATAAATAGATAATTCAAAGGGCCACTCCAAAGAAATATTAAGAAAATATCGATAGAAAACTTGGATAACGATTGCTGAGGCACAGGTTATTAGAGCTGCTGTAGAAAGAAACTCTTCAAAAAAAATAATTATAAAATGATAAATTCTTTTTAATAACTCCATTATATCAACCACGCTTTCAATTCTAAACAATCTACGCCTTTTAATAGAGGGACAAGAGGCTAAATCTCCTGCCCCTCTATAGCACCATATGGGATATTTTTTGCTAATGATTATTCTGCTTCATATACTTCTGCACTTGCATTTTGTATTTTTTCATATACCCCTTTACCCCAAATTGCATCATTTTTCACATACATTTTCTTGACGTTTTCCATAAAGGCGGCCTTATCCGGAATGATTATTTCCATACCAAATTCGTTTTGAAATTGAGCTAGCAAGCTTGCTTCCTGCTCTAAAACTAATTGGTTACAGTAATTTCTTCCGATCAATAAAGCTTTTTTCATATACACTTTATAATCTTCCGGCATACTCTCCCAAACCTTTTCATTAATTGTAGGATTAATAATGGTCATCTGATGATCAGTCAAAACTATATAGTGAGTGACTTCATAAAATTTACTGGAAAAATCGGTAGGTAAGGGATTGTCCTGTCCGTCTATGGTTCCTGTCTTTAAAGCCATATATACTTCGTTAAATCCCAAGGGAGTAGGTTGAGCACCTAAACCACGACCGACATCCATCCAGGCCTCTGAACCGGGCATTCTTAATTTAACTCCTTTAAGATCTTCAGGAGCCCTAACTACTCCAGCATTTTTGGTTAAATTTAACTCCCTTGTCCCTAAGAACCAGGTATCTAAAACTACCATACCGGATTTCTTTCTTAATTCATCCCAATAGGCTTTCCCAATAGGACCGTTTACCACAGAATAAAGATGATCTAAGCTTTTGAATACATAGGCAGCTTCCAATACCCCAATTTCCGGATAGGGAACTAAATCAGCATACCAAGAAGGCGAACCATCACACATATCAATATCCCCGCGCATAGTTCCGAGAACTTGAGTTTTTTGATCTGCTAATTGTCCGGAGTGATATATGGTCACTTTAATATTTCCACCGGTTAACTGTTCTACCATTTCGGCAAATTTCATAAAACCTTTAGTTTGTGGTTCTAAAGGAGTAGCAGCGGTAGAAAATTTCAAATTATATTTTGGTTGCTGTGCAAGGACAGCCGTAGAAGTTAAAACTACAAGTAAGCAAATGGTCAAAACAATTTTTAAAAATTTATCTCTTCTCACAATAAAATCCTCCTTTATTATTTTTAAATACTCAACTCTAAATATGTTACTCTCTGCAAGAAAAAATCTGATTCAAGCTATAACTTATATTCATCACCTCCCCTTATTCGTTAGAATATTCTTCAGTGAAAAGCATAGTGATTAATTATATATTTGAGTATTTAATCTTTTGGTGGAATTTCTGATTATAAGTTCTGTGCTTAAAGTGACTACCGTCGGTTTATGATCTGATTCTTTTTCTTCATCTTCTATCTTTTTTATGAGCATTTCAGCTGCTGTGGAACCAAGTTGATACACCGGTTGACTTATTACAGTTATGGAAGGTTCTAATATCAAGGCCCAATCTGAATCATCAAAACAAATAATACTTATATCATCGGGTATTCTAAGCCCCATTTCTTTGATAGCAATTAGCGCACCCATAGACATATCTATGTTGGTGGTAAAAATTGCCTCCGGCCTATTAGATTGATCCAATAATTCCTTAGTTAATTTTCTACCACTTTCTTTTTTGAAATTGCCAATTTTGATCAGGCTATCATCTTTAGCTATACCGGCTTCTTCTATTGCTTGCAAATATCCTTTCAGTCTTTCCGCCCCGGTAGTTCGGTCTAAGTAGCCATCTACTATGCCAATTTTTCTATAACCTTGATCTATCAGGTGTTTTACTGCCTTATAGGCACCATCGGTATTATCAACTAAGATCGCGTCACAATCTACACCCTCTATCAGCCTGTCTAAAAGCACCACCTTGGTTCTTGAATTTAACAGACGCTGAACATATTCTGAGTTCTTACCGGTAGGAGTGAGAATTATTCCATCTACTCTGTTGGACATTAAAACTTTTAAATAGTTGAGTTCTTTCTCGGGATTTTCATCTCCATTGCATAAAATGGTATTATAACCAAATTTATTGGCTATATCCTCCACAGATTTAGCAATAACTGAATAAAATTGAGAAAGAACATTCCCTACAATGATCCCGATAGAATGGGTCTTTCTCTGCCTTAGGTTCCTGGCTACGGAATTTATTTCATAATTTAATTCCGATACGGCTTTAAGAACATTTTTTCTGGTTTTATCCCTGATCCCGGGGAAATCACTTAAAGCTCTGGAAACGGTTGCGGTAGAAACCCCTGCTTTTCTGGCCACATCTTTTATATTTATTTTCATATTTTTCCCTTAAAGAAACTTGCTTAAATTTGGAAAATGTACAATGTAAACGTTTACACTTGTTAACGATTACATTTTATACCAATTTTATTTTGTTGTCAAGAAAAATTAGGGATATTTTTTTAGATTTTTTTAAAAGAATTTAAGATTATAAAATAAAGATGACTAAAGATAAAACTTAATTAAAAAGCCTCTCTAAATTGACAATTCGTTGCCTGACAGATTTGGCAAGAATGATCATCTTTAGCAGTTATGGTAATATTTTTACCTATCCCTATGATCCAGGACAAGGATTTTTGGGGAACCATCATATAGGA
>Ga0315545_1002761_pt1 | contig 15552 bp, 12 predicted proteins | sample SalMarSW160210MG_FD_203096 | JGI IMG/M metagenome (GOLD analysis project Ga0315545, IMG submission 203096) | Salt marsh sediment microbial communities from the Plum Island Ecosystem LTER, Massachusetts, United States - Salt Marsh Sediment SW1602-10 ... | reverse complement strand
TTCAGATGCACGAGCGCCTGTATCAACTAGGCTACGAACAGGGGCAGCGCGATGCACTTGCCCAACTTGCCCTCGCTGGTGCTGCTACTGCGGAGGGCTCTTCGTGAAACAATTGAACACTATTGGTTGTTGGATATTGACTATGTGACTTCCGATTATTGCACTTCCGACAAGGTCGGTTATGTTCGGCCACAGCTACGAGTTCACCCCTAGTATACGCCCAAAAGCGCTGCGGGGCAAAAAAACGCCACACACTCAAGCGGGGGCAGGAAGGTATCCTGTCCCCGCATTTAGTATCCCCGGAATTCGGGGATGGCGGCTTTGCTTATCAAGCGACTACTTGACGGGGAGGTAGCCTTCCTCCTCTATAATTGCCTGGCCCGCATCGCTGAGGATAAAGTCCAGGAACGCCTTGACCACACCCTCCGGCTCGCCGTTGGTCAGCATGGTGAGCGGGCGCACGATGGGATAGGTGCCGTTCAGCGCGTTCGCCACCGTCGCATCCACGCCGTCGATGGCCAGCGCCTTCACGCTTGTATCCAGGTAGCCGAAGGACAGGAAAGCGATCGAATCTTCTGTGGTCGAGACCGTCGCCTTGACCGCGCCGTTCGAGGGCTGCAGGATCGCCGTATCGACGATCACGGCCTCTTCACCCATCACCATCTCCTCGAACGCGCCGCGCGTGCCGGAGCCTTCCTCACGGGAGACGACCACGATCGCCTTATCAGGCCCGCCGACCTCGCTCCAGTTGGTGATCGCGCCGGAGAAGATGTCGCGCACCTGGTCCTTGGTCAGCCCATCCACCGCCACGCCTGGATGCACCACGATGGCGATGCCGTCCCGGGCAATGGTGTAGATCTTGAGTTCGGGGAACTCGGTCTTCTCCGAATCCTTGATCTCGCGGGAGGCCATGCCGATGTCAACGGTGCCCTCGCCAGCCGACTTGACGCCCACGCTGGAACCACCACCCTGCACGTCGATCTGCACGTCGGGGTTCTTGGCCATGAACGCCTCGCCCAGTTTCTCCGCCACCGGCTGCACGGTCGTGGAACCGGCTAGGCTGATGGCCCCCTGCTCCGTAGGGCTGGCCGGGCTGTTGCATGCACTGACCAAAAGGATCGCTGCCAGTAAAAAAGAAACCCACAAGTGACGCATTTTTCTTCCTCCTCAAGTCTGATTTGCTCACCTGTGGGCATGGTACACGATCTAGTTTAATGCCCCTTCAAGGGCACGTTAACGCTGCTTTAAGAACAGGGCAAGGTTTGTTTAACGCCTTTTCGGTGTGAGGGGATCACTCGGCTGATGGCAGCGCGACGTAGAAGGTGCTGCCTCTCGTCTCCACGCTCTCGGCCCAGATGCGCCCGCCGTGGGCCAGCACGATGTGCTTGGCGATGGCCAGCCCCAGGCCGGTGCCGCCGCCGGAGCGGGCGCGGTCGGCCTTGTAAAAGCGCTCGAAAATGCGCGGCAGGTCGTCGGCGGGGATGCCCACGCCCGTGTCGCGCACGGAGATGATCACCTCGCCCGCATCAGCTTTCGCCGAGACTGCCACCTCGCCTTCCGGCGGTGTGAACTTGATCGCGTTGTGCACCAGGTTGGTGATCACCTGCTGCATGCGCTTGGCGTCTGCCAGAGCCGAGGGAAGGTCGGACGGCACATCGACTTCGAGCCGCAGCCTGGCCCGTTCCGCCTGCGGGCGCAAACGTTCTACTGGCGGACCCACCACGTCGGCCGCAGAGACTGGCGCGATCTCAAAGGGCACCTGGCCCGACTCGATGCGCGAGAGTTCCAGCAGCTCCTGCACCATCTGGGTCAGCGCATCGACTTCCACCTCCATGCGGTCCAGGAAGCGCCGTGCGGCCGGGGGATCTTCCAGCGCGCCGTCGCGCAACGTATCCGCCAGTGACTTTAACGAAGCCAGGGGCGTGCGCAGCTCGTGCGAGATGTTGCTGATAAAGTCCCGCCGCACCGTCTCCAATCGCCGCACGCGGGTCAAATCCTGGAGAATGACCAGGCAGGCCCCCGGCTCGGCGTCCTGCAACGGCGTCACGACGACCTGCAGGAACGGCTGCTGGCGGCCCACCTCCACCGGTGCGATGCGCTCTTCGCACTCATCGCGGCACTGTTGCCACAGGTCGATGATGCGGTGATCGCGCGCCACCTCGGCGAAGGAGTGGCCCAGGGCGGCATCCTCGCGGGTGCCCAAGATGCGGCCGGCGGCAGGGTTGATCAGACGGACGGTGCCGTCGCCATCGGTGATGACGACCCCATCCGCCATGTTGTCCAGCACAGCGGCCAACCGCCCGCGCTCCTCGACCAGCATGGTGATTGTGCCCCGCAACCGATCGGACATCTGGTTGAAGGCGCGCGTCAGGGTGCCGACCTCATCCCGCGTGGTGGGCAGGAGACGAGCGTGCAGATCGCCTTCCGCCATACGCTGCACAGCCTTTGTCAACTCCCGCACAGGCCGCGCCGTGCGTTCAGCGATGAGCAGGGCCAGGAGTGCCGCGCCGCCCACGGTGAGCAGCGCCGCCGAAAAGACGGCCCAGCGCAGCCGGTTGACGTTGGCCTCGACCTGGCGCAGGGGTAGGGCCACGCGCGCGAAACCGACCACCTGATCACCTGATTCCACCCGCTGCGCGACGTACAGCATATCGACCTCCACCGTGTTGCTGAAGCGGATGCTGGAGCCCTGTCCCTGGGCCAGCGCCTGCTGCACCTCGGGCCGGAAGAGGTGATTGTCCATCTGCGTCTGGTCCTCGTCCGATTCGCCCAACACGACGCCGTCGGCGCCGATGATGGTCACGCGCGCGCCCAGCAGGTCGGCGTAATGGCTGGCCTGCACGTCGAAGGTGGTCCCCGGCTCGCCCTGCGCCAGCAAAGGCGAGAGGACGTCGCCGATGATCTGCGCCTCCCCCCCCAGTTGAGCCTCCAGGCTATCCAGGTAGGCGTCGCGCACCACGTTTGAGAGATATGCGGCCAGCCCGGTCATGGCCACCAGTATGAGGAACACGTAGGGGATGGCGATGCGCCAACGGATGCTGGGGGACACGCTACTCCTCCAGGCGATAGCCGACGCCGCGCACGGTGACGATGCGCGTCGGACTGGCCGGGTCGGGCTCGATCTTTTCGCGCAGCCAGCGCACGTGGACGTCCACAGTGCGGCTGCCGCCGGCATAGTCCCAGCCCCACACCCGTTCCAGGATCAGGTCGCGCGAGAGCACCAGGCCGCGATTGCGGGCCAGGAACACCAACAGCTCGTACTCCTTGGGCTTGAGGGAAAGCGGCTCACCGCCAAGCAGCGCCTCGTGGCGGGCCAAGTCGATGGTCAGGTCGCCGACGGCGATCTTTTCCCCCTCAACCAAGCCGCCCTCCGCTGCTGTCGCCTCCTCCCGGGTCAGGCGCACTCGCCGGAGCTGGGCCTTGACCCGCGCCAAAAGCTCCCGCATGCTAAAGGGCTTGGTCATATAGTCGTCGGCCCCGATCTCCAGCCCCACCACCTTATCGACCTCCTCGTCGCGGGCAGTGAGCATGAGGATCGGCGCGCTCATCTCCTGGCGCAGGATGCGACACACCTCGAAGCCATCTAGGCCGGGGAGCATGATGTCCAGCACGATGAGATCGGGCCGCTCCTGGCGCGCGATGTCCAGGGCCGTCTGGCCGTCGGCGGTGGTGTGGACCTCGTATCCCTGGCGGATAAGGTTGTATTCCAGCGTCTCTCGCAGGGTGAGGTCGTCTTCTACAACCAAGACCTTGTCACTCATCACGATCTCTCAGAAATCCCTGGTTTGCATAGAACCCAAGGGCCTCGCGCCGCTATACCCACATCGTCTCCTGCTCGAGCCTGCGCAACCAGGCCGATTCATCGTAGAGAGCAAACAGGAACCGATTGGTGCATGGTGTGTTCGGCACAGCATGAGTTTACCACCGGATGCCCGCTTGTGCAAAGCACTCAGGCAGGGTCCTTCCAATAGACTCGTTATCGCCAAACCAGCCAGAGTGGATCTTGGCATGTTCGGTGGAGCCCGCTCTCATATCTTGTGTACCAACTCGAAATTGCATATCCGCGCCTCGGGCAAGCCCTCGCCGTCCGTCGCAATCTTGCCATCCGGGTCGAGGGCGATCAGCACGTCGTTCAGCTCTAGGAGCGTGCCATCGTAGCCGACGTTCCTCAGCCGCGCGCGGGTCGCGTCGAGAAGCCCGAGGCACTCCTCGCTGCTCAAGATCCCCTCGCGCGCCGCCCGCTGCAGGTCGAAGGGTTGATAGAACCTGTTTTCGTGCGCGGCCACCCAGGCATCAGGGCCGTTGAAAAAGCCCCTGATCGTGATATAGTTGTGATCCTCCTTGAGGATCGGCAGGCCGTCCATCTCCGGCAGGTCTCGGTGCGATTCGAAGCGGCGTGGATCGGTCACCGGCTCGATCTTGCGGCTGCCCGTCATATAGATCGCCCGGACGTAGATGGTGGGCACGCCGTTGTTGGAGAGAAAGTGCGCGATGGCGAACTCCTCGAAAGGGCTGTTGAAGCCGTACTCGTCCATCAGCGCGGCGTGTTCGCCGCCCTCCTCCGGCGGGGGTTCTTCGCCCACGCGCGAGATCTTCCAGACGATGTGGATGTTATCCTTGGTCATCGTATAATAGATCTCGTGGCGTTCCGACAGCGGGCGGCAGGCCGTCCTGCGCCAGCGTTCGGGCAGGAAATAATCGAACAGGCGCGGATTGCGCCCCACCACCCAAAGCAGTCCCCCGGTGCTTTCGGCGTGGCCGTGCACGTAGGGCACACTCATCACCTCAACTTGCTTCAGGAACGGGGGCAGCGGCGCAGCCTGCAACCGGTCGCGCTGATCGTCCAGGTAGGAGTGCCGTCGCCGGTGCTGAACCTGCCCCTCATGAGCGGGTGTGCGTCTCATCAGCTCATAGTCCACCACCGAATACTGGCCCTGCTCGATGAGATCGAGCAGAAATCGGCTCTGCCTGGTGCGCCCGTCCCCGCGCCCACCATGCAGCTCCCGCATCTGTTCGAGCGCTTCCTCGCCGATGATGACGTGCGGTGGCTTCATGTCGGCGACCACGAATCCCTTTGTCTCCAGGTCGGCCGCAGCCTTGCGGGTCACGTATTCCAGATGGTGATTGAGTTCGTTGCCGGTAACCCCGATCTCCTCGAAAGCCTCGACTACGTCGAGTCCTTCGATCCACTGGTAGATCAGCTTGTACTGTCGCAGGATGTCTAGGCTGATGCCGGGGTGTCGCTGGATGATCTTGTTGATCTTGTAGCGGGAACGCCCGGTCTGCCACAACTGCAACCGCTCGGGCGGGACGTAGATCGCCAGGGGACGCTGGGTTCTGATCTTGACGTTCCTGGGACCGAAGGTGTTTGCCTTCATCTCCATCACCAGCGAGAACTCTTCCCACGGGCTGTTGAACTCGGCGTTGATGAATTCTTCGAGTACGTGAGTGGTGAGAGGCACGTCTTCGCCCACGCGGCTGTTCTTGACGACGAGCTGCAAACACCGGCCATCGACCTGCTTGGTGGGCACTCGGAAGACGGAGCCGGTGCCGGAGAGCCGCTCCCGCTGGGATTCGAACCACGCCTTATCGTACCAGTTGTCGAGCTCGAGCAGGTCGGCGTAGAGCAGCCCGTAATAGGTAAAATACAAGTCGCCGCCATCGCTCGTCTTGGTATGCGCATAGACCACGTCCAGGAGATTGATGAGCGGTTGAGGTGTGGCGTGGGCTTGCAAGTTCTTCCCGGTTTCCTCGCCCATACGTTCGAATTCTCAGTCTATAGCGACCGCGTCGTGATCTGAAACCCGCGCTTATCGGCGCGGGCTTGCATTCGCTTCACGGAGCCTGCAAGATCATCCTGCCATCCGGGCTGGGGATGTACGCCATCAGCCCCTGAGGAACGAGGCTGTCCACCTGCAGGTAGCCGGCATCCATATACTCCCAGATCACCTGGAAAGGCGCTTTTCCCACTACCCACTTCTCCGCGATAAAAGCGCCGTGGCCCGGCAGGACGGTGAAAACGACCTGGCGCGGGTCGTCTGGGTTCTGCAGGGCTTCCGAGCGAGCGAAGGCCCCCTTGACGCCCTGGGCCTGGGCGTTGGTGCCACATGTGACCAGGTAGTGATAGTACGGCGATGCCAGCGGGACATATTCGACCCACTCTGGATCGTAGGCAGCGATACCGCGATGACCATGCAATTTGGAGCGCACCATCGGCACCGCCGCGGCGATGGCCCACGCTGGATCTAGGGAGAGAGTCGGCAACGGCTCGTTCATACCCATCATCTCGACCGCCTCAGAGGAAGGGGGGTCGTTCCGTTTCCCTTCCACGTGACGCACCAACGCCCCGTTGCCGTCCGGCCGCACACCTACGATCACCGCCAGGTCGTCCTCGGTGATGCTCCCCTTATCCACGGGACGGGCGCTGCCCGTCACCGTGGCAATCAAGGCGTTTAGCTCCGGCTCCCATGTGGCGAAGCACCCCTCACTGTACTGGCTGGATATGGCATCCGTTACGGCGGGGACCCGTACCAGGTCGGAGACGCGCACCATCTCGGTGAAAAAGTGGCGTTCCCCCAGTTGCTGACCCGCCGCGTGCATCGCAGCAGGGGTGCTGAGCCGTCGCCAGATGTTGGACGGGATCGGCTCCCCAATCGCCTTGTGTTTGGTCACCTCGGTGGCGCTGACAGCGGTGACGATGCGCAGGACGATGTCATCGTAGAAATCCTCTAGCCCATCAGTGGCATCGCTATATGGGTATGCGCCGACCAGATCGAAATGGTACGCCCGCTCGGGCCGATTGTCCCCAACCACGAGAATGACCCTGATGCTCTTGGCCTGCGCCTGGATCAAGCGCTCCAGAGCCAGGATCGGGCCGCCACGGCGGCCCTGCTCGAAGAGAACCCGATACGCCTCGGACGCCAAGCCGGGAAAAGTGTAATCCGCCAGATCCAGCGATTCCTTAGCCAACGCGGTTGTGAAGTGACCCAGCAAACGCTCGAACTCTCTGGGAGTTGCGTTCACCAGGGTGTAGGCAGTGGGCGAGCGCCTCAAGCGAAAGCGCAGGCGGGCCGTGAAGAGCAGGGCTTTGCGCCAGCTCAACGGCTCGCCAAAGGGTGCGGTGGTCAGCGCCACATTCGTGCGGTTACTTGGCCTCTTCTGGACGTGGTGCCCGTGCACGCGGAAACGCTGCAACAAGCCATCCGCAACTTCCTGCAATAGCGAGGTCATCGGGCCAGGTACGAAGGCCACGTGTAACTGGCGCAACCATGGATGCGTGAGTCTAGCTGTGATCCCCTTCTCGACGGTGATACTCATGATACCCCCTACGCGCCGCGCTCAACGATTCGTGGTCTCCCATCCCTCCAGGTGAGATACTCGGACAAACCAATCCGAAAGGTGAGGGGAGAGCGCGGTCAGAATCACAAAAAGCCTGTAGAAAGCCGGTACGATCACCTCGGGCTTGCCGCGTTTGACGCCCTTGACAATGGCGCGGGCCACAAGCTCGGCGGAATACTTGGGAGAGACCCAGGGTACCTTCAGATCCTCGATCAAGGGCGTGTCGATCCTGCCAGGGAAGACGGTTGTGACGTGCACCCCCGTGCCGCGCAGTTCCTGGCGCATCACCTCGCCAAAGCCCGCCAGAGCAAACTTGGCCGAGACGTAGGGCGCGTCGATGGGGAGGCCCTTCTTGCCATCCACCGAGCTGACGAGCACTATGTGTCCGCTCCTGCGGGCAAGCATGTGGGGCAGCGCGGCCAGCACACCGTACAGAGCACCATAGAAATTGACCGCCATGGCGCGCTCCAGATCGGCGATCGCCACCTCCACGACACGGCGGCGTATGTACTGTCCGGCGTTGGCTACATAAAGGTCCACGCTTCCCCAGCACGCCAATGTCTCTGAGACCAAATGTTCCACCTGTTCCTGGTATGTCACGTCGGTGCGAACCACCAACGCTTCCCGTCCCAATGCCCGGACTGCCTGCGCCGTCTCCTCCAGCGCGTCCTCTCTACGCGCGGCCAGCGCCATGTGCATCCCCTCGCGGGCCAGTGCCAAGGCCGTCGTGTGGCCGATGCCACTGGAAGCGCCGGTCACCACGGCCACTTTGTCGAATAGCGTCTTACGTCTCACCGTTCGGCCCTCAATGCCCTTAAAACATAAACACTTCTTTATGTGTTCCGTTGCGCATCAGCCGATCAAGTCGAGTGCCCCAGAAAACCGGCCCAGCGCACCAGCCGCCCCAACCTTGAGAACTGTAGATCGATGGCCGCCTCGGGACAGATCTCGTGGCAGCAATAGCAGCGAATGCAAAGCCCATAGTCCACTACGGCCAACTGATCAACGATGTCGATGGCCTGCTGGGGACACATACGCTCACAGGTTCGACAGGCCGTGCATCGATCGCGCTGAGGCACAGGGAACGGGGCCAGTGCCTCCGTCACGAACCGGGTGGCCCAGCCGCGCCTCAAGCCCCACGTCATAGACTGAGCTATCTTGGGTGGGCGGAAATCGGGCACTGCGACTTCTGCAACCGGCGTGCCCGCCACCGCGATATCCATTGGCCACCACCCGCGCCGCTCCGCCGCGCGGAACAGCGGCAGCCGGCCTGGAACTAGTCCCATGATCTGGCACGCGATGGCGTCTAAGGCGACTGCGTCCGGGCTGGCCAACAGCACGCCGACCTGCCGGGGGGTGCCGTGCAGTCCCGGCCCATCCCCCTCCAGCCCCACCACACCATCCATGATCGAGAGCGCCGGGCGGACGTAGGCCACGATGTCGAGCAGCATGTCGCAAAAGATGTTCACTTCGGGCAGTTTCGTGTGATAGGCCGGCTTGGTCATCCCCGGCACCAAACCAAACAGGTTCTTGATCGCGCCCGAGATCGTGGTGAGGTTGTGCGTCTTGAGCTTGGGGAGCGAGATAATGACATCGGCCTCTTGGTACGCCTTCAACAGGTCAAGACGCTTGAGCAGCACCCCCTCCGGCGTGGAAACCTGGACGGCTTCAGCGTGGTGATAGAGCGCCACCCCGGTCCGCTCGGCCACTGCCTGCAGGCCAGTGTCGCGGTACAGGCGGCGCATGACGACGTTCGTGTGGAGAGGGCCGCCGGGGCTATCGGCGATAAAAGGCTCCCCCCCGGCCTCCTGCACTAGCTCGACGGTGGCCTCGACGACAGCAGGGTGCGTCGCCACCGCCCGCTCCGGGCGGACCGGCATCAGCAGGTTAGGCTTGAGCAGTACGCGCTGACCCGGTGCGACGAACGCGCCAATGCCGCCCAGCGGCTCCAGCGCCTCCACCAATGCGCTGCGGACGTTTTCGAGTTCATAGGTGTCGCACTTGGCAATGGATACAACAGCCACTTCTTACCTCTGCCGGTCGTCGCGATTGGGAAATTGTACAACGTCCCGGCAGAAGCGCAAGCGGGCATCCTCGACTTTGGTGCGACACCGCGATGTGATATAATCATCAGGCAACACGCAGGCCGACGGATGAGACCTATCGTGGAAAAGAAAGACTGCTATGAGATTCTGGGTGTGGGCCGCAGCGCCACCGAGGATGAGATACAGGACGCTTTTCACAGGCTGGCGCGCAAGTACCATCCCGACGTCAACCCGGACCCCCGAGCCGCCGAGCGCTTCAAGGAGATCAGCGCCGCTTACGAAGTCCTCAGCGATCCCAAAGAGCGCGCCCAGTATGACCTGAAGACGAAGGTTGCCTGGGAACAGCGGGCCACGGACAGCTATCAGCACCGGGCCGCCGCCGATCCCGGCAGCGCGACTTGGCAATGGCGCTCACAGACGACGTACAACCGCCAAGCCGATGCCCCTTGGTATCGCGGTCAACGGTGGACGCCCACCCAGGATGAGGGGCGGATCCTCGTCGCGCTTCTGAGGTTGACCAGGGTCGTTCCTGTCATCGTCGCCGCGTGTGTACTGGTCGATCTCGCTACTGGTGGCTTGGCCCTCGTCGCCAGGCTGTCGGGGGCCGAGTGGTCGCTCCGCCTCCTGATCGCCGCTGCCGTTTGCGGCATCGTAGCCATCGGCTGGGGTCTTTATCTCAGGAGAGCAACCAAGTGCCCAGCGTGCCATAAGGCGTGGGGCAGGGAGATTGTACTCAAAGAGAAGGTAGCGTTGTTCGACCAAGACATTCCTCTTGATGGTTTACCTCCCATCCCCCACGTGAAATACCGGCTGCACAATCGGTGCAGGCGCTGCGGCCACCAGTGGATATCGACTCAAGCCGAAAAGCTGTGGAAGCTCTTTGTTTAAGGAGGCCCAGATAGCTGCTCCTACCCTGAACATCGGCATCGAGGAGGAGTATCAGATCATCGACCCCGCCACGGGAGGGCTTTGCTCTTACGTGCAGCGGTTTCTCGAGCATGGCCGGATCGTGCTGCCCGATCAGATCCGCGCCGAGTTCCTCCAGTCGCAGGTCGAGGCCGGGACACACATCTGCGATACCGTCAAGGACGCGCGCCGCGAGCTCGTCCACATGCGCCGCTCGATCTTGGAGATGGCGGATCGGGAAAAGCTATTGGTGGCAGCTGCTGGTACGCACCCTTTCTCCTCGTGGGCGCGCCAGGAAGTCTCCCCCTTCGGTCGCTATCCCGAACTGGCCCGCTTCTTGCAGGACGTGGGACGGCGGCTGCTGGTCTTTGGCCTGCACGTTCACATCGGGATCGAGGACCGGGCGCTGTGCATCGAGGTGATGAACCAGATCCGTTCCTTCCTTCCGCTCTTGCTCTGCCTCTCGACCAGTTCGCCTTTCTGGCACGGGCGCGATACCGGCCTGAAATCGTACCGCAGCGTCGTTTTTGAGAGCCTGCCCCGCACCGGCATCCCCCCACAGTTCGGCTCCTATGCCGATTATCGCCGCTATGTGGACACGCTGCTGGCGACGGGCAGCATCGCCGAGCCCACGCACATCTGGTGGGACGTGCGACCCAGCGCAAAGTTCCCCACGCTGGAGGTACGCATCCCCGACATGTGCACGCGCGTGGAAGAAGCCCTGTGCCTGGTTGCGCTGGTGCAGGCCATCTCGACCAAGCTGGTACAGTTGCGGATGGCCCACCGGACGTGGCCCATCCACCGCAAGCATCTGTTGGATGAGAACAAGTGGCGCGCGGTGCGCTATGGTATTGAGGGGAAGCTGATCGACATCGACCGAGCACAGGAGGTGCCCGTCCCTGAACTGGTAGAACGCCTGTTGGCATGGCTAGGCGACGTCGTAGACGAACTGGACAGCCGGGCCGAGATCGAGCACGTCCACACCATCCTGAGCCAGGGCACCAGTGCTGACCGGCAAATGGCCGTTTACCGGGAGACGGGCGACTTCCGGGCCGTGGTGGATCACGTCGTGAAGGAAACGCATGAAGGGCTGGGGTGAGTAGTCGATGGCTAACGGACAAAGGGCAATGACCAGATGATCCCTATCGGCGAAGCACGCAGTTACTATGACAATAACGACGCCGTACACGATTTCGACCATGTCCTGCGGGTGTTGGCGCTGGCGGAGCGCATCGCCCAGGCGGAGGGAGCCAATATGGAGATCGTGCGGGCGGCGGCGCTGCTACACGACGTGGGACGCGCGCAGGCCGATGCCGAAGGGCTTGATCACGCCGCCATCGGCGCCGAGCAGGCGCGCGAGATCCTGGCCGGTCAGCCGCCCACAAAGGTGGAGGCCGTGGCCCACGCCATCGCTACGCACCGCTACCGCACCGACCCGGAGCCGGAGACGTTGGAGGCGCAGGTGCTCTTCGACGCCGATAAGCTGGACGCCATCGGCGCGGTGGGAATCGCGCGGGCCTTCGCCTACGGCGGGGCACGCGGGCAGCGATTGTGGGCCCCTATCGAGAGCGTAGACGTCGCTCGTTGGCAAGAGGAAGGGGACGATCCCGATACACACACCCCCTTTCACGAGTTCGTCGTCAAGCTCTCACGCCTCAAGGACTGCCTCTTCACCCCCACCGGCCGCGCCATCGCCGAGGAGCGCCACGCCTACATGGTGGATTTCTTCGAGCGAATGGACACCGAGGTCGCGGGCCAGCGGTGAGAGTGCGTCGGTGTGTCCCAGGGCACTCGGTGTGAACTGGGCTGCGCGTGTTGCCAGAGATCGTGCGTAGCTGTATAGTCGTAGCGTGTTCTTTGCCGATATGTGACAGAAGAAGAAAGAGAATTGGTCTGGCTGATGCAAGAAGAGGAACGCGAGATCGAGATGCCGCCGGAGTGGAACGGGGTCATCCCTTCACAGGTTTTCCTGGACGAAGCCCGGCGCATCGTTGCCGAGGGCGAGTGGCGGGGGTGCGCACCGACAAAGGAGGCTACGCCACGGAACTGGTCGTCAACGCTGCTGGCCCCTGGCACGGGCAGTGGCTCAGCTGGGTGGGCTAGACGTGCCCGTGACGCCCGACAGCCACGAAGCAGGCATCACCGAGCCGGTAGAGCGGTTTCTTGAGCCGATGGTGGTCGATATTCGGCCCATTGCCGATTCCAAGAACTACTATTTCTACCAACATCGGCCCGGCCCCATCGTATTCCGTATCACGCCGAAGCCTCCCATCGGCTGGCGCATGCCCGCGTGCGCTGCACATGGCGAGGTCTCTATCCGGCGACGCCCGACGGGTTCCCCATCGTGGGCTGGGCGGAGTTGGAGGGGTACGTCCATGCCGTCGGTATGTGCAGGCAGGGGTACATACTGGAGCTGGGCGTAGGGCGCTGCTGGCCCGTATAGCGACAGGGGCGCTTCTGCCGACGGATAACGAGACACTGGGTAACTACTCAGCCATACATACAGGAGTTGACGAGTGCTCCACTGCCACATATGGGGGTTCTTTTGTGCCCCCTGCCGCTGAAACTGAGCAGAACTGGTCTGTCATAGCCGTGGAGACCCTACATATTGGGGCCGAGAAATGACCGCCCTCCATATATGACGGTACTATGCCTGAGTAGTTACGACACTGGAGGAATTGAGCCCTTATCGCGCGCTTGCCGGAGGCGAGGAATTGAGTTGAAACTGAGCGAGGGCTGGACTACCCACCTCAGTGTATCATCAGATCCGGCACCTGTCCCGGGTGCTCGGCCACCCGCACCCCTACGGCCTCAAACGCGGCGATTTTCTCCATCGCCGTGCCACTGTCTCCCTCAATGATCGCGCCAGCGTGCCCCATGCGCTTGCCCGGCGGCGCGGTTCTACCCGCAACAAATGCGACCACTGGCTTGGTCACGCGCTCGGCGATGAACTGGGCGGCTCGCTCCTCGTCGTTGCCGCCGATCTCGCCGATGAGCACCACCTGCTCGGTCGAGGGATCCTCCTCAAACATCTCCAGTATTTCGACGAAGGACGTGCCGACGATCGGATCGCCGCCGATGCCGACGCACGTGCTCTGGCCAATGCCGCGAGAGGTGAGCGCGTGGATCACCTCGTAGGTCAGCGTGCCCGAGCGGGAGACGATGCCCACGGGGCCAGGTATGGCGATGTGGCCGGGTATGATGCCCACGTTGGCTTTGCTGGGGGAGAGAATGCCGGGGCAATTGGGGCCGATCAGTATGACCTGCTTTTGAGCAAAATGGGCGCTTATCCGGATCATGTCATGCACGGGTACGCCCTCGGTGATGCAAACGATCAAGGAGATTCCAGCAGCGGCGGCTTCCAGAATAGCGTCGGGGGCTGAGGGAGCCGGAACGTAAACGATGGATGCATTCGCGCCGGTTGCAGCCCGCGCCTCCTCGACAGTGTCAAAGACGGGTACCTGACCGTCGCAGGCCCATTGCCCCCCTTTGCCAGGGGTAACACCCGCCACGACCTGCGTGCCGTAAGCGATCATCTGGCCGCAGTGAAACTCACCCTCGTGCCCGGTGACACCCTGCACGAGCAGGCGTGTATCCTGGTCAACTAGAATCGCCATGATTCTTCTCTACATCTCTAGCTCGCCTTCAGCCACGGCGACAACCTGCCGGGCTGCCTCGGCCAGCGTGTCGGCGACGATCAATCGATACCCAGAATCTTTCAGAATCTCGCGGCCGCGACTCTCGTTTGTCCCCACCAGGCGCACGACCAGGGGCGCGCAGGGATCGATCTCCTCAAGAGCGGTAACAACGCCTCGTGCGACCTCGTCGCAGCGCGTGATGCCGCCAAAGATGTTGAGCAACACGGCCTCGGTCCCTGGCGTACCTAGCACAAGGTGCAGTGCCGCCGCTACCTGCTCGGCCCTGGTGCCTCCGCCCACGTCGAGGAAATTCGCCGGAACACCGCCGAAAAACTTGATCACGTCCATCGTTGCCATCGCCAGACCTGCCCCGTTGACCACACAACCAATTTCGCCGCCCAGGTAAACGTAGCTCAAATCGGCCGCGCGCGCCTCTCGCTCGGCAGGCGTTTCTTCACTTGTATCCCGCATCTGGGCCAGTTCAGGGTGGCGAAAGAGGGCGTTGTCGTCGATCACAACCTTGCCATCTAGGGCCATTAGTTCCCCCTCGCCAGTGATGACCAGGGGGTTGATCTCGGCGAGCAGGGCATCATAGGCCAAGAACACCTCGTACAGGCCACGGGCAACGCTGTCGAAGGCATGGTGGTACTCATCGGGCAACCCAATGACTTTGGCCAAAGCCAACGCTTGAGAGTTGCTGAGCCCCAGGAAAGGATCGATCACAACCCTCTTGATTGCCTTGGGATTGTCGCGAGCGACTCGCTCGATATCTACGCCACCCTCGGCAGAGGCCATCATCACGGCCTGGCCGATGCTGCGATCTACGGCAGTGCCAAGGTAGATCTCTTGCCGGATATTCATCGCCTCTTCCACCAGCACCTGGCGAACGGGAAGCTCCCTGACCTGCATCCCCAAGATGGCGGCAGCGGCTTCTTCGGCCTCAGCGGGCGTATCGGCCAAGCGAACACCGCCAGCCTTACCGCGCCCTCCGACCAGCACCTGAGCCTTGACAGCCACAGCACCGCCCCGGTCTTGGGCGATGCGACGCGCCTCTTTGGGCGTAGCAGCGACGCCTCCCTGCGGGATCGGTATGCCATGCTTGGCGAAAAGCGACTTGGACTGATATTCTTGCAGCCTCATGGAATCATCCTCGACCGGCTACCCCTAGCAGCGCAGGAAATTATACCACGGGGGTTCATAAAGCCCAAAAGGCGGCCCTCGTTGCGAGCGCCCACGGGGCGCGGACGGACGCTGAGCGTCCGCGCAACCTTCCTGGCGCGATTGAGATTGCGCGCTGGGTACAGCGCCGTCGGCCTGCGGCCTCCTCGGAATGACTGGCGGGTTTCTGTTGTCAGGTATAGCACCGACGAGGCAATATGGGGTTCTCAGAATGACGGATTGATGCACATTGAGATTGGGGTGCGATTGCCCTGGCGCTCGCTTGACGAGTTTGGTTGACAGACGAGGCATACTGTGGCACTATGCGGGTCGTAAATATACTATTGAACTTCGTAAAATAAAAGGAGCATTTACAACTCCAGTCTGGCGTATTGGAAGAACGAGCCGAGCAAATGCGTCTGTGGCCGCGTGTTCTCGATTGAAGCAACAATGGATTGCTGGAGGTC
>Ga0315545_1002759_pt1 | contig 15556 bp, 11 predicted proteins | sample SalMarSW160210MG_FD_203096 | JGI IMG/M metagenome (GOLD analysis project Ga0315545, IMG submission 203096) | Salt marsh sediment microbial communities from the Plum Island Ecosystem LTER, Massachusetts, United States - Salt Marsh Sediment SW1602-10 ... | reverse complement strand
CGCCGCTCTTTTTTCGATGCCTGAAGGGATGTGCTATTATTTCCAACGGACACTGACCATGAAACGAATAATTGTCTTTCTCGTTCCCACGTTTTCCGTGTTTTTTCTCCTGCCCCATCCTTCGGGACATGCATCCGAAACCAAGGGCGATCAGAGGCCAATCTTCATCGCGATCGTTGCCCCCTTTTCAGGGCCCCTGGCCGAATGCGGCAGCTCCATGCTCAGGGGCGCAACCTTAAGGGTGGATGAGCGAGGGGATCAATCCCATCCGCACGGAAAAGCCGTGAGGCTGATCGCCTTGGACGATAGGGGGGAGCCCACCCGTGCGCTGGAGCTCGCAGGGCACATGGCACGCCACCCGTCAATAGTGGCGGTAGTAGGGCACCTCACCACTGGCTGTACGCTCTCAGCAGTCCCTTTCTATCACGCTGCTCGATTGACCACGGTTTCCCCGGTGGCCACGGGAAGCGATCTCGATACCGTGAAATCTCCCTATCTGTTCAGGACGATCCTCTCCGAGCGGCAGCAGGCAACATCGCTGGCACGATACATACACGGGAACATGGGCTCGGGAACGGTAGCCCTCCTCTATGAGGAATCTCCTCTCGGCGCCCAATTGAAGGAGGCCTTTCTCCTCACAGCCGAGGAACTCGGGCTCTCAGTCAAGTCCTTTTCCATGGGAACTAATCCTACAGCCCGTCTCCAGGATGCACTGCACGAGATCGCGCTCTTAAAGCCTGAGGCACTCTTCGTATCAGGAGGCTCGCATTCGGCCGCACGCATTCTCAGAACATGGCCTGAGGGGATCGAAAGGCCCGTTATCCTCGGAACACAGAGGCTCATATCCGAGGAATTCCGGGAATTGGTAGGGGATCAACAAAGGGGAATCATGGCAGCCCATCCGAGCATCCGGGCACCCGATTTCCAGAGGGCAACGGAGATAAGGGCTCTGTACGAGAAAACATGGAAATACCGCATGGACTGGCTCGCGGCTCAGGCATATGATGCGGTGGATCTGCTGCTCTGGGCAATAAGGGAATCGGGATTAAACCTCAATTCCCTCAGCGAGGCCGTCAGAGGCCTCAATTCAAAAAAACATGCTTTACCGGGCCTTGCCGGCCCTCTATATTTTGATCGTGACGGCTCGCTCGCGAGGGAAGCCACCGTAGCCGAATACCTCCATGGCCGATGGAGATTGAGAAAAGGGGAAGCAGTAGGCAGTACGGAGTAAGCAGCTGAGAATACTGCCTCCTGCGTCGTGCAACCTACGTTTGATGGTCCTTTGCTAAAGGAAGGGAGGGATAGACATGGAAAAGATCGAGATGGTTTTTGCCAGGGAAATCCTGGATTCCCGGGGAAATCCCACGATTGAGGTTGAGGTAGGCCTCTCGGATGGCGGGTGGGGATCGGCTGCTGTTCCGTCCGGGGCCTCCACCGGAAAATACGAGGCCCTGGAGCTACGGGATGGCGATTCAAAGAGGTATCTCGGAAAAGGGGTACTGAAGGCGGTAGAAACTGTGAATAAGACCATCGGGCCGGTCCTTATGGGAATGGATCCCTTTGACCAGGGCCTTATTGATGCAGCCATGATAGATCTCGATGGGACAGCGAACAAGGCCAAATTGGGGGCAAACGCCGTACTGGGCGTCTCGCTCGCCGTGGCCAGGGCAGCCGCCGATTCCCTGGGAATCCCGCTCTATCGATACATAGGCGGCCTCAACGCACACAGGCTGCCTATGCCCATGATGAATATCGTGAACGGCGGAAAACATGCCGCGAACAACCTCGATCTTCAGGAATTTATGATCGTTCCAAAAGGGGCTGATACCTTTCGGGAGGCCCTGCGGATCGGTGCTGAGGTATTCCACTGCCTCGCACGGGTACTCAATGAAAAGGGGTTATCCACAGGCGTGGGAGACGAGGGAGGATTCGCGCCTGATCTCACGTCAAACGAGCAGGGGATCGAGGTGATACTCGAGGCGATAGAGAGCGCGGGCTATAGGCCTGGAGAGGATGTGGTGCTCGCACTCGATGCGGCAGCATCCTCTTTCTATGAAGGCGGCATGTATGTCTTTATCCAGTCCGACCAATCAAGGAGGGATCCCGGGATGATGATAGATTTTTACGCAGACCTGGTGAACCGCTACCCCATCTTCTCCATCGAGGATGGCCTCGATGAAAACGACTGGGACAACTGGGCGGTCTTAACGGAACGGCTGGGGGACCGAGTTCAGGTCGTGGGCGACGACCTCTACGTGACCAACCCCGAGAGGATTGCAAGGGGGATCAAAGGCGGGTCCTCCAACGCGGTGCTGATCAAGCTGAATCAAATAGGAACCCTCACCGAAACACTCCAGGCCATTGACATGACCCACAGGGCGGGCTGGAGGACGATCATCTCCCATCGTTCCGGGGAGACCGAGGATACTTTCATTGCCGACCTGAGCGTGGCCGTCGGAAGCGGACAGATAAAGACCGGATCGCTCAGCAGATCCGAGAGGATCTGCAAGTACAACAGGCTCCTGAGGATCGAGGAGGAGTTGGGAGAGAGTGCCACGTTTCGCTTTCCGTCGCTATGAGACGCGCACCGATACAGAGGATCTCCGAGAATCTATTTCTCGTCGATCTGGATCTACCCCTCCCTGGGTTCCGCTGTTTTATCAGCAGCTGGGTCCTCACCGCGGATGATCGTGCCATCGTCATCGATCCCGGCCCTTCTGCGACGGTCCCCGTACTCTGCGATGCCCTGAGAGAGCTCGGGGTCAAGGGGATCGACTACATTCTCCTCACCCATATCCATCTTGACCATGCCGGTGGGTGTGGAAATCTGATAAGGCAGTACCCGGAGCCCACCATAGTGTGCCACCCTCAGGCGGTCGATCACCTCGTGGACCCGGCTCGGCTCTGGCATGGTTCCGTGAAGGTCCTGGGGGATCTCGCAAGGACCTACGGTGAGCCCTCGCCGGTAAACCGGGAGAAGCTGTGCCCTGGATGCGACATCCAGTGGAAGGGCTATGAAATCGAATCCCTAGAAACACCGGGACACGCATCCCATCACCTGTGCTTTTTCCTTGATGATATCGTGCTGGCCGGTGAGGTTGCAGGGGTCAGGGTTCCCTCGGCAAACCCAGCCTATACGAGGCCTGCAACCCCGCCTCCCTTTCAGCCAGAGGTGGCCCTGGACTCCATATCCAAGGTCATTGAACGGAGCCCTCAAAGGATATGCTACGGCCACTACGGCATGGTGGAGAACGCGGTGAGCGTGCTTGAGAAGGCCCATCGCCAGACGAGGTTGTGGCTTGAGATCATAGAAACAAGGCGCGACAGGGGGCTTGTAATGAATGAAGAGGAAATCCTCGCCAGGGATCCCGGGGTTCGATCCTTCCATCAGCTCGAACCGGATATACAGGAAAGGGAACGCTATTTCATAAAGAACAGCATCAAGGGAATGGTGGGGTTTATAAAAGGCCGGCCATGATTATCGAGGCCCACTGCCACACCAACTATTCCCTCACAAACCTGCTTACACCATCAATGAGGTGATCGAGCAGATACGAGTGAGACGCTGAAAGGGGATACCTATTGGATAGCTTAAGAGCACATCATCTCCCAGCATTTCCGAATGGTCATGCATGAAAAGCAATAGCGGAAAAAATCCATTGAGCATAGGCTTTGCTTCAAAGCTCATCATTGAGGTAGTGCAATCCTTGGAAGTCAAGGAATGCTGAATAGGCACTCTTGGCACTAGGACACGAATGTCTTTGGGGGAAAGATCGGAGTAAAGATGCTGAAGCGTGACTTCAGTCCGCTCCAGTCTCACGTCGGAGTGACTGAGAAAGGCAAGGCTCTGCTGACAAGCTTAATGCGGTCCGCTGAGGAAAGAGATCGTCTATTTCAGATAAATAAAATAATATTAAGAAAATACTCCTTTGTCAATAATAGATGTTGAGGATAGCTTTATAGGAGTATGGGGGTTATGCCTGCACGTTTCACAACCTCTTGATATCTTATCGGTATCAAACAAATATCTGTCATTTAGCTCCTGGCAGCCTCCTCTCACCGAGAAATACGGCCATGCCGCCGGGCGATGCCCTGCGATACAAGGCCTCAAGCGTGGGGAGGAAGCTCTCCTGCCCTCGCCAGAACGGAAAGCTCCCGAGCTGTTTGGGCAGGGCCGCGCAAAGGCCGGGAATGCGCACCTCTTCGCCGGGCTCATCCTCAGGAAGTGCCTGGCCCCAGAAAAGCCCGGGATCTACTGAAAGCGGCCCGGTCTCCGCTTGAGCTTCCTGTTCTCCCTCGGATGCCGACATGATCTCTGTACGCCCCAGCCTGCCCTTGGCTGAAGGCCTTCCGCCCAAGAGGCCGATCAGTTCCTCCCGTTCCATACCGCGCAGTTTGAATATCAGGAATGGATCACGGTCGAACTCTTCACCAAGCAGGTAAAATACGGCTGCAATGTGCTTGCACGGATTAGACCAGTCCGGACATGAACAATCCGTCTTTAGATCGGTCCGTTTGTCTGGAAAAAGGGAGAGACCGGATTCATGGAAGGCCTCCTCAATCCTCTCCGGCATCTCTCCTGCAAGAAGCTTCGCTGCAAAGATGGCCTGGCTGGAAAGCGTCTTGGCAAGCTTCTTCCATTCTTTCATCCCGAGCACCTTCACCTTCATATTCACACGGTAAGGCCGTGCGCGGGATCCCTGCACCTCAGCCGATACCTTTCCCTTTTCTATGTCAATGGAAAGCACCTGCCCCTGACGGGCATAGGACCGGCCACGGCCGAGTCGTGCGCCGATATGAAAGCTCTCAAGCACCTCGATCCACCGCTTGGCCCACCAGCTTTCGCCGAAGGTGCCCCTCCTGGATTGCGCCTTTATACCGCCTCGCGCCTTCCGAGGGGTCGAGGGTGGAAAGCATGAATCATAGAACCCGTAAAAGACCTTCCCTTTTCGAGCCATATCAGTCCGCCACCGCCTCCTTTCTCAGAGAAAATACCTCCCGAAGTTCGTCGTTGGAAAGCTCCGTGAGCCAGCCCTCGCCCGTGCCCACTACCTGTTCGGCAACATCCTTTTTCCGCTCGATCATCTCATCGATCCGCTCTTCCATGGTGCCCGCGCAGATAAACTTGTGTACCATCACGTTTCGTGTCTGTCCGATTCTGAAGGCCCGGTCCGTAGCCTGGTTCTCCACAGCCGGGTTCCACCAGCGGTCGAAGTGGAATATGTGGTTTGCCCGTTCAAGGTTCAACCCCGTACCGCCGGCCTTCAACGACAGAATGAAGATGCGACCGCTTCGGTCATCCTTTTGAAAAAGCTCGACCATCCGGTCCCGCCTGCGCCTTGGCACGCCCCCATGGAGGAAATAGACCTCCATGCCAAACAGATCCTGGACGTGGCGTTGAAGGATGGCGCCCATCTTCGCAAACTGGGTGAAGATCAGGGTGCTCTCCTTGAGCTCCATGATCTCATCCAGCATCTCCTGCAATCTGCTCAGTTTACCGGACCGGTCCGGTATTCTCGAGTTATCGCCCAGGAATTGGGCCGGGTGGTTGCACACCTGTTTGAGTTTGGAGAGAGTGGCCAGGATCATGCCCTTCCGCTGGATGCCTTCAGCCACATGGAGGTTCTCCTCCAAATCCTTTATGACCGCGGCGTAAAGGGATGCCTGTTCCCTGGTAAGGGGGCAGAATACCTTCATCTCGACCTTCTCGGGTAGGTCTGAGATAATGGTTTTGTCCGTCTTGAGCCTTCTCAGGATGAAGGGACCGGTGATCTTCTTGAGGCGATCCGCTGCATCCGGGTCGTGCTGGGCCTGGATGGGAATAAAAAAATTCCTCTTAAAACCGGCCTGCGTGCCCAGGAAACCAGGGTTCAGAAACTCCATGATCGACCACAGATCGCCCACGTGGTTCTCCACCGGTGTCCCTGTCAGGGCGATGCGGTAATCGGCATTGAGAGAGCGAGCTGCCTGGGACTGTTTGGTCTCAGGGTTTTTGATGTTCTGGGCCTCATCGAGAACCACCCCTGCCCAGGGCACTTCCCTGATAAATGCTATGTCACGGAGCAGGGTGCCGTAGCTTGATACCACGATCGCCCGTTTCTGCGCCTCTTTCTTGAAGGCTGCCCCCTTTCTCCTTTCCACACCATGATGCACGGTCAGGGGGAGATCCGGAGTGAAGCGGGCGGCCTCTTTTTGCCAGTTGTTCGCAACCGAGGTTGGACAGACCAGGAGGACCGGACGCTTTGTATCTTCTCTCCAGTCGCGCTGGATCAGGGCGAGGGTCTGAATGGTCTTCCCGAGGCCCATATCATCGGCCAGACACGCGCCCAGCCCCCACTGCCTCAGAAAAGAGAGCCACGAGTAGCCACGAACCTGGTAGGGTCTCAGCGTTCCGGAGAAGCCATCCGGCTGCGGGAATTCCTCAAAAGAGGCCCGGCCTTCCAGTTGCCTGATCAGCTCGCCGATCCAGCCGGTCGCCTTAACGCCGGAAAAATCAAAACCACCAGGCATCTCCCCCGCGCCCAAGGCCATGCGCACAAGCTCCCGGAGCGTGGCCTGTCCAGAACCCTTGTTTTTCCAGAAATCCAGAGCCTTCTGAATCTCCGACGCGCTCATTTCCACCCATTGACCGCGAACCCGGACAAGGGGGGCCTTCAGCCTGCTGAGTGCCCTGAGCTCATGAAGGGTAAGTTTCGTGCCGCCGAGGGCAACCTCCCAGTTAAACCGGATAAGGCTTTCCATGGAAAGGCCCCCGCCGCCTTGCATCTTAGGGCTCTTGACGCTCGCACGTATCGCTATCCTCGCCTTGGTACCTTTGCGGCTCCACCATGCAGGGAGCATGACCCCAAAGCCTGCCCCCTCAAGGGCCATAGCCGTTTCCGTGAGAAAGGCATAGGCCTCTGTGGTGTTGAGCGTAAAGCCGGCAGGCCGTGCACCCTCCAGGCTTGAGGCAACGTGAGGGCAGATGCCGGCTGCCTGTCCAAGCCCGGAGAGCATATGCTCATAGGCATTCGGGCTGCCTGCCCTCTTCTTGGTGTATGAAGAAAGGTAGTGGCTGAGCGCAGATACCTTGCTCTTCCGGGTTTTCCATACCTCCTCCGCCTCAATGAGGAGGCTGGGATCATCGTAAGGCTGGAGAAGGTATCGAACATACCAGCTATTGTCAGGTTCCTCTCCCTGTTTTTCTGTGCCATTATCATCATGATCCGGCTCCTCCAGACGGAAGCAGAGCTTGAAGGGTGAGGCTGCGAAAAGCTCTACGGGAAAACGCCACTGGCGAACCTGTTCCTCAAGTTTGGCAATCTCCGCCCTATCGCCGGCGATCACTCCGTCAAGGCTCGTCAGTGCATGGAACCAGGCGTCATGAACACTGTCAAATTCCCGTCTCTTGCCCCGACGTACCCGAGGGCGCCACTCCTGCCAAGCCTCGCTTCGAACCAGGTAATCTACCGAAGCGGTGACAAACTGCTTGAGTGCCTGAAGGGCGGGTACCTGCGGTGAGGAGGTTTCAGCCGACCCTGAGACGGCACGAGCAGAACAAGGCATGCTTCTTGCTAAATTTGCCGCTGTCTCGGCATCCCTTCCGGTAAAGACCGGCTCCCACTGTGCCCGATACCCTTTTCCCTCGGGAGCTATGCCCGGCAGATAGCGCTGCCGCGCAACAAGCGATCCCGCAAAACGAACGGCCGTTGACCAGTAAGCAAGATCAAAGCCTACTACAACACCCGGCGCCATGGTCTGGCGGCCCCGGCACACACAAAGAAGCTCAATGGCCTGATGTTTCCAAGGGCAATAGGTCGTGATAATCCAGGGTGCAAGTGTTGCCTTTGAACGAGAGCCTGGCTGCTCTGCAATGAGTGGACTCGACGGAACCGGCATGGCCCCTTTCGTGGGAAGCCATACGACCGATTCCCTTACCTGTTCGGCCGTTACCTCGGCTGCAATACCGGCCTCCTCAAGAGAGCGGGTCAGGCTATCAATGTCCGCACCATACGGATAAGGACCTGGTTTTGCGATCCTCCGGCCCCTCCCGCGCCTGGTGGCCTGATCTGCTGTCTGATTCGGGGGAGTCTCTCCCCAGAGTAAGAGCTCTCCCTTATAAAGGTTTGCATGAACGATAATCATGGATCATGTTCTTCCAAACATTGCGATCTAAACGGCTGGTCGCTGAAAATAGAGGCGAAATCACTGCTGGAGACCAGTGATCATCGTAGGCCTTGTTCGGCAGTTTATAGAGCCTCATCTCGTGCGTGCGATTTTTTATGACTAGCTCAATAATCAGTAATCGGTCAAGGAGATTATACACAGTAAATAATCTACGCCCAGAGGACGCGGCTTTGTTTGGAGCCCCCTGGAAGGGGGCCAAACGTGTGCCCTCAGATCCCGGGGTTGTTGGAGTAATGGAGTACTGGTCTTAAATTGAAAGAAGGGTTTTGAAAGCCAGGAAAGCCGCACCAACACGGTTTCCCATGGACCTTTTGCGGAGAATATCCGCTCCGATAGTTTCCAATGCTCCACTCATCCAATGCTCCCTGGCCCAGACCTATATAAAGGGACCATTCTAGTTAAGGGTTGCTACCATAGAATATAACCTGGGCATGTGTGTATTTTCAACAAGTAGCGCCAGGGCGGGCCATCACTCCGTGCGAATGAGAGAACCATGACCGTCAGAGCCATCGTCTCTGACCACGCCCAGAGAAGGTGGTTTTCTGAGACGGAATAAAGGGGTTTCGATGTATATTCGCCCTTCTCCGATTCTCCGCTTCACCGATTCATAATCCAAGGGATGACCCGATTACAAAGCGATTTTGTCAGCCATTGCTGCCATTACCAAACTATGGTATCAGATCTGTAGACTGGGGTTATGAGGAAGCACTGTGATGCTGAGTGTGGAGCAGGTACGGACATTTCAACAAACGGTCTATGATCACTTTAAGGCCCATGGGCGCGACCTGCCGTGGAGAAAGACGAACGATCCCTATAAAATCCTCATCTCTGAGGTCATGCTTCAGCAAACCCAGGTACCCAGGGTGATCGAAAAATATGGGGAGTTCTTACGCGCCTTTCTCGACATCCATTCCCTCGCGCGAGCGCCCCTGCGTGAGATACTCAACGTATGGCAGGGATTGGGCTATAACCGGCGGGCCCTGGCACTGAAGAAAGCAGCTGAACAGGTGCTGAGCCACTTCAGCGGAAGGATTCCCTCGAATGTAGATTCCCTCACCTCACTGCCGGGGATTGGGAACGCCACCGCGGGCGCGGTTTGCGTCTTCGCCTTCAACCGACCAACCGTGTTCATAGAAACGAACATCCGCACGGTCTTCATTCATCATTTCTTCGATACCGGAAATGGGGTAAGGGATGCGCATATCCTTCCCATCGTTGCCCAAACCCTCGATCAAGAGAACCCCAGGCTCTGGTATCATGCGCTCATGGACTATGGGGCCGCGCTCAAAAAGAGGTACGGGAATCCCAACATCAAGAGCGCCCTTTACCAAAGGCAGGGACGATTCGAGGGCTCCAACAGGCAGATCAGGGGTACAATCATCAAGGCCCTGGTGAGAGATGAGAGCATCTCCGAGCGAGATCTGCTCGCCAATGCCCGATTCACCGCGGAGGCGGTGAGGCAAAATCTCGAACAACTCCAGAAAGAGGGCATTATCGCAAAGAAAGACGGCTACTTCTTTATTCCATAGGGGTGCTCCGTGAAATCCTTGTTGGTTCAATGAATGCCGTGAAAAGAGCGGGCTTCTTTTCTATTATCTAATATAACCCTCTATCCCCGCTTCCCCTTCACGCTCCGCATCACATTGTCCCGCCTCAGGTGGTTGCGGTAGTTCCTCTCGTGGCTCTCGAGTATGTAGGTGAGGTAGCCTATATTGGACTCTATGGCCTCTATGTAGAGATTTCTATTAATACCCCAGCGCTCCTTGAAGTGGTTCTGTACATAGTCACACACCCAATCGAATTCCCCCCTGAGCCTTTCTTTGACCATCTCGTAGAAGTCCTTGGTCTTTCTGAGGAGATCGAGCTCGTCGGCGTAGCCGGCCACCTCAGCCTCCTGAAATTCTTTGTAAAGGTGTGCAAGCTTCTCGATGTAGATGCGGTCCGCCATCTGGGCCATGAGGTCAGCGGTTCCAAGGAGCTTGCAGAGGAGTTCCACGGCTGGTGATGAAAAGGAGAGCTCAGCAACCCTCGTCTCCAGGCTCGCGCAGGTGAGGATATCGGCGTAGGGAGCGAACTGCTCCCCCATGAGCCCACGGTCTGTTAAGTAGGCCTCCATGAACTCGATGCTTCTGGCTGTGTCGGAGCAGGTGTACTTTGCACCCGTTCCCTTGGTATCCTCCTCTTTTTGGATGTAGCCGGTATCGTGCATGAGGGCACACATGAGCCCCAGGGATACCTGAGGGCCCGTGAGCGAGTGTCCCTCGAGAATTGCGCCGTGCATGAGCCGCGCCATGGCGAGCATGGTGTCTGTGGTGTGCTTGAAATCGTGGTAGGGGGTGGTGCACCGCCTATAGCCTGGATACTCCCCGTTGAAGAGGCGTACCATGTCGGCAAAGGCCTGTTCAATCTCCCCATAGGATGGTTTGTGGAACATCATGCCCAGAATATTTTTAACCTCTTTAAGCACGCTTTCCGGGCTATTCATGTCTATAAGGTCTGAGAGCGTCTTGTGTCTCTTTCCTGCCATTGATTGCATCGACCTTGTGTGTGGAGGATAAATGGAAACACCCGTTCTTCAACTGAGTCTATGCATAACTGCTATGTAATTCCCCTTGTAATAGAGGATTATAATCGTGAAAGGCGGCATCCCGTCAAGAAAAATTTACGTTACGACTAAATATCCGTATTAAAAATGCCGATTATCATGTATCCTATCAATGCAACCTTGATGGTTTCGTAAAAAGTCTGAAATCTGCCTCTTTCGTCATTCCGGCGAAAGCCGGAATCCAGTAAATTCAATAGGTTCTGGATGCCGGATCAAGTCCGGCATGACGATTGGGAGACTTTTTACGAGTTTGTCAACATTGCATTGTTTATTTTGCCCATCCTTATGCCTAATAGCGAAGAAAAAGGATTCCCTTCAGCACAAACCGGCGGGCCTTTCCCGGTATCGGCCAGGTTTTGTGAATATAAATGTACAAGGTGACCGGAGGATGTGATGAGGAACGTTGCCGCCATACTTACCATAAGCCTAATGTTTTTCCTGGGGACCGTGGCGTGCTCAAAGAAAGAGCCCCCACCGCCCCCGCCTAAAAAATCCCAAAAGATCAAGATAGTCAAGCCGGTGGAAGTGCAAGAGCCTGAAAAACAGAAGGCTCCAATTCCCGGCGATCAAGAGAAAGGGGGAATCTCAGCGGAGGAGGCAGAAGAGGGTAAGGGTGCCGTTGCTAAACAAATCCCCAAAAAGGAAACGGGAGAGCTGAAACCCGCTTGGGTTCGGGAAAATCCGGCAAAGGAGCCCGAGGAGACAGCAAAGGAAGAGGGGGCAGCGAAAAAGGAAGTTGAGGGAGTAAAACCTGCCCTTGTCGAGGAGATAGCAAAGAAGCAGGCTAAAGAGCTGAAACCCGGTGGCGTTGAGGAAAGGACGTCCCAGATGCAGGAGAGAGCCACCGGAAAAGTGGAAACAACAGAGAAGGAAACGGGGAGATACTATATCGTGAAAAAAGGCGAGAGCCTTTACGATGTGGCCTCCAGAGAGGAGGTTTACGGAAACAGGCTCAAATGGCCTATTCTCTACCGATTTAACATTAATACGCTCGGCGGTCTCATGACGGAAGGAGACGTAGTGGAGAAAGCTCTACCGGAAGGATTAAAGCTCAGGATTATCGGTCCTGATGAGGTGGAGGAGAACCTGGAGAGGAGATCGAATGCGAGGTGGATAGTCAATGTGCTTTCCGCCACAACGAATGAGAACGTCGTCCCCATCGCTATCACCCTCATTAAAAACGGGCACACGGTATATCTCACCCAGGCCACGATTAAGGGAAAGGCGTGGACGAGGATAAGGGTTGGCTTCTTCACCAGCAAAGCGGAGGCCGATGCGCAGCGAGAAAGGATAAAGGACCTGTTACATCTCGGTGATCCCTGGAGCGTGAAGTTGGGGCCAATGGAGTTCGCGGAATTCGCCGGCTACTGAAGATCTTGACTCCTCGACATTGTCAACACCGCTCACCTAACGATTTAATCCGTGAAACATTCTTCCACAACGTGAACTTCTTCAGGCAGGGGATCAATCAAATAGACGAGAAAATTTCCGAACTGCTTGGCTAAGGAAAAGGAAAGCAGTCTTCTTCCCTACAAATCGCAACGAGGGAGGGCCCCATGAAGGTTATTTTTCACGAGGATTTCTATCAGGTCTACACCTCTGATCCGGCTGCAGCCGCCGGACGAATGGAGGCAATAGTTGAGGTCATCGAGCGTAGCGTGGAGTTCGTGGCTGCTCAGCCAGCATCGGAGGAAGATATTGCCGCCGTCCATACTGAGGCTCATATTGCCCATGTGAAAGGAGGGGGCCTTTACCCCATTGCGGCATTGGCGGCGGGAGGGGCAATCCAAACAGCTATTCTCGGCTTGAGCGAGCCCTCCTTTGGGCTCATACGGCCCCCTGGTCACCATGCCTCCTCTGCCTCCTCCTGGGGCTTCTGTTATTTCAACAACATGGCTATAAGCCTTGAGCGACTGAGGAGAGACCACAAGATAAAGAGTGCCTACGTGCTGGATATCGACCTCCATTTTGGGGATGGTACCGTGAACATCCTGAAGGGCAAGGATTACGTTTCGATCCATAATGTGCAGGCCAATCATAGAGATTCCTACATGGATGAGGTAGCCGAGGCAATGATGCGCATTGAGGCGGACGTGATCGGAATATCCGCCGGTTTTGACAACCACGAGGATGATTGGGGAGGAACCCTCAAAACGGGGGATTATCGGGAGATCGGCCTGATGGTACGAGAGGCTGCGGCGCGCTGCGGAGGTGGATGTTTTGGCATACTGGAAGGAGGTTACAACCATCGGGTTTTGGGCCACAACGTCATGGCCTTGATCGAGGGATTATCAGGGGGATAAATGTGGCCAGGAGAAGATTTGCATTCATAGTTAATCCCAATGCGGCAATGGGCTCAACCGGGAGGGAATGGCCGAGGATTCAGGATCTGGCAAAACACCGGTTGGGCGACTTTCAGGCCTTCCTTACCACCGGACCAGGGCACGCGACCACCCTCACCCGCCTTGCCCTTCAACAGGGTACCGAGGTAGTGGTCTGTGTAGGAGGAGACGGAACGCTGAATGAGGTGGTAAACGGCTTTATGGGAGAGGATGGTCCCCTTCGACCAGAGGCCATGCTGGGGTTTATCCCCCGCGGTACCGGATGTGATTTCATCAAAACCATCCCCCTACCCAAGGCACCGGAAAGGGCTTTGGACATAATCAAGGACTCCCATGCCCGGCATATCGACCTGGGACGGATCAGATATAGGGATCACCATGGAACCCCCTCTCTACGATACTTTCATAACGTGACCAGCTTTGGCCTTGGAGGCGAGGTAGATGATCGTGTGAACAGAACTACCAAGGCCTTTGGTGGGTTTGTCTCGTTCATCTGGGCCACGCTGATCTCCATCCTCATCTACGATAAGAAACGAATACACCTGAAGGTAGACGAGGTCTTTAATCAGACAGTGACATGCTGGAACGTGGCGGTCGCCAATGGGCAGTATCACGGTGGCGGCATGTGGGTTGCCCCTGAGGCGAGAGTGGACGATGGCATGTTTCACGTGACGGTGATCGGGGATTTCACCCTTCCGGAGGTATTCTGGAACCTCCCCAAGCTTTACAACGGAAAGCTCCTTGAGTTGGAAAAGGTGAGAACGCTCGTGGGAAAAAGGATCGAGGCCTCCTCTGAGCAGATGGTGCTTTTGGATATGGATGGGGAGCAGCCGTGCCAGCTTCCCGTTGTCATCGACATAGCACCCAAGGCAATCCACCTTCTTATCCCAAGCAAGAGTTCCTCATCGACGTCACCTTAATCTGGCATTACTGGGCGAGTATAGGTCTCCGGCAGGAACCGAGAAGAGGGAAGATGAACTACAGGCAATGGGTACGGGATGAATTGAGGGGATTCAGTAAATCCCTGGGTTTCCGCTACACGCCTTTCAAGGAGATCGAAGGGCGTATCTCACGGCTCAGAAAGGCCATGGAAACACAGGGCATGGAGGCCCTTCTGGTTGTCCAGAAAATGGACCTCTACTACCTCTCGGGAACCACACAGGATAGCATCCTCTTCATACCACTGGAGGGAAGGCCCATATTGCTGGTTAGAAGGGAGTTGGAGCGCGCCGAGATCGAATCGCCGATCGAGGACGTGGTAGAAATAACGTCCATTCGCGAGCTTCCCGCCCTCATAGGAGAGCATTGCGGCAGGCTCCCCCAAACCCTCGGACTTGAGCTCGACGTGCTCCCTGTTCGGGATTACTTCAAGTATGAGGATCTCTTTGAGGGCTCCAGGCTCATGGATGCATCACCGCTCATCCGAGGTGTGCGCACAAGAAAATCCCCATTCGAGATAGAGCTCATGAGAGGAGCCGGGGACATAGGCAGGAAGACCTTTCAAAGGGGAAGGGAGATCCTGAAGGAGGGGATGACGGAGATCGAGTTTGGGGGTCATCTGGAAACCGTGGCCAAGGGGTACGGCCACGAGGGGCTTCTCAGGGTCAGATCACTCAATTACGAGGCCTACACATGGCATGTGCTGAGTGGCCCAACCGGCGGCATCGTCAGCCAATCTGACTCCCCAATGGGCGGGTTAGGTCTTTCGCCCGCCTTTCCCGTCGGAGCGAGCCTCAGGTCAATGAGGGCCCACGAACCCATCCTAGTGGACTTCGGCACCTGCTACCACGGGTACCAGGCGGATGAGACCCGCATGTTCTCGATAGGCAAGATGAGCAAGAAGTTCATCGACGCCTATCACGCCTGCAGGGAGATCCACGATGCGGTCCTGGAGGAAACGAGGCCGGGGGCGGACTGCGAGGCGATCTTTCTAAGTTCACTGCGGCTTGCGGAAAGGTTTGGCTACGGGGATAGCTACCTTGGTCCTTCTGGACTTCAGACACGGTTCATTGGCCACGGCATCGGCCTGGAGCTCAACGAGCACCCCTTCCTCGCCCAGGGCCACACCTACCCCCTGGAGGAGGGGATGACCTTCGCCGTGGAACCCAAGATCGTGTTCCCTGGAGAAGGAGCAGTAGGGATTGAAAACACCGTGCTGGTCACGCGGGATGGCTACGAGATCCTCACCCCTCTTGAGATGGATATCCTCGAGGTGTAGGTATGGGATGAGATGAGATGATAAGAACTTCCTTTTTCAGGGCCAAAAACTAAGCGATTTTGCCTTGTATGTCACGCCAAGAGCAACCTCGGCAGCCTTAAACGATGTTCCAAGCAGAGTAAACAAGAACGGGAAAGAAGAAAAAAGGGAAGCCCAAAACATGGCCAATCGCTTTCGTCTTCATGGAAAAGCCTACTTTGAATTTATCACAACACCAGGCATAGA
>Ga0315545_1002755_pt1 | contig 15570 bp, 15 predicted proteins | sample SalMarSW160210MG_FD_203096 | JGI IMG/M metagenome (GOLD analysis project Ga0315545, IMG submission 203096) | Salt marsh sediment microbial communities from the Plum Island Ecosystem LTER, Massachusetts, United States - Salt Marsh Sediment SW1602-10 ... | reverse complement strand
CGCAGGGCTTCAATTATGGCTTTGTTGAACCTGGGCAGGTCGGCGGGCTTGCGCGAGGTGATGAGATTGCCGTTGCGGACGACGGCTTCGTCAACCCATTCGGCGCCGGCGGCCTTGAGTTCGGCGGCTACCGAGGGCCAGGAAGTGAGACGGCGCCCCTTGGCTATGCCGGCGGCGATGAGCAGCTGCGGGCCGTGGCAGACAGCCGCTATTATCTTACCCAGCTCATCTGCCTTTTTAACCAGATCGACCATAGATTTATATTTACGCATCCTGGCCGGGGCACGGCCGCCGGGTATGATGATGGCGTCAAGGTCTTCCACTTTAACTTTATCGGCGGTAGCATCGACTCTTATAGCCACGCTGCCCCTCTTGCCCTGGTAAATTTCCCTGGAGCCGCTGCCTATAATCACTATCTTGGCGCCGGCGTTTTTCATGCCCCACATCGGCACGATGAGCTCGGAGTCCTCAAAGCCCTCCTCGGCCAGGATGGCAATCCGTTTGCCGTCAAGCATATAGTTACTTTCCTTTGTCTGAGGTTCTGGAATCCCGCCGTCGTCCTCTGGTCTGGCTAGATGGTTTTGCCTCTACTTCAATCACGCCGACCAGGTCGCGCAGGTAACCGCACTGGATGCAGTACTCATACCAGCCGTGATGGTCTCTATCAACGCCGACATCACCCGTTTTGCAACGGGGACAGCTCTTCGGTCTCAGCATTTTGGGGCCACCCCCTTTGTTCTTAGCCATTGTCCTCTTTAATATTGCGCACGTAGTTGATTAGAATGACTGCACCTAAAATGATAGGGTATAGGCAATAACGAAGTCATAAAATAAGGGGGGAAAAAGTTACAAAATTATGACATCGGGGGGTCTTAGCCGGTGGGGTGGTCTATGATGTAGCCGGTCTTGGGGATGGTGCGGATTAACGGCTTATCGGGGTTGCTTTCCAGCTTGCCCCGCAGGCGGCTTATCCAGGTGCGCAGTATCTGGACATCGTCGCGGTATTCCGGCCCCCATACCTGGGTGAGCAGTTCCTCGTAGAGCATAAGGCGTCCGGCGTTGTTGATAAGCTGGCTTAGCAGCAGCCATTCGGTGCGGGTGAGGTATTTCTCCCGGCCATTGACCAGCACGTTGCGCTTCCGGAAATCAACGGTTATGTTGCCCAGCTCAAGGACTTCGGCGGTCTGGCGCCTTTCTTCGGGTTCCAGGCGGCGCCTGATGGCCTCAATCCTGGCTACCAGTTCGTCGGGGTTGAAGGGTTTGGGCAGGTAGTCATCGGCTCCCAGTTGCAGCCCTTTAATCCGGTCGGTATCGGCCCCTTTGGCGGTAAGTATGATGACCGGTACCGTGGAAAAGGTGCGTAGCTGTTTAAGCATCTCCAGGCCGCCCATCCTGGGCATGAGGAGGTCAAGCACTACCAGGTCGGGTTCTTGAGCCTGAACCTGCTCCAGTCCATTGACACCGTCAGGGGCGGTGAGCACTTCATAGCCCGAGGCCTTTAGCTTGGTGCTGAGGAAGTTCAGTATCCGCTCTTCGTCATCAACTACCAGTATGCGAAACCGCTTCACCGGCTCTATCTCCGCTTTATTTTTCTTTGGTGGTAATGATAGCCCTATGCTTGCGGGATGTCAAAGCCGGTTCCGGCCCGGATAGAACTGCTCACCTTGACGTTAAGATGTTATCGTCGTATTATCACGCCGAGAGCAGTTATGAATAGCTTTCTTACCTGGATAAGGGAACTCAGTAAGCCTGGCTGGTATCTTTCTATCCTGGCCGGCGCCATAATCTTTGCCGGGCTGTGCCTGGCTAGCAGCTACAACTACCTTCTCTTCCATAGCATTGCCGAAATATTCAGTATTATTGTCGCCTTTAGCATTTTTATCATCGCCTGGAACTCGCGCCGCCTTCTGGATAATAGTTATTTTATCTTTATCGGCATCGCCTTCCTGTTTATCGGACTGCTGGATTTAGCTCATACTCTGGCTTATTCGGGGATGGGCGTCTTCCCCGACTACGGGACCAACCTGGCCACCCAGCTCTGGATTGGCGCCCGCTATATTCAAAGCCTTTCTCTCTTACTGGCGCCGCTGTTTATCGGCCGCCGTTTGAGAATTAACTGGCTGATGGCTGGCTATGGCGTGGTTACGGCCCTTCTGGTGGTCTCCATTTTTTACTGGCGGAACTTCCCGGTCTGCTTTGTCGAAGGCGCCGGGCTGACTACTTTTAAAATAATCAGCGAGTACGTCATCTCTCTTTTGCTGCTGGGGGCGATTTTTACCATGTGGCAGAAGCGCCGGCAGTTTGACGCCGATGTTTTACGGTTTCTATTTGCCGCTATCATCGTGACCGTTGCCTCCGAATTGGCCTTCACCTTTTACCAGAGCCCCTACGGCCTGCCCAACCTCATCGGGCATTTCTTAAAGATTGTCGCCTTTTATCTAATCTATAAGGCTATTATTGAGACCGGGCTGGTCAAGCCCTATAACCTTCTCTTTAGGAACCTCAAGCAGAGCGAGGAGCAGTACCGGGACCTATATGAAGAGGCGCCCAACGCCTATTTTTCAGTCGGGGCAGACGGTCTCATTAGGCGGGCCAACCGCAGCGCCGTGGAACTATTGGGCTACGGCCGGGATGAGTTGGTGGGGCGGCCGGTTGCTGAACTGTATGCCGATACACCGAATGGTAGAGATAAGGCGCAGGCGATATTCCGGAGATTTCTGGCCGGTGAGGAAATCCGTGATGAAGAGATGGAGATGCGCCGGGCCGACGGCAGCGAATTGTGGATAAACCTTTCGGTGTCTCCCGTACGCGATAGTGAAGGCAATGTGGTCGCCAGCCGCTCGGCGATAGTGGATATCACCGGGCACAGGAAGCTGGACCAGATGAAGGATGACTTTATCGGCTTAGTCTCCCATGAGCTGCGCAGTCCCCTGACGGTTATTATGGGGGCTCTTAACACCGTCTTGAGCGAAGGGGCTATCCTGTCCGAGGAAGAGACCCGTCAGTTGCTCAAGGATGCCGCTCTGGAGTCAGATACGCTGTCCCACTTATTGGGCAACCTCCTGGAATTGTCACGAGCTCAGGCGGAGCGCCTTATCCTTCATGCCGAAGCTATAGATGTTCAGAGGGTGATTCAGGAAGCCATCGAGGGAGTGAAGCGCCAGACTTCGGCGCACCAGTTTGTGGTCAGCAGCCCCCAGAAGCTGCCCCCGGTCTATGCCGACCCGCTGCGGCTGGAACGTATACTTTATAACCTACTGGAAAACGCCGTCAAGTATTCACCGGAGGGGGGTGAAATAAAGGTTACCGTCAGGCTGGCTGAAGAGGAGCTGGTTATAGGGGTTAGCGACCGGGGGGTGGGCATATCCCCGGCTGACCGGGCCCGGCTGTTTGCTCCCTTCCAGCGTCTGGAAGAGTCCCGGCCCGGCGGCACCAGGGGGGTGGGGCTGGGGTTGCTGGTCTGCCAGCGGCTGGTGGAAGCGCACGGCGGCCGGATATGGGTTGAGTCCAGGCCCGGCCGCGGTTCTACCTTCTTCTTTACCCTGCCCTTTAACCAGCAACGGCAATTTGCTTAAAGCCGGGTTAATACTTTAGGCGGTCAGCAATGTCATAATTTTGTAACTTTTTTCCCCCTTATTTTATGACTTCGTTATCGCCAGCGCACTATTATTGTCCTTGAGTGTCCTTAGGCTCAGGGAAGCGGGTGCTGGCGCAAGGTAACGGGATAAAGGAGGCCAGTAATGAAACTTGAGGGTAGAACGGCTATCGTCACCGGGGCCAGGCGGGGCATAGGACGGGCCATAGCCCTGGCGCTGGCCAAAGAGGGGGCCAATGTGGTGGTGAGTGACATCAGCCAGGAGGACTGCCAGAAGGCGGTTGACGAGATTGAAAGGCTGGGCCGGAAGGGTCTGGCGGTAAAGTGCGACGTGACTTCTACACCCGAAGTGGAAGACCTGGTAAAAAAGACGGTAGCCAAATTCGGCAAGCTGGACATACTGGTCAATGACGCTGGTATTATCGCTTATAAGCCCTTCCTTGAGCTGACTGACGAGGACTGGGATAAAATAATGAGCGTCAATCTTAAAGGCCAGTTTCTCTGCGCCCGGGCGGCCGCCGGGGAGATGATTAAGCATAAATGGGGCCGTATTATCAATATCGCCTCAATATCTTCCGGGGGGTGCGGCATCGCCTTCCCCCTTATCGCTCACTACACCGCCTCCAAGGGTGGGGTTATGGCGCTGACCGAGGCGCTGGCGCTGGAGCTCACCCCCCGGGGGATAAATGTCAACGCTATCTGCCCGGGGGCGATAGATACCGATATGGTTAAGGACGTTAAGGGTAGCGGCCAGCTGGCACAGGTGCTTGCCAGAATTCCCAAGGGCAGGCTGGGCAAACCGGAGGAAATCGGCAACCTGGCGGCCTTTTTAGCCTCTGAAGAGGCTGATTATATCAGCGGCGCCGCTATCGTCATTGACGGTGGTTGGTTGACCAGCTAGCCGCTGGTTAAAGTCACTATAATTAAAATTCAGAAAGGGGACAAAATGTATAAAAAGGTTCTGGTTCCGCTGGATGGGTCCAAGCTGGCTGAGTGTGTTCTTCCCCATGTTGAGAGCTTGGCAACATGCTCGCCGGGGGCCGAGGTCGTGCTGGTGAGCGTCACCGAGCGTATTACCGGCTTCAGGATTATGGATGATGCCTCTCAGCCGTTGGGGGAGCGTTTTGCGCCTGAGGCGGTGGGTAAGCAGGAAAAGGCAGCCCGAAAATATCTGGACGGGATAGCCAAGGATTTGAAGGCTAAGGGAATTAAGGTGCTGACCGAAGTGCTGTTGGGGAAACCGGCCGAGGAGATTGCCATCTTCGCTACTAACCAGGGGTGCGACCTCATTGTTATGGCCAGCCACGGACGCTCCGGTCCCAGCCGGTGGACCCACGGCAGCGTTGCCGAGAAGGTCTTCCGGGCTAACTGCGCGCCTCTTTTGATGGTGAGAGCTCCGGGCTGTGCCGACGCTTAGGGCGTAATCTAAAACTAAGAGGAGGATAAAAGAAATGGGTTACACGGCTAAGGACTACGGTAAACTTATCGGGATGGAGGGTTTTAGCGAAACCCTGCTTAAAAATCACTTTACTCTCTACCAGGGCTACGTGACCAACACCAACAAGCTGTGGGATTTGCTGACGGCTATGCTCAAAGAAGGCAAGGCGGGCACCCCGGAGTACGCTGAACTTAAGCGCCGCTTTGGCTTTGAGTTTAACGGCATGCGCCTCCACGAATACTACTTTGAGAACCTGGGAGGTAAAAAGCCCCTGGATAAAACGGCGGCCCTGGCTAAAAAGGTGGCCGGCGCCTACGGCAGCTATGATGCCTGGGAGCATGATTTTAAGGCTACCGGGGCGATGCGCGGCATCGGCTGGGCGGTGCTGTATCATGATAACGTGAGCGGCTGGTTTTTTAACCAGTGGATTAATGAGCATGAGGTCGGCCATCCCGCGGGATGTTCGCCCATTCTGGTAATGGATGTCTTTGAGCATGCCTTCATCACCGATTACGGGCTGAAGCGGGCCGACTACATCAGCGCCTTTTTCAAGAATATAAACTGGGATGTAGTGGCCGGCCGGGCGAAATAGCCCCGGCGGCTATGGAGGAGGCAATAATGGCTAATCAGCTGACGGTGCAGGGTATTCTGGAGAGGGCGATAGAGAAGGAAATCGAGTCGCAGCAGCTGTACCAGAATTTAAGCCAGAAGATGACCAACGAGGCGGCCAGGGACGCCTTTGTACAGCTGTCCCGGGAGGAACAGGGGCACGAGAACCTGCTACGGAAATACCTGGGGGGTGAACTTGGTGAGGGGGGTCTGAGGAAGGAGCAGGTCCTGGATTACAGGATTGCCGAGCACCTTGAGCAGCCCAAAGTGACCCTCAGCATGGGGCTCAAGGATGTCTTCCTGGTGGCGGCTAACCGGGAGAAAGCGTCCTATGCTTTTTACTTGAGCCTGGCCGGGGTGCACCCATCGGGGCGGGTGAGAAGCCTGCTGGAGCAGCTGGCATCACAGGAGTTGGATCACAAGCGGAGGGTGGAGTTTATCTATACCGAAGTCGCCTTTCCCCAGACTGACGGGGGCTAAAAAATTACTGTCTGTTAAGGAGCGGTGAGGATTGTGAGGAGAATAACTGCGTTTGCCATAACCCTGGCGATAGTTTCTTCGGCGCTTTTGCTGGCGCTGGGAGGTTGCCCCTCGGCTGGAGTGCTTAATCCGGCGGAGGTCAGGGAGTATGAGGGCGAAGACCTGTCTTCAGTCAAGGATTTCCGGGAAAACTCCATTAAGGGGCCGCAGTACGTTGATATAGAGAACTATCAGCTTGAGATTACAGGCCTGGTTGAGAACCCGATGAGCTATAGCTACGACGAGGTCATCGAGGGCTACCAGAATTACAAAAAGGCGGTGACCCTCTACTGCGTGGAAGGATGGGACACCACCATTCTCTGGGAGGGGGTGCTGGTAAGCGATTTGCTGGCTGAGGCTGGCCCCCTGCCCGGGGCTCAGGTGGTTATTTTCCATGCCTACGACGGGTACACCACCTCCCTGCCCCTGGATTATATAATAGATAACGATATCCTGATGGCCTACAAGATGAACGAAATCGTCATGCCGCCGGAGAGGGGCTTTCCCTTTGAACTGGTGGCCGAAAGTAAATGGGGCTATAAGTGGATAAAGTGGATAACGGCTATAGAGCTGTCCGACGATGTTGATTACCGGGGTTACTGGGAAAGCCGGGGCTACTCCAATAACGCCGACCTGGCCGAGGGGTTCTTTGAGTGATGGGCCAGACCGACGTTTTCAGATTGACTAGAGTAATAGTCAAGTGGTTACTGCTGGCGGTAACCGTTCTCTTCCTTATCACCGGCTTCGGTATCAGCGAGTTCAGGGTGGTTGAAACGGTAACCCTGGGCTGGTTGTCCAAGAGCTGGGCGTTCAGGTTGCATGATAACCTGTGGATTCCCTTTGTTATCCTGTTAGTCCTGCATGTTTGCCTGCCCTTTGTTTTTAAACGTAAAGTGAAAGAGGTGGAGTTATGAAAATAGGCGATATCATAAAAGAGCGCGGCAGCAGCCTCTCTTTTGAGTTCTTCCCCCCTAAAGACGAGGCCGGGGAAGCTCGGCTTTTCCAGGCTATAGCTAAACTAGAAGCTCTGTCGCCGACCTTTGTCTCGGTAACCTACGGCGCCGGCGGCGGCACCATGAAAAATACCGGTAACGTGATCGGGCGCATCAAAAGGGAGACCCCGCTTACCCCCATGCCCCACCTCACCTGCGTTGACCAGAGTAAAGGCGAGCTCAGGAAGATTCTGGAGGGCTATAAGGGGCAGGGTATCGATGACGTCCTGGCTCTTAGAGGCGACCCGCCCAAGGGCACCGGGAAATTCGTTGCTCCCAAAGACGGCTTCTGTTACGCCATCGATATGGTGACGCTGGCCGTCGATGTGGGGGGCTTTTCCATCGGGGTGGCGGTGTATCCTGAGGGACACCCCGAGTCGCCGAGCCTGGAAATGGATATGTACTACACCAAGCAGAAAATCGATGCCGGCGCCGATTTTGCCATTACCCAGATGTTCTTTGATAACAGCTATTTCTACCAGTTCCTGGAGCGGGCGGAGAAGGCCGGCATCACTATCCCTATCATTCCGGGAATTATGCCCATTGGTGACCTTGCCAGAATACAGAAGTTTTCCCAGATGTGCGGCGCCACCCTGCCCGGCCGTATTGTGCGGAGACTGGAAAAGGCGGGGGCCGATGAGGCCGGTAAGGTGGGCTTGGAGGTGGCTACCGAGCAGTGCGCCGACCTGCTGGAGCACGGCGTCCGTTACTTCCATTTCTACACTCTTAATCAGGCTGAGGCGGTAAGCCAGATAGTGGCTAACCTGGGCCTGGAGAGTCTGGGGCTGGCTCCGCCGGCCAAAGCGCGTTAGCCGAAGCTAAGGACGGATGACTGCCCCTCATTTCACTTATTCTAAGGTTGTATAGCTGTGTGGATACAAACGGGGCAACCGATGAGAGCCCTTGTGGCGTCTAAGCTAAAGCCGTATACTTAGGTGACAGGCTATGGATTCGCTGGCGCTCACCCTAGTTATCGTTTTTGCCGGGGTAGTCCTGCTGCCGCCCCTGGCACGGCGGGCCGGCATACCGGTAATCGTCGCCGAGATACTATTCGGTATCATCATCGGCAAGTCGCTCTTTAACCTGGTCCCCGACGACCCCACCATTGATTTCTTTTCCACCTTTGGCCTGGTCTACCTGATGTTTCTGGCCGGCCTGGAGACGGAGCTGGGCAAGATGCGCTGGAAGGATATCAGGAAGGCGCTGGCCATCGGCCTGGTCTCGGTGGCGGTGCCTTTTGCCGCCGGTTACTTTATCGCGCCCTGGGTAGGCGTACACCCCTTACTTTTAGGGACGATACTATGCACCACCTCTCTGGGGCTGATACTGCCGATGTTAAGGGAACTTAATTTGCCCACGCGCCTGTCCCGGCTGCTGTTGGCCTCGGTGGTCCTGGTTGATATTTTGAGCCTGTTCCTGCTCGCCTTTGCCCTGGCTACCATCCAGGGTCACCTTGAGTTGCGGTTTCTTTACTCCCTGATTGGCATTGTTATCCTTTTTCTGGTTCCCTGGGTAATAAACAGGAGAAGGCTGCGCCGCAAGATTACCTCCAAGCTGTTCCGCAAGAGCTACTTTGAGATGGAGATGAGGGTGGCCTTCGCCCTCATATTTCTGCTGGGGGCGGTTTCCCTCCAGCTTGGTTTTCACTCAATCATCGGCGCCTTTATCGCCGGGCTGTTGATTTCCGAGATTTTGCCCAGGAGGACACTGGAGAGTGAGAAATTGCAGAGCTTTGGCTACAGTTTTTTTGTCCCCTTGTTTTTTATCTTCACCGGAGCTAAAGTGAACCTGGTGGCAGTCTTTGCCAACATGGATAACGTAATCGTGCTTCTGGTGATAATTGCCGTGGGGATGCTGGCCAAGGTGGTCAGCGTGGCCGTGGCTACCAGGCTGAGCGGAGTAAAAAGTATGAGAAGAAGCCTGGCTTTTGGGCTGTTTCACACCGCCAGGTTAAGCCTGATACTGGCTGCTGCCGATATATCTATCCGGCTGGGCTTAATCGGCGAGCGCCTGTTCAGCATTTTTGTCATACTGGCCGTTGTTACATCCACGGTGGCGCCGGCCCTGGGTAAGTACGTCCTGAGAGAGAAAGCGGTCAAGGCTAAGTAGATGAGCATAATAAAAAGGGTGATACTGCTGATAGTCATCGGGTTGTGCCTCCAGTTTGGCTGGTATAGCCAGGCACGGTCAGCGCCGGAGGCGCCGGTTAAAGTCAAGGAGTTTAACTTCGTTTTTCTGCACGGCGCCGGCGGCAATGTCTGCAGTATGCAGCTTCTGGCTGATTCCATTACGGAGCAGATACCGGCCTATATCGCCGAGTACGAACTGGCTAACCCCGACACCGAGGTTCGGGTTAACATGCTGCTCCGGTGTTACCCCAACGATGTCGATATTAAGACCTGGGCCGAAAACATCGCTGAAAGCGTCGATGAGCACCTGCCCGGTAAGCAGAACCTGATTTTTATCGGGCACAGCATGGGGGGCAAGACCGCCCTTTACGCCGTGGCCAACGATGTGGGCGGCCTGGCCGACAGGACGGCCATGGTGGTCACTATTAACAGCCCAATAAGGAGTCTGCAGCAGTACTATTTTACCGGCGGCGCTTCGATATTGGATTATTCTCGAGCCGTGGGGCTTCTTTCCGATAGTGGTGTTACTGACTCAATAATTTACTATGATAGCGCTGAGGATGGGAGGTGGGTGGCGGCGGCTAAACACTGGCTGGCTTTTATATCAGGTGAAGGTGCGCCACTTAGCCAGCAGTTTAATGTCGGCGGCGTCGACGCCATGCCCAGAAACATGGATGACAACATTATACCAATCTCAGCCCAGTATACCGATAGGGCTGACGTGGTCTACTACGGAGAGCACAGCCATAACGATTTTGCCAACCTGGATGAAGTGGCCGGGTCTATGGCGGAGCAAATACTGCGCTATATCTTTGGCGGGGAGATAGAGTGTTCGGTACTGATTAGAGGTGGTAATCTGGGGCATGCCGCCGGCTGGCTGCCGGGAACGGACTACTGGGAGGATGTGGTTGGCGAAGTGCTGGTCAGTAGCGGCAGTCTGCGGCATACCAACGATTCCTTTTTCCGCTGGCAGGATTGGGAGGATGTGGTTGGGGAGAGCCCCATAGGGAGTACGCGCAGTAGTTACCGGGTTAGTATAAGCAGGCATTTTCCCTTTGTTAACAGCATTGAGGGGGTGGGATGGCTCATCCACTATGATACCAGTGACTGCCAGCTTTTGTTGAAGACCAGAGCCGCCCCCAGGAGTTCGGTGCAGGTGGACTGGAGTGTATACCGCCGAGGGCTGTTGCCGGCGGATACCAGGCGAGACCACTATGAGGTTGAAATAGTCACCGGCACTCCCCTCACCACTATTAGATATGTGTCATGGCTGAGTGGTTACCCCGATGACCTGAGGTTACAGATAAGCTCGGAGGCAGAAAGCCCCTTCCGCTGGTTTAAAGCGGAGTGGCGGGTTTATTTTAAAGAGAGCCGTTACCGGAAGGTCATTGACGAAATGACGGAACAGGCGTCTTGGGTGACTGCTCTGCAGAGCCAGGAAGCTGTCACCGCCGTAAAAAATTGCTGTGATTAGCCCCCGGTTATATTCCCAGCTCGACCCGGGTCTTTTTCAAGCGATTCAGGCTGTCCCGGGAGATAACGCCGATTACCTCGTCGTTTTCCAGCACCGGCATGCGCTTTATTCCCAGCTCGTCCATCTGCTCCAGCAGGCTGGCGGCTGATTGCTGGGCGCTGGCTGTCCTGAGCTGTCCGGCCGGGGTCATAGCCCTGCTTATCTTGGTGGAGTTCCAGCGCTTTTTGGGCACCTTCCTTATATCGCTTACGGTGACCACTCCCTGCAGTTTACCTTCCTCGGCAACCGCGAAGTAGCGCTGGCCGGTAACCAGTATGCAATTGCGGACCAGCTGGCCGATGGTTAGCTGGGGGGTGACAATAATAGGGCTTTCCCCGCTTATCATATCCCGGGCGGCGATATGCTGAAGGGCTTCACGTAACGCTGTCTGACGGCGGCTCTGGACAGCGGCCAGGTATAGAACCCAGCCCACAAATATTAAGGTCAGGCCGTTGAACCATTGGCGTGATAGAACCAGCAGCAGAATGCCGCCTACGATGAGTAGGAAGCCCAGGCCCTGTCCCGCCCAGCTGGCGATGTTGGTCGCCCGGTCATAATCGCCGGTTAACTTCCACAGCAGGACGCGCAGTAGCCTGCCCCCATCCAGAGGAAGAACGGGGATGAAGTGGAATAAAGCCAGCAGGAAATACAGGTAGGCTGTCCACAGGATAAGGCCGTCGATTATAACGTTGGTCGTGTTTACCAGTGCCGAGTGAACGGCGTACAGCGTTCCGGCTATCATCAGGTTGAGCAGAAGTCCGGCCGTAACCATGAGCAGTTCGATAAGAGGCCGGGTGTCCCCTTTAGGTATTTGCGGTAATCCGCCAATGGCAAACAGGGTGACCCTCTGCAGAGGGATGCCTCTATTGATAGCCAGGAAATTGAGGATAATTTCGCGGATACCCACGGCGATAAAAAAGAGCAGGCTGGCGGCTATCCCTAGTATTATCCTCTGCCAGAAGGGGTAGGCTTCGGGGAACTCGGTGACCACCATGGCTATTATCAGGATAAAGGCCACCGCCCAGGTGGGGTGTAACCGCAGGCGAACGCCCAGCATCCGGTTGATGATAGGGGTAAGCTTTAAGGGGGAGGCAATAGCAGCGGTAAGATATGACCGCAGGCGAGTGCCCATATGGGGCATTGTTTTTATTATCTCTTTCCAGGAAAATGAAGCCACTAAAATTCACCTCACCGCCTGTACTGGCATTTTGGGCGGACATATTGTTTTTGTCAAGCTACTCCAGTTCGCTGGGTAGTTGGCTTGAAAGCATCTGGGGAAGAGTGTAAGATGTTTTTAAAGCGCGGACGTTCCGTATGGGTAGTGTGCCCCTGTAGCTCAGTTGGATAGAGCAACGGTTTCCTAAACCGTGTGTCGTGCGTTCGAGTCGCGCCAGGGGCGCCATATTTTGAAGCTAAATAAGCCCTCTGAGCAATAAAAACTTAGAAGGCTTTCATAATTTTGCTAATCTTTTACTGAGCCTCAATATTCCCGCCAGTTCCAATCCAAACCCCCTTTGAACACATTTGAGTTCATTTCGTTGCTGATAAAGAGGTTGGCATCAGGGAAGTGTTTTACCATGGCGTAATAAAAACCGGCAACATCGTTGGTTTTGGCAAACTCCTCATCAGTAGCCACCAGATAATCCTTGGTGAAACTGCACGAGCTGGAGTCGAAAGGCATACCGGGTTTCTGATGGCCGGGGATGATAACCTCGGCGCCCATTGTCTCTAAACGTTCAACGTCCTGTATCCACTGCTTGCGTTCTTCCGCTGTAAGCTCGCAGGTAAAGGGGTGTGCCTGATTAAAAAGAACGTCGCTCCCGTACAGGGTTTTTATAGAAGGTATCCAGACCGCCGTGTTGTATTTCATGTCCCCCATCACTTCGGGAATAATCTCGATGCGGTTCCCTTCCAATTCGAAGTAGTTCTCGGCAAGGGGCTCGATTTTAGCCGTTTTTCTGGGCACGTTGATGGGGCCTATCACTGTTTCCCAGTGTTCGACTTTCCCAAAGAACTGCTTGTTGATTATACGGGCTTCCGAGGGGGTGGCGACGATACGGGCTTCAGGGAAGGCCTCGGCGATGGTGCCGAGACCAAAATAATGGTCAGGATGCGCATGAGTAATATAAATCGTTTTCAGGTATTTGCCGGTTTCCAGTATCTCGGCGATAACCCGATGGGCATTGGACAATGTCCACTGGGCGTCGATGAGAGCGGCATCGGTCTTCCCGGTCACGATTACGGAGGCAACTTCAAAACCACTTTCGTCGCTGAAAAAGACCTTGGTGGCCAGTGAATTCGGCCCGTGTGTGTTTAATCTAATCTCCATGACCCAGACCTCCAAACAATATTTGAGTTAGTTTACCAAGCATTTTTCTAGATTGCAAAGGGAGGCAACTTAATTTTTTGCCCGGTTTATGCTAATATAGGCTGTACTTTAGGAGTGTAGCTCAGTTGGAAGAGCAGCGGTCTCCAAAACCGCCGGTCGCGGGTTCGAATCCTGCCACTCCTGCTTTGTTTTTTGGTTAGGCTACTTCCCTCTTTAGCTTTATTATTTCCTGCTCGGCGTGTTCCGGGTGGGGTTGAACGGGTATAGTATGGAGAAATATAGGGTATGACAATATATCGTTGTTTTGAATTGAGTGCAAAAAGTGGTCTCAGGCTATTGACATTACCGCAGGAACGGTATATCCTTCAAAGCAAAAAGGGAGGTAGTTAGATGCAAGCCTATTGTATGAAGTGTCGGACAAAGAGGGAAATGAAGGACGCCAAGAGCATAACCATGAAGAATGGTAAGCCGGCGACTCAGGGTGTGTGCCCGGTATGCGGGACCAAGATGTTCAGGATTGGTAAGGCGTAAGACCAGTAGTACGAGTTGAATAATCGGGGGGGCTGGGTTTCCCGCTATGGGTGCCCAGCCTTTCTGTATTTTACCTCCGGGTAACCTCAGGCGGCGTGAAGCGGCCATATTTTTTTAAGTCACCGGGGTGCCGGCCTTATTGCTGGCACGTGTTAGTGGCTGGGGCTTTTATCAAGGCTTGGCCGGGGTGACCGAATATTAAATCTGTCTTGACGCCTTACGAGAACGGATGGTATGCTATTTCTGCTAGGCTTTAAGCCGAGGTGGTGGAATAGGTAGACACGCCATCTTGAGGGGGTGGTGAGCGTAAGCTCGTCGGAGTTCAAATCTCCGCCTCGGCACCATGTTAAAAACTGGTTCCCGCGAAAATCTTTAATTTTTGCGGGTGTTTAAGCGGAAGTGGCTCAGCGGTAGAGCATCTCCTTGCCAAGGAGAGGGTCGCGAGTTCGAATCTCGTCTTCCGCTCTCGTAAATGGGTTCCCGCGGAAATCTTCGATTTTCGCGGGTGTGTGTAAGATATTTTGTTAGAGGCGACGTGGCCAAGTGGTTAAGGCGGGGGTCTGCAAAACCCCTATTCACCGGTTCGAATCCGGTCGTCGCCTCCAGCTATTTCTGGCATGTGGCTGGAGGCTAGCTCCAGACCTCGTTTTGGCCGCTGGTCAATTTCCCCCAGACCTTTTTCCCATTACTATTTACTGCCTGAATTAGGCTGTTTGGGTGATTACTTCGGTAAGTTGAGTGTGCTAGGGTTATAGCGATTCGCCAAATGGAGAAAAGTATGACCCGGGTGAATCTTTTTAGTTAGCCATTTAATACTAAGTTTGACTTAAAGAATAGGGATGCGTTGAACCAGAGCCTGTATCTGGTCACCTGGGCTCTGGGGAGCAAGTGGTGAAACCGGCCCTAGAGGGGGGTCGGTTTTTCTTTTTGGCCGCCCCCGTTGGCAAGGAGGACTGGTTTAGTGAGTAAGTTAAACGGATTTCGAGACGTTTTGGAGCTGGTGGTTACCAAGGGGGCTACCGATTTGCACGTAAAGGTGCCCAGCCAGCCGGTGCTGCGTATCGATAGCGAGTTGGTTATCCAGGAGGAATGGCCGCCGTTTACCGCCGAGGATATAGAGGGGATATTTGAGCAAATTACTACCCAGGAGCAGCGGGACATCTTTAACCAGGAGCAGGAACTGGACTTTTCCTACAGCGTGGCCGGGCTGGCCCGCTTCCGGGTTAACGTGCTGCGGCAGAGGGGCACGGTGAGCCTGGCCTTCCGCCGGGTGCCTTCCAGCGTGCCCACGGTTGACGAGCTGGGCCTGCCCCAGGTCTGTAAAACCATTATCCTAAAGCCGAGGGGGCTTATCCTGGTCACCGGCCCCGCCGGCAGCGGCAAGTCCACCACCCTGGCGGCGATGCTTAATCACCTTAACGAGAACGCCACCCGCAGCGTGATTACCATAGAAGACCCCATAGAGTACCTGTTCCAGGATAAAAAATGCCTCATCCGGCAGCGGGATATGGGTGATGACACCAAGTCCTTCTCCGCCGCCTTGGTCCACGCCCTGCGCCATGACCCGGATGTAATCGTTATCGGCGAGATGCGCGACCTAGACACGATAAGCACCGCCATCACCGCCGCCGAGACCGGCCACCTGGTGCTGGCCACGCTGCATACCCTTGATGCCGCCCAGTCTATTGACCGCATAATAGATGTCTTTACCCCCGCCCAGCAGCGTCAGATGAGGCTGCAGCTTTCCCAGGTGATTGAGGCCGTGCTATCGCAGACCCTGCTGCCCCGTATTGGGGGAGGGCGGGTGGCCGCCTTTGAGGTTTTGCTGGCCAACAACGTTATCAGAAGGCTTATCCGGGAAGAGAAGATACACGAGATATCGGCCAGCCTGGAGATGGGCAAGCTGGAGGGGATG
>Ga0315545_1002750_pt1 | contig 15585 bp, 13 predicted proteins | sample SalMarSW160210MG_FD_203096 | JGI IMG/M metagenome (GOLD analysis project Ga0315545, IMG submission 203096) | Salt marsh sediment microbial communities from the Plum Island Ecosystem LTER, Massachusetts, United States - Salt Marsh Sediment SW1602-10 ... | reverse complement strand
CGTTTACCAACTCTTCGTCATCGGGTGCGATGGCCAAAAGAATTTGTTTTACATCGTCGCGATTGGAAAATAGTTCGACGCTTCGCAGAAAGGCCGCCCTGCCGGCCACATCGACAAACGGCTTTTTCCTTTTTCCGCCGAACCGCCTGCTGGCACCGGCAGCGCAAACAATCACAGCAACACCTTTACTCACAGCTATAACCTCGTTTTACACTCTTACTTTTATAGAAAGTGCTCTATCGCTACAGGACGAGATACTACCGAACCTTCAGCTTCTTCATCATCTCGTTCACTTCTTCTTCGCCTTCTTTGTAGAACTTCTCTTCGTCGGGGGCCAGATGCTTGAGCAGTCTCAGAAATTCACCAGCATGCACTCGTTCTTCATCGGCGATATCCGTCAGCACTTCCCTGGCTAATTTGTCGTTAGTTGATTCGGCCAATTGCATATAGAGCTGAACAGCTTCGTATTCAGCTGCGACCATAAACCGTATAGCCCGAATCAACTCGGTCTCCGTGACTTTCCGTTCAGCTTTCATGCCCGAAAGTGGGCTTCCAAACTCCGGCATAATAAACTCCTTTACCTTGATATCAAAATTCTATTCCGCGTCTTGCCTCGATACCTTTATCAAAGGGATGCTTTATATTTTTCATTTCCGTTACCAAATCGGCCAGCTTTATCAAGTCGCTGCTTGCGCCCCGGCCGGTAAGGACAACCTCGACCGCAGGGTCTCTTTTTTCAATGAGGTTTTTGATGTCCTCCAGCTCAGCCAGGCCTTTCGAAAGGCAAAATACAATCTCGTCGAGTATTAACAAATCGTAGAACCTTTTTTCGCCTGTCTCGGCGATTCTCCTAAGCGCTTCTTTGATTGCTACTTTAGTTTGAGCGACTAATTTTTCATCTTCAAAGGACTTGGCCATATCCCATTCGATATCGAGTGCTTCAACCCTGATTCTGACCGCACCCAGTTCCAAGGCGAAGCGTTCACCGATGTCGAGCGAAGGCGGCTTTAGAAACTGGTAAATCAGGACCTTATTGCCCTGGCCTGCCGCGCGAAGCGCAAGGCCAAAAGCCGCGGTCGTTTTGCCCTTGCCGTCGCCGGTATAAATCTGGACGAGCCCTTTTTTAAGCATGAGATTATATTAAAAGAACCGGGGCTGATTGAAAATCAAAAACTTGGAAAAACGGTCCCATCACCGGCTCGCTTGAGGTATGGGGATTGTCGAGCGTTTCGCTGAGTATGTCAGCAATATGAAAAAATAAAGACTTATGAAACAGGTAATTCAGTATCCGCGGTCAGTCAATTGCTCAGCCGGTTTGAAAGGAAGGGGCTGGGCGAACTGGACCGCGACGCGACGCGAGAGGCCATTCAAATCCTCGACCCGGCAGATGCAGCCGGTCCGCTCGAAACTTACTGTCTCCGGGGACTTGCCCGAATCAAAACGGGGAATACTGAACCGAGTGGTTATCCGCCGGCCCGGGCATATATAGGCCTCGTCGTTGTCACAGGTAAACGCCATACCACTGCTACAGACGTCGACCATCTGGCCCAACAGAGGTTCTTCATCAAGGTCTTCCGCAAACCATATTGGACGGTAATGACGCAGTCTCCGTTCCTTTCTTCGCTCTATGAATCTTTTCTGCTCGGTCTCCACCTTAGCCTGAGACTCGGACGCCGCTGCGGCTGCCGGGACGCCAGCAGTGCTGACCGTAAGCTCTGCTTTTGCCATAATATTTTCTATTTTTTCCACAATCAGTTTCCATTCCCTGTCGCTGAATCCGTTTTTGAACCGGTCCGGCGGTATGCACGCGACGAAGACGGCATCTTCAGGCATAACTATTCGGGCTCCGCAGATTAATCTGCCATTGTGAATGTAAAGATTCATAGCGGCATTCGTCACCTTCGGCCTGCTGTCAGTCGCCTCCGTTATTAAGCTCTCAATCTCCGATGAGGTCATTTTTCTGCCCCTACAGTTTTTTTCCTTAAATCCACAATTTGGTTATCGGCAAAAAAAAGGCGGTACTTTGGAGGTTTGTTGGGTTGTTCGCGCACCCGGCGCGGACAATCATGGGTTGTTTTGGGCTTTTTCCCGGCTTGCAGAGATTATATCGTTACGGCTTTTAGCCTTTGCTGGGTGTCCGCCCCGTCAGCGACCTGCTCACCCGGTCTGAAAGGCAGAGGCTCGGCAAATTGAACCGCGACACGACGGAGAAATCCGCCGACTTCATCGACGCGGCAAACGGAGCCTGTCCGCGTGAAACTTGCCATATCGAATGATTCGTCTGAGCCAAAGCGAGGGACGCTAAAGCGGCTGGTTACCCGTTGGCCCAGATATGGACAGTTTACACCGGAACGACACGTAAATGATGCACCAACACTGGAAATATCGACCATTTGTCCCTGTGAGAGCATTTCGTCGAAGTCTTCGGCGAACCAGATCGGCCAGTGGTAACGCAGTCTCTGCTCTATCCTTCGCTCGCGCTTACTATCCATCTTATCTTTTACCCCCAATCCCTTACTTTCAAGCATACTACAAATCGGCAAATCAGGCAAGTTCCTTTACGAAACATCTCGGAAAAAAATGCTGCCGGCCGAGTCAGCGGCTCTGCCGGATCTGCTTATTGGCTGGTTTTTTTACAATCTTTGTAGCTTTATGCGGCTATATCACCACAGTTAACCGCCGATTTTCCGGACCAGTTCGCGGAATACCCCGCCCCGCTGTTGGAAATTTTCAAACATATCGAAGCTGGCACAGGCAGGGCTTAGCAGAACGACATCGCCGTGGGCACTTAGCCGCTCGGCCACATCCACGGCCTCGGCCAGTGATTGCGCAAACTCGACTCTTGGAATATCTGCTCGGCCTGCCCGTATCGCCGCTGCGATTTTTTCTTTCGTTTGTCCAATCAGGACCGCTGCCTTTGCCGCTCGGGCAATTTTTCCGCCGAACTTGTCAAATGGTACATTCTTATCGTATCCGCCGGCGATGATTATTATCGGTCGTTCAAACGCTTCCATCGCGGCGATTGCGCTGTCGGGCGTGGTGGCCTTGGAGTCGTTGTACCAGGATACGCCGTTCACTTGCGCTACCAGCTCGAGCCTGTGAGGCAGCGGTTTGAATTCAGGCAGACAATTTTTTATTGCCTCGTCCCCCACGCCGAAGTGCTTCGCGACGGCAGCTGCAGCGGCGAGGTTTGAAAGATTGGCCCGGCCGGGCAACGTAAAACCAGAGCGAATTTCCTCACTTACATCATCGGTGGAAAACTTCAGGCAAATTCTTCCCGTATCTTTGCTGTATTTTTCAAACCATTCGGCTCCAAGCTCATCCTCGGCGTTAAAGAATGAAACCGGTGGCGATTTTTCGTTCGGCTTTTGGAACCTGAATATGTTTTCCTTGGCCCGGCAGTAACCGGCGAACGTTCCGTAGCGGTCGAGATGGTTCGGCGTAAGGTTTGTCAGTAAAGCAACCTGCGGCGCTTTTTGGATTTGAGCCAACTGCTCAAGCTGAAAACTCGACAGCTCTAATACAACCAGGTCGTCAGGGCCGATTTGGTCTGCTATCATCAGCAACGGCTGATTGCCGATATTGCCGCTGAGCCAGACATTCTTGATGCTTGATGCTCGATGCTCGATGCTCGATATCTGATTTCTGACTTCTGACTTCTGTTCTCTGAGCAGATGCGCTGTGAGTGCTGCCGTTGTACTTTTGCCATTGGCTCCCGTTATGCCGATTATCACCGCAGGACACAACTCAAAAAAGATATTTATCTGCGAGGTGATGAGTTTGTTGTGCCGACGAGCAATCTCCAGAAATTCGTTATCGGCAGGCACAGCGGGATTGGCGACGACAATATCAGCCTGTTCAAAATCGTCTGCGCAGTGCGAACCGAGGTGATATTCGATGTTACTGAATTCTTCGAGCTGCTTTAGTGAATCGCTCAACCGCTTGGCGGGAGCCAAGTCCGTTACCGTTACTTTTGCGCCGGCGCCGGCGGCAAATCTAACAACATCAACGCCGCCACCGAACCGCCCGAGGCCCATAACCAGAACTTTCCTGTGCATGAAAGTAAGAGAAGTCAGAGACATTTTCTTCTTCTTAAGACCAGAGTGCAAAATACCAATGATTCGAAATCACACAACACACAACAATCCGCACAGGCAATATAAAAACGCCACCACCAAAAAGCAAGAAAAACACATCTGGCCGCCTGAAATCCCTGTCACTTTACAATCTTTTTGTGGAGACTGTAAAAAATTATGGAACTGCCTGTAACTATGGTGTATGATTGGAAACGAAATGATGGGCAGATTGCTAATAGTTTCAAACAGACTGCCTGTTAGCGTTGTCAAGCGTGTTAATGATTTACACTTTCAGCCGAGCGCAGGTGGATTAGCCACCGGACTATCCTCATGCGGCAAGTCTCATCAAAGCCGGTGGATAGGCTGGCCGGGTATAGCTGCGGACAGAATTTCACAACGAGAAAAACGGCAAATCTCAAATGCACTTAAAAAACAGAATTGCCATTGTGTTTTTCTTTCTGCAAAGGACATGCAAAATTTCTACCACGGTTTCTGTAATAAGACCGTTTGGCCACTCTTTCACTATTTTCCTCTATACACAGTATATGAAGACCAATACTGGCAGGCTTACAAAAAGGTTAATAAGGCCTTCTGCGACGCCGTTGTAAAAATAGCTGAGTCTGATGATTACATCTGGATTCACGATTATCATCTGATGCTGCTTCCGGAACTCGTAAGAAACAAGCTCCCAAAGGCACAAATCGGATTCTTTCTCCACATACCCTTTCCCTCCTTTGAGATGTTCCGTCTTCTGCCCTGGCGAAAGGAATTGCTGAAAGGGCTGCTCGGTTCAGATTTGATAGGCTTTCACACATATGACTATATGAGGCATTTTCTCAGCAGTACAGCACGAATAGCAGCAACCGAACACTCTATGGGTGAATTAGTCATAGGTAACAGGGTCGTAAAAGTAGATGCGTTCCCAATGGGGATTGACTACGACAGATACGCCGGCGCTGCTGACGACCCGAAGGTCAAGAAAATACGAACTACAACCCGCAAAAAGGTAGGCGACCGGAAAATAATTATATCTATAGACAGGCTGGATTATACCAAGGGTATTATTCAACGGCTGGAGGCATTCGACCTGTTTCTGTCACAAAATCCGAAATATAAGGAAAAGGTTACTCTTATACTTGTTGCGGTCCCATCGCGTACCGGCGTTGAGGACTACAGAGAGTTAAGGAAACAACTTGAGTGGCTGGTAGGCAGAGTTAACGGCGAACGTGGAACTATTGGCTGGGTACCCGTATGGTATCTCTATTGTTTCCTGCCGTTTGAGAAACTTATTGCCCTTTATAGTGCGGCCGATGTAGCTTTGGTAACACCACTTCGGGACGGGATGAATCTAATAGCCAAGGAGTTCGTCGCGACCAAAACAGACGGCAAGGGCGTTTTAATCCTTAGCGAGATGGCAGGTGCTGCGAGCGAATTGGGAGAAGCTATTATAGTAAATGCCAACAACAAACAGGAGATAGTTGACGCGATAAAAGAAGCTCTCGAAATGCCCATAGAAGAACAGACCGAGCGCAACAGATTAATGCAAGGCCGGCTTGCACGTTATACTGTTACAAGATGGGCCAATGATTTTTTAGAAACTCTATCTGGTGTGAAGAAAAGCCAAAAGGAACTTTCTGTTCATAAGCTCGCTAAACCAATCAGGGAAAAACTGGTCAGTGGATATGACAGAAGCTCAAAACGATTATTTCTGCTCGATTACGATGGAACGCTTGTAGGTTTTGCCGGCAAACCGGAAAAAGCAGGACCCGATAAAGAACTTTGGTCCTTGTTAAAAGCACTTGCTTCAGAACCGAAAAACAAGGTCGTTATAATCAGTGGCAGGGATAAAGAAACTTTGAATTACTGGCTCGGCAATACCGATGCCTCACTAATTGCCGAACACGGAGCCTGGATTAAGGAGAAAGGTGACGACTGGCAGGTAATAGAACCCTTACTAAACGACTGGAAAGATACGATAAGACCCATTCTTGAATTATATGCCGACAGAACACCCGGTTCTTCCGTTGAAGAAAAAGACTTCTCTCTGGTCTGGCATTACCGCAGAGCGGATTCTGAACTGGCCTCTCTCCGGCTTCAAGAATTGAGAGATGCTGTTTTGAATTTCACTGAGAACTTAGACATCGGTGTATTTGAAGGCAGCAAGATTCTCGAAGTTAAAAATATTGGTATAAGCAAAGGCCACGCCGCAGAACGCTGGTTGGCAAAGAACAAATGGGACTTTATTTTAGCGGCCGGTGATGACTACACCGATGAAGATATGTTCTCAATCCTGCCTGAAACTGCATATTCAATGAAAATAGGACACGGTATTTCCAAAGCCAGGTTCAACGTAGAATCAGTATATGAACTCAGATTGCTACTTGAGGAATTAGTCAAAATATAAAAAACTTATTTAAGGAGACAACATGTTAAGTCTTGAAAACTTCCGCCACATAGTGCCTGACGAAACGTTAGCCGAGATTTACGCCAGAGCAAGAGGCCTTTATGGCAAACATATTGTTCATCTCAACGCTACTTATCAGGGCGGAGGTGTCGCGGAAATTCTCTATTCACTTGTATTGCTGATGAACGACGTCGGTATAGATGCCGGCTGGAGAATCCTGCACGGAAGTCAGGAATTCTTTGAGATTACCAAGAGCTTCCACAATGCTCTCCAGGGAGCAGCACTAAATCTATCCGAAAGGAAAAAACGCGTATATCTGCAGGTCAATGACAACTTTTCCAAATTTACACATCTTGACCATGACTGCGTAATCATTCACGACCCTCAACCGCTTGCATTAATAAGGTCATACAGAAAACGTCAACCCTGGATATGGCGATGTCACATAGACCTGACTGACCCGCATAAAGAATTGTGGGATTTTCTAAAGAGCTTCTTACTTAAATATGACCAAATCGTCTTCTCAAGTGAAAAATATTTCAAAAAGGACCTGCCGGTAGAACAAAGACTGATGTTCCCAGCCATCAACCCACTCAGTCAGAAAAATAAGGGCATCAGTAAAACAACAATATTGGAAAATGTGACCAAAGCCGGCATACCTATGGACAAGCCAATAATTACCCAGGTTTCCCGGCTCGACCCATGGAAGGACCCGGAGGGGGTGATAGACGTATTCACGCGGGTCAGGGAAAAGGTAGATTGCAGATTAGTTTTCTGCTACAACGTAGCCAGCGACGACCCCGAAGGTCTGAGGATGTACAACAAGGTTCAGCGAAAAGCCAACAAGCTTCTTAAAAGAGGGGATATTGTATTCGTTGTTGGAAATAATGAAACCTTAGTAAATGCAATCCAAAGATTCTCCAGCGTCATAATTCAAAAGTCGACCAGGGAAGGATTCTGCCTTGCCGTTACAGAAGCACTCTGGAAAGGTACACCTGTAGTTGCCTCAAATGTAGGCGGTATACCCGTTCAAGTCGAGGATGGCAAGAACGGATTTTTGCTGGAACCGAAAGATACAGAAGGATTTGCAGACCGAATTATACATTTGTTGAAAAATCCAAACGAGGCTGAAGCTATGGGGCAGAAAGGCATAGAATCAGTAAGAGAAAAGTTCCTTATAACCAGATTGTTATCTGATTACCTGTACATGCTTAACGCCATAATAGGCAGACAGTAAACCTCCTCAAACAACCCAAAGTAAGCATTCGTGCCTGTCATATCAAAGTCTGCATTGCGTTTGCCAGGTCCACTTTTGCATCGATGACCGCCTGCTCGATGCACCTTTTCCAGTCGTCGCCGAACTGCTCTTTGTACTTCGGCTTTTCGTAGGCGTAGATAACCGAGCGGGAGGCGTTAATGAGTGCTCCCGTGCCGTCCGGTTTGCAGAAGCGGACGCAGTCGGCAGCGGAGGCCCCCTGTGAGCCGTAGCCTGGTACGAGGAACCACACCTTATCGTACTTTTGACGCAGCGCCGTCGTAACCCCAGGCGTGGTACCGCCGACCACCATTCCGACATTGCTGTAGCCGTTTTTGCCGATGCGCTCAGGCTTATTAGCAATTTTTGCGACGATTTCAGCGAGCTTTTCGTACATCATTTGGCCGTCTCCGTCAGCAAAATCCTGAATCGGCGCCGCTGTGGGATTGCTCGAGCGGACCCAGACAAATACGCCCTTGCCCTGCTGGTCGGCGACCTGTACAAATGGCTCTATCGCCTCGACTCCCGCAAAGCCGTTAATGGTAATAGCATCGGGGGCGAGCGTATCTTCCAGGCCGACCATCTCCGGATTCTCCAGATGAGCGGCGGCATAAAACTCAGCGGTATGGCCTATGTCACCCCGTTTTACATCCCCGATTATCTCCAGGCCCAGAGCGTCCGCCTCGGAAATCAACGCGTAATAAGTTTCCACCCCTTCCCAAAGATACTTTTCAAAAAAGGCGATATTTATCTTCACGGCTGGAACCATCGGTGCGACAATTCTCATCGTCTGGGTGCAAAAGTCGAAAATTGCATCCACCGCCGCGGCCGAGTCAAACTCGTCGTTCATATCCCGATGGCTTTTTATCGTCGCCGGCAGCCGGCTGTAAACGGGGTCCAGGCCGACAGCCAGAGATGTTTTCCTGGCCCTTACCGCCTCACAAAGTCTATCTGCAAAATGACTTGCCACTGTCTTTAGTCCTTTCTCCTTTTCAGCCTGTCGGCAAATACTTGAAAACTCTTTTTAGTTGTCAGTAAAATTACTATAATCATACCGATAGCTTTGAGCAAGGCTGAATTTGCATATTTGGTGAGGATTTGAAAACCGCTAAAGAAACAGAACCACAGCAGCCCACTGACGCCAAGTCCAAAGGCTCAAGGAGCAAATGTTCGCTCGCTATAAAACTGGCAGCAATATTGGTCATTGCCGTTTCATTGCCATACCTTATGCTTCTGCACAAACCCGCACGGTACAACCCCCTTGACATTGGTTACGACGGGCAGGTCAGCAAATATCTGACGCATGAATTATTGCCTCAGCTCCACAACGGCATCCAGCGGGCCGAGCCTTTCGACCTGGTGGTCACCGAGAGGGGAATAAACGATATCATTGCCCGGGCTAAATGGCCGAAACAATACGGTGAAATCGTATTTTCTGCGCCTGAGGTGCTTTTTCTGCCGGACACGATAGTGCTGATGGGAACGGCTGTTTTAAAAAGGGTGCAGGTGGTCATAACCACTGAATTGAATCCCTCGCTTGACGACCGTGGATTATTGAACCTCAACGTAACAAAGGTCAAGGCCGGCGCTGTGAATATCACGCTTCCCATCAAGGCCATCGCCGGAAGGATGTACGCTGACAGGCTTGCTGCTGTAGATATTGACCCGAACGATTTGACGGCGCAGATAGCCGCTTCACTGTTTAATGAAGAACCGTTCGACCCCGTCTTCGAAATCAAGGATATGTTTGACGGCGAAGAGAGAAAAGTGCGGGTTGAAAAGATAACTCTTGCACCGGAAAAACTCACCGTCCGTCTGACCCCTGTTACCAACTAAGGTTTTTACAATTACCCCTCGGCAGCAATATAGATATTGCGTCGCAGCGGACCAGCAGGTCAAAAGAAATCTTGTGAAATTGAGCAAATTCGTTCCAGGCTATGAGAAAACACCAATGGAGCCGGCCGGGCCAGAATACGCAATAAACCCTTTTCTGCAGGTCAGAAATGTTGTTTTATCGGACATTTGCAAGACCAAGAGCAGCTTTTAGCTGCAAACCGCGTCCTTCACAGCAGGCCTGAGCTAAAAATTAAGTAAATTCGGCAAAAAAGTTATTATCGTTGACAGGCTGGACGACTTAACTATAATGACCCTTGCTATAAGGATTTAGCAAAGCGCTACCAGAGCCGAATTGAAGGGGCTTGAAATGATTTTGACAGGACTGGCAAACAGTGCAGAGTGACCGGATAAATCGCCTGTACGGTTGTGCTTCTGCGCAAATGGTGGCTTGTGAATCGATGTTTCTGCTTCGGTGCCGGGAAACGAGCAAGGTTGCTTGCTATGGGAGGTCGCTGATGTAGTACAGGGATGAGCTACATCATAGTGTTCGTTTTTCGCTGAAGTGGGAACTGTATAGGTTTCCACTTTTTTTTGCCCCGAAGCTCTTTGTGGTGCTGAGCAGGAAAAGGAAAAAAGAAAAGAAATTAGTAACGGTTAGGAAAAGAAGGTAATGAGTCAGGAATTAGTAAGGATTGTCGACAACATTGCTCACGACAAAAATATCGACAGGGAATCCATATTTGTCGACCTGGAAGAGGCTATGGTCTCGGCGGTCAGAAAGCACTTTGGCGAGCCGGACAGCGAGATAGTCGTGCGCATCGACCGCACCACCGGAGAGGTTACCGCGTTTAAGGACAATGAGCAAATCGATATAAGGCAGCTCGGCCGAATCCCCGCTCAAACGGCCAAGCAAGTAATGATACAGAAGATAAAGGCTGATGAAAGGGACAGTATCTACGCTGAGTTCATGCAGCGAAAAGGAGAGATTATAAGCGGCTCGGTAGTGCGATACGAAGGCGGAACTCTCATTATCAATTTAGACCATCGCACCGAGGCATTTATGCCAAAGGCCGAGCAGATAATGGGCCAGACTCACCGCCCCGGCGAGAGAATCCGGTGCTTGATTCTTGATGTCAGAGAGGTCGCAAGCCAGGTCAAGATTATCCTCTCCCGAACGCATCCTGACTTTATCCGCAGGCTCTTCGAGATGGAGGTGCCGGAAATCGCCGAGAATATTATCGAAATAAGAGCGTTAGCTCGGGAAGCAGGGTATCGAACCAAGGTCGCCGTTGCTTCGCTCGATGACAAGGTCGACCCTGTCGGGGCATGCGTAGGTGTGCGGGGCAGCAGAATAAAGAATGTTGTCGACGAGCTCGGCGGCGAAAAAATAGATATCGTACGCTGGAATGATTCTTCCCAGGTGCTCATCGCAAATGCACTGATGCCAGCAAAGGTAAGTGAGATTGCGCTGTGTTTTGAATTAGGAAGAGCAACAGTGGTAGTTGATGAAGACCAGCTGAGCCTGGCCATCGGCAAGCATGGGCAGAACGTCCGCCTCGCCGCCAGGCTGACAGGCTGGGATATCGATATACTAACACCGGATGAGTACAATCAGGGCGTTGAACTATTGGCAAATTGCATCAAGAGTATAAAGGCCGCTGACGACACAATTGTGGACAAGCTAATAGCATTAGGTGTCATATCGGTTTTGGACATTGAGGACGTAGGGACGGAACCGCTTATCAGCGAATTAAATATCGAAGCGGACGTCGCTGAACAGCTTGTCGCCGCGGCGACGGAACAAGCAGAGCGTCTGGCTGCTGAGGCGGAGAAAAACCAGGCCCAGGATATGTTGGAACAAGAAACAGAGACAGTGGACAACGAGCAAGCAGAAGTGTGACCCGACAAAGCGGGTCCCAGGATACGAGATACAAATTTTATGGCTACCACAAGGGTTTACATTTTGGCAAGGGAACTCGGCGTAAAGAGCTCCGCCATCGTTGAGAAGTGTCATCACGAGGGTCTCGACGTCAAGAACCACATGTCGGTGATATCGGCCGGGCTGGCGGCAACTATCCGCGAATGGTTCAGCGAGGGCGATAACGTCACAACGGTCGAGATGGCAGAGAAGGTCGACTTGAGCAAGGTGCGAGTCAGGAAAAAGACGGTGCGAAAGCAGCCGGCAAAAAAAATCGAAGAGCAAAAAGAAGCTGAGCCGACCGAGGCTGCTGCCGAGGCCGCCGCTGCAACCGAAGAAAAACCGGGAAAAAGAAAACGACGTGAAACGAAAAAACTCAAAAAGCCAAAACCGGAGCCGATAGTGCCTGCAGGCCCCATGCTGGAAAAACCGGAGCCTGCCCGACTGTCCGGCCCACAGGTTATCAGAGTTGAAGCACCAGAGCCGTTAGAACCTCCCCCAAGACCAAAGCCAAAGGCGAAGTACGGTACCCCTGTTACCGAGCCTTTGTTCCATGACGAGCTGGACCAGGAACAAATTACCACGACCATAGCAAAGGGCAAAAAACAGGCTTTCAAGCAGCGTGGTGAGCGAACGCACGGCCAACAACGATACGAACCGGACATGGAAGCCGCAAGAAGACTCAGATTCGCCAGTCAACGCCGGCAAAGGGACATGGAGGAAAGGCGAGCTCGGCTTGATGCCGCCGGGGGCGAGCGGTTGCGCCTAAGGCCGACGCGGAAAATCACCACTAAAGCCCACGCGGCAACCACAACTGTGCGGCCGGCAAAAACTACCGTAAGTGAACCGATTACCATCAAGGATTTATCCGCCGCTCTGGCAGTCAAATCGTCCGAGATCATCACCAAATTGATGCAACAGGGTGTAATGACCACAGCCAATCAGATTATAGGCCTGGACGTCGCCGAACTCGTCGCTCTGGATTTCGGCACCGAACTGGTGGTGGAGCACAAGCAAAATCTGCAGGAACAGATACAAGACGAATTTGACTGGCGCCAAAGGAAGGACCTCCAGAAGCGTCCCGTCGTTGCTACAATGCTGGGCCATGTTGACCACGGCAAGACCAGTCTGCTTGACAGGATTCGTTCGACTCAGGTAGCAGCCGGTGAGGCCGGCGGCATTACCCAGCATATCGGTGCGTACCAGATTAGTATCGGCGGACACACGGTAACTTTCCTCGATACACCGGGACACGAGGCTTTTACTGCTATGCGGGCCCGTGGGGCGAATATGACGGACGTGGTGGTGCTGGTTGTGGCCGCCGATGACGGTGTGATGCCGCAGACGATAGAGGCCATACATCATGCCCAGGCAGCCAATGTGCCTGTCATTGTGGCTTTAAACAAAATCGACCTGCCCGGCATCGATTATAACCGTGTTTACTCGCAGTTGTCTGAGTACAAATTGACGCCGGCTGAATGGGGAGGCCAGACCGAAATTGTCAAGACAAGCGCCGTTACAGGTGAAGGTATTGATGATTTGCTTGAGCATCTCGATTATATCGCCGAGCTGCTTGAGCTCAAGGCCGACAACACAATACCGGCAAGGGGCTGGGTCGTCGAGGCAAAAATATCACCGCAGCGAGGTCCTGTGGCGACGCTGCTGGTCAAAGAGGGCCGATTGACAAAGGGCGATGTGGTTCTGGCAGGGACCGCCTACGGCAGAGTGAAAACTTTAAACAATAGCTACGGCCAAAACGTAAAAACCGCCATCAGCTCTATGCCTGTCGAAATTACAGGTCTTAGTGATGTCCCGCAGGCGGGCGATAGATTTTACTGCCTCGATGACATCAATAAGGCCAAAGACGCCGCCGAAGAAAACAAAATACGCTCGAGGGAAAGCACGCTTGCCACAAGGACGCAGGTAACACTCGATAATCTGTTCACCCAGATAGAAGCCGGCAATGTCAAGGAACTGAATATCATTATCCGGGCCGACACGCAGGGCTCGGTCGATGTCCTGACTAAATATTTATCCGAGCTGAGCACCGATGAAGTAAAAATCAAGATTCTGCACGCGGCCCCCGGCGGAATCACAGAAGGTGATTGTTTGCTTGCCGAGGCCTCCAATGCGATTATCATCGGCTTCAATGTCGTCACCGAAGAGCACGCATCGAAGCTCGCCGAAGCCAAAGGTGTGGACATCAGACTCTACACCGTAATCTACCGCATAACCGAAGATTTGCAGAAATCTATGGCCGGCCTGCTGGAGCCCGAGCAGCAGGAGAAAACGGTCGGCAGAGCCGTGGTCAGAAACACCTTCAAGATTTCAAGGGTCGGCACCATTGCAGGATGTTATGTCAGCGACGGCCTGGTAACTAAAAATGCGAAAGCTCGACTGATACGCGACCATATAGTAATCAGAGACGGATTGAGCATAGATTCGCTGAGGCATTTCAAAGACGACGTTCGGGAGGTTAAGGCCGGGCTCGAGTGCGGAATAAAGCTGGCTAAATTCGACGATGTTAAAATTGACGATGTCCTCGACTTCTACGAAATTGTTGAGGTAGCCAGAACACTTTAAATTGAATATTAACAACCGAAACAATAGTCAACAGTAAATAGTAAATGTCGAGATGCCAACCAGAAGACAGCAAAAGCTGGCCCGAGTCGTAAAAGAGGCTGTAAGCGATGCGATCGCCAATCATCTCAACGACCCCCGCATTGAGGGGTTCGTGAGCGTTACAAGAGTAGATGTGGCCCCGGATTTGCGCACCGCTGACGTATATCTTAGCGTTTTCAGCAGGAACCCCGCCGGCCAGGAGAAAACCTTTGCTGCGATTACGCACGCCAGAAGCCGAATACAGTCGGTGCTGGCCGGCGCGATAAAGAGCAAATTCTGCCCCGTTTTGCGTCTTCATAAGGATGAAAAATTCAAAAAAACCCTGGAAACCATGAACCTCATAGACAAGGCCATCAGCGAACTGAAAAACAACGACTCACCCGAAGCAGAGAGCCGCTAAACTTTTATCCGGTAAAAAACTTTTATGAAAAATAGCAGCGAGTATTCCAAAAAATTACGCAGGTTATACGGCTCATTAAAACGTAAATATCCCAAAGTTCAGCCGGTTACCCATGACGACCCGGTCGAGGCGATTGTTTACTCCATCGTCAGCGAGAATCTCACCGCGCGAGCCGCACAGACCGCAATGAAGAGGCTGGCTGAGAATTTCATTGATTTCAACGATTTGCGTGTCTCACGAAGTGAAGAAATCATTGAGGCACTGGTGGGCGAGAACACGCCGGAGGCAAAACAGATTGCCTCATCACTGACCAAGGTCCTGGCAGCGATATTTAACCGATACAATACTCTCAGCCTCGAAGCCCTGAAGAAGACCGGGAAACGGCCGGCAAAACAGACCCTCGAGCAAATGGACGGCACCAGCAGGTTCGTTGTAGACTACAGTGTGCTCACGGCTCTGCACGGCCACGCCATACCCCTGACCGGTAAGATGCTCGAATATCTAAGAGACAATGAGCTCGTACATCCTGATGCCGACGAGCAGGAGATTGAAGGGTTCTTAACAAGGCAGATTCCCGCCCGAAACGGGTATGAGTTTTACCGGCTTTTGCGGGCCCAAAGTGAACTGCGCAAAGGCCGCGGAAAAACCACTCGTAAAAAGAAAACCAAAACAAAAAAAACGAAAAAGCAGTAACAAAGAGATTTCTTATAAGGACTTAAGATGGCTGAGAATACACTAAATTTAGGCATTCCAACAGGCAGTCTGCAAAAGGCAACCATCGAGCTTTTCAACAAAGCCGGCTTCCATATTGCCGAGACCGAAAGGGGTTACGCGCCGCGTATCGACGATGAGCAAATCCAGCCGATTTACCTGCGCGCACAGGAGATGAGCAGATACGTCGAAGACGGCATCCTCGACGCCGGCATCACCGGCTACGACTGGATAACCGAAAACGGCTCAGATGTGGTGCAAGTTGCCGAACTTGCATACAGCAAAGCTTCAAACAAACCGACCAGATGGGTCCTGGCCGTCTCTAATGAATCGAAAGTTAAAAAGCCGGAGGACCTGCGGGGC
>Ga0315545_1002749_pt1 | contig 15587 bp, 12 predicted proteins | sample SalMarSW160210MG_FD_203096 | JGI IMG/M metagenome (GOLD analysis project Ga0315545, IMG submission 203096) | Salt marsh sediment microbial communities from the Plum Island Ecosystem LTER, Massachusetts, United States - Salt Marsh Sediment SW1602-10 ... | reverse complement strand
GTGTTTGCGGGCGTTTTCAACCGCACCGTTTCGGCCAATCTCGGGATGAGCTACAGCGTGTCGAATGTGCTGGCCGAGGCTGGCCTAGAGAACGTGATGCGCTGGATACCGTTCGATTTGGACGAGCGGGACCTCAGGAATCGGATCAAGAACAAGATGATTCGGCCGACGACGATACCTCAGAGTCTTCAGGAGCTGATTATCGAGCAGGCGATCGCGAGGGAGGCGTTGAGGCTTGCCTTTGAGCATCATAAGTCGCTTGCGGTTGGTCTGAAGGGCGTGCAGCAGGAGCGGACGATCTCGGACGCTTTTGCACAATCTGGGACGGGCGCGACGCTGGTCAACCTTATGCAGCTGGACATGCTAGTCGGCAGCGGTGGCATTCTGTCACATGCGCCTCGCCGGCATCAGGCGGCCGTGATGCTTATAGACGCATTTCAGCCGGAGGGCTTCACGCGGCTGGCGGTTGACAGCATCTTCATGATGCCGCAGTTGGGCGTTCTATCGACGCTGCACGAGACCGCTGCGACCGAGGTCTTTGACAAGGATTGTCTGATCCACCTGGGCACTTGCGTGGCGCCGACCGGGTCAGGGAAACCCGGGGCCCCCTGCATGCAGGTTTCGGCAGACCTGCCGAGCGGCCAGCACCGGGAGATATCACTCAGCCTGGGCGAGATGTATCTTCTTGAGGCAGATGTAGGCGAGACAGTTCAGTTGACTGTGAGTCCTCATAAGGGATTCGACGTTGGCGCCGGTTCCGGCAAGTCAATCACGACGAATGTGAGTGGCGGTGTTGTCGGAGTCGTCCTTGATGCTCGAGGCAGGCCCATCGCGCTTCCGGAGGACAGACCGGAGCGGGTTCGCAAGTTCCAGGAGTGGCACAAGGCACTTTCCATGTATCCCGAATACTCTTTCTGATGATAACAATGAGGTAGCGTCTTGGCTCACGCATACACACCAGGGCTGAAAGTAGTTGAGAGGACCGTAATCAGGAAGCAGCGTATCCTTCCGCTTAAGGGCGAGGTGCTCGTCGAGCAGGGAATGACTGTCAAGGCGGAGGACGTCGTCGCAAAGACCGACCTTCCGGGCAATGTATATCCGATTAACGTTGCGAATATCTTGGGGATCGTCCCTGAAGATATTGAGCACTCCATGCTGGTAGAGCAAGGCGGGGCGGTCAAGAAGGACGAGCCGATAGCGATGACGAAGGGCTTCTTTGGGCTTTTTAAGTCGTTCTGCAATTCCCCGGCCGATGGAACCATCGAGAACATCTCCAAGGTAACGGGGCAAGTCCTTGTGCGCGGGGCGCCGCTTCCTGTGTCTGTCGATGCCTACATCGACGGGACAGTCGTCGAGGTCTTTGAGGATGAGGGTGTGCTCGTGGAGACTCAGGGCGCGTTCGTGCAGGGGATATTCGGCATAGGCGGCGAGGCCTGTGGCACGATCCGAATGGTCTGTAGTTCACCGAACGAAGTTCTGGACAAGAGCTCGATCCCCGACGATTGCAGGGGGCAGGTTCTCGTCGGCGGCTCGCTCGTAACCAGCGACGCAACCAAACGGGCCATCGAGCTGGGCGCAGTGGGTATTGTTGTTGGTGGGCTTGCCGATCAGGACCTGCGGGACTTTTTGGGATATGACATCGGCGTTGCGATAACCGGTTCTGAGCAGTTGGGCATAACGCTGGTCATAACGGAGGGCTTTGGAGAGATCAACATGGCCACCAGCACATTTCAGATACTCAAATCTAACGAGGGCAGACGAGCGTCCATCAACGGCGCGACGCAGATACGCGCTGGCGTGCTACGGCCAGAGGTCGTGATACCGCTTGACTCGGCCAAGGACCAACAGACCGAGGCAGAGAAGACATCATCGGTGGGGCTTCAAGTCGGCAGCGAGGTTAGGGTGATTCGTGAGCCGTATTTCGGCCGCCTGGGCACGGTGACCGCACTCCCGCCGGAGCTTCAGAAGCTCGAGACCGAGTCGCACGCTAGAGTTCTGGAGGTGGAGTTTGACGACGGGTCCAGGACGATACTTCCCCGGGCCAATGTCGAGATGATAGAGCACTAGATTCGGCGTTGAGGGCAGCAGCGCAACGCGCCTGGAGGCCTCCGTCGCCATACATTGGAGATGGATGAGGGGCTAAGTTCTTCATGACAAGTCCCCTCTTGGTTAGGCGGTCCTTTTATGCTATCCCGTTATCGATTAGCATCTTGTTCCAGCATTCTCTGAGGTCGCCCAAGATGCGCAGGACCTCGTCGAAGCCGCTCACATCCTGCTTCTCAATCTCGGTTTCACGCGCCAGCTTACTCATGTGGCTGTAAAGGAAGAAGAAGCTGTCAACCTCCTTGTGTCCGGATTCGACGGCGAGCGAGCTCATCAGTCCTGAGAGTATGCACAAGAGTTTGCCTCGATACTTGTAGGCTTCCCTGGTGTTTCCTTCCAGCATTCTTCTCCTGGCCAGGCCGGCGGCCTTAATCCCACCTTCGTAAAGCATCAGTATCAAGCGGGGACCGCTGGCCGTTTTGACCTGAACCGAGTGATAGGCTTTCTCTGCGTGCAGCCTTTGGTCCACCTGTTCACCTCTCTTTGCTCATCGGGGCAACATAAAGGGCAGGGCGCACACGTGTCGTCGCACCCCGCCCGTTATTATCTTCGTTCTTCGGGTCGGTTTTGTTTACAGCTGGAGGATCGATAGCGGCGTCTGCATCTGCATGGTCGCGTGCATGAACATCGTCAGCGCCGCCTGCTGCTGGATGGTCTGCCTCGTGAGGTTGAGTTGCTCCTCGACCATGTCGGCCCTCACTATGCGGTCCCTGGCTGCCGTGTTGTTCTCGATCATGGTCGCAAGCGAGCTCTCTCTTATTTGCAGTCTCTGAGATGTTGAACCCAACAGTGTCTCGAACGCTTCCACGCTCGCGATGGCCTCGTCGATGTGGGACACGGAAGTAGCTGACGCGTTCGCAGTCCCAAGACTGATGCCCTCCGCTCCGAGGACACCGGAAATATCAGGGCTCGTGACCCTGGCCGCCTCGGCATTGATCGAGAAGCTGTCACCCTCTACGAAGTCATCTGTGTGCCCCATCTGGTCGTAGTCGCTGAACTGGACAATTATCCCCGAATCCCAGGAGCCATTGCTGATCGTGGCCTTGCCCGTGGAGTCCAGTGATAGTGTGCCGGTTTCCTGCGTGCCGTCAGCACCGCTGAAAGTGAAAGCTGCGGTCATCTGGCTCTGGCCGGAGATGACTGTCGCGTTGCCGGACCCGGTGACGTTGATTTGGATCGTGCCATCGACCTCGCCTATGTATGAGCTTGCGGCAGTAGCAGCGGCAGTGCCTGTCGAGCCCTTGTTGCGAAACGACTCGAACGCGTGAATAATGGATGCGGTCGAGCTGAACGTTATTCTGTCACCAACAGCGTAGTCGGTTGGGTTGCCGCTCGCCTCGAGTTGGAACTCAATACCGGCATCGGAATATGCTGAGCCAACGACGCCAGTCGCCTCAGGCGGCTCGCCGGTCGTCGTGCTGGTCACGTTGAACGTCCCAGAACTTGTGAACTCGATCGTCCACTCCGCTGTCTGGACAAGACTGTAATCGGTTATATAGGTGTATCGGCCATCACTATCGGTCGTCCACCGAACCTCGGCTGCATCGCCGGTGGCACCGACGCCGATCTCGCGAGCATAGAAGCTCTGGTCGATCTTGATCGCGGTGATGTCCCCGGGAGAAGGCCCAGTCTGGAAATTGAATAGACCGGCGCCGTTAAGCAACTGTCTGCGGCCCCAGGTCGTCTGCTTGACCATGTCATCGACCTCTTTGATCTGTTCGGCGATGGTCCTCGCCAGAGCGGACCGCTCCGCGCCCGATTTGGTGGAGTCAGACGCGGTCAAAGCTGTAGCTCGCATCTCACTGAGGAGGTCCTTGATACCCTTGAGGCCGCCCTCTGCAACCGCGACGAGGTTGCTGGCGTTGCCGACGTTGACCTTCGCGGTGGTCAGGCCCGAGATGGTCTTGTTCATCATCTCCGAGATGACGTAGTCGGCAGGATTGTCTGATGCCTTTGAGACTTTAAGACCAGTGGCGATCCGGCCCTCTGTTTTGCCGATGTCCCTCGACAACAGCGCGAGCATGTGCTGAATACCAACTGCTTGTGTTTCTGCGTTCACAATGATTCCTCCGTGCTCATCTTTCTCTCATCCTTTGAATGTTCATGTTGCCTGACAGCGAGTAGTTCTCTGCCGCAAATAGGCGCAAGCAAGAACCGTGCCATTCCATCACACTATTGTAGTTGCATGTTCCTAATCGCCGTTTGTGAAGCGGATTTAGGAAGGCTGTGTGGGCTGATCGCATTGCCATCGCGCCAAAGCTGTCAGGCCAATGCACATAGGAAAGATGGCAGGTTTTTCCGATAGAGTAGGCTCATTCGGGTCCCAAGGGCTCCGCCCGATAGCGGTCTTGGTGTGGGCGATTGAGCTTGCCTTCGCTCATTTAGCGATAGAGTCGTTCGGAGGGAAATAATTTCCACCTCTCTGGCACTGTGTCTTGAAGCAGGGGTTGAGGTCGGATTTCGCGCCGGGGTAGATACCACAGATCAGGCGCGCAAACAGATATAAAAAAACGGCGATAGGGGGGCCGCGGCGCCGAAGCGCCGATCAGCCCCCTTCGCCTTGCAATGGGGATGGATGAGGGCTTAATCTAAGCCGTCTGATCGAGAACTATCCCTAGCGTGTTGAAAACTTGGTCCATCGCGGCGAGAAGCTTGTCGGGTGGTATCCTCCGAACTATCTCACCGCTTTCCCTATCAACCACGCGGATTACTGATATCTCCTCCTCGGGGTCGAACTCGAACTCGAGTCGGTTGTTGGACATCTGACTCAGCTCATTGAGCATTGAGATGAACTCCTTGAGATCATCTTCTGTCCCTGCCAAGTCCTCCTCGGCAGTTGAGGAACGTGCATCATCAGTTCCCTCAATAGGAGCTGTGCTCTGAACGTGCGCAGCTGCGTTTTTGATGCTGCCAGTCCTATTCGAGGCTTGCTCAAGACCGAGAGTGTCGTCTTTCACTTCGGCGGCCCGGGCATCCGCGTTGGCTGATTGCTTCTCTTCACTTGTTCGCGCGGCAGCTGCGGCTCTCCTATCCCCATAGATTGAGTTTGTCTGGAGATTTGAGGCGATTTCAATCCGCATCATCTTAGCTACCTCCTGGCTAGCACCAGATCAGTGGTGTTAGCCGCCTTGTTACGGGCCAACATCTCCTTCCAACTATCCCTGAGCTCGCCCATGATGTGCAAGACCTCGTCGAAGCCGCTCGCATCTTGCTGCTCGATTACGGTCTTTCGCACCATTCTGCTCATGTAGTCATAGAGGAAGAAGAAACTGTTGACCTCCTCGCGCCCTGAATCCAAGACCAACGAGCGCGTCAGTTCAGACAACACGTTCAGCAGCTTGCCTCGAGACTTGTAGGCTTCCCTCAAGTTCCCGTCGTTCGTATGTCTTTTAGCAAGTCCAGCGAACTTGAGCGCACCCTCGTAGAGCATAAGTACCATGCGCGGGCCGCTGGCTGTTGCGAACTGAACTGCTTGATAGGCCCTTCCGGCGGTCATCTGCTGATTCAACATTCTAACTTGCCTTTCAACTTCTTCTCGAGGAAACTAGGCGACGGCAGGGGGAGCAGGAGCTCCCCCGTGCCATCGTGTTATCCGTTCTGACTTTCTACATTCCCTATATACTGAGGATTGACAGACCTAGTTGCATCTGCATCGTCGCGTGCGCGAACATCGCAAGCGCAGCCTGCTGCTGCACCGTGTACTTGGTCAGATTCAGCTGCTCCTCAACCAGGTCAGCCTTCACGATACGGTCCATGGCCGCCGTGTTGTTCTCGATCATTGTCGAGAGTGAGCTCTCCCTGATCTGAAGCCTCTGGGATGTCGAACCAAGAATCGTCTCATACGTCTCGACGAGCGAGATCGCCTTGTCGATGTGAGCGATTGAGGTCGAGGCAGCGGACGCAGACGAAAGGCTGATGCCGGTCTCCCCAAGGATACCCGTCGTGTCGGGTCCCGTTACGGATGCAGCGGCAACGTCAAACGAGAAGCTGTCGCCAGCCACGAAGTCGTTCGTGCTTCCGATCTGGTCGTAGTCGCTCAACTGAATCGTGATCCCAGAATCCCACGAACCATCGACCAGGCTGGCCTTCCCGTCCGCATCTATAGACAGCGTGCCGCTGTGCTCCGTCCCATCCGCGCCGCTAAACGTGAATGAAGCGGTCAACTGGCTCTGACTGGAGATCACGGTCGCGTTACCAGAACCAGTGACGTTGATCTGGAACGTCCCGTTCATCTCACCTGTGTACTGGCTGCCGGCGGTTGCGGCCGCGTCACCGGTCGTACCCTTGCTGCGAAACACCTCAACCGCGTCGATCGTGGATGCTGCGCTGCTGAAGGTTATTCTGTCTCCAACGGCGTAGTCAGTGGAGTTGGCGCTCGCCTCCAGCTGGAACTGGATACCAGCGTCTGCATACGAGGAGCCTACTGCGCCTGTTGAAGTTGGGGGCTCCTGGATCGTCGTGCTGGTTACGTTGAACGTGCCGGCGCTCGTGAACTCGATTGTCCACTCTGCATCCTCAACTGCGCTGTAGTCGGCAACATAGATCTTCCGACCTTCTGAGTCTTCCGTCCAGTCCGCCTGAGCGGCCGAACCAGTCAGGCCCACACCTATCTCTCGAGCGTAGAAACTCTGGTCGATCTTGATTGCCGTCACATCGCCAGGGTTTGCACCAGTCTGGAAGTTGAACAGGCCCGCACCATTGAGCAGCATCTTGCCGCCCCAGGTCGTCTGCTTGACCATGTCGTCGAGTTCCTTCATCATCTCGGCGACGGTCTGGCTCAACGCAGCGCGCTCCGCCCCAGACTTAGTAGCGTCAGCGGCCGTCAATGCGGTCGCTCGCATCTCGCTGAGAAGGTCTTTGATGCCAGTCAGGCCGCCTTCTCCGACGGCAACTAGGTTGCTGGCGTTGCCGACGTTGGCCCTGGCCGTCTGAAGACCATTGATCGTTTTGTTCATCATCTGTGAGATGACGTAGTCGGCGGGTGCGTCAGACGCCTTGGACACCTTGTAGCCCGTCGAGATCCTGTTCTCTGTCTTGGCCACAAGCGTGCTGATTGAGGCAAGCATATTCTGGATGCCAATAGCTTGCGTTTCTGCGTTCATTTGGTTCCTCCGTGATTTCAGCCATGAACATGGCTGGTGTTCGGGCATCCTTGCCCTTACTTCCTAGCCGCGCTGCTTTTCGCAGCTAGCTTTTTGAATCCAAAAGACTCTTGACCCTGGGCGTCACCTCCCTCTTTGATTCTCTTCTTACCTTCCAGGCATTCGCATCAACTGCTCCAGCACTTATCGAAGGCACGGCGGGAAACTTTAGGGCTTTTTTCAGGCCTATCGCGAGGCGGTGTGGGGCGTGGTCTCTGACCCGCCCGTTCTGATTGATCTGTCATATCGGGGAGGGCGCATTTGCGGGATTGATACAGCGGGCGGGTCAGAGACCGCGCCCCTACGGAATGGGCCCGCTCCCGTGCGCGGACATGCGGCCGTCGAAGCGCCCGTCAACGTGCTCAGTCTCATATTCCGAGCAAAATCTGCACAGCGAGCAGAAGCGCCCGCGGCCATGATCCGCTCGCAGGCGGATCATCTCGCCCGAATTGAGGATGCTTGTTATATCTTGCTCGGTAGCATCTCCAACCTGAAGCGCCCCGTCATAATCGACGCAACACGCAACCACCCGGCCGTCCCAAAGAACCACAAGCGTTCCCTTCCATAGCTCCCGACACGGCCTGACGCGTCTCACCTCGTCGTAGGTCAACATCGGCTGGAAACTTATGTAGTCCACTTTGCCTGCCCAGACCGACTTGAACCGCTCCACCTGATGCTCCGTATCCGCCGAGACCACGTAGTTGATCTCGACCCGGAGCCTCGGATTAAGCCTCTCTTTGATTTCGAGGAACCCCAATAGCTTGTGCTCCAATACGCGGTAATCGACGCCTCGAAGCGAGGTATAGACATCGTCGAGTCCGTCTATTGAGAAGCATATAGTCGAAAGGCCGGCCCGAATGATCGCCTCAGACAGCGACGGCGTCAGCAAAGTACCGTTTGTAACCATGAACGTTCTATGGCCGAGGCGCGTTGCCATTTGAATGATACCTGCAAGCTCGGGATGCAGCAGCGGCTCGCCCCAGTCGTAAAGATATACGTATTGAAGGTGCTTGCAGCCTCTCAGAGCCCTTTCTGCGAGAGCGGGGTCCATGAACCCCCTCTTTCGCGTCATCTTCTCGCTCGGACAAAAGCGGCATTTGAGGTTGCACTGATTCGTCACCTCAAGCATGACGCTTGTGAGGTAGAACGTCTTGGGAAGCCTCAGAACGAACGCGAGATGATTCAGCGCAGACCTCGCGAGATCGGCCGGGGTCTTGCACCTATCGAAGACTACATCCGCGACCTGCCTGTTCCTGGCAATCCTCCGCGCGGCGATCAGGGCAAGAGAATGTGCAGCCGCCTCAAGCGTGCCCATAAGCCTTACTCAGGGCTGCGCGAAGCGCCTCTGCAACCCCCCTGGGCTCGAGTCTCCAGGAAGATGAGCGCATGATGTCGCCCATCAGCGCCTCAAACACCTTATCTTCCGGCAGCGCTTCAAGCAGCTCTCGCCGAACCTCAATTCGCCCTGAAATGAACGCATCAAGCGCTCTTTTATCTAATAGGTCCAGCCGATAGCGCTCAATGGCGACGTCGAGCGCATCATCTAAGACGAGAATATCCCGCATCACCCACGCGACGGCTTCCTTCGACAACCTGCCCTCCTTGTAGGTCCTGAAAAGCTCGAACATCTCGTCGTCGGAGACCCGAGACACGTCGAAACCGGCACGCTCAAACCACCTCAGTCGTTGCGTAAGGACCGACGCCGCGAAACGCGCCTCGACGTCCAGCTCACCCACAATTCGGTCGAAGACCAGCCAGCACCCGTTGCGCATCAACTGCCTGACTGTCTCATTCGACAGGCCGAGCTTGCGGAAACGCTCGTAGGCCTCAAATGGGTTGGCATTGATGGCACCCTTTGTCCGCTGGATGCGCTCAGCCGGAACCGCAAGCGGCGGCAGATCGGTATCAGGATACATCCGATCGGGCCCAGGCAAGATTCGTTCAAAGCCTGTCGTCCCATCGTCATACGCCTGCCTCGTCTCATTCGGAACACCGTCAATTGCGTCCTCTATTCTCAGTCGTACCTCTGAAACTGCCGTTTTGACGTCCGGACTATTGCCCCAGACCAGAATGACTGCATCGTCCTTCGAGGCGCCAAGCGCGGAGAAGACCTTTGCCCAAGCCTCGTCGCTGAGGTCACCGGTCTGCGTCTTGCCATCACTCCAGAGTATGTTGGGCTCGCCGTCCAGGCACGCAATGACCCTGATCCGCTGCGAGACCTCGAAGCCGAAGGTCTTATCGGGCTGTAGCTCGAAGCCAAGAAGTCCGGCAAGCCTGCCGAGCCCAATTGCCTCAACGCAGTTGCCCGGTTCTGCACCCAGCCCTGCTCTTAGGATCTCGGAGCCAAGTTCACCAACAATATCGGTAATGTCCTTGTCCCAGCACTTCAGGCTGTCCTTTGTGATGCCTCGATTCGCGAGCTCGTCCCTGAGCTCCAGCAGGTGCTTTTGCCGCAGCGCCTCGAAATGGACAAGCGGGCCAATCCGCGCGATCTGAGGAACGCCCTTTATCTCGACCCGCGTTGAGCCTGCGATGCTGACGTTCACGTCCTGCCGGACGCTGCCCGGGCCGCGGTGAACGAGCCCAGTCGCCTTGAGGCTGGTGCCGATCTGCTCCGCGACGCCCTGAACCTCCTGAGGCGTAACCATGTCGCGCTCGGTAACGACCTCGATGAGCGGCGTGCCGAGGCGATCGGCCTTGAAGGTAATGCGGTGACCGACGTCCGAGACTTCCCGGCAGGCATCCTCCTCGAGGCCGAGCTGCCGGACGCGGATTTTCTTGCCTTTGTAGTGGATGCTGCCGTCTATACCTATGATGCAGGTCCGCTGGAAGCCCGTCGGGATGCTGCCGTCGAGGTACTGCTTGCGAGTTATGAATAGCTCGTCGATCAGCGTGCACCCGAGAAGCGTCGCGATAGTAAGCGCGATATCTACGGCATCCTGATTGATCAGAAACGGCGGAGTATCGTCCATCTCATACGTGCAAACACAGTCGTGATACAGCTGATAGACGACTTCTTTCTTGGTTTTGAACTCCATCAACGCCGTCCCGTCGTATTCGCCGAGCTCGGACAGCGTGGGACGCATGTGCCGCACAACAACGGCGTCGAAATCGTTGTCTTTGTGCATGATTACCGGACAGCGGCAGAAGAGCTTCTTTGACGTTTTGATCTGCTGGTGGATCTCGATGCCGGACGTGAGGCCTAGCTCTTTGTATTCCTCGTCGCTCAGATAATCGACCTTCAACCCTCAATTCTCCCTCGCTCACCAGGCAACCAATTCGCCGTTCGGCGAGCCTACGACCTACGGTCTTCGACTGTCAATTCACCGTCTTGCTAACTGTCAACTGCCAACCGCCAACCGATCGTGGTTGGGGCGGGAGGATTTGAACCCCCACCTCGAGGTATAAAGCCTCGCGTCGTCCCAGTTCGACCACGCCCCTATATTTGCTGTCAACAACGAGCACGAAGATAACATAGCGCGTCAATCGGTCAATGGGGTGAAAGGATCAATTGGGTCAACAGCTCAATCCGTCGCGTGCAGGGGCGAGGCCTCTGGAGGCTGGGACATAATAGGTTTTTCGACGGAGACGTCATGGCATGGAGGGATATGAGATACTACATGTAGGGGTTCGCCGCGCGGCGAATGTCTGCCCGATATGTAGATGGGCGGAGACAAGCCCGCCCCTCCACAATCCCAGATTCGAATGATGACCCAGCATCTCTCAGACCCGCCCGTTGAGACGATCCTGTCCGCAGATTACGCAGATTACACAGATTGACGGCGCCACCCTCCCATTTGTGTTCATTCGTGTTCTCCCGTCAAAGGGCAGGCACGGAGACCTGCCCCTACGTGCCCCGTTCATTGGTGTTCATTTCTGGTTTCCATCAAGCGGGCGAATGCAATTCGCCCCTACAATTGCACGGCGTCATGTTTCTGGGCTGGCGCGAGGCGGAGAACGGGCCCTCAATGTGGCTGCGCTGAAGTAATTGTCGCTCCCGGTTCTGGCGGCAAGGAGGCGACACTCGAACGCACTTTCTTCTGGCATGATCGCCCCATCCTTACCTTCTTATTATATCACGCGCCCCGGGCTTGCGCCACGAACTTCCGGTGTAACGCCCCACTGAAAATGTAGCAGATTCCGTGCCAAACGCGCGACTGTTCTAGCTAATTACCTTTCTAGAGCCGAGTTGTGCAGTCTTAAGGTCTATTGTGCGCTCACACGCGGCGCTGAATCCGGACGACCGTGAGTCTAGCGCATTAGCCCGCTGTTCACCGACGTTCTGCGCCGTATATGGCAATACGCTGTTTCCCTAGTTGTCCCATTCGGGACAGCGAATCCGGGCCAGTTGTCCCATTTGGGACAGTTCCTGGCGGAAGAAGGGAACCACGAATGCACACGAATAAGCACGAATGGCGACGAAGGGCAAGCTCAACTTGAAACTTTGAACTTTGAACTTGTCCGACTTCCCGACTTAGTCGGGCGTATGTGGATCGATGCCGTGGACCGTCAGGATTAGATGCTCCAGCGTCTTGAGTATCTCGGTCATGTATTCCTCGACGGCGCGGACGCTGCCCGGCAGCGTGTAGATGAGCGTCTGCCCCATGACGCCAGCGATGGAGCGGCTCAAGAGTGCATTCGGCTTGTCTTGTCCGTATCTGAGCCGGATGTGCTCCATGATTCCTGGGATGAGCTTGTCGCAGAGCGGTGCGACAACGTCCGGGGTGGTGTCGCTGGGGCCCACCCCTGTCCCGCCGGTCGTGATGATCACATCGACCTTGTCCTGGCGCGCCCGCTCAAGGTGGTCTCTGAGCTTGTCCGGGTCATCGGGAAGCACGTAACCCTCGATTTCGAGGCGCCAACGTTTGGGCCCGAAAGAACTACTTAGAATGGCGATGACGCGGGGCCCGCTTTTGTCCTCGTATTCACCCCGGCTGGCCCGGTCACTGAGAGTGATAACCCGAAACGTTAGACCACGTGAGTAATACCTAATGGTGTCGCCCGGCTCGATCCTACCCCCGTGAAGCACCCGGCAGAAGATGCCGTCCCTGGGCATGACACACTGTCCAACCTGCTTGAAAACGGCGCACCCGTCAGGGTGGCAGGCTTTCCCGATCTGAGTCACCTCAAGACGAGTCTCGCCGATGCCGAACTCGTCAAGTATCGCAATCTGCGAGAGAGCCATGCCCCGTGTGGTGATGTTCTCGGCGAACTCACCCGGCGCAAACTCACGCCCCACCCGGGGCGAGAGGCTGTCGATGCTTTCCTGACTCAGCAGGCTAACCTGGCGATGGGACTGACCAGCGTGCGCGTCGCCCTCGATGCCCCGCTCGGTGACATTAGCACTCTCGACAGGTGTCTTTATCGTGCCTTTTTGGGTCGAGATGTTGACGGATAATACCGTCCCTTCGTGTGTTGGATGCGTCTTGTACATCATCAATCGCCTCCTGTCTATCCGCAGACTCGCAGATAACACAGATTGAGAACGTTCTATTTGGCCTCCCTTTTCCTCTTCGATACGAGCACGATCTCACCGATCTTCATGTTTTTATCGACGGCCTTGCACATGTCATAGACCGAAAGCAGCGCGACAGACACTGCCGTCAGCGCCTCCATTTCAACGCCTGTCCTTGCGATGCAGGAGACCTCGCTCTCGATCGAGACCCCGTCCGGGTGCAACGTGGCCTTGACATCGACCTTCGTGATAGGTAACGGATGACAGAGCGGGATGAGCTGAGGCGTGCATTTCGCGGCCTGCACTCCGGCGATTTCGGCCACCGTCAACACGTCGCCTTTCTTGATGTTGTTCTCCGCGATTAGCCTAACCGTCGGCTCAGCGAGCTGTATTCGGCCAGAAGCTCTCGCAACGCGAAGCTGCGGCGTTTTCTTGCCGATGTCAACCATCCTGACACGGCCCTTCTCATCGACGTGTGAAAACCCATCGCCCATATCAACCTCCAATGCTGTAGAACTTGTTCTCCGCCCCAGAATAACCCGACTCGGGCTTCGCCTGGACGGCACACCTAAGCGCCTCCTCCGGGCCCAATTCCCGACACGAAAAAGCTACGTCGCTGAAGAGACACGGCTTGACCAAGCCGTTGCTCGTGAGCCTCAGTCGGTTGCAGGTTTTGCAGTCGCCGCCCGCGCCGCCCTCGACCACCCAGAACTCGCCTCTTTCGATGTCCATCTGCCGTATGAAGCGCGCCTCAAATCCGTTTGCCTCCGCAAATCGTCTGACCGCGACCGCGTCAGGCTCGGACGAGGACGCCTTGACCACACAGTTGAGCCTCGTGCCCTCAAAACCAGCATCGACCGCGACCCGGATGCCTTCCAGAACCCGGCTGACCTCACCCCCACGGGTAACCTCACGGTATCTCGCGGGGTCGAGCGCGTCGAGGCTTATGTTCAGTCGATGCAGGCCGGCCCTCTTCAGAGGCGTGGCGAATTCACTCAAGAATGTGCCGTTAGTCGTCATCGCGAGGTCGCGGACCCCATCGATGTCTGCAAGCATCGAGACCAAACTGACGATACCTCGGCGGACGAGCGGCTCGCCGCCGGTGATTCGCACCTTGTCAATGCCCATGTCAACCGCCGTTTCGGTGACTTCGAGTATCTCCTCGAACGACAGAACGTCGTCATGGCTTCCAAGCGGAACGCCCTCCTCAGGCATGCAATAGACGCAGCGGAGGTTGCAGCGGTCTGTCACTGAGACGCGAAGGTAGTTGATGCGGCGGTCAAATCTGTCGAACACGAACCATCGTTCCCGCTTTGAGTCTATTGACCCTGGCTGGGACACATATGAGACCGTGCGCTTTAGGAAGCGCCCCGGCGTGCGCTGAACCATGGTATTCAATCGGCCTGACCGTGCCCTGTGGCGTAAGAACTACGGGATACCACGCCTCACGCCTCGTGCCGCGCTTCTCAATACTCTCCTGAAGCGGCATTGCAACGTTCTGCGGCCTGTAATCGTGGCCCATCATCCTCAGCAGGAACGGTTTGACGAGAAGCTCGAAGATAACGAACGTGGACACGGGATTGCCCGGCAGCCCGAAGCAGAATCCCATGTCAAAGAGCCCAAACACGGTTGGCTTGCCCGGCTTGATCGCGATGCTCTCGAATAACAGCTTGGCGCCGTTGCGATTGAGGACATTCGGCACGAGATCGTAGTCTCCGACCGAGACCCCGCCCGAAACCAGCACAACGTCGCTGTCCGCGATTGCGGCCTTCAAAAGCGAATCGATTGCCTGCTCAGTGTCGGCCGCGATCCCATAGTAACGGGGTATGGCCCCGGCAGCTACAACCTGTGCCCGAAGCTGGTAGCTGTTGCTGTTTCTTATCTGTGAGCCTGCCGGCTTCTCCTTCGGCTCGACGAGCTCGTCCCCGGTCGCTATGATCCCGACCAGCGGCCTGCGCGAGACGAGAGGATTGGTGCAGCCGACCGACGCGAGAACCGCCACGTGTTGGGGCTTGATCCACTCGCCAGAGCGCAGCACTGTTTCGCCCGCTTTGGTGTCCTCGGCCCTGAAGCATATATTAGTCGCTGTGTCCTTCCCAAGAAACTGGATGGCTTTGTGCCCCACCGAGCTAACGAATTCTTTCATTATCACGCAGTCTGCGCCTTTTGGGACCATGGCCCCTGTCATAATCTTGGCGCACGTTCCAGGACCAATGTGCTCTTGCGGGACGTAGCCGGCGTAGATCGTCTCAATAACCTCGAGCTCTTCGAATAGGTTCTCCCGCCGAATCGCATAGCCATCCATGGCCGACTTGTCGAATGGGGGCATGTCGATGTCGGATTTCACATCCTGTGCCAGAACTCTGCCCAGCGATTCGTCGATTCCGACCCGCTCGGCGTCAAGCCGCCTCGCCGAGCCCATCACGATCCTGTACGCTTCCTCACGGAGTATCATCTTATCGTTTAACATAACATGTTTCCGGCGCTATTCACTCAGGAATCGCCCCGCGCTCGCCTTGAAATTGACCCAGACAACCTTGCCGATCTCAAGCTCCAGCGACCTGATGGAGCTTTGCGTGACGAGCGCGGAGACATTAACACCTATTTGAACAGACACTTCGACGCCGAGTTTCGCAGGGACGATGTCGAGTATCTTTCCCTGAAAGACGTTCCTTGCGCTGGTTCGTGGGCATTCATTGGAGATGGCGACGTCCTCGCTCCGGAAGATGAGGCATCCCGGGCCTGGCATCTCTTGGGTCAAGACTTGGAATCGAACGCCGCGGGGGCCAATGAACTCCGACAGCTGCCCGTCTTGGCACGGAGGCCGAAGCGTCCCTTTGAAAAAATTCTTGATGCCTACGAGGCTCGCGACGAACTCAGATTTGGGA
>Ga0315545_1002744_pt1 | contig 15599 bp, 7 predicted proteins | sample SalMarSW160210MG_FD_203096 | JGI IMG/M metagenome (GOLD analysis project Ga0315545, IMG submission 203096) | Salt marsh sediment microbial communities from the Plum Island Ecosystem LTER, Massachusetts, United States - Salt Marsh Sediment SW1602-10 ... | reverse complement strand
CCAGAGATAAATGGGAGAAATACTGGAAAGAGAAACTTGGTATCAAAGGCTACTTTGATATCCAGATTGTATCTGTAACATCATAAAGCCGAACCTTTTGAACGATACCAACATATTATAGGAGCACTATGAAAAAATAGGAGTCAATGAGGTTTGTGATATAGTTGATAGTTTCAAATTTATGGAAGTCCGCTTGTTTATTGGGTTGCTTGAGATCATTGAGCTCGTTGATTTCTGTGTGCTGTTTTCTTGTCGTTCGTTTCTACTTTACATGTTTTTCAGGGTCTATGCATGGCCTATGATAGGCTTCAGGAAGATATTGATGAGATAAATTGGGCAGGAATTACATTCTCCATCTGTAATACTGCCCAAAACCTTGACAGAATGTTAAGGAGTCATCCAGCTCCCACCTTGAAAAGGGCTGATTTTTGTCTTAACCATGGGCAGTACCTCCGTCTCTGTTCATTGCAAGTCTCCACCAAACCAGAGAGAATTGTTAATGTCTTTGAATTGGGCCAGAAGATCCTTGTTCTGCCCCGCTTCTATAAACACTGAAGAAGTCCGATCCTTCCTATGGGAATAACCCATTGAGAGCAGGTGCCGGGTGATTTTTTTGGAGCCAATTATATTTATTTCTATTGAATCAACTGGAATGGAAAAGCAGTACTTTTCAAAGTTTATTAATAAGGAATGAATAATGGTGGTATCCTCATAGTCTGGGCAGATAAGATCAACAATCTCAACCCTTTTGTTTTGGAGGAGATATACCATCACACCTTGTAAAGCATTGTCTTTGTCTCTAACCCCAAACACCTTATGTTTGTATGTTGGACATTTGAAATACCGCCAATTTAAATAGTCCAAGTTTCTTTCACCCATTAGGAGGTTTTGCTGCGTAATTTGGTCCCAAAGTCTGTCAACCAAGTGATGTGAACTTTCAAGGTTATCAGACTGAAAGACATTTCCAGATGCCCATAGGGTGTTCATTGACTTCAGACGCAGGAGAAAGTCTGCTGGAATAGAAATTGCCCCAGCCAAAAACCTCGGTTTAACCACCTTTTTGAGATAGTTGCCTGATCTCAGGACCTTGACCAACCGAGTGAACTCAGCAATCTTTTCATAGCCGTAATACTTTAAAATAACCTCAGCCTGCTTGCTTGGGAAGCCATACCTGAAATCCGCGTCCATTTCTGTGGACTCCATAACAGTCCTTTGCAATTTTAGTGCTGGCCCCAGTGCGCGGTGGTCCTTGTCAACAGCAAAGTCCACTCCGATAACACCCATTAAAGGCTTTCCTCTAACACTAAAATTCCGATATCCAATCCCCCCAACGCCCACGGCCTTTTCATTGCCTTTAAGCCTCAGTAGATGCAATTTGCTTTTTTGATATGGATTAGTTTCATAAAACCAATGATATTTCTCCATGCCAGTCCCAACAGGTACTGGCAAATTCCTTTCCCAGATGGATATAGCTTGAGCAAGGTCCTCTTCGCTTGACACTTCTGTCACATAATAATTTGAATCTACTTGCTCCGCTAGGCCTTTCGTCTCTGTTAAAGACGGCTTCCCCTCCAGATATGGAGCAATTTGTCGAAGCGTATTTAATGCAAATATATTCGGGTCCAAGCGAACACCTAATTTTTTTCTAATGATTTCGATCATCTGTACGACCGAGAGTGAATCACCACCAAGATCGGAAGAGAAATTGTCGTCAACACCTATACGATCTACACCGAGCACTTCCTTCCATACTGCTGCTAGTAATACTTCAGCCTGAGTAAGCGGTGCATCATATTCATCCTCGCTGAATTTATCAGGCGCGAACTGCTCTGTGCTCTGCTGAACAATGCGATCCAGATCATGAGCCTGCGCTGGTTGTTCTGTAACGTCGCTCAAGGATCCGGTCCCGGCCACATGGCGAGCGGGTTCAACCCAGAACCGCTTTCTTTCGAACGGATAAGTCGGCAAGGCAACTCGATGCCTAGTCTCACGATCATAGAAATTCTCCCAATCGATAGGGACCCCGGCAAGCCAGAGGTGTCCCATTGCACCTAATATTGCCATCCACTCGGCATCGGCGTCCGCTGTGTCGCCAAGTGAAGAGATAACGGCCTGTTTTGCATTATCTTTCGCCTGCTGTCGCGCCAGAGTTGAGCATGTTGTTCTAGGTCCGACTTCCAACAGCACGCGTTCAGGCCTCTCCCACAAAGTCTCGATTCCTTCAGCGAAACGAACTGTAACCCGCAGTTGTCTACCCCAGTACATCGGATCAGTGGCTTGGGAATCGGCAATCCACATTCCGGTTGCCGCTGAAACGAACGGAATATTTGGTGGCGAGAGTTTCACAGCCTTGACGTGCTCTGCAAAGGGTTCAACAATGGAATCCATCATCGGTGAATGGAAAGCATGCGACGTGTGCAGGAAACGACATACCACGTTTTCCTTTTCGAGTTCTACTTGGAGCAAGCGAACTGCTTCTGTAGGTCCGGATACAACGCAAAGCAACGGGGCATTAATGGCCGCTAGAGACAGTCGGTCATCTAGTTTGGACTCCACCTCTGTCGCCGGCAGGCGTATAGAAAGCATTGCGCCTCCTGGAAGCTCCTGCATCATACGGCCCCGAGTCGCAACCAGCATCAAAGCGTCCTCGAGTGAAAAGACATCGGCCAGACATGCTGCCACGTATTCACCAATGCTATGGCCAATCATCGCTGCAGGGCAAATCCCCCACTTTTTCCAGAGTTTTGCCAATGCATATTCGATCGTAAATATTGCTGGTTGCTGGAAGCCCGTTTTGCGAAGCAACTCTGCTGCCGGTTCTAAATCACTGCCTTTTGGATACAAGAGTTCGCACAGATCTCTATCAAGAAAAGGCCGCAGTATTTCAGCACACTGGTCCACTATCTGGCGAAATAGGAGCTCATGTTCGTAAAGATTCAAGCCCATATTCACGTATTGCGCACCTTGCCCTGGAAACATGAATACGATTTCAGGATCCCTTGATTCAATATAGCGCGTCTTGACCCATTGAGGGTCAAGGGATTTCAGTGTCTGCACCGCGTCTGTCGCACTGTCACATACAGTGAAACGTCTATGGTTGAATGCTTTTCGCCCAGTTTGCAAGGTATAGGCTACATCGGCGATATTGAGAGCTGCATGCTTTGTCAGATATTCGCATAGATTTGCCGCAGCAACCTCTAGCGCCGACTTTGTTTTTGCGGAGAGCAGCAGTAGCTGCCCAGGCCGAGAAGGTCCCGAAGGTTCAATTTCGGGACTTTCTTCGACAATGACATGAGCATTGGTCCCTCCAACACCAAAAGAGCTGACCCCGGCGCGGCGAGGGGCTCCCCCGCTCTTCCATTTCGAAAGCCTATTATTGACATAGAAGGGACTATTCTCAAAATCGATTTCAGGATTTGGAGTTTCAAAGTGGAGAGTAGGGGGAATTGCGCGGTTTTTGAGCGCCAGGACCGTCTTGATAAGGCTGGCCACGCCAGCGGCCCTATCCAGGTGCCCGATGTTTGATTTCACCGAGCCAATCGCACAAAAGCCGTTGTTTTGGGTGCCTGAGCGAAAGGCCCGTGTCAGCGCGGTGATCTCGGCGGGATCTCCCAGGGCTGTTCCGGTACCGTGTGTCTCCACGTAGGTAATTGTCTCAGGATTCACATCAGAATTGGCCAGTGCCTCCACTATAACCTCAGCCTGCCCAGTTACACTGGGTGCCGTGTAACTCACCTTTAAAGAACCGTCATTATTCGTTGCTGAGCCGATGATCACTGCGTCGATATGATCTCCATCTGCGAGAGAGTCCTCTAACCTCCTCAAAACCACAGCCCCTAAACCGTTACCAAAGACCATTCCCTTAGCTTTCGCATCGAACGGTCGACAATGCCCATCCGAAGAAAAAATATTGCCTTTTTCATACCAATAACCTGTATTCTGTGGGACATAGATCGAAACACCGCCGGCTATTGCCATATCACATTCAAAATTAAGCAGATTTTGGCAGGCCACATGGACGGTGACCAAGGAAGTGGAACAGAAGGTCTGAATTGCGTAACAAGGCCCCTTCAAATTCAATTTATAGGCGATGCGTGTTGTTAGAGAATCCTCGCTGTTCGAAATTGAGGTTTGTAAACTTCCTGCTAGCGCCATGGCTTCCGGGTTCGCGTAAAGGTTGTTGATTAAGTAGCTGCTGCTGCTCGCACCACCAAAAACACTAATGGCACCTTTGTAGCTTTCAGGATCATAGCCAGCGTTTTCGATCGCCTCCCAAACACATTCCAGAAAAAGACGATGTTGTGGATCCGTGATCTCAGCTTCTCTCGGGGTGAACCCGAAAAATGCAGCATCAAACAACTCCACGTCTTCAAGCACAGGCCTTGCCTTAACGTAATTCGGATCATCTAGCGCCTCAGGTTTTACTCCTGAGGCCTGCAGTTGTTCATTGGTAAAAAAAGTAATGGACTCCACCCCGTTTCGTAAATTGTTCCAGAGCTCATCAATACTATTGGCTCCTGGGAAACGGCCAGCCATCCCGATAATCGCTATCTCCGAACCGGTTAACCCGGCAATTCTTTTTGAACTACTCACGAAATTCCTTACCCCCTTCCCGCTTCAATCTCTGTAGTCTTCTTTGTTTCCGTTTTTGGCCACGTCTGCTACTTTCTTCAAAAGCAGGGGCTCCCTCCCCCTCTTTCAGTACCATTTTGCTTAATAGATGCACTGTCGGTCTTTCAAAAAGACTCGTGACCGGAAATTGATCATGAAACCTATTCTTTAAGCGGGCTATAACCCGAACCGCCAGGAGCGAATGTCCGCCCAATTCAAAGAAGTTGTCGTGAATCCCCACTTTTTCGATGCCAAGCACCTGTTGCCAGATCTCAGCAATGATTTGTTCTGTTGGATTTCCAGGAAGAACATACGCACTCGACAGATCAGGCCGAGGATGTACGGGCTTGACTGAAGAATCCGTTGCCGTTTTGTCAAAAGAACTTACTACTGATGCTCTTTTGCTTTGCTCTATGAGAGCGGAAAAGTCTTGCGTTGAGACGATCAGTTGCGGAAAAGAACTTCCCAAAATTCTGCTAAAAGCCTCTTTCCCCTCCTGGGGCAATATCCCGGTCCTCAGGTATTGTTCCCTTTCTTCTTTCAGATTTTCTGGAACCGCTATGTCCACCGCCATCCCGACTTCTTGCCAGATACCCCAATTAATCGATATGACGGTCTTTTTCGACCGATACTGATGCGCATACGCATCCAAAAACGCATTGGCTGCGGAATAGGCAACTTGAACGTTGCCTACAATGGAACTAATTGAGGACGAGAGGACAAAGAAATCCAACGTGACCTCACGGAGCAGTTTATCAAGCACCAACGTTCCCTTGACCTTGGGCGCCATGACATGTTCAGCTTCTTCCAGGCTTCCTACTTGCATGATGCGCTCACCGGCGATGCCTGCCGCATGGATCACACCATTTATTTGTCCAAATCGGTTGTACGCCTGTGCGATTGCTTCCTCCATCTGCGCCATGTTGGTCACATCAGCGCTAAGAGGCAATACCTCCGCCCCCAGTTCCTCGATAGATTGCAATTTTGCTATCTTCCGGCTGAGGCCATCCTCTTTGCTCTGCGTTTTCAACCATGATTCCCACTCGCTCCTTGGCGGTAAAGTGGTCCGGCCTATGAGAACCAATTTCGCCTTTACGGTTTGCGTTAGGTATTCTGCTAGGACAAGGCCAATGCCCCCAAGACCGCCCGTAATAAGATAGACACCATTATCCCTTAACCTGGGCTTCAGGTGATCGAGCTTCTCCAAACGAATGGGTTCGAAAATCTGCACCCATCGATGGTTTCCTCGATAAGCAACAATAGGATCAAATGTCTTTGCGGTCAGTTCGTCAAGAATCAGATCCTCCAATTCCGTTTGTTGCTGGGTGCCTCTTTTCGGAAGCCCTATATCAATGCTTGCGCACTGTATATTGGGATATTCTTGTGGGAAGACCCGGCACAGTCCGAGCAAGGTGGCCTTTTCCGGGATTAGCGCTTCCTCACCTATCACCTCTTGCAGGTTATTTGAGATGACTTTGATTTGTATAGCCTCTCCAGACAACTGCTCTCCAATGGCCTGCACCAAAAAGAATAAACTATTAAAGCCAAGATCGAGACAGGCTTTTGAAAAATCACTGCCTGACAAACCTGTTCCCACCTCAGTAAGGCTCCATAAATGGAGGATTGTATCAGGTATTCGATCACATGCTCGAAGCTCCTTAAATAGGGTATGGTATTCTTCCTGCGCCTCCGGGTTCAGAGTATAGGCTGCTTCACTCTCTTGAGTAAACTGTACTCCCGCCTTCACGCTGGTCACCTTTTGATCGGCCTCCTGTAGTTGACGAATTAGTTTTTCACCAAAGCCACACTCATCAAGGAATACCAACCAGCAACATGTTTGACCAGATAGTGCCCTTTGACCGTATGCCTTGGAAAGTGGCGATCGTTTCCATGAAGGGATGTAGAACCAGTCATCAAGATCTTTTTTCCCATACAGCAGTCCTTTGGGAGTGCGGGCAGCTTCAGTTGCTTTTTGTGGCTCAATCCAATACCTCTGGCGCTCAAAGGGATACGTGGGCAAGGGTAGGCGATGACGACGTTCATCCTTATAGAACCCAGCCCAGTCCACCTCGACACCAGCAAGCCAGAGCCGACCAAGGGTGTTCAGAATAAAAGCGGTATCTGATGTTTCCTCTTTGGGATGACGAATCGAAGAGAGCACCACCCGTCCCGTAGATCCGTCAGAGTGCTGTCTTGCCAACGTGCTCAGTGTTTGCCCCGACCCAACCTCCAAAAGGACTCTGTTGGGCTCTTTGAGCAACTCCTGTACACAATCGGAGAAGCGGATCGTTTCACGCAGGTGTTTGGCCCAATAATTCGGGCTCATGGCTTGCTCTGCGGTGATCCATGTGCCTGTGAGATTTGAAAGATAGGGGATCTGAGGAGGAGTTACCCGAACTTGTCCTACGTACTCTTTGAAAGTGTCTAAGATTGGGTCCATCATCTGTGAATGGAAGGCATGGGAGGTATGGAGCGGGGTAAAGCCGATATTGCTTTTTTCCAGATCCCGTTCCAACTGGCTGACAGCTTCTGGTTCACCTGCAACAACACAGAAAGAAGGTGCGTTAACTGCTGCAAGGGAAAGACCTAGATTTAAGAAACGTGCACTCTCTTTTTCTGAAAGTTGTACCGCCAGCATTGATCCGGCTGGCAGCTGTTGCATGAGCCGGCCCCGAATGGCGACTAAGAACAGGGCATCTTCAAGGGAAAATACTCCGGAGAGACAAGCGGCTACGTATTCACCGATGCTGTGGCCTACCATGACTGCTGGATGAATCCCCCAGGACATCCAGAGTTTTGCAAGGGCATATTCAATGACAAAGAGGGCAGGTTGGGTAATGGATGTCTGTTTCAATTTCTCTGCTTGGCCCTGACCCTCAATTTGGTCCGGATACAGTATATCCCGCAAATCCATAGAAAGGTGAGGCTTCAGTATTTCAGAGCAGCGATCGATTTCCTCTCGAAATACTGATTCAGTCCTGTAAAGCTCCAGGCCCATATTCACATACTGGGCACCTTGGCCGGAGAAGAGGAAGACGATTTCTCGATTTGTGGGTTGCTGGACAAATGTTCGCACCCGGTTCGGATAGAGTGTTTGAAGCGCATCTATAGCATCCGAATGGTTCTTGCAAACAAGCATCCGGCGATAATCAAACGTTTTCCTTCCAGTGTTGAGGGTAAAGGCAGCATCTGCGAGGCTCAAGCCAGCGTGATGTTTCAAGTGATCAATAAGCTGTCCGGTCGCTATCTCCAAAGTCGGGTTGGATTGAGCAGAAAGCAGTATTAGTTGCCAAGGTCTGGACTTACCGGAACTTTCAATAACAGGGGCTTCTTCGAGAATGGCATGTGCATTAGTTCCGCCGACACCGAATGAACTGACCCCGGCCCGGCGTGGGAATTTATCTGCCGTCCAGTCGGTAAGCTTAGTATTTACATAAAAGGGGCTGTTCACGAAATCGATCTTGGGATTGGGCTGATCAAAGTTCAAGCTGGGCGGAATCATTTTATGATCAAGCATCATGACCGTCTTGATCAGGCTTGCAATCCCGGCTGCTGTAAAGGCGTGACCTATGTTTGTTTTCACTGAGCCAATTGCGCAGAAGCCGGGCTTCTGGGTGCTGGTGCGAAAAGCCTGTGTAAGAGCAGCTATTTCAATGGGATCTCCAAGCACCGTTCCGGTTCCATGAGTTTCTATATAACTGACGGTTCCAGCATCGATGCCGGACATGGCGAGCGCCTCAGTGATCACATTCGCTTGGCCTTCGATACTTGGCGCTGCGAATCCCACCTTGTCCGACCCGTCATTATTGATAGCATAACCTATGATTACCCCGTAGATGTGATCGCCGTCTTCTAGTGCATCGGCAAGGCGTTTTAGTGCGACAACACCAATGCCATCGGATATAAGCATGCCTTTGGCCTCTGCATCGAAGGCGCGACAGCGCCCATCGGGTGAAAAGATTTCACCTTCAATATACTGATAGCCCTTTTTTTGAGGAAGAGTAATCGAGACTCCGCCTGCTATGGCCATATCAGTTTGGCCATTCGATAGGCTTTCACAGGCTATGTTCACCGCCACCAGAGAGGTGGAACAGGCCGTTTCTACGGTGTAGCTCGGGCCTTTAAGATTCAACTTATATGAAGCGCGCGTGGCTAAGTAATGAAGATCGTTGTTAATTCCAAGCTCAAGCTTATCGTGGGAACGTACAAGGTCAGGGTTTGAGTATATGTTATGCGAAAGATAGTCATTGTGGGCTGCACCAGCAAAGACTCCGATTAACCCCGGGTAGGTCTCCGGGTTGTATCCAGCGTCCTCTACAGCCTCCCATACACATTCCAGAAAGATCCTTTGTTGAGGGTCAATAAGTTTAGCCTCCTGGGGACTATAGCCGAAAAAGCGGGCATCGAAGCAATCAATGTCCTCCAGCACTCCACCGGCTTTTACATAATTGGGATCATTTAAGAGAGCAGGATCGATACCCGAGTCTTTCAATTCCTGATCTGAAAAGAACGTGATAGATTCGACTCCATCCTTTAGGTTTTGCCAAAAATGATGAACATTTCGAGCTCCTGGGAAACGGCAGCTCAACCCAATGATGGCAATGGCATTTTGATTCCTTAGTGTATCCAGGTTATTCAAGGTATCCTCCTCACTTACGTCGTCTTATTTCCTATGGTTTCGCTCTGGCACGGATGCGCCGCTCCCTTGACAATCGAAGAAGTTCGGTTCTATTATGTCTTTGTCGGAGTGCGGGGTGTTCTCCTTGGTCCCGGCTAAGATATTGAGCCAGCGAGAGAATTGTGGGATACTTAAACACATCGATGATAGATATGTCTCGCTTCAAAAATTTTTGCAGCCTGCTATGAACCTGAATAATCTGTATAGATCGGCCGCCGAGGTCAAAGAAGTTGTCGTGGATAGCTATATCCTTAATCTCAAGTGTCTCCTGCCAGATGGAGGCAATTTTTCGTTGGAGCTCGGCCTGAGGTACTTCCACAGGTGTGGGGCGGTCATGGTTAAGGCCGTAGGAATCTGACACGTCCTTTTCCCCTCCATGGATCCACTGGGCGGCATTCTGTGCCTGGATCAGCTCGTCGTGCTCGGAGAAGACGGCCAATTCGTCCGGGAGCTTGTACGAGGCGACCCGTTCCTGTAGAAACTCCCGAAGTTCAAGAAGCGTGGGTGGACTATCGGCGTTCGAAAGAATGCATACGGAGATGTTTTGGCCTAAGACCGGATTCTTTGTGGGAATTAAGGACACTTCGCTGACCTTCGGATGTTTTATGATCTCTCTCTCAACCTCGTAAGGATAAATCTTGTAACCTCCTCTGTTAACCATTTTTTTCGTCCATCCATAAATGGCGAGGAATCCGTCCCTATCTACTGAGACCAGATCCCCTGTATGAAGCCACCCATCCGGTTCCATCTGTTTCTGAGTCTCTTCAGGGTTCTGCCAGTAGCCCTTAAGCACATGCCAACCTCGTACGAGCATCTCACCAACCTCGCCAGGAGCAAGCTCTTTCCCTTCCTTATCCGAAACCTTGATTTCGGTATCAGGAATGGGCAGGCCGACACTTCGTTCACGAAGTTCTACCGAACTCTCCGGAGGACACATTGTGCCTGGCCCCACTTCGGAAGCTCCCCAGTGGTTGGTGAGATAGACGTTCATCTCCTCCTGCACCCGGGAAATCAATCCTTCTGGACAGATCATCCCCCCAATCAACCCGGCCCGGAGCCGTGAAAGGTCATACTTTTTGATAGCGGGATGCTCCAGCTCCATGATATAATGTGTTGGAGTACCAAGCTGCAGTGTCACCCCTTCCTTCTCCAACACCATGAAAGCATCTTCAAGACGGAAGTCCTCCATGAAGATAACACTTGATTTCAAAAGAATAGGCTGGATCAGGATAGAAGCACATCCATAGATATGAGTACAAGGCAGGAACCCAATGAAAATATCTTTGCTGTTTGCATTGATTCCAAGAGAATAACCATAGCTTTCTCTCACTGCTTGGTAATGGGTAATCATCGCGCCTTTAGGAACCTCGGTCGTGCCTGACGTATAAATAAGCATGGAGAGATCTTTATGGACATCAATGGAGGGAAACTCGTGTGTCAAGCCGGCTCCTCGATCGATCATCTCCTGATAATCGAAGACCCCTGGATGCTCCTTGCATCCAACGGCAATAATATGCGTCAGCTCTGGCAATGAAGATCTCAGCCCCTGGATCATGCCAAGGTAATCATAACCACTTGATTCTGCAAAAAGGACAATCGCCTTGGCTCCCGAATTCTGCAGGATGAAGGTAACCTCTGCCTCTCTATACTTTGCATTCAGCCACGCAACAATCACTCCGATCCTCTGACAGCCATAGAACGCCACCGCGAGTTCAGCACAGTTCTTCATATAAATGGCAACCCGATCCCCCTTCTGGATTCCCAACTCCTGAAGAGAATTTGCAAAGGCATCTGACTGCTCGTCAAGTTCCTTGTAAGTCATGCGGATTTCCCCAGATACTAATGCTTCTTTGCCAGGCACGGCAAGGGAGGAGTTACGCAGCATCTCCCCTACTGATAATTGACTAACCTCGTCATATCGGCTCATAAGAACGTCTCCTTGCGATTCTTTTTAAAACCCGGTTGAGCCTTCGTTGCTACGGATCGCCTGGCCTGCCCAGTAGGGCCTTTCAAACCTACAGGGGGTCAGGTAACGGGTATCATTTTCTTTTCCCCCAACATGGTTTGGTTCTTCCCATTGAAGGCATTGGAGCTGCCAGCCGCGCTCTTGCACAGCGAGAGCAGCGATGAAGCGAGACCCGGGGTTTAGTTTCTGCAGTAACCAATGAGCGGTTTCCTGAGGGTTATTGGTCCTGATCAGCGCAGCCCGCTCTCCTAAACCCAGCGACACTTCACACTGGTCCAAACCAAGAGCCAATCCTTGCCCTTTGGCCTTCAAAAGAGCCTCTTTGCGGGTCCAGCAGTTGAAGAAGGCTTCCTTCTTTGTGCGTTCACGCAGTGTCCGAAAAGCAGCATTTTCTTTTGGAGAAAAGAATCGTTCCGCAATTTGTTCCATCTCCGGAATATCGCGGATGTGTTCGACATCAACACCTAATTCTTGGTCTCGAGTAAAAGCATAAAGGGCTAACCCTTTTGACCGAGACATGTTGAAATGAATCGTTGCATTGCCAAATGTATCAGAGAGCTGTGGTTTTCCATATTTCCCATAACAAAACTCCAGAAGAATTGGCTCAACACCCAAATAACAACCCAAAATGGCTCTTAGTATCCCACGCCCTGCGATGAAATGCCTCCTATCTTTTTCAAAATGAAATCGTTCGGCCCTCTTTTTCTCATCAATAGAAAGTGTTTGATAAAGGTTTTGAAAACCTATCATTGGCAGATCAAGATCTGCTCGCCAAACATGTATATCTTTCTCAGCGAGCGTCAACTCTGATTGAGGTATCTTCCAGAGAGGTATCATGTTTTTGTATGCCTGCACCTATTTTAGCTGTGACAAGATTCTCGTTAAATCGCTGCATAGTGTTTGCAAAAAAAGCTCTTGTTCAGAATTTATGAAAAAATGGCTGCCAGGAAGCATTTGTAAAGAAAACGACCGGTTAGTTTGGCGGCGCCAAGCTTCCAGATCTTCAGTAGTTGCCGTCTTATCCTGATAACCGCCAAAAGCCGTGATATCGAAATCTAAGGGATCACCTTCCATATATTCATAGCATTCGTACATCTTAAAACTCGCTCTGAGGCCAGGCAGCACCAGCTGCAAGATATCAGGGTTTTCCAAAAGTTCTTCAGGGATGCCGTTGTAGCGACGCTGCAGCTTTTCTAGAAAATCAACTTCTGGAAGATCGTAGATAGGTGAATTCCGATTGAGAATTTGAGGTGCTCGAATGCCGGCAACCAACATATGAAGAGGCTGTAAACCATACCGCTCTCTAAGCTTGCGTGTGAGTTCAAAACTGATAAATGCTCCCAAGCTGTGGCCGAACAAAACGAAGGGTTTGTCTATCCTGGAATAGATTACAGGCAGCAACATTTCAACAGCTATTGAAATGGTTTCAACTGGAGGCTCCATGATCCGGCTTTCCAGACCCGGCATCTGAATCCCTATGGTTTCAATATCTGACGGTAGTTGGTAGGCCCAGGAATGAAAAATTGATGCACCACCTCCCGCATAAGGAAAACAGAATAGGCGTATTCTAGCCATAGGATTCGGCCTAGAACACATGAACCAAGCGTTATGTTCAACAGCATTGTGCATAATTGTATGATCCGTTATCTTAAAATTAGTTGCTGGTACTTTGTGTTTTGAGCGCAAGTACGGCAATAGGATCTTTGATTGGCATTCTGCTTAGCATGGCTTTGTGAGTTTCGTCCATAAGGAATGCCTCGTAGGCCACATCTAGACTGTGTGCCTGAAGCAACAAATTTAGCAGCTGATACCCGACTTCCCAAAGCGCTATGCCAGAAATTTCATTTACTCCTATAACGATAAAAAAGTGACTGAATGTAAATAGCTGTATGAGTTGATTTTGCAAATCGGTGACTATTTCACTCAATAGCTCCAACGAATGTGTTGGCCTATTTTTATGCCAATTTACATATCTGTATACTTTATTCTCTGATATCAGATAGACGCACGAAGTATTCTGTTTACCGTGCGCAGTCGGTATAGTCATGCCCCACGGCCTTGACAGAAAATAATGAGGGGTTCTTCCCCTCGCCGCCCAGAGAAGCTGGCCGATCGACTGCTCTGTTGATTTTCTAGAACTTTTGTTATGAGTTCCCAAATTAGCTATGGCAGCCAGGAGCGGTTTGCCACCATCCCTAACAGGATGTGTCAAGTTTCCTTTTAGCCAGGGATTCCTTCCACCAGGTGGGAGATTACTCCAAAATGACCCATTATAGGTGGGTTTCATGGGATCCAACCTTATTTTTATGGTTCCATAGTCAGTGTCTGAAATTGATGTACCATCTTTTCCCAGATTGCGAAATGCCATTCCAACACCAAGGGCAGCGCAAACTAACCCCACAGCCTGCTGCTGCATTCCACTCTCGACCATAATCCAATCTCTTAGAATACCAGATACCTGGTTCTGGATTACAAAAGTGAGAATATTGCGCTTGGATTGAATTTCTACTTTTTGATCGGTAAATCTGGGAATCTTGGCGAGTGATATTAGTTCTTTTATTTGCTCGCTTGAGAGTTTCTTTGTCGTGTCGAAAATTCCCCAGTGATATTTTTCAGGATTTCCTTCATAGTCGCTGTTACATCTTGAATTAAGGGCAGTTTCGATAGATGTATATTGACCCTCTTCAGGCAGATCATAGATAGGTTTAAGAGAATGTAGAACAGATTTCACAAAATTCTTAATTTTTCTCTTGTTGAAGAACTGCGAAAATAAGAAACCCATAGCGGCTACGATACTGAAGCCAATAAGTATGATAAATTTCCTTCTGTGGATTCTCCTTCTCCATTTTGCGTATGTATTGTTTTGCATTGCATAATTCCTATTTTTACCAAATTTACCTGGCAGGTTTCTAAATTATCTACCAGAATTATTGGCTCAAACATCACTTAGAAAGAACAGATTATATGTCTATAATTTTCTGATATCAAATGTTATATTTTCCAAATGAAGATATAATAGCAGTCCTTGCTCTTTTTGTATTGCTTGTTGAAGCTTTCCAGGGCTTGATTTCTTGTTTCCGTTTTCTTAATGCTGAATTGTGGTTTCTATTACCTGATTGGTTACAGAGCGTACTTCATTACTTCATCAAGGTATTGACTACAAGTGATAAAATTGCAATGTGCAAAGCTTTCTATCAATTTTGATAGTTTTCTGTGTGTTTTACTCAAATTCGAATAATGTCTGAATCTATAAAATATAGAAACATCACTCACTCTTGGCTGATCAGCGTCTATTTCCCAGGGATGCATGTAAAACAGGTAGGCATTTTCTTTTTTTAAAATCGATTCAACACCTAGCTTGAAAAGAGCGAATGGTATCAACCTGAAATAGCCGCCCCCTCCCCAGGGTAGAACACTTTTAAATACATTTATATTGCTGATTGGAAGTTCGTAAAAGGTTTCGGGTTTACCGATAAAATCGGGGTTTCGTGATCCGTGTTTCGTGTTCCAAGAATTGGAAATTTGGAGTGCGATTCCTTTTTGCCTATTTCGGGAGACTGATATCTGACCATATCGGCCATGCATGGCAAAAGAATTATAGCTTGAATCGTAAAGATAGCCACAATCTTCGATAATTTTGAGAATATCATTGTTAATAGCAAAACTAGGAGCACGGTAGCCATAAACTTGAGTTCCAATGATATCTTCAAGCAGACTTTTGCTATCGCACAAATCCGATTTTAGATCTTCATGAGATTGTTCATTGCAGAGATTGTGGTAATACCCATGAGATGCAACTTCATGGCCCCGTGAATGGATTTCTCGAATCAGATGGGGCAGACGTTCAGCGAGCCAGCCTAAGACGAAAAAAGTGCCTCGCACTTTTTCGTCTTGTCCGTCGTCAGTCGATTGTTGTCCGTTGTCTGGGTTCTGAATAGGAGATGCTTGAGTCTCATTATTAGATACTGGCTTCTGTATTCTGAATTCTGTCTTCTTGCTTCCTATCGAATCAAAGAGGTCGAGGATTCGGTGGGTGTTTTTCTCGACTCGCAATTCATAGGAAGACCAGGTAGCAAAGGGGATATATTGCTTGAAGTTTTCCACCTGAAACCAGTCTTCAACATCGATGGTTAATAGAAAGTAATGGTTCATAAATCAAAGATGATAGGTTATAGTTGCTAGCTGTTGAGTGCCACAACATCGATAACACTTCTTTGTGCCATGACATCGCTTACAGTCAGATGTATTCTCACGTTGTTTTGCAGTGAATTTAATTGGTACAAAGACTTATCAACCTTGCCTGGCATGGGAATATTAAGGTTTTTTGTTCTACCACATCGATTC
>Ga0315545_1002742_pt1 | contig 15603 bp, 5 predicted proteins | sample SalMarSW160210MG_FD_203096 | JGI IMG/M metagenome (GOLD analysis project Ga0315545, IMG submission 203096) | Salt marsh sediment microbial communities from the Plum Island Ecosystem LTER, Massachusetts, United States - Salt Marsh Sediment SW1602-10 ... | reverse complement strand
AAACTGCAAGGACGAGACATCATAACCAAGGGAGATGTCAAACCCGCATACGACCTCACTGAGGGTCAGATCAACCGGAACCCGCACTACACCATCAGCAACCGTAACCTCTCCTACCATCAACCTGTTCTCCGCATCTTTAACGCTCACAGAGGGCTTGTAGGCAACAGTCACACCCTTTGTCCCACAGGGCGGGTAGCTTGCGCAATCCAATCCATCCTCAGTAGGGTCAGGTCCACAACCACCTGGTGGTATGCCGAAAGGAGGCTGAGGAGGAGGAGCTCCAGGAACCCCGAATATGTATTGCAGGGCCATGATAGGATCATTGGTCAAAGCCGCACCATCATCATCGTAGTCGGCCGCATCCGCACAGGGGGAAGGAGGTGCACCGGGAACGCCAAAGATCCACTGTAGCGCCATTATCGGGTCATTGGTCAACATACTCCCATCCTCATCATAGTCACCCCGGATGAACTCTACAGATTTACATCTTTCCACGATTGGCACTACTGCAAGACTCTCATCACCAGTAAATCGCATACAGTCCACACACTCCGGATAAGCTACAAGCGCCCAATCAAAAGCCTCTTTCACTGTATACTCGTGTTTCATATAAAAGAACATTACATCTTGCCAATCGAGTGAACTGATCCAAGCATCTTCACATTCAGGTTCACTCATATGGCAATAGCCGACAGTAGCAGTACCCTCCATCGATCCTTTTCTGAACTCATATGAGAAACTGCCCGAACCCACGTCACACATTCCTTCGCAACTGCCTATGAATGCGAACGGCATCTTTGTGTAATCCTCAATCCAATTATGGATTTCAGATGAATATGTGAATTCATAGTTAGTTCCTCCCGGACATCCGCTGGCAAAATAGTAGCTACCACCGTGTGCCAGCTCATAGAACATCGCCGTTGCACAGCTCTGAATATGACTTTTGACTTTCGCCTCGGTTGGCCATTCTACGGCCTCAGTGGAGTATCCCATTTCGTTGAACCAATATTCTGCATTCTGGTACCAGCTAGTCCACGTTCCACTGCAAGGATCAGAATACTGGGGACCTGATAATGAGAATCCTGTATATGGTGGTGGAATGCCATAACCTAATGTTTTGCTATCCACACCGTCGATGATTGTAACAATTAGTTCGCCATCATCAACGCTTCTCACAACCCAACATGGATTCTGTGGCGTTGGCTTGAGCGGGAAGACATCCGATTCTGGTGATATGATGTATAGCCTGGTGAACTGAACATCTCCCCTGACCATGGATTCTGCCTCTTCTTTGGTAATCAACGGGGTTACATGTTCTGGTAAGTCACTTCGCCAACGAATCTCTTTGTTTAGAAGCTCTCCGGTATTCCCATCAAATTGGTATATTATGCAGTCTCCTTCAACTATTGCTTCATCTATCATCCTCTGATGGAAATAGACTATCATGTCACTAATCTTAACTCTTTTGAATTCTTTGTCACCTGTCTCAAATTTTGCCAGAAGATCATCACCACCGGAAACAGTCACAGGTAACGTCATTTCAACAAACAGTGCACAAATTACTGCTACTAAACTTTTAAACAGTGTTTTAGTGTTCATTTATCTCCTCCTTATTTTTAGTGTTTTCAGACAGCAGTGGAATATCTTATTTTACCACAGTGTCTGTTATTACGGGAATGGTAATGGACTTGCCATCAATGACATTTCTCACCTTTAAAATCTCTCAACTTACTCTACCACCTCCCTTCTCCGAGGTTTTCCCCGCGTCGGCAAAACCCTGTTCTGTCACACGTACTTTTGCTAACGGACAGATGAAGTGTCTGACAACCCAGTGGGGATTCAAACTATTTTAAAGCAAAAAAGGTTCCCTATTGCCTAAAGGGCAACAAGAGAGCCTTAAAATACTTTCATCTTCTATCACCTCCTTAAGTGTTATTCAGGTGTTTCAACTATAAGATAACACTTTGAGGGAAGGTGATCAAGAGCTTTTTTGGGGAATCCCATTGGGAGAAGGGAGGGCCCTGGTTGAGCCCTCCCTCTCAATTCTTACTTCAGCAGGACCATCTTCTTGATGGAGGTAAAATCACCTGCCCTTAACCGGTAGAAGTAGACACCAGAGGACAGATCCTGGGCATTCCAGCTCACAAGCTTGTAGCCAGCCTTCTGATGTCCATACACAAGTGTGGCTACCTGCTGTCCTACCACATTGTAAACATCCAGCCTTACCTGGCAGTCCACAGGAAGATCATACTTGATCAGTGTAGTCGGGTTGAATGGATTGGGATAGTTCTGGCTGAGAGCAAACTCGGTAGGTAACCCAGCCCCTGCCTTCACTACTCCATCCACCCACTCCACAGATAGTGGCTGCACGTTAGACCCATATACCTCAACATTCTTCCAGCTCAGCCCCATATCTGCCTTCTTCTCCACAGTAAACAGAATCTCACCTACCCGGTGCGTCCCTGCTCCCATCAACTCGGCCATCTCTATGTCGGGGACTCCTCCTACCCTCACTACGCCTTCCTGGCGAGTGTCCACAGCATAGAAATCATATCCATCTCCACCAACTACCTCCTTAAACTGCAAGGACGAGACATCATATCCAAGGGAGATGTCAAACCCACATACAGCCTCACTGAGGGTCAAATCAACAGGAACCCTCACTACACCACCATCAAGGGGTGCAACCTCTCCTACCACCAGCTTGTTCCCCGCATCCTCAACGCTCACAGAGGGCTTGTTGGCAGCAGCCTTGGGGAGGAAAGGACACTCACAACCCATACAGAATTCATGACAGAGACAGCCCAACTCATCCTCAGTAGGATCTGGTCCACAGTCAGGATAGGGAGGCTCAGGAGGTACAGAACCAGGAACTCCAAATATATACTGTAGAGCCATGATAGGATCATTGGTCAAGATGAAACCATCATCATCGTAGTCGGCTGCATCCGCACAGCAGGTATCAATTGCACCGGGAACGCCAAAGACGTACTGCAGGCACATCAGACAATCATTCGTCAGTAACTGCCCATCGGTATCATAATCCCCCCTGACAAAGGAGGGTATTCCCTCCCTATTTAAAAGAACAGAAACATTGTCGGAACCAGAATTTGCAGTTGCCAGGTCAAGGTCGCCATCTCCATCAAGATCAGCAGCAAAGACTGACATAGGTTTGCCACTGACTGGATAATTGACCGAATCGGCGAAGGTGCCATCTCCCTTGTTCCGTAGAATAGAGACGTTGTTGTCACCCTCATTTGCAGTTGCCAGGTCGAGGTGACCATCTCCATTCAGATCAGCAGCAAAGACTGAGCGGGGGAGATCACCGACTGGTAAGAGCAAATGGACGGTGAAGGTGCCATCTCCATTGTTCAGCAGCACCGAGGCATCGTAGGAAGCAAAATTTACAGTTGCCAAATCGAGGAAACTATCAGCATCAAGATCAGCAGCAAAGACAGAGGAAGGGAAATAACCACCGACTGGATAATTGACTGAATTGGCGAAGGTGCCATCTCCCTTGTTCAACAAAACGGAGACATCGCTGGAAAGGTAATTTGCAGTTGTGAGGTCGATGTCGCCATCCCCATCCAGATCAGCAGCAAAGACTGATTGAGGGTTTAAACCGACTGGATAAAGCGAATAATCGGGACCGGAAGTCAACAGAACCGAGACATCATCGGACCCTGAATTTGCGGTTGTGAGGTCAAGGTGACCATCGCCATCCAGATCAGCAGCAAAGACCGATTGAGGGTTATCACCAACTTGATAGACCGAATCGGGGGTAAAGGTACCATCTCCATTGTTCAGTAGAACCGTGACTGTGCTGTCATTTTCATTTGCAGTTATGAGGTCAAGGTCACTGTCACAATCCAGATCAGCAGCAAAAATGGACATAGGGGCATCACCAACAGGATAGTCCACAGAAGGGGCGAAGGTGCTATCTCCATTGTTCAACAGAACCGAGACATTGTCGGAATCAGAATTTGCAGTTGCCAGATCAAGGTGGCCATCCCCATCCAGATCAGCAGCAAAGACTGACATAGGTTTGCCACTGACTGGATAATTGACCGAATCGGCGAAGGTACCTGAACCGTCTTTGGCCGTTATAGTGAAAGACCAGGAGTAGCTATTTTCCAGAGGAATCCTGTCAGAAGATTGTATACTATCAGTGAGCACTACAGTTACTACTTCCCCTACTTGGAAATTACTGTCCGGATAGAAAGTTGCTATCGTGCACGGGCTGGTAAAGTTAAACGTTCCTTGATGTAGCCCTGTAGATCTGGCATGCACGATAAAAGTGGTGTTGTCAATACTCGTCTCATCCATATCGACATTGAACTCTACAGATATGCTGGTGTCAACCGCCACCCCCAGCTCATTTTGTTTCGGTGAAGTGGAAACGATATCGGGAATCCCTACGTTCAGCAGCACCGTGACATCGTCGGAAGCAACATTTGCAGTTGCCAGGTCAAGGTCACCATCATCATCCAGATCAGCAGCGAAGATTGAGCGAGGGCCAGCACCACCCACATCGTAGTCCCCATCATGGTAGAAGGTGCCATCTCCATTGTTCTTAAGAACCGAGACATTGTGGGAATCAGAATTTGCAGTTGCCAGATCAAGGTAACCATCACCATCCAGATCAGCAGCAAAAACTGACATAGGGTCAACACCGACATTGTAGTCCACATGGGGGGCGAAGGTGCCATTTCCATTGTTCAGTAGAACCGAGACATTGTGGGAACCAGAATTTGCCGTTGCCAGGTCAGGGTCACCATCACCATCAAGATCAGCAGCAAAAACTGAGACAGGGTTATCACCGACACCGTAGTCCACAGAGGGGGCGAAGGTGCCGTCTCCATTGTTCAGTAGAACTGAGACATCGTCGGAACCAGAATTTGCAGTTGTCAGGTCAAGGAAATGATCACCATTCAGATCAGCAGCAAAAACGGAGTAAGGATCAACACCGACTGGATAATTGACCGAATCGGCAAAGGTGCCATCTCCCTTATTCAGCAGCACCGAGACGTTGTCGTCACCCTTATTTGCAGTTGTGAGGTCGAGGTGACCATCACCATCCAGATCAGCAGCAAAGACCGAGTAAGGCTCATTACCAACTGGATAATTGACCGAATCAGCGAAGGTGCCATTTCCATTGTTCAGTAGAACCGAGACATTGTGGGAACCAGAATTTGCAGTTGTGAGGTCAAGGTGACCATCACCATCCAGATTAGCAGCAAAGATTGATACAGGGCCATTACCGACTGGATAATTGACTGAATTGGCGAAGGTGCTATCTCCTTTGTTCAACAGAACCGAGACCTTGTTCGAACCAGAATCTGCAGTTGCCAGGTCGAGTTGACCATCTCCATTCAGATCAGCAGCAAACACTGACATAGGCTCAACACCGACTGGATAGACCGAATCGGCAACGAAGGTGCCATAAGCCTTACTGGCTGCTACGGTAAAAGACCAGGCGTAGCTGCTGTCCAGGGGGATCCCTTCAAAAGATTGGATGCCAGTAGTGAGCACCACGGTTACCACTTCCCCTTCGTCGAAATCGCTGGAAGGATTGAAAATGGCTGTCGTGCACGGGCTGGTAAAGTTAAACGTTCCTTGATGTAGCCCTGTAGATCTGGCATTCACGATAAAAGTAGAGTTATTGATAGTCGTCGACTTCATAGTAGTATCGAAAGTTACTGATATATTGGTGTCAACCGGTATGTTCAGCCGATTCTGTCTCGGGGAAGTGGAGACAATATGAGGAACGTAGGGAAGATTCTCCAGCACCGAGACATCGTCACTTCCGCAATTTGCAGTTGTGAGGTCGAGGTCACCATCTCCATCCAGATCAGCAGCGAAGATGGAGGTAGAATTCCTACCGATTGGAGAGACCGAATGGAGGGAGCCGAAGTTGCCATTTCCGTCATTCAGACGAACCCACACATCAAAAGATTCGTCGCATACAGTTGCCAGATCAAGGTCGCGATCACCATCCAGATCAGCAGCGATAACTGAACCAGGTCGAGTACCGACTGGATAGTACTCATGGATGGGGAAGGTGCCAACTCCATTGTTGAAAAGAACCGAGACTTGGTTAGACCAATAATTTGCAATTGTGAGGTCAAGGTCACTGTCACAATCCAGATCAGCAGCAAAGACAGATGAAGGCCCACTGAGGACTGCATAGTCCACATGGTCGGCGAAGGTGCCATCTCCATTGTTCAGTAGAATCGAGACATTGTTGTCATAGAAGTTTGCAGTTGCCAGGTCAAGGTGGCCATCTCCATTCAGATCAGCAGCAAAAACTGACCACGGACCACGACCGACCGGATAGAGCGAATCGACGGTGAAGGTGCTATTAGTAAAGGTGCTACCTCCATTGTTGAAGAGAACCGAGACGTTGTCATGAATCATACTATTTGCAGTTATGAGGTCAAGGTAGCCATCTCCATTCAGATCAGCAGCAAAAACTGATTTAGGGCCAGCACCACCGACATTGTAGTCCCAACGGGGGGCAAAGGTACCATTTCCATTATTCGGTAGAACAGAGACATTGGCTGAAGCCCAATTTGCAGTTACCAGGTCAATGTCGTCATCTCCATTCAGATCAGCAGCAAAGATTGACTGAGGGTCAAGACCCACTGGATAGAGCGAATCGAGGGTGAAGGTGCTATCAGTAAAGGTGCTATCTCCATTGTTCAATAGAACCGAGACACGGTCGAAATCATAATTTACAGTTGCCAGGTCAAGGCAGCCATCTCCATTCAGATCAGCAGCAAAAATTGACATAGGGCAACTATCACCGACTGGATAATTGACCGAATCGGCGAAGGTACCGGTACCGTCCTTGGCGATTATGGTGAAAGACCAGGCATAGCTGCTGTCCAGAGGAATCCCCTGAGAGGATTTGACACTGTCCGTGAGCACCACCGTTACCACTTCCCCTTCATCGAAATTGCTGTCTGGATCGAAAGTTACTGTCGTGCACGGATCTGTATAGGTGAACGTTCCTTGATGTAGCCCTGTAGACCTGGCATTCACCACAAAAGTAGAGTCGTTAATAGTCGTCACACTCATAGTATCATCGAAAGTCACCGATATAGTGGTCGATACCGGCACATTCAAATCATTCTGAGCCGGTGAGGTGGAGATAATGTGAGGGGCCTGGGCAAAGGCTACCCCACCTGTGTTGACGACGACTGCAAAAACCACAGCCATAAAACAGAAAAACAATCTCGCCTTCATCTTAAAAACCTCCTTTGTTTATAAGTTTACAGCCAGCTTTCAACTTTGTGATCACCTTTTCCTTATTACTCTCTTTCCATAGAGAGGCATCCTCCTTTTCTACCACACCTCCTTTGGTTGTCAAATGGCATCATCTAACTCGGTCTATTCATAAACTGCTATCGGGTTTGCATAACTTGTTGGAGTTTGGAATCTTGCAGTAGGCTAATTCTTCCACCCGACTTTAGTCGGGGTTGGTAGGGCTTTCAAGCCCGTTCACTGGGAGTGGAAGCCTTGAAAGGCCCTTAACCCGCACTAAAGTGCGGTAGAAGACAAGGTCTGCGGTCAAATGAGGGCATCTAACCGCCCAGGAGGATCTTCGCTGTCAGAACAGGGGTTCTGACAGCTCTGGATGGGGATCTGACGGCTCTGGGGAATACAATAGTATGAGGAGGGCCCTTTGGGGAGCCCTCCTCATACACTCCAGATCTTACTTCAGCAAGACCATCTTCCTAATGGAGGTGAAGTCACCAGCAGTCAGCTTGTAGAAGTAGACACCAGAAGCCAAATCCTGAGCATTCCAGGTTGCTGTCTTGTATCCAGCCTTCTGATGACCATCCACCAAAGTAGTTACCCGCTGACCTACCACATTGTAGATATCCAGCTTCACCTGGCAGTCCAGAGGAAGTTCATACTTGATGAGAGTAGTCGGGTTGAATGGATTGGGATAGTTCTGGCTGAGAGCAAACTCCTTAGGTAGACCAGCACCGGCCTTCACTACCCACTCCACAGATAGCGGCTGCACATTAGACCCATATACCTCCACATTCTTCCAGCTCAGCCCCATATCTGCCTTCTTCTCCACAGTAAACACAATCTCTGCTACCCGGTGCGTGCCAGCTTTCATCAGATCGGCCATCTCTATGTCAGGAACACATCCTATCCTCACTACCCCATCCTCACGAGTGTCCACAGCATAGAAATCATATCCATCTCCACCAACTACCTCCTTAAACTGCAAGGACGAGACATCATATCCAAGGGAGATGTCAAACCCGCATACGACCTCACTGAGGGTCAGATCAACCGGAACCCGCACTACACCATCAGCAACCGTAACCTCTCCTACCATCAACCTGTTCTCCGCACCCTTAACGCTCACAGATGGCTTGTAGGCAACAGTCACACCCTTTGTCCCACAGGGCGGGTAGCTTGCGCAATCCAATCCATCCTCAGTAGGGTCAGGTCCACAATCACCTGGTGGTATGCCGAAAGGAGGCTGAGGAGGAGGAGCTCCAGGAACCCCGAATATGTATTGCAGGGCCATGATAGGATCATTGGTCAAAGCCGCACCATCATCATCGTAGTCAGCAGCATCCGCACAGGAGGGAGGAGGTGCACCGGGAACGCCAAAGATCCACTGTAACTCCATTATGGGGTCATTGGTCAATACCTCCCCATCCTCATTATAATCACATCTGATGAAGCGCTGCCGCTGCGGAGGAACCCAATCCTTGTGGGCCACTTCGGCCCGCACTAAGGCATCCTGCCAGGGCTCCTGGGTGTCGTAGTTGCGATAGTGGGTGAGGCCAGATTGCTTAGGATCGCAGTCTTTGCTCAAGAAGGTGTGCCCACCGATAATCTCTGGGCCATCAAACCAACAACCACCGGTGCTGTCAGAGCTAATCCCCTCCCAGCAGAGATAGACCAGGAACGCCCCATTCAGATCCTGCAAGGCCGAGCGAACATTCCCACTGCTATGGTAGAAGATAACATATGCCCAATCATTGTAAGGCACATGAACGGTGGTATCGAAAATCACACTGGCTGATGAGAGGTCAAGAGAGGTATCCACGATGCAGGAGAGGGGGGTCACGGCCGTAGGAGGCCAATACAGAGTCTCAGGATTGGTAGGAACAACCGGATAGTAGACCTTGACGTGGGTGGAACCTGAGTAGGCGCTCAGCCACCGTATATCCAAGAGCTTGTACCCAGTATGTCCATCCCAGTCCCAGTTGAAGTTGGGCTCAAGCCATACCCCGACACCATTTAAGGGACCCCAATTTTTCTGCCTAGTCTTCATCTGCAGGTCATCGTAGCCCACATACTCCCTCAGTGTATCGGTGACGAAGAAGTCGGATTCGTACCAGTTATCGGAGGGGAGGTCATCTTGGAGGAGTATCACTTCAATATTAAAGGTCTGGGCAGTGTCTACGGCTTGGCTGGCTGTGAATGTGCCGATGTAAACCACAGTGTCGCGACCAGGTGGAAAACCAGTAGGAATGGTGGCGGAGCCTATAAAGAAGTTGGGTGGATCTACGCTGGCATCAACCGGTGCCGGCACAGCAGTAGGATAGCACGCATACTGGCTCCTCACCAAAGCCTTCACCGCCCAGGAGGAACCGGCAGGCACACTCAGAGGAAAAGGCCGGGAGCACTCGGTCTCCCAGAAGGGGCCCATATTCTGATCGTAGCGCATGCCACAGCCCACGCCCAGTGCACCGATCAATCCGCAGCCTGGTGGTGAGTTCTCTGGTGAGCAGCGTGAACGATCTTGGAGACGATAGTCGCCGCTGATTGGATCGCTGCAACCGCAGAAATATGGATCCTCGGAGATGTTGCCGTTAATCCCAAGCTGATCAGCGATACATCCTGTCCAGTCACCGCCTTGATTGTCGGAGAGGTCACAGCAGGTGAGGGTCGCCTTACCCCCTCCCTCGCAGCGGAGGGCTCCGCCTCTGGTACTGAAAGCAATGATCGTGTTCTCAAGCGTGGTGGTACCGTCAGTTGCGCAGTACATCCCCCCACCGTTAGTGTCTCCCCAGTTACCAGAGAAGGTGCAGGAGGTGAGCGTGGGGTAGGTGTCCCTGCAGTAGATCCCTCCACCGTTACCCGCCGAGTTGGAGAAGAAAATGCAGTAAGAGAGCAATGGGGAGGTCTCGGAGGAGGAATTAAATTCACATGCCATCCCTCCGCCCTTGTCGTCTGCGTGGTTTCCGGAGAACGTACAGTATTCGAGCATTGGGGAGGACTGGTTGGAATATATCCCACCCCCATCCCGTGCCCTGTTCCCAGAGAAGGTGCAGGAGGTGAGCGTAGGGGAGGAGTTATACTCGCAGAACATTCCTCCACCTCTATACTCTGCCTTGTTGCCGGAGAGGGTGCAGTTGATGATGATGGGGGAAGATGAGTTGCCACACCATATCCCTCCCCCATCTCCTCCTTTATCGCCAGAGGAGGCGTAACCATTCATAATCTTCACTCCCTCAAGCACCGCTTGCGGTGGTTCACCGTAGTGAAAGTGGAACCCTCTGCCGCCATTATTACAGTTGATTATGCACGATTCCGGGTTCCCACTCTGGGATCGAACCCAGATTGTGTCGCCGTGGTAGTCGATGCCACCAGGGTAGGTTCCGTCATACACCAACACAACATCTCCACTATTAGCTGTGTCTACACCCTCGCTAATCGTGGTGTAGCAAGGACTGCTGCCATCACAAAGTCCATCATCGTCAACATAGATGGTACGACCGATCCAGCTCTGCACAGTGCAGGTATCGTTTTGAACGCTATCATCACCAGCCAATTGGGTATAAACGGTGACACTACACGTGACTCCCTCATATCCTGTGAACCAGGGAGCGAAAGTGATCTGACGGCAGTTGTTCCCCTCGATGGCGTCAAGATCAACCACCCTCTGGATGTCTGTATAGGCCGTATACCCGCTGGTATCGATACTCATGACGATGTCGAAGCTCTCCACATAGGCCCCGTAATTGGCCACGGTCGCCTTGGGTTCATACTCGGTGTTTGGATAGGTGATCGGACCGGGCACATCGATGGAGATCGGTTTCACATCGTGATCCGGCTTTGACACCTCGCGGATCACCGCCCGAATGCCGAAGGCATGACAATACCCATAAACCTCACACAGGTTCTCCCAATGGGTTGAATCCCCCCAGACGTTGATCGCAGCATGGGTATCGGGGGTGTCTGTGTCGAACCCGATGTACCACTCGGGCGTAGCCTCCAGATAGCTATATCCCACCCCAATCCAGAAGCTATCCGACACAACCACCAAGGAATCGAGCTCGACGGTGCACCACCCCTCGCTGCCAGATTTAAGGCCGGCCACCTGACAGTCCTGGTAGATGGATGTATCACCCAAATCGTTCCACACCCAGAGATAGAAATCCCGATCGGTCCGATAGTCGAAGTAGACCAACACTGCTTGAAGGGTGCAAGGTGGATGGCGGAAGAAACTGTTAGCCAAGGCAAAAAAGGTCGAGTTGCAGCGATCAACCGTATCAGGCTTGGAGGAGAACATACCCAGGGCATCTTCGAAGCCCCCATCGTCATGGTAAAGCATCTCCCCCTTCATGCTCTTTAACGAAGGAAGCAACTCCTTCCATTCCTCAGATCTGATCATCAGATCACCTCTGGGGCCGACCACTTGACTCGATCGAGCTACTAACTGGCCTCGAGGTGAGGTCTCGGCCAGAGCCACCCCAATGCTCATCAACAGGACCACAAGTACAACTATGCTACCCTTATCCATCGTAAACCTCCTTTACGAAAAAAAGCGGGTTTTCTTACCACCGTTAGCATCAGCGCAACAACACCATCCGTCTGGTCATCTCATGCTCTCTGGCCTGGAGTCGGTAGAAGTAGATGCCAGAGGCTACCTCCCGACCTCGATTATTCCGCCCATCCCACTCAACCGTATACGAGCCAGCCGGCTGGGGCTCATTCACCAAGGTTACAACTTCCCGCCCCAAAAGATCGTAAATCCTCAGGGTAACGTGAAGAAATCCTGGCACCTGATATCGAAGGATAGTGGTTGGATTAAATGGGTTGGGGTAGTTCTGAATCAGGCTAAATCTTCCAGGTTGACAAGATGGCTCGACCTCCTCAGCTTTCAGCTTGTAGGTTAGTGGAAGGTCCTTTCGTATCGTCGCAGTATATTCCCCCAGGTAGTTCTCGGCCTTAAACTCATACTTTGCATACCCATGCAAAGCCGGCGGTCTCACAAAGTAGTAGAGGATTCCATCGCGGGCATTGGTGTCGCGAGCATCGACTTGGTACATGTAGTAGGAAAGAATCTGACGATAAGGGCTGCTGATCTCCACCTTGATGTATTGCGACGGGCCCTTGCTCCCGCTACCTTGCCAGCGAGAATCCCAGATGTCCCAGCGACCATCCGGCATCTGCCGCTGCCACTGTATATCCTTATGTTCAGTCTGACTGACGCTGATCTCGGGAAACTTGTCCGGCCCCGCATAGTTGGTGATCCGCACATCTGTCATCGGGCTCCTACACCAATTCGAAAACTCGGTGAAGTAGATATCCCAGTTAGAATTCCGAATATCCTGCCAGACGAGTTTTGTTCTCCCGTTGTAGAAATCGCCCTCGCTGGAGATACGAGGGAACATCGAGGGTGCATCATACAGATCCTGACAAGAGCCTGGGCCAGTGTAGTAACCGTAGACCGGATTCCCCCATTGTTCTATCCATGCCGAATCGCAGTCCTCAGGGTACCAACTTGAGAGGTCGCTTTCCCGCTTGATCTTACGGAAGTAGCGGATCTCATTGGCTCCAGCCGTGTTCAGTACGGCGACATAGACCTCCCAATACCCATTGATGTGGATGTCATTCTTGTCCTGGTATTCGAGGGGAATACCATGCCCTGGATCGACTGCCCGATTATCCATGAAAGCGATGTGGGCCATTTGGCTGTCGTCCACGGCGATAGAGGGGGCGGTTGAGTGGTAGGTGTCCTCGAATTCTAGCTGATCATACCTAAGAGGCGGCCAGGGATAGCTGCTATGCTGCTTCCGATAGTAGATAATCCACTCTCCATATGCATCTCTTTGCCAGGCGATATGGACACCCCAGTCGCGGGGATAGTCTATCACTCGAGGACCAACTGCGATAGTTGGATATATCTCATCCACAGGGTAAGTTCGCGAAGACACCACGGTGTCATTGAAGAACACCGTGGGAATGGAATCGGTAGATTGACTCTGGTAGTAGATCTTCCAGTGGCTATTCCGATGGTCGCTCCAGACCACGTGGACGGTGTCACTGGGGTCAACCACGATCTCCGGATGCTCCGGGAAGTTGGTATGCACGGCCACAATCGGATTTCCAGTCTCCGAGTGGGCCACCACCACCCACTCACTATCCGGATGGACCCAACGGCCGGAGGCAAAGCCATCTATGTCCGAAAGAGCTGTATCGGGCACAGTGAGATCCTCGGCCTGACCAGCGCCCACGTCGGGATGGACTTTGGAGTAATATATCTCCCAATCCCCATCCCGTTCATCCATCCAAACCACGTGAGCATCTTCGTTGGAGTCAAGCCCGATAGAGGGGTAGGCGGAGTGATGGGTATCAGGGTCAGACACTTGCGTCTCCTCGATCAACTTAGTTCCATCGAGATCAAGGAGAGCGTAATACACTTCCCATTGTCCTACGTCATTACTCATCCAAACTATGTGCGTCCTCCCCGACTCGTCTCTGGCCGACCGGACGGCGATGTTGCCAAATACGTCGTTCTTTCCCGAGCCCGACTTTGAGCCTGTGATGTTCACCGGAGGCGAGAAGTACTCTATTGGCTCCCCTGTGGTGTAATCATGGTAGGTGACAAGAAAGACGAACACCGTCTCCTCCATAGTGGAAACTGGGGTGACATACACAAGGCATGTATCCTCAACCAACTGCACCTCCGCCCATCCCTGAGTAGCCCCTGCCAGTACAGCCAGTGCTACTAAAACAAAAATTATCCCTTTCATTTTCTCTACCTCCTTAACTTACAGGCTATTTCTATCTGATGACTACAAACTTCCTTGTTTTGCTCACCTTGCCAAACTCCAGACGGTAAAGGTAAACCCCTAATCGTACCTGCTTTCCATCGTTATCCTTACCTTCCCAGACGGGCTCCTGCCTTCCCGGCTGGTGCTGGCCAAGGAACTCTCTTACCTCCTCTCCAGAGTTTTCCGTCATGCATCTGCCTCACCTCCTTTCTCACTCGAGCGTTTTGCACATTGTAGCTCCTTGTGTCAGAACGGATTCCAGACTACAGTTTCCGCTTTCACCTCCAAATGGATGGTGTAGCGGTCGAGCTTGCTTGCCCCTTAAGTAGTGTTAACCCTTACGCTATAAGCAAAATAGGCTATACCACTACAATTTCTATTGAGTCTCATTTCAAAACCCTCCACTCGAGGGTTTTACGTATTGAAATTCCTTGTTTCACAACGGATTCCGGGCTACGAATTCTGCCTTCACTCCCAATTTTGCTTCATCCTGGTCGGGTGAATCCGACGCCTACATCTCAAGCGAACTTAGCTCGCTTCACTCGCTAACTTCCCATGGGGTCTCCCCACCCTCTGGCGTTCCCCAATCCTCCGCTTGCTCGGATTGCTCCGCTGTCACCCTTAAAGGGAGCCTACCCCCTTCAAACAACCCCCGACATTTCGGAATTTCTTATAAATTCCGAAATGCCTTTGTAGGGGTTCGATTCCTGAACCTGTCAGGAACAGGTTTGTCGAACCCGAGGTTTTATACCTCGTTTAGATCAGTTTCAATACCCTGTTGAGGCTTTAAACTATGTCACTACGACCTCCTTTCTACAAGCTTGATCTGCTTGTTCTTCCCAACCGGCTTAATCACCAAACAAAAAGGCACAATCACACCCCCTACTCTAAAGAGAGCACTCGATTGTGCCTTCGACTTGCAGGCCCTACGTCCTGCACGACAAGACAACCCATACGATTTCTATGGGACTTAGCTAATATTATTGACCAACAGATGAACCCCAATAATGTTAGCTCTTCGTTCAAATTTTTTCGCTAGGAGCCTCAGCGCGACCTACAAAAAAGATAGCCTCTATAGGTTAACCCTCCCAAAACCCGGTTGTCCTGACAACAAAGACACAATCGAGCACTACTCTCGGTTGTAGCCCCCGGGCTTTGTGACTTGAAGTTTTTTCCCGCTATACTTTCTTCTTCTGGAAAAATGGGATTAACCTTTACCACGAGCGTGGTCTAACCAGCATACATATATTACTACCACATTATTTCTTCCTTGTCAACACCTTTTTTTACTTTTTTTCTAGAATTCCACCAACTACCGCCCTCCTGAAGTTTCCCCAAGAAGTCGCTAAGAATCACGGCAGAATTGAGGAGCATCAGAGGGTTGGTGAGACCCTATGGAAAACTTTGCGAGCAAAGCGCGCTAAATTCTCATCGGTATCTTTATCCCTTTTCCCTTTGCGGTTTTGATGGCCTCCTCATAACCGGCATCGGCATGTCTCATCACCCCTGTTCCGGGGTCATTGGTGAGCACTCGATCTAATCTGGTCTCCATCTCCTT
>Ga0315545_1002737_pt1 | contig 15618 bp, 15 predicted proteins | sample SalMarSW160210MG_FD_203096 | JGI IMG/M metagenome (GOLD analysis project Ga0315545, IMG submission 203096) | Salt marsh sediment microbial communities from the Plum Island Ecosystem LTER, Massachusetts, United States - Salt Marsh Sediment SW1602-10 ... | reverse complement strand
GATGTACCAGGCAGACGATAATTGCCATTGAGCAAGGGAAATATGCACCTTCTCTTGAGCTTGCCTTTCGAATTGCCAGGGCTTTTGAGGTAAACGTAGAGGACGTCTTTCAATACGAGGAGAACAAATAACAAAAGGACAGCATTCAACAGTACGCTATGTTGTTCAACGAAGTAACAAAACAGGCTACTGTGTGATTAGACTAACGATGTTTTGAAAGCTTCTCGTCTTTTTGGACAATGACTTGCTCATGCTCGTCTTTAACAGTTTCTCTATATGCATCCCGCTCCCGATCTATAATTCGTTCAATACTCACCAGCTTGCCTGAACCTGCCGGCGAGATTGAAAAAATCTGGGTCATGACTGTAGCGCACCGGGGTAGATACGATCAAGCGAAGTTCCTATCTGCGTATGTTGCTCAAACTTAAACTTTTTGTCTCTAAAGAGCATCAAACAAGCGTCTACCGCCTTGGAGTCGTACAGCACACCTTTGTTTTGTGATATTTCCTCTAACGCCTTATTTATACCTAGAGCTGCCCGGTAAGGTCGATGAGAGGCCATGGCCTCGACAACATCAGCTACGGCCAATATCCTCGCCTCCATGATGATATCTTCGCCTGATAGGCCTGAGGGGTATCCAGAACCATCCATCCTTTCATGATGTTGAAGCACAATCTGGGCAACTGGCCATGGAAAGTCAATACCCTTAAGTATTTCGTAGCCGAGTAGCGGATGTGCTTTAATCATCATGAATTCGGGTTCAGATAATCCATTAGGATTGGTGAGGATTTCGGCAGGTACACGGACTTTCCCAATATCATGAATGAGTCCAGCCAGGCGGAGCCCGCTAATCTGCTCTTCAGAAAGGCCCATCTGCCTGGCTATGGCGCAGGCAAGCTGAGTTACCCGTTGCTGATGACCCGCGGTATAGGGATCCCTCATCTCGACTATGATGGCCATGGCTTGGATGGCGTGCTCCATGGCTCCTATTAGCCTCTCAGTGCTGTGCTTAGCTTCCTCCTGCGCCCGCTTTCGTTCGCTGATATCGCGAGCTATGGCCAGAACCTCGGCAGGCCGTGCCTCGGCATCACGCAGGAAGTTATAGTTAACCTCGACTGGGACTATCGAACCATCCTTGCGAATCAATTCTAACTCTAACGTCCGCGACCTAACGAGGTTTTTCTGTTCCCTGTTTTCTACACCGAGTTGCTCTTCTAGAGCCTCCATTGCAAACTTGAACGAAGCAGGAGTAAAAATTTCTTCCATGGGCTTAGTCATAGCTTCCTGAACACTATAGCCCAGCAGGCGGGTTATAGAGGAACTGATGTATGTGGGCCGCATGTTCATATCCACGGTCCAAATGACATCTTCGGCGCGCTCGGCTAGTAGACGGTACCGTTCCCCACTGTCAGATACTGCCCCTTCCGCTCGCCTGCGCAGCATCTCTATTTCTTCCACAGGCTGCTGTTTCGCCTTGTCCTTCATATCCTTATCTTCCTATCATAGTCTAGAAGCAATTCGAGCTATTTTTTGGCCGCACACGCGTCATTTTTGGATTTATCCAGGAAATCAAAAAAGTCCTCTTGTTTGAATCTCAGGCTATGACCAGGCCCGATTCTATATGCTCTCAGTGCCGCTTCCTTTTCCCACCTCCTTACTGTGCTAGAATGTATGTTGAGAATAGAGGCGAGTTCCTTTACAGTGAGCATCTTCTGCGGTATTTCGTTTTCCCGACCTTTGGTCTCTGCCATTGTCTTTTCCATATAGAAACGTCATTTAGGACTTGGATGGCTTGCATTCAAACCAGGACGGCAAGCCTACTGGGGGTTAGCATCTCATTGCGTCCAGCCCAAGTTTTAGCTTTCAGCCTGAACTTCCTTCTATTTGTCCTCGCTTCCTCAGGGCTGGCAGGGCATGACTTGATTTGGCATACCACTTTGTTGCACTTATTCTGAACCCCAAAATCCTTTATTCTCAATGATAGAGCCCTCATTAATATAAAGGAGGAGGTATTGAAAAGGGTATCGGCATTTGTCTGATTTTCTTGTAGGAATTTGCCTTCAGAAGTTGTCGGTGTTTGTCCTACAAGAGGGGGCTATAGATAAAGGGGAGAATTGAATCAGTCCGCCAGCCCGTGTTTTATGGCATAATGGATTAATTCCACACTGCTCTTCACTTGCATTTTTCTCAAGATGCGAGAGCGATAGGTGCTAATCGTTTTTGCACTCAGCATGAGCTCCCCGGCAATCTCCTTTACCGTTTTCCCTGACGCAATCATACACATCACCTGGTACTCGCGGTCGGAAAGCGTTTCATGAAGCGGCTTTTCCACATCAACTTGCAAAGCAAAAGCTAGTTTCTCAGCCAGAGAAGAACTGACGTATTTACCGCCCAGTAATACTTTTCGTACTGCCGCTATCAACTCATCCGGCGCACTTTCCTTTGTTAAATATCCAGCGGCACCTGCCCTCATAGCCCGTACCGCATACTGCTCTTCTGGATGTATACTTATCACAAGTATTTGCAGGCCAGGTTTTGTCCTCTTCAGCTCTTTCAAAACGTCCAGCCCACTTCTGTCTGGCATGGAAATATCTAACAAAACCAAATCGTAGTCATCTTTCTGTACTCTTTCTAACACCTCTTGTGAGGTACCTGCCTCATCAACTGCGGTTATATCAGAAGCTTCCAACAGAATCCGCTTCAATCCTTCACGAACAACCGGGTGATCATCGGCAATAAGCATCTTTGTCATGGGATTTCTCCTTCTTGACCAAGCGGAATTCTTACCGCTACCGTAGTCCCCTCCCCCCGAATGCCGCTAGTTTTGACCTCACCCTTCCAGGGAAGGACACGTTCCCGCATTCCAACTAATCCAAGTGAGCTCGGAGCGGAAATCTGCTTTTGTGTAATCCCCCTGCCATTATCTATAACTTGGAGGACCAGCTTACCAGCTTTCTCTTCCAGGCTTATTTTGACCCTCGTTGCCCGGGCATGACGAGCTACGTTGGTCAGTGTCTCCTGAAAAACGCGGAAAATCGCCGTTGAAAGAGTCTCATCCAAGTTTATATCCTCAGGGTATAAGCTAACCTCGCATTTAATTCCTGTCCGCTGTTGAAATTCTTCCGCCTGCCACTCGATTGCTGCCGTAAGACCGAGGTCATCCAAAATTCCCGGCCTCAATTCTGTGGCAAGCCTTTTCACCGTTTTGATGGCCGTATCAGTGAGTTCTAACATCGATATTGTCTTCTCATGCAGTGATATTTGATCTTGGGATAGTGTTTTGCTCAACCGGGATAAGTCCATTTTCAATGCCGTCAATACCTGTCCCATCTCGTCGTGCAGCTCCCGAGCAATTCGAGTCCTTTCCCCTTCCCGGGTGGATTCCATATGTCTCGCAAGGTCGCGCAACTGCTGGCGGGAGCTTTCTAATTCCTCCTCCGTTCGTTTGCGCTCGGTGACGTCTCTGGCTACTATTTGTACGGCTTTTGGTTCACCGCATTCCATAATCAGCGAGGCGTTCAGGTCAACTGGTATCACCCTGCCGTCTTTGGCCTTGATTTCTATTTCATAATCCCGGACTGTTCCTCCCTTTTTCAATTTTTCCAACTCTCCGCCTAGCAACAAGCTGCTTGCTGCCCGAGTAAAGACCCTATTTACTGGCTGACCGATGAGCTCGTCTTCTTCATAGCCCAAAATTTCCCCAGCTACTCTGTTAATCGTCCTCACCCTTCCCTCAAGATCAACGACGATCAATATATCAATCATTGATTTGATGACGCTCTCCATATAGTCTTTTGCTTCTGCTAGCTCTTTAAGGGTTTCCTCGAGCTCTTGGGTTCTTTGTCTTACTTTCGCTTCTAGCGCTTCCTTGCTTAAAAGAGCCAGCTTCTCATTCTCCAAAACACCTTTGGGCATGCTTCTGAGAATATCGAAAAGAACGGGAATATCCCCATATTGCTTTCTGACACTCACATAGCTATCCTCGAGCGTTTTTTCTGCCAGCTCAAGCGAGGTCACAGCGCCATAAAGATTCATAAGCTTAGAGTTGAGCCTAGCGAACAAGGTGCAAACCGTCTGCACCCCATTTTCCCGCGGGATTCTGTCAAGGTTTCTCAATGCAGGCGCAACACCAATGGTTCCATCTTTTTTAAGTATGCAACCTTCAAATAGAATGGGATTGTATTCAAAATAGTCTGTTAGAGTTTTTTCAAGGATATTGTCGCTAATAACAGGTTTTACCCTTGCCAAAAACGTATTTGTCAAAGCTTCATAGCCTCTAACAGCAAGCATATCACTTTGGAGTAGGCCTATTTCTTTGCTTTCTTTGCTACCTACTACTGTTGCTGACAGCCGTGTGGTGAGATAAAGCCTTCTCTCCCCCACGACCAAGCTCACGAACGCGATTGCCAGAGTACATGCCCCCGCGGCATCGGTCCAATTAATTGATGCTGCTCCGAAATGTCTATAAGAAAAGCTCAAAACTCTGAGTGGCATATGACAAAACACGAGCACAATGATTCCGATCAAATAATATCTTGTGGTAGCAAGCATTAAAATTGATTTTACCCCAGAGATTTTTAGTACCCTTCGAATATCCTTTCCCCTCAAAATCCCGCCAAAAACAATTAGTAAAACCGCCAGGATCCAGATACCAAGCACGGGCAATGCCATAATTGGTCCGGAGAAGAAAAGAAACTCTATCGCGCTGACGATGAGTCCTACGATGGAGGTAACGCTACCTGCAGCCATGAGCCTGTGCCCGAGAGCCCCTCGCATAAGCCGTGCGTTCCTTAGAGCATAGTAGGCGAATGCCGATGCTGATAGAAGAAATATGACTCCAAATAGGTATGTCAGAATACCTATGGCGCTCAAACCCCTACCTCCTGCATCTCGTTTTCTATAGCTGCCAACTGTTCCTTCTCAAACATTTCAGGATCTATTGAGAACATAAGGGTGCCATCGTTTTCTTGGCATAACCCTTTCATCTCCTTTAGCAAACATTTTGCTTTCTCAAAGGAATTGGCAAACATGATTTGGTCGAGGCAATCCAGTAGGACTACAGTTTTGCTTGAGTTCTCAATGATTTCTGTTGATATCATGCTGCTAAGTCTTCCAAGGTTTTTGGGGGTTACTATTCTCTCCGTGTTTGTTCGTTTAAATGTCAACCAGACAAGGGATGCTTTTTCTACCCCATACATTGCTCTAACCTTTTGAGGTTCTAATTTTGTAAAGCAGAGCCCTTCAACCTCGTATTCTAAGGCTTTTTTCAGTTTTTCATAAGCTTGGCTGGGTTTTTCTTCCTTAAAAAGGTATGCCTTGCCGGATTGCAATTCTCGGAAAATCGCGGGTAATTTGGTTCCTGAAGGCATACTAGCCAGTATACCCTGCTTATCCAGAAAACCTCCATGTCTTTGAAGCATTTGTCGTAACCATCCATCAGCTCTATCTTTTGATTTTAATCGCAATGTTTCATAAGTTCCGACGAATACAGGAGTAAAATCATTCACCGTTTCTATTGTCCAGTTATGTTCTTTCATTATCCTCAAAATATTATCTGGCATTTCACTTATATTCTCATCGGTAAGCCTGTCTGGCTCAAAAGTTAATTTCCTGGATTCCAGAACCAACACATCTCTTAGCCCCATAGCTTCACAATACTCTTCAAACCTGAAACTGCTTTCACCTAACTCTTTGCCTGGTATTTTATCTTGAAATGTGTTTAGAAATCGTATATGGGACTCTACGAGTTGTTCTAACGGTTTGCTTAACTTGGGAGCGGTAATTTTTTCTAAAGGTAGGGATACGGCATAGGCGATGGAGCCAAACTCAAGTGTAGCAAGTATTCCACCGAATGGAGGAAAAATTGGAGATTGTTGGAGCATCATATTTGTTATTGTTACTCCCAAGAAATAAAAAATAACAAAACCTGATAGAATGATTATAAATTTCCTTCGTGCTATTCCGTAGGATTTTTTAAGGAGTATATAGCCAAAAACGAGTATAAGTATAAGGTATGGAATACCTACACCGTAACATAAAGCTGTGAAATACGGCTCAGATTTATATGCCCAGCCCAAAGCAGGACCACTCCATACGATTTCAAATGGAGCAAGCAAGATAGCGATTAAGCCCACAAAAAACGCAGGTGCTATGATAGCTACATAAATTCGTTTTTGTTTGAAGTAAAAAAGGAGCATAAGAAGTAAAAACGAGTGTGCAGTTGATACAAAGAATAGATCAAATCGGAAAAATTGTTTGGATAAAATGGCTGTAGGTGCAGTTCTATGAAAAAATGCTAAAAATATCCATAATGCTATAGAAAGACCGAACAGGAAGAGTGCTTGGTATACCCAACTTTTTGGGTTTTTCCGTAACAAATAAACAGAAATTGATAGAACTATAACCCCACCAATTAAATATTGAACACTCCATGGGAAGAAGTGCCAATGAGCCAATTTACACCCTCCTGAGCAACTCAGCCATCTCAGGCTTATCGGTTGGGATTATTTTGCGAAACTTAATCTGCCCAAGGGGCACTCCTTCCTTCACTTTTTTCATGGCGTATCTCATGAATGCCCCTTTATTCAGATATTCAACCTTGATTGTTTCCGAGGGGTCACTAACCCTAAAATCCCTAACATAACTTTGAAAATCTGGGAATATCTCCTTCAGTGCTTCAAATATTCTTCTCTCGGCTTCCTTCTCGGTATAATCCCATCCCTTCTCCATCAGCACACAGATGTGTTCCTTGGGTTCCATCACTTTTTGGATACACCATCGCTCAAAGGAAGGAAGACCTGCCTTAACAATAGTGCTAGTTATCAGGGCCTCCGATATTCTAAAATAGTTAAAAAAATCGAGAAGTGCTGCTTTCTTACCTTCACAATCGAAGATAGGGAGACCATCTTCCCGGAAATCAATAACTCTGAATAGGTCGCCTGTCTGATACCTGATTAGCACCGACCCAAATGGAGTTCCCACGAGTTCGTAAACATTATCTTTCTCAAGCTCATTTATCTTTTTTATCCTGCCATCGTTTGTTAGAAACTCAAAATAGCAACTTCGAGGCGATGGCGTTAAATACTCCTTCCTATCCGGCAACCCAAGAAATGGGAATCCTAATTCCGTAGAGCCGTAAACTTGCATTGGTTCAATCCCAAATTCATCCCTTAAATAGTCAAAATAGAGCTTAGCTTCCGTTCCAGCAGCCCCAACACCCTTAAGTGAAAAAATATCTTTTAGTCTGATAGACTTCTTGTGGGCTAACTTATACCTCAGATATATAAAATATAAAATTAACTTCGCTATACCAAAATTCATAGACTGGTAATAGTTTTTATATAACTCATCTGGCCTTTTGAAGTAATCACAAATCATCTTAAGAGGCGAGGCAATGCCACCAATAACATCCAATTTTTCGCCGGCCTTGATAAGCTTAATCGTAATGTTTATTTTTTTCCTCATATCGGTTACATTATCTATAATCTCGGTTGGGGGGATCAATTTCAACACAGGAGTAAAAACTTCAGCAGCGACTATACCTGCTATATAAGGTGCCGGAGCCATGATATTAAGGAGTTTGTCCCCCTGCCTTAATTTAGTTTCACCCCAATTGTCGCTAGCCGAGATACTGATCGCTGCTAAGAGGTCCATAGTCATGTTTTTCAGGAAAGTTTCACTGTGTGCAAACCATTTGGGTTCCCCGGTTGTGCCGGAAGTCTTTGCGCAGAAGGCATATTCATCCACCAACCAACCTTCCAGCATAGGAGCAACTTGCCTGCTTACTCTATCATAGTAATTCAGCCATAGCTCTCCTTTTCTTCGGGGAACTGTTCTTTCCAGTTCTTCTATTTGCTCGCCAAACTGGTGTAAAATAAGGTAATCCTCGTAGGTTGTAAGCGGTATATCCTCAAATTTTTCGACACCTTTTGGGCAGAGATGCTCTGCCATCTTGGTTTTCTTCCATTTCTCAAAATGCTCTTTTAACTTCTTCTCGTTGTACTCTAGCTGCTCGGGAAAGCTCTTCTCAAAGAAGGAGCAGTATTTTTCCCAAAGATCTTCACTGCTATTCATTTCTAATCACCTCCTGTAGGTTAATACTATATAATTAGAGGATGCTGAAAAAGTCGAGGATTTGTCTTGAGTTATCCTCTGCCCTAAGCTACTATTCTCTCAGCAAATCTGGTAAAGAGTATAGCCAACGCTAAGAGCTAAATCAAGACCTCTTTCCTTCTATGGTAACCATATCTATGATAGGGTGATACCCCAGGATCACTTCCTCAAGCTACTGGACAGGGCAGTTGATTTCTCCTTTGTCAATGAGTTGTGCCATGATGCCTACACAGTAGATTTCGGCAGACCTGCCTATGAGCCTGAAATGATGTCCAAGATATTGTTTGTCCAGTCTCTCTGTGACATCTCTGACCGCAGAATAGAAGAAGAGGTGAACTTCAACCGTCCGCAGCAATCTCTTGGTTGTCTTGCTCCCGTAGAGTGTATTGAAAAAGAACTTGCTAAAATCCACAGCCCAGTGTTACCTATGTGGTCAGCCAGCACATTACCTTTCCATTTGAACTAAAAGAGGTTAGAATTTGGCTTGCCCGGTGCCTGCTACACTAGCTTAGAAAATGCCTGAATTGCCTGAAGTAGAGACAATTAAAAACGAGCTTTCGCCTTGGGTGCTGGGGCAGCATTTCACCCACGTTACTATTTTTGACAGCGATTTACTACTCGGAACTCCAGTTGAAGAATTTCGCCATAAGTTAATCGGGCAAACAATACAGAGCCTTGAGCGCCGGGGAAAATATCTCATCTTCAACTTAGCAAGCAATCAAACACTGATTATGCACTTTAGAATGACAGGTACCTTGCTGTTAAATCCCAAAGGGATTGATCGCTATGCCAGAGCATCTTTTCACCTTTCCAATGGTAATCAGTTTGTATTTATCGACCGGCGCCGATTGGGGGTAATGTGGCTAGTAGGAGATGCCAATGCTATAGTCGGCAAATTGGGCCCTGAGCCGTTAAGTGAGAGCTTCACTCCTGGCATTCTGGCGCAGAGATTGAGCCAGCACCATATCCCTGTAAAAGCCGCTCTTATTGACCAAAGTGTAATTGCCGGAATTGGCAATATGTATGCTGATGAAGCCCTCTTTGCTGTCCGAATCCATCCTTTGAAAAAGGCAAACACTTTAGTAGCCGAAGAAATACAAACTTTATATCATTGCATCCGTGAAGTTCTCTGGTCAGCCATAGGCAACAAAGGCGCCAGCGTTGATACTTATGTTCGCCCTGAGGGTCAATTAGGCACAGCCCAATTTGATTTTAAGGTCGCTCATAGAGATGGACAACTCTGTCCTGTTTGTCGCACTCCCATCGAGCGCATCTTGGTGCGAAATAGAGGTAGCTACTTCTGCCCTAACTGCCAGCCCTTAACATCCCAGATGCCCCTTTTGTCACCTTGACCTCGAGCCCCTCGTTTCTGTTATTCTGAATCCTGTGCCTCTCATTATTCTGAGGAAGCCCTTCGCTCTCCCTGTCATTCTGAACGAAGCGAAGAATCTCACCGCTCAAGACAGGCTCCGCGACCGAAGAATCTCGCTCAGGGCAGGCTCTATAAAAGGAGACTGTCTTGGAGATTCTTCACGTGTGGGTTAGCTGAGCTTTGAACCTATCTGCACTACTGTCAGGCTAGGTTGCTGGCGTTACTGCTTAGCTTTTGGAACAACCAGCATGTCGTGGCCCTGACATTCTGCTATTGTAAAGAGGCCGGTATTTTCCACAATTTCTCTTGCTCTTGCCATCTTCGTGCGTCCTGAATCCATGAAAAGAACCCCATCCTCTTTGAGTACCCGGTGAATCTCCAGGAACAGAGCATTGCAATCTCCTATCTGGTGAAGTGTGTCAAGGAGCAAAGCCAGGTCGATACTGGAATTCTGGATTCCAGTATTATAGGAATCAATCAGGATCGGCTCTATGTTTGCCAAAGACTCACGAGCCGCTTTCTCCTTTGTCGTGCTAATGGCTAGCGATTGGATATCCACAGCAAAGACCTTTCCCTCAAGCCCCACTAACCTGGTTACAGGCAGCGTATAGCGGCCTGGCCCACAGCCATAATCGAGCACCGTCATTCCCTCTTCTAGTGGAATCTTCTTTAATCGCCGTCGCGGGTTCCAGATGGAGCCTGTCAATTTGTAGAACCATATATTGAGCCTGTAAATAGCATCGGACTCCGGTTTAAGCTCCTTCACGCTTACCATTGTTCACCTCCTCTCACTTCCCAATTCGTAAGATAGGGTAAATTAGATACTAGCTTCGATATGTATCATACAATTAACGTAGAATTCGTTGCCATAGACTGGGATTTTTCCTATAATGGTTGCGCAAATGTTGTTAATAAAAGCAGCTCTGCGATCCACTTATAAATACGCGTGAGCAATGAAGGTGATAGCAATTGTTGGTATGGCAGGTGCGGGCAAATCAGAAGTAGCTAGGGTGTTTGAGCAGAGCGGCTTTAAGAAAGTTCGCTTTGGAGATATTACGGACGAAGAAATCAAGAACAGGGGACTTGAGCCAAATGAGGAAAACGAACGTTACATCAGGGAGCAGTTGAGAGAACAACATGGGATGGCAGCATATGCCAGATTGAACCTCCCAAGGGTTGAAAGCTCGCTGAAAACGTCAGATGTTGTGGTGGACGGACTTTACTCGTGGGAGGAGTATACTCTGTTGAAGGATTGTTATGGTGAAAGGTTCAGTGCAGTTGCTGTCTGGGCATCGCCGGCTGCCAGGCACGGAAGGCTTGGAAATAGAGAAAACCGGCCTTTGACGATTGAGGAAGCAGCTAGTCGGGACAAAGCGGAGATAGAGAATAGCAACAAGGGTGGGCCAATCGCCATGGCTGACTTTACCATATTAAACGAAGCTTCTTTAAAAGAGCTGGAGAGGGAGACGAGACGAGTTATATCCGCACTGAAGTGAAAAAAGTAACCAGGCCGGACATTGATGAATATTTCCTCAAGATAGCTACTGTGGTGGCAGAACGCTCAACCTGTCGGCGGCACCACGTAGGTGCTGTGGCAGTGAGGGACAAGCATATATTGACCAGCGGCTATAACGGCGCTCCCTCCGGGCTTAAAGATTGCCTTGAACTCGGTTGTCTTAGGGACGAGCTGAATATAGAATCTGGAACCAGGCATGAAATATGCCGGGGGATCCACGCAGAGCAAAACGTAATCATACAAGCAGCGCTCCACGGCGTTGACCTTACTGGCGCCACAATCTATGTTACTCATTCACCGTGCATTCTCTGTGCCAAGATGCTGGTGAATGCTAAGATAAAGCGCTTCGTAACCTTTGGCAACTATGCCGATGAGTCTTTCAGAGACTTATTCAAAGAAGCTAAAATAGAGTTCGAGCTACATGAAAAACCCCCTTCCGAGATAACTTACCTGCCCTAAAAAAGGAGTAAGCTGATTGAGATATGCGCCTCAAATCAATTCTGTACCCAATCAACCTCAGGCTATGCCGACTTTAAGAACTGAGGAACAAAAGTGGCAGCGACTGGGCTTGGACCAGTGGCTAAAGAGGATAGGTTGGAGAAAAATAAATCTAAGCTGTAGGAGGGGTTTATGACGGAGTACATAGTTACCTTTTTCCTCTCTTTCTTCCGAAACCCTAGCGCCTGGGGGATTGGCCTGGCTGTAGCATTTGGCGCAGCCTGGCTGGCCGGTTACCGTCCGCCGCTGATTAAGAGACCCTGGCTCTGGGCGGTTCTCGTAAGCAGTGCTATCCTGGCCCTGGCTGCCGCCAGCTTCATCCAAATCCCACTTCAGGCTTTGACCGGGCGAGCGTTAGGCCATTTCTGGAGCGAAGAGGTCCTGATGCGCTGGATTCTGCTTGCAGGGATACCACAAATACTACTAAGCGGGCTGGTCCAGGAAGGGGCAAAGCTTGCGCCAGTGGCTACTTACTGGTGGCGTAGCGGCAAGAACATTGACCCCAAGCTGGGGCTAGCTATTGGAGCTGTGGCTGGAGCTGGATTTGGTATCTTTGAAGCACAGTGGGCACACAATATCATTTTTGCCTCAGGGTGGACCTGGGGAGCAGTGGAAATCGGCGGCTTCATGGCACTGGCTGGATTTTGGGAGAGGTTCTTTGTTGTGGCCGCTCACACTGCTTTTTCTGCGCTGGCTGGTTATGGTCTGGCTAAGGGCCGGGGATGGCAATTCTACCTCATAGCCGCTTTCCTGCACGCATTATTGAACTACAGCGCTGCTTTGTTGCGGGCAGGGGTCTTTACTGCCGTTCACGTGGAAATTTATGCTGCGGTAGTGGCAGTGCTGGTAACGGCGTGGGCCCTATGGCTCCGCTGGAGAAAACCGGCAGCTACAGCTCAAGTATAGGTGGTTTGGGACAATGACTGGAACGGCCTTAGGGATAGAGCCCGAAAGGCCTACCAGCCCAGGCTAGTTTCCACAGGAATTCCTCACTGACGTGGCACCGAGGAAGCACCCACACGGGATACTCTTGAGAACCTGTATCGTGATATCAACTAAATTTGCTAACCAGGGGTAGAAAATTGGAGCTGGGTGTGCTAGATTGAGTAAGCAAAGCTTTTGGCTATGGAGCTAGGAAATCTTCTACACTTATTAGTAGGCAGAGATGCCTCGGACTTGCATCTCAAGGTGTCAAGCCCACCGGTATTGCGCATTGACGGTGCGCTCATAACTCAAGAGGACTTCTCACCACTTACAGCCGAAGATATCGAATCCGTATTCGGACAAGTTGCTACTCAAGAGCAAAGAGATACCTTCCTTAGAGAACGAGAGCTAGACTTCGCCTACTCTGTTCCTGGCTTAGCTCAATTCCGAGTCAATGCCCTCCAGCAAAGGGGCACAATTAGCCTTGCTTTTCATGTAGTACCATTTAACGTCCCATCTATTGATGAATTAGGGCTGCCCCGAATTTGCAAGGAGCTCATTCTTAAGCCAAGAGGGCTCATCCTCATCACCGGTTCTGCCGGTAGCGGCAAGTCAACTACCCTGGCAGCCATGATCAATCATCTCAATGAAACCGAGAGGCGAAATGTCATCACCATTGAAGATCCGATTGAATTCTTATTCAAAGATAAGAAATGTATCATACATCAGCGCGACCTGGTGGACGATACCAGGTCCTTCTCCGTCGCCTTAATGCAGGCGCTGCGTCACGACCCGGATGTAATTGTCATCGGAGAGATGCGCGACCTGAACACCATAAGCACGGCTATCACGGCGGCTGAAACAGGGCATCTGGTGCTGGGCACACTGCATACGATTGATGCCGCCCAGACTATTGACCGTATAATCGACATCTTCCCGGCAATCCAGCAACGGCAAATAAGACTACAATTGGCGCAGGTAATAGAGGCGCTATTATCACAGACGCTTTTATCTCGTATCGAGGGAGGCCGAATAGCTGTTTTTGAAATCATGGTCGCCAACAGTGTAATCAGAAGACTCATTCGCGACGAGAAGATATTCGAGATACCCTCCAGTATAGAGGTTGGTAGCCAGGAGGGCATGCAGACCCTGGACCAGGCACTGGCTGACCTGGTAAGAAGGAATATAGTTAGCAGTCAGGAAGCCCTGAAGAAAAGCAGCAACCCGGCAAAATTGCAGGCATTACTTCAAGTACAATCTCCCAGAGTCTAGCTCCGCGTGGCAGGATGTCCTCTTTAAGCTCCAGGAAGAGAACGCGTGGAAACCTGCTGTCTGAGCAGATGAAACTTGGGGGCAGCGGCTGGACTTGAACTTATGGCCACGGGACTATATAGTCATTTAAGGCATCCTGTGTGCATTACCTCGTTTTTAGCAAGTATAGTTGTGAACATGACGTGCTCTGGTACTGGTGGTACGTTTCCTTTGCATTACTGTGCTAGAATCTCTCCATATTGTCGGTTGGACTATCATCCAGGTGAGTAAATAATGAATTATTGATGGAGGTAAGTTATGTCTCGAATCAGCTTAGTGCAAAAGAATCAAGCATCACCGGAGGTCAAGGAGCTATTCCAGCGAATTGAGGATAACGGGGCTAAGGTTATAAACTTGTACAGGGCAATAGCCAACAGTCCTCATGTGATACGCAATCTCATCAAACTAGGCAACTCTCTCATCAGTAAGACAGACCTTTCACCAAAGCTGCGTGAGTTGACTATCATGCGAATCGCTAAGCTCTGCGATTGTGAATATGAATGGGTACAGCACACACCTATTGCCTTGCACTCCGGTGTAAGCCAGACTCAGTTGGACGTAATCGGCTCATGGAAAGAATCGAATGCCTTCACTGATGAGGAGCGTGCCGTATTGCAGTATGTTGATGAGGTGGCCCAGAACGTCAAAGTGGCAGATAACACATTCGAGGCGTTGGGACAACATCTCAGCGAGCGCGAAATTGTTGAGCTAAATCTGGCCATTGGTTGGTGGGGAATGCTAGCTCGATTGCTGGTGCCACTGGAAGTTGAGCTTGATGAGCAATCGGTTGGTTCGGTAGCAGACCTGATTGGCCAACGTGCTATGCAGAAGTAAGCAATACAAACCTGCCGTATCATTATGGTTCATCAGCCAGCTGTAATTAGTAGCATACCAAAGGAAATCTTTGAGCTTGTCAGCATAACAGTCTATGATTACCCAAGACTTGCCTTCCACCTTACAGGACAATAGAAAGCCATCAATCGCTTGTTTTATTGTACTAGACATTGAAACTCTCCTTCCTCTCTTCGAGATGCGGGACGACATACGAGAATAGGGAGAAGGTCAATAGCTTTGTGGTACATATTTTAGCTGTAAATATTCGATAGACGAAAAAACGAAACAAGGTGCTATAATCTGGAAAACCCTAAATTGGAAGTTATTTCTCAGCCTGGACTATCAAAGGAAAGGAAATTTAAAGGAGAGAAAAAAGTGAGGTGGAGACTATTTATTAGTATATTTGCTTTCAGCATCGGTGCGTTGATTTTAGCAATCATTGCTTGGACCAGTGGGGAAACCGTGCTTAATGCTTATGCACTGGGTGTTCTCGCAGTTGGATTAGGCGTTAATAGCTTGGTGATATCCTTAAACACTGCTAAAAGAACGAATAGCGTAGAAGCTACACTTACACGCATAGAAAGCTTGCAAGAAGAAATCAAAAAAGCGCAGGAACAACAGCCAAGTTCTAGTAAACCTATACTGGCAACCTTAGAAGGACTAACACAATATTATTTAGACTATATGGCTAAAAACAAGGTAAAGGATGAGAACGAAAAAAGTTAAGTAAACTTCAAGGAGTATTCATCCAATGCGTAAAACAGGCCCAAAAACCAAAAGTGGCAGCGAGTGGATTTGAACCAGCAACAAAAGGTTTCGGGACCAATACTGTGAGCGATGGTATAGGCATTACCAAACAACTTCAAGCAAATATTACAAAGTTTTTGGCTAAACGCGATTTAGCCTTGCTTTACAAAGAATATACTTGGACTGGAGACAACTGGGGTAATGGCTTTCCAGAGATGCGACAACTTGAGATAGACTTTGGTACGTCTCTAAAGCACGGATTCATAACTAGGGACAATGTCATGTCAGTCGTAAAATGGGGCAA
>Ga0315545_1002736_pt1 | contig 15622 bp, 19 predicted proteins | sample SalMarSW160210MG_FD_203096 | JGI IMG/M metagenome (GOLD analysis project Ga0315545, IMG submission 203096) | Salt marsh sediment microbial communities from the Plum Island Ecosystem LTER, Massachusetts, United States - Salt Marsh Sediment SW1602-10 ... | reverse complement strand
GCTATTCTTCGGTGCCTTTGTCCCTGGCTTCATTCTGTCCGCCCTTTATATCAGCTATATTGTCATCCGTTCATTTATACAGCCAGATATCGCCCCACCAGTGCCTATTGAGGAAAGGACTATGCCCTTCGTGCAGAAAACGACGAAGCTGCTCGTGGCACTGGTTCCACCGGCCATACTCATCATGTCCGTGCTGGGGGTTATTTTTATGGGCATAGCCGCCCCCACTGAAGCCGCCGGTGTTGGCGCCTTTGCCGCGACATTACTTACCATCGCCTACCGCCGTTTTACCTGGGATGTTCTGAAAGAGGTCACCCTGATGACCGCCAGGCTCTCCGGTTTCATCCTCCTCGTCGGCTCAATGTCTTTCGCCTTTACTGGCGTCTTTCTCGGTGCTGGAGGAGGGCAGGTAGTCTCCGAGCTTATCCTGGCTACCCCCGGTGGCAGGTGGGCTGCCTTTGCCGTTATCATGTTCATCTGCTTTCTCCTGGGCATGTTCATTGACTGGATTGGCATTATCTTTATCATGGTCCCGATCATAACCCCTATTGGTGAAGCTCTTGGATTTGACCCCATATGGTTTGCCATCATGATTTGCGTTAATCTCCAGACCTCCTTTATGACTCCCCCCTTCGCCATGGGCATCTATATCTGCAAGGGCGCCGCTGATCCATCATTGGGCGTAATGGTGGCTGATATCATCCGAGGAGTAATTCCATTCGTTATACTTATCTTGATTGGCCTTACGCTGCTTGTCATCTGGCCTAACTTGATCCTCTGGCTGCCAAGCTTGATGATAAGGTAGTGACCTGCATCCCTGAAAACTGGTCCAGTTATAATGTTAGAATAGAGTAACAAAAGCTTGGACTGTTCAATTAGGGATGTCCGCCCAGTGGTGATTATGCAAAGTATAAATATCAGGGGAGCAGAGATGCTCCCCTTTTTATTACAATATATGACGTGTTGTCACATCAACTGAGTAAAATAGCGAAATATAAAATTAACGAATCTACCCACAGCCTTTACCATTGGTCTAACAGTATAACTGCGCTGGTTTTGAGGGTACAAACAAATTGAAAGCGAAGACTACCTTGGGTATACTTATTGTAAAGCATCAGAAAGAAACGGGTGTTTAAGTTGAAAGTCATTGACCTTACTTTCACGGTAAAAGAGCATTGGCGTTGGAAGGCGAAATTGTACCCGATTCGCACTTTTGACGATTACCACTTCCTGATTCAGTCTATCGATTTTAATCTTCACGGGTTCACCCATGTTGACGCCCCTCTACACTTCCTGCCTGATGGGCTTTCCATCGAGAAAGTATCATTAGACAAATTTATGGGCGAAGCGGCCGTTATAGACCTTTCACATCTGAGCGAAAATGACGGGGTAACTTCAGCTGATTTAGAGAAAAGAGGCCAGCATATAAGGCCTGGTGATATTGTCCTGCTTCGCACGGACTGGCCACTTAAATGTGACTATATGAGTCGTGATTTCTGGGCCAAATCTCCCTACACTACACGCAGTGCATGTGAGTGGCTGGTACAACAGAAGGTCAAAGCTGTTGGCTATGACTATCCCCCGGATTATGTTCTAAGAAAGAAATTATCTGATCCTGAATATCAAGATAAGCCTGAAGAAAATACCACACACGATGTATTCTTTAAGGAAGGCATATTCGTTATAGAGTACCTGTGCAATCTACATTTGATTAATAGAAAACGCTTTCAATTTATGGCCCTGCCTCTCCCGATAGAGGGTGCCGGTGGTTCACCCGTTCGGGCAATAGCAATTGAGCGATAATACCATAGACCTTGGTGTAATCTTTCTTCGTAAGGGGGATTCAGGCGAATTTGAGAAAGAATTTCAGCCCAATGTCTAGGCCGGCGACACTAACGCATTATCAGAGGTGTGCTCCCTTTCATTATGCTCATCTGGATAGGGCTAGGCTTGATGATTGCTTTCCCCCAGATTTTCCTGTGGCTTCCGAGCCAATGATAAAGGGATACTAGCACCGCCAAGGAGTAGTCAGAATGAAACTGGAAGGAAAGAAAGCCATTGTTACCGGCGGCGGCACCGGCATCGGTAAAGCCATTGCTCTGGAGTTCGCCGGCGCCGGAGCCGACATCGCCATCTGCAGTCGCAATGTCCAGAACATCGAAAAAGTGCGCGACGAGATATCGACTTTGGGAAGGCGCTCGCTGGCAATATCTATGGACGTGCGTATCAGGGAACAGGCAGATAACATGGTACAGAAGGCGATTGATGAATTTGGGCGGATTGACATCCTGGTGAATAATGCTGGAATCAACCGCCCCACACCAGTACTTGATTTGACTGAAGATACCTGGAATCTGATATTTGATACTAACCTCAAAGGCCTCTTCTTCTGTACCCAGGCCGTAGCCAGACATATGATAAAACAGGGTTACGGGAAAATCATAAATATATCCTCGACAGCTTCACTGGGGGCCATTGAACCGGGGCAGGCCGCCTATGCCGCTTCCAAAATCGGCGTCAACGCATTCACCAAGGCATGTGCCCGCGAGTTCGGACCTTACGGAATAACCGTCAATGCCATCGCTCCCGGACGAATCCTGACCCCGCTGATTTACGCCAGCCGGACACCGGAACAGATAGAAAATTTCATTGAAACAGCCGAAAGCACTGCCTGTCTGGGAAGATTGGGTACGCCTGAAGAGATTGCCCATCTGGCGCTATTCCTGGCTTCGGATGATGCTGCTTTCATCACAGCCGAGATTATTGCCTGCAATGGCGGCAGAACCAATCTGATGGGTTAACGAAATATAAGTGTGCAGTGGCTAATTATTGCACGGTAAACATTGAAAACGGGTATTATTGACTGACCTTACGGGGTCGCCCCCGTTTTTTCCAGCCGATTATCTCCAGGAGATAGCTGCAGGCAATTTCATCCAGACCGGGAGGATTAATCGGGCAGTCTGGATTAACACCGTAGCGGTTGCGTCTGCCTTCACGTTTCTTCGTTATGAAATCTGCCTCTAGTAAGTCATTTATGATATTATAAGTGGCTCTCTCCGAGATTCCGATGATATCTGACAGTTCCCTGGCGGTGATGCGGGGCTGGCGCGCGACATGGCTCAGCACCAGAGCATGGTTGGTTAAAAATCTGAACTTCAGCATTTCCTGTTTTCCCCAGTGACAATTAAATATACATTAGTTGGAATAAATAATCAATAATACTAATTCATGCAAAGTACTTCAATGTTTTTATAGAATATATCCATTTGCTTCGCAAGCCTCAAATATTAATGCATGTATCCCCCGTGTATTTGCAGCATAATTCCCCAAAAGTTTCAGTCGTGTAAATGTCATATTTTTTAACTATTACCTAAGTGCTAACCAGAGGTATTGACAATTTATTATTTATGAATTATTATTCCTGTAGTGGTTTTCATATATACTGTTTCGTAACATACGATGCATGATAATATAATAAATAAAAAGGCGCCTGTTCAGGTATAAATGTTTTTATTATCATCGAAGAGGCCAATAAAAAATAATAAACAAGTAATCGAGAGAAGCGATGGTTAAGACATTTAAAACGGGGCTGATTAAAGTATCCACGCGATTGCATCGGTTTATGGGCAGCGATAGTGACCGACACTGGCCGGCACGTGTGCTGGAAACCCTGGAAACGAAATATCATCTGCTTCCCAAAGACCTGCTGCGCCTGTGGTATGTCCGACGCAGAACTATTTCCGATAAATTTAAGACGGACTCCATCTTTATTTACGACTGGGCAAGCGCCTATAAGCAAAATTTGTCTATAAGAGAATACGATGACCTCTATAAGCATCCCGATTTACTGCTCTATAAAGGGCACATTCTCAGCAACGGTGAAGTGCGTATTGAGAGAATAAGAAGCAATTAGTCAATCCGTCTGAAATCATAGAGGAGGGGGACTTTTTACGTCTCCCTTTTTTATTCGTTGCTATGCTTCACCATGTTAAAGATTTATCTTGAGAGCAGCAGCGTCCCGCCTCCGATTCAAACAAGCAGAACGAGAGGTGTGTTCCTGCAGTTACTTCTTACGCAAGTAGACCACCCAGTAGACCGCGCCCACAAAGAAAACCCCGCCGATGATATTACCTATGGTGACGGGGATTAAGTTGCGGACCAGAAAAGAGAGCCAGTCCAGGCCTTGATAGGCCTCAGGGCTCATGCCTGCTGCCTGCCAGAATGACGAAGAAGCGCCAGATTTAATGAGAATGGCAAATGGTATAAAGTACATATTCGCCACGCAGTGCTCAAAGCCGGCAGCCACGAACGCACTGATCGGGGGAATAATGGCAGCGATACGCCCGATAGTCGTGCGCGCACTGTAGGAGAGCCACACCGCAAGGCAGACGAGCGCGTTACACAGTGCCCCTAAAATGATAGCCTGAAAAAGACCAAGCTGCACCTTACTCATGCCAATATTAAGCGCCGTAACGCCAACGGCGCCATTTGCCATCTCGTAGTGTTTACCAAAATAAAGCAGCAGAGCCGTGGCCACCGCACCGACCAGATTCCCCAAATAAACAATGCCCCAGTTTCTAAAAAGCTTTTTTGTCGACAGATTCCGGCTTGCCCAGGCCATCACAATCAGGTTATTGCCGGTAAATAATTCCGCGCCACCAACTATCACCAGTATCAGCCCAAGACTGAATACAATCCCGGCGACCACTCTCCCCCACCCCCATGGCACCGCCACCCCTGTCGTGGTTAATGAAACGGTGGCGAAAATGGCGCCAACCGCGATAAAGGCTCCCGCCAGAACGGCCAGAGCAAACATGCTCAGGAAGTCCAGGTTGGCTTTCCTGATACCAATTGCTTCCCCTTTACGAGCCATCTCGGCGGGGAGAAGGTCATCGAAGCTCGGTTTAGGTGTATCATCCGTCGATGTGGCCATCGAAGATACCTCTCAAGCTTTTAACTGCAACCAGTCTCTGGCTATTATATCACGGTTTTTATCATAAACATAAATGTATACAATATATTGATATTTTGCGATGATTAGCCGAAATTATTGACAAACTGACCCCTTATTGTATACAATTATCGGGAAATGGCCGTGCACAGTCGAATCGAAAAGAAGGACGTTCCCGCCCGGAAAAAGGTTTATGAGAACCTGAAGGCAGCGATTCTTTCCGGCCACCTCGGCCCCAAGGAAAGGTTAACCGAAGAGCACCTTGCGGAAACACTGGGAGTGAGCCGCACTCCGGTGAGAGAAGCGCTTTACAAACTTGAGGCTGAAGGCCTGATTCGCCCTCTGGAGACGAGGGGCTTTATCGTTTCCGGAGATTCCAGGAAAGAAGTGGAAGAGCTCTTTGAAATCCGCTCCATTCTGGAAGGGTATGCGCTCAGAATCACCTCGGGAAAAATCACCGAAGAGAGCCTGCAGCAATTAAGCGTTTTCATTGATAAAGCACAGGCGGCGCTGGAAGCAGGCCGCATGGGTGATGTCTTCAAATGGAACACCCGCTTTCACGACCACCTTCATGAGCTAGTGTCAGATATGGCGCGCCTCTACCGGATGATTGTCGATATGAGAAAACAGGTGCTGCGGTACCGCAAAGAAACCCTGCAATCCATTGAAGGCGCACAGAGGACGATCGATGGTCACCGGAAGATACTGCTGGCATTGCGATTAAAGGACCCGGAACTGTGTGATAGAACGATGCGCGAGCACATCAGGCTGGCCAAGGAGGATGCCCTGCTGACCCTCCGGAAAGAGGATAAAGAATAATCATCGAGGAGGTCCAGTCTTGGAAAAACACATTGAAGTACATATGGACAAATGCACCGGCTGCAAGCTGTGTGAACTGGCCTGTTCCGCAGTGAAAACGAGCGTTTTCAACCCCAGAGATTCAAGAATCAGGGTATGCCTGGTGGGAATCCCCGAGATTCCCGTGCCCATAATCCTCGATAACTGCGATTACTGTTTCGGCAACCCGGCCTGCGTGCAGTTCTGCCTGCCCAAGGCAATAGAGTGGAAGGAAATGGAAACCAAGCCGGAACGACCGAAGGTATCAGAAGCCAAGAAAATTGCCCAAGAATGGCTGAAATCGGTGAGCAGGTAGGCGAGGGGAAATGGCCAGGGTGAAGGTAAAAAGCTTCTCCGTGATTCGAGACGTGCTTGGTTCGGATATCATTGAAATAGACGTCAATAAACCGGCGACGGTCGCCGGGCTCTTCGATGAACTGGTACGCCAGTACGGCCAGGCTTTCAAAGAGAAAATCTGGGACCCGAATACCGGCCAGATAGCACCGTTCCTCATCAAAGTAAACGGTTCCCTTATCAGGTCCACGTCCGATATGGACCATAAAATTCAAAACGGCGATGAACTCGCCATCATCTTTCCCATAGGAGGAGGTTAATCATGGCAAAAGGATTTCCCTACGGCGGATATATTGGACAGCTACTGCGAGTCAATCTGAGCAATAAGGGCATTGTCAAGGAAGACCTCAGGGAGGACTGGGCCAGGGACTTCGTTGGCGGCGTCGGGCTATCGGCCCGAATCCTCTATGGAGAACTGCCAGCTAAAACCGACCCGCTGGGGCCGGAAAACAAGCTGATTATGATGACCGGCCCGGTAAACGGCACGATGATTCCGGCGGCCTCGCGCTCCTCGTTCTGCGCCAAGTCACCGTACACCAAGTCGTTTTTCCACAGCATCTTCGGCGGCTTTCTGGGGCCGGAGCTCAAGTTCGCCGGCTATGATGGTCTCATCATTGAAGGAAAAGCAGACAAACCCGTCTATATCTGGATTGACGATGACACGGTTGAAATCAGGGATGCCGGCCACCTCTGGGGCAAAGACCCGTTCACCGCAGAAGATATCCTGCGGAAAGAGATTGGCGATGAGGAGATTCACATCGCCACCATCGGGCTGGCCGGCGAGGAGAAAGCGCCCTACGCCATGATTCTCTGTGACATCCGGGCTTCCGGTCGCGGCGGCATGGGTGCGGTGATGGGCTCAAAAAACCTCAAAGCCATCGCCATCAGAGGCACCGGAGGCGTTGCCGTGCCCAATATGCTCAGGGTCTACAATACTGCCATCAAAATCAACGAGCTCTTTGCCACCAACCCGTCGGTGCAGGGCCTCTCCGGGTACGGCACGCCGCGTAATGTGGCCGCCATGAACGAGGGCGGCATCCTGCCCACCCGAAACTGGCAGACCGAGACCTTTAAGGGGATGAAGAATATCACCGCCGAGGCGATGAAGGAACAGGTGGTCAAGGGCGACCGCGCCTGCTTCGCCTGCTCCATCAACTGCACCAAGTACAGCGTGGTGCCCAGGGGGCCGTATAAATCAATTATCAACGGCGCCGACTACGAGACGATTTACGCCTTTGGCAGCCTCTGCGAGGTGGACAATATAGAGGTGCTCTGCAAGGCCGACGAGCTCTGCGACTACTACGGTATCGACCTCATCTCCACGGGGGTGAGCATTGGCTGGGCCATGGAATGCTACGAGAAAGGAATCTTCACCAAAAAAGATACCGATGGCATTGACTTGCGCTTCGGCAACGCCGACGGCATGCTCACGATGATTGAAAAGATTGGCAAGAGGGAGGGCCTGGGGGAGCTGCTGGCCAAAGGCACGAGGGATGCTTCCAAGATTGTCGGCCGGGGCACCGAACGCTTCGCCATCCAGAACAAGGGACTGGAGTGGCCGGGGCATACCTGCCGCCCCTTCCCCGCCTGCGCCGTCGGCTACGCCACCGGGCCGAGAGGCGGCAGCCACCACGATATCCGGCCCACCGCCGAGAAGAGCGGCCTGGTCGACCGCAAAGTACTTGAGGGCAAAGGCGCCGTGGCCGCGGAAGTCAACCACTGGCTGATTCTAGGCGATTCGATGCTGATATGCCACCTGGGCGAGCCCATCTGGGGGCCGCTCAAAATCAGCGACAGCATGATAAACGCCCTGAACGCGGTTACGGGATGGGAACTCGACTACGAGAGAGCCAGGAAGATTGCCGAGCGGGAGTGGAACATGATCCGCTGCTTTGCCGCCAGAGAGGGATTCACCCGCGAAGATGACCGGCTTCCCATCCGGTTTATGGAAGAGCCGGTGCCGGAAGGGCCAATGCAGGGAAGCCTCATCACCAAAGAGACCCTCGAGCGATTGAAGGACGACTACTTCAGCTATCGGGGCTGGGACCTGAAGACCGGCAACCCGACGAAGCAAAAGCTGAGCGAACTGGGGCTGGACTTCGCCGCAAAAGATATCTGTTAAGAAAAGCAAGCCTGTCTTGCGGCATAAACAGTTACGCTAATAGCCCGGCGTGGATTCGCGCCGAGCTGCTTCTTTCATCTTACGATATAAGCGGGGAAAATCAGCTATCTTCTATTCCCAAATCCTTAATGTAATCAACCGCATTCTGAATGGTGACTATCTTCTCCGCATCGTCATCCGGTATCTCAATCTTCTTCGTCGGAGTGCTGAATTCCTCTTCCAGTGACATTACCAGCTCTACCAGGTCCAGAGAGTCGGCTCCCAGGTCTTCCACGAAGCTCGCGCCAGGTTTTACCGCTGACTCTTCAACACCAAGCTGTTCCACAACTAAGGGTTTCACTCGCTCGAAAATCGTCGCCACGTTTTACCCCCTTTCCGGAAACCTTCTATCTTCTAGCAAGCGCGCTGATTGACCCCAGCACGCCGTTTACAAACTTCGATGAATTTTCACCGCCGAACTTTTTGGCCAGCTCAACAGCTTCATTGATGGCTATCTTAACCGTTATTTCATTATCAAATAAAATTTCAGAGATTGCAAGTCGGAGAATGTTCCGGTCAATGACCGGTAACTGCTCTACTGGCCAGGCCGGAGCAAAGCGCTGGATGTTATCGTCTATCTCCTTCTGGTGCTGCACTGCCCGCCTCACCAGCCGGCGGACAAAGGCGTTGTTATCCTCGGATAAGCCCTCTTCCGCCAGGAGCCGGTCCACTACCTCCCCCACCTCGTGACGGGTGGTATCGACCTCATACAGCGCCTGCAGGGCAATAGCTCTTGCCTTCCTTCTTGGCCCGGTCATTGACTGCTCCTGAACTTAAGCAACTATTATAGCATTTATACCCGTATATCCTCTACCTTTAGCTTGTTGCGAAACTCCAACCTTGACACTTAAAGCCAATACTTGCTACACTTCCCTTGTTCCCTCCACGTTATCATTGATTTTAACTGGCTAGAGCAGGTTAACTCCAGTGAAAAGTGTTGGCATTTTCTATCATCCACTAATTGAAGCCACCCAGACCAAGGCGAAACAGCTGCAGGATTTACTCGCCTCTCATGGCATATCAGCCTGGCGCTGCTCCGCCTGGGAAGGTGAAACCGCCCGGGCAAAGCTGGACGATACGGACCTGGTTTTAAGCGTTGGCGGCGACGGCACCATTCTGCGGTCGGCACAGGCGGTAGTCCCGCGGATGACTCCGATTATCGGCATAAATCTGGGCAAGCTGGGATTCATGACCGAACTCAGCGCCGATGAGGCTGCCGACAGACTGCCCGCCCTGCTATCTGGAGAGGGGTGGATTGACGAAAGGACCATGCTCCAGGCCGAGTTTTCCCCTGATGGTCAAGAGACGAGCACCTATCATGCCCTGAATGATGTGGTGGTGGCGAGGGGTGCTGTTGCCCGCCTGGTTCGCGTGGCCGCCAGCGTCAACGGAAAGCACCTCGCCGACTACAAAGCGGACGGGGTTATCGCGGCGACGGCTACGGGCAGTACCGCTTACTCTCTGGCCGCCGGCGGTCCAATCCTCTACCCGCACTCAAAGGATTTTGTACTGCTGCCCATCATGCCCCACCTCAGCCCGGCCTATGCCCTGGTCTTGCCGGCGGAAACAGTGGTCCAGCTAACTATCACGGCACCGCATCAGGCAACGTTCAGCATTGACGGATATATCAATATGCCCATCCCAGGCAGGGCGATAATTACGGTACAACAAAGCCCGCACCGGACACGGTTCCTGCGGATACACCCCGAGGATGCCTTCTATCGCTCACTGGAGCAAAAACTGAAAGGAAAACGTTAAATTGAGCACGGTAGAAAAAGCCAGAATTCAGGATACACCTCAAATGCACCAGCTGATAAACTACTTCGCCGACAGAGACGAAATGCTGCCCCGTTCCTTGAGCGAGATATACGAAAACATCCGTGACTATTTCGTTTGCCGCCAGGACGAGCGCACGGTCGCCTGTGCCGCGCTGCACGTCCTCTGGGCCGACCTGGCCGAAATCAAGTCCGTCGCCGTGGCCGAGAACTATCAAAAAAAGGGTGTGGGCACCATGCTCGTTGAAGCCTGCCTGAAGGAAACAGAAGCGCTCGGCATACCCACCGTATTCTGCCTTACCTATAAGCCCGCCTTCTTTGAGAAATTCGGCCTCAGCCAGATAGACAAGATGGAGCTGCCGCGCAAGGTCTGGACCGAATGCTTCCGCTGTCCCAAATTCCCCGACTGCGGCGAGGTAGCCCTTATCCGCCATTTTTAAAGGAGAGGTTCTAGGTTCTTGGAAGAGACACTATCCAGCCAGTTGATTTACGATGGAAGGGCGGTAAAGCTCAGGGTGGATTCCGTCCGGCTGGGCAGCGGACGGCAGACGACCAGGGAAATCGTGGAGCACAGCGACTGCATTGCCGTCGTCGTCATTGATGAGAACCATGATGTGCTGCTGGTGAAGCAGTTCCGCAAGCCGGTGGAGAAGGAGCTGCTGGAGATACCGGCCGGCGGCATTGACGCCGGTGAAGCCCCGGAAGAGGCGGTCAGACGTGAGCTGCGGGAGGAAACCGGCTACATGCCCCGGAAGGTAAAGAGAATGGGCGGTTTCTATTCGGCACCGGGCTACAGCAGTGAGTATCTTTACCTTTACCTGGCCACTGACCTAGTGCCGAGCCAGCTAATCGCCGAAGATACCGAGGAAATAAAAGTGGTTCGGGTGCCGATTGCGGAAATACCCGACCTGATAACCTCCGGACGCATCTGCGATGCCAAGAGCATCGCCGGGCTGCTTATCTACCTGGAATACCGCAAGGGAAAGAAAAAGGCTGGCTAGCACAGCCGGTCCGACAGCCTTCTCCCGCCGAGAAGGTGCATATGCAAATGGGGCACCACCTGCCCTCCGTCCTCCCCGCTGCTGATGACAAGCCGATAGCCCTTCTCGGCAACGCCTTCCTGTCTGGCGAGTTGATTGGCCACCCTGACCATATGCCCGATAATCGTTGTGTCGTCGTCAGCCAGAGCAGCCAGAGAAGTGATATGCCGCTTCGGGATTATCAGCACATGGACGGGAGCCAGAGGGTTGATATCACGGAAGGCCATAATCTGGTCGTCCTGGTAAAGCGCATCGACGGGAAGCTCGCCGGCCACGATACGGCAGAAAACGCACTCCATGAGCTAACTCTTCTCCCTTCGGTATTTAGCTTTGCCCTGCTCGAATATGTCATTCCCATAAATGTCATTGGCCACAATGGCCGGGAAGTTATCCACCGTTAACATCCGGACCGCCTCCGGGCCCAGATCCTCATAGGCAACCACCGCTGCCTTTTTTATCGACTGGGCGAGCAGGGCCCCGGCCCCGCCGGTGGCAATGAAGTAAATCGCCTTGTACTTCTGCATCGCCTCTCTCACCTCCGTGGAGCGGCCGCCTTTGCCAATCATCGCCCTCACACCAGCGGACAGCAGGCGGGGCGTGTAGATGTCCATACGACCGCTGGTGGTGGGGCCGGCGGAACCGATGGCGCGGCCCGGCCTCGCTGGAGAAGGTCCGGTGTAATAGATGGTCTGCCCCTTCAAAGTGAAAGGAAGTTCTTCTTTATTTCTAAGTGCCTGAACGAGCCGCTTGTGGGCAGCGTCACGCGCCGTGTACATGGTTCCGGAAATCAGCACCAGCGTGCCTGCGGTCAGCCCTTTAATCGTTTTTCGGTCAAGAGGTGAGGTGATATGCACCGCTTCCATCTACAGTCTGGCCTCCTTGTGTCGAGAGCAGTGACACTGCAGGTTTATGGCTACGGGAAGGCTGGCAATATGTGTCGGCCTGGCCTCGACATGCACCGCCAGTGCCGTCGTGCTGCCGCCCACACCCATGGGCCCGATGCCCAGTTCATTGATGCGGGTCAATAATTCTTTCTCCAGCGCCGCGATTTCCGGGTCAGGGTTCGGCTGGCCGATGGGGCGCAGCAGGGCCTTCTTGGCCAGCAGCATGACCCCTTCAGAGGTAGCACCGATGCCCAGGCCAACGACCAGCGGCGGGCAGGGGTTCGCGCCGCTCTCATCGACGGCCCGGACAACGAAATCGATAATACCCTCTCTGCCGTCGCCCGGCCGCAGCATGGCCAGACGGCTCATATTCTCGGAGCCGGCTCCCTTGGGCAGGCAGATAATCCTGATATGGTCCCCCGGCACAATTTCGGTATGAATAATTGGCGGAGTATTGTCCCTGGTGTTTTTTCTATCGGAAAACGGCTGGCTGACCATGGATTTACGCAGGTAGCCCTGGGTATAACCCTGACTCACCCCTTCCCCCACTGCCTCATTAATCTCACCACCGACCACGTGTGCATCCTGCCCCACCTCAAGAAATATAACGGCGCTGCCACAGTCCTGACACAGCGGCAAACTCTTGGCCTCAGCAATGCGGGCGTTCTCCACCAGTTGATGCAATATCTCCTTGCCCAGGGGGGACTGCTCGCTCTGCTGGGCCTGCTTCAGCGCCGCCAGGACATTCTCATCGAGCTCAAAATTGGCCTGCTGACAGAGCTGGGCCACCGTTTCGGTGATGTCTTTAGCCTTTATTTCCTTTATTTTCTGGGCTATAGGTGTCACCCCCTTTGGCCTGTCGCCAGCTTCTCAATCACCGCATCGGCCACCTGTGAAGTGCCGATGGCGGACGTAGTATCAGTTTTCATATCGTAGGTAAGGCTTCTGCCTTCGGCGATAACATCGGCAATGGCCTTTTCCAGCCTGTCAGCGGCATCTTTCTCACCGAGGTGGCGAAACATCATAACGCCGGAGAGCATCATCGCCATGGGGTTCGCCCGGTTCTGACCGGCATGTTTGGGGGCGCTGCCATGGGTCGGTTCAAAAACGGCGATGCCATCGCCGACATTGGCGCCGGGGGCAACTCCCAGGCCACCCACCAGACCAGCGCATAAATCGGACAGGATATCACCGTACAGATTCGGTGCCACGATGACATCAAACTGCCGCGGGTTCTTCACCAGCTGCATGGTCATATTATCAACCAGTCGGTCCTCAAATTCAATACCTGGATATTCTTGAGCCACTTCCCGGGCAACTCTGAGGAACAGCCCGTCGGAGAACTTCAGGATATTGGCCTTGCTGATAGCGGTGACCCTTTTCCTTCCGTAAGCGCGGGCATATTCAAAGGCAAAGCGGAGGATGCGCCGGCTGCCCGCTTCGGAAATGACCTTCAGACTGATGCCGGAGTCCTCGCGGACAATGCCTCTCTTTGCCTGCGCGGTGAGCCGGATCAGCTTTAACGCCTCCGGTGTACCCTGCTCGAATTCAATGCCAGCATATAGGTCTTCCGTGTTCTCCCTGACGACCACCAGGTCAACATCTTTATAGGGAGAGGGGACGCCGGGATAGGTCTTGCAGGGGCGGAGGCAGGCGTAAAGGTCAAGCGCCTTGCGCAGGGCGACATTGACACTGCGGAAGCCCGAGCCAACCGGGGTGGTTATCGGCCCCTTGAGAGCCACCTTATTCTTTCTCACCGACTCCAGCACCGAGTCAGGCAGCGGCGTGCCATACTTATCAATGATACCGGCACCGGCTTCCGCCACGTCCCACTGGAAGGCAACGCCGGTGGCTTCCAGAGCCCGCCTGCTTGCCTCGGTGACCTCCGGGCCGATGCCATCGCCGGGAATAAGGGTGACGTTATATGCCATCAATTCGCCTCTCTATTTCAGCTTGAAATCACCGTGCTTCTTGATATAAGGAATGAGCCCCCCCTCATCGAGAATACGGAGCATTATTTCCGGTATTTCACCAAAGGTGAGCTTCTGCCTGCTGGTTACGTCTCTGACCGTGCCGGCGGAAAGGTCAACTTCCAGCTCATCACCATCATTGATGCCATCAGTATCGCAGATGAGCACCGGCAACCCCAGGTTGATGGCATTGCGGAAAAAGATGCGGGCTACAGATTTGGCCAGTATGGCCCTGACCCCAGCCATCTTGATGACCAGCGGAGCATGTTCCCGGCTCGAGCCGAGCCCAAAGTTATTCCCCGCCACGATGAAATCCCCTTCCTCAACCTTTGAAACAAAGGTGGGGTCGGCGTCTTCCAGGACATGCCTGGCCAGCTCGGGCAGGTTGCTCCTGAGGTGCGTGTACCGACCGGGGATGATATGGTCGGTAGAGATGCCGTCGCCGAATTTGAAGGCTTTCCCTCTGAGCACCTACAGTACCTCCCTGGGGTCGGTGATTTCACCGGCGAGCGCCGTGGCCGCTGCCGTGGCCGGGCTGCCGAGATAGACGAAAGCCTTCGGATTGCCCATCCTGCCCTTGAAATTGCGGTTGGAGGTGGAAAGGCAGGCCTCCCCGTCACCCAGCGCCCCCTGGTGCAACCCGAGACACGGCCCACAGCCGGGAGGCAGAACCGTCGCTCCAGCTTCAACTAGAGCCTGAAGATAACCCTTCTCCAGGGACTCAAGAAATACCCGCCGCGACGCCGGGGCAATAATAAGCCGCGTGTCCGGATGATGTTTTCGACCTTTCAATATGCCGGCGGCGATTTCCAGGTCGTCCAGCCGCCCGTTGGTGCAGGTTCCTATGAAGACCTGCTGTATTTTCGTCCCCTTTAGCTCGCGGGCCAGGGCAACGTTGTCCACGGTGTGCGGCCGGGCCACAGTGGGCTCAAGCTGCTCAAGATCGAAGTTAATCGTCTTTTCATAGCTGGCATCAGCATCAGGATAAATCGGCTGGTAGTCCTCAGCCCTTCCCTGCTCGACCAGATACTTCTGGGCGGTGCCGTCGGCGGGGAAGATACCAGCCTTCGCCCCCGCCTCCACCGCCATGTTGGCGACGGTGAAGCGCTGCGACATTGACATTTGGTTAATGCCATCACCGCCAAATTCCAGCGCCTTGTAGGTGGCGCCATCGGCACCAATCTGCCCTATCAGGTGGAGAATGAGGTCTTTTGCCGAGACCCCTTTCCGGAACCGTCCGGTGACCGTAATCCGGATGCTCTCCGGGACGCGGAACCAGGTCTTCCCCAGGCCCATGGCAACAGCCACATCAGAAGAGCCCATGCCGGTGGCAAAGGCGCCCAGTCCGCCCGCGGTCACCGTGTGGGAATCGGAGGCAACGATGACGTCTCCCGGCCGGGCCAGAGATTCTGCCACCAGCTGGTGGCAGACCCCCTCACCGATGTCAGACATCATCGCCCCGGTCTCAGCGGCGAACCGCCGCAGCACCAGATGGTCGTTCGATAGCGTGTGTGTCGGGCTTGGAACAGCGTGGTCGATGAAGACCGCCGTCCTCTCCGGCCTGGCCAGCCTCTTCAGGCCGCTCTCGTGGAACTGCCTGACCGTTAACGGGCCGGTGGTGTCCTGGATAAATACCAGGTCAACCTGAGC
>Ga0315545_1002734_pt1 | contig 15630 bp, 9 predicted proteins | sample SalMarSW160210MG_FD_203096 | JGI IMG/M metagenome (GOLD analysis project Ga0315545, IMG submission 203096) | Salt marsh sediment microbial communities from the Plum Island Ecosystem LTER, Massachusetts, United States - Salt Marsh Sediment SW1602-10 ... | reverse complement strand
ACTGAAACGTTCTAATCATCTAATTTATACTCAGCAATGCTTCTCATATCAAGAAGGTAGGAAGTCTGGGTGTATGGATTATTGTAACACTGGTAATGGGCTATTCCCGATACAAAAACAAGGTCTCCCTGGTCAAACGATGCCAGGGTATCGCGAAATTCCTTGGGATTGCACAATACAAATACTGTATAAAGAGTTGCACTTATGAAGGTGGCATAGTCATCTTCAGTCTCATAATAGATCTCTCCCACCTCATTCGTCAACTCAAATGCCTTCTTTCCATCACAGCCACATTCCGGTTCACTGTCACAGGTATTGAGCAGAAGGGCACCTGTAAAAAGAATGATCCAAAAAATCAACGGTTTACATTGTTTCATCTCTTTGTCCGTAACAACTACTTAAAGATACGAAAAAAGCTGTTAAAATGCATATCTATTCTCTTCAATGAGTTTATCAGCAATCCTTCTTCTGGCATCTCTGACATTGACTCCTTCCACGGCAGAATAGTAGACGATGCCCTTCAACATCATCTCTTTTTCCTTATCCTCAGCTAATGAATTCACGGTGTCAGTAGCTGCTTTTCGCACCAGATCGGCTACGTCATACACAAAAACATCGATGATATCCTTGTAGATCTTTACCGCTTCTTCTCCACGCATTTTCTCTAGTTTCTGAACCCGTAATACTGCAGATTCTGCAACGTAGAGGTTCATGATGATATCGGAGATGTTATTCAGGATCTCCTGTTCAAAAACCAGCTTTCTCTGGAACTTCTCTGATGCATAGTGAATGAGCATTAGGGCTGTTTTTTTGAAATGGTTGATATAGGTTTTTTTCTGTACATAGTAATCGGAAAAAGATTCTGCTGGTTGAGATGGCAGGGAGGCCAGTCCGTCGACCACTTTCTTTGCCTCACCGAACAGGTCGAATTCTCCTTTCATGGCTCTTTTCAGAACGGTATCGACAGCCAGGATCTTATTGATCTCATTGGTACCTTCAAAGATCCGGTTGATTCTTGAATCCCTGTACCCGCGTTCCACCGGCATTTCAGACGTGTATCCCATTCCTCCGAAGATCTGAACTGCTTCATCGACAATATAATCCAGGATTTCCGATCCGAAGACTTTCAGGATGGCTGCTTCGATGGCGAGCTGGTTGAATGCGATAATCATGGCATGATCTTTTGCCCCCTCATCATGGTTCATTTCAACTGCCTGATCGACATTATGGCTTGCCCTGTAAACTGCAGATTCTGTCACAAAGGTTTTTATCACCTGTTCTGCCAGCTTATATTTTATTGCCCCGAATTCCGAGATCAACATACCGAACTGTTTCCTTTCGTTGGCATACTGGACCGAATAATTGATGGTTAGTTTTGCTGCTCCCAGCACATTTCCTCCCAGTTTTATCCGTCCCATGTGTAGAATATTGAGGGCTATCCTGAATCCTCCTCCCCGGGATCCCAGCATGTTCTCCACAGGGACCATACAATCGTTAAAGAAGATTTGCCGGGTTGAAGATCCCTTAATGCCCATCTTTTTCTCCTCGGGGTTAAATACTAGTCCGGGATAATCCCTCTCCACGATAAAGGCACTGAGGACCCTGTCATTATCGATCTTCGCAAAAACGGTAAACACATCGGCAAATCCGGCGTTGGTGATCCACATTTTCTGGCCATTCAGAATATAATGCTTCCCATCATCGGAAAGCACAGCTTTTGTTTTCCCTGCATTTGCATCGGAGCCGGCTCCGGGTTCTGTAAGGCAATATGCTCCCACCCATTCTCCGGTTGCCAGTTTTGGCAGGTATTTCTTTTTTTGTTCCTCATTCCCATAATAGAGGATCGGAAGTGATCCTATACCGGTATGGCAGGAAAAGGCAACCGCAAAAGAATAGGCTGATCCCATGATCTCACAGGTGATCATTGATGTGACAAATGACTGTCCGAATCCATCATACTCTTCCGGTAATGCTATACCAAGCAATCCCAATTCACCGGCTTTGTCAAGCAAACTCCTCACTAATCCATCTTCTTGATTATCAATTCTATCCAGATTAGGCATTACTTCTGTATCGAGAAAGTCCTGACAGGTCTCTGCAATCATCTTTTGTTCTTCATCAAACTCCTCCGGGATAAAGATCTCATCGGCTTCGGTTTCTTTTACCATGAATTCACCACCTTTTATGGCCAATATTTTTTCCATTTTTGAACGTGTTTTTTAAAATATTTCGGGATTGTTATGTACTGCAATAATTATCCGTAAAGATACGATTATCCGTTTTATTACAAATTCAGTGACAGGGCAACCAGTTCTGCAATATCGAGATTACTGATTTCATCTTCCCTGTTTGCATACTTTAGTCCATCGGTAAGCATTACCATGCAATAGGGACATGCAGTGGCAATGATATCCGCCCCGGTGTTCAGTGCCTCTCCGGTACGTTCGACAAAGACTTCCCGGTCACCTTTTTCAGCCTCTTTAAACATCTGGCCACCTCCTGCTCCACAGCAAAGGGCAAAACTTTTATTCCGTGGCATTTCCACAAATATAACAGGCATTGTTTCGATGATTCTCCTTGGGGCGTTATATTCTCCGTTGGCACGGCCAAGATAACAGGGATCATGGAATGTCACTATTTTTCCCCTCAGCACCTCGGACTCAAGCGAAAGTTTTCCCGCTTCTATCAACCGGTTTAAAAACTGGGTATGGTGCATCACGTCAAATTTTCCGCCAAAATCAGGATACTCATTTTTAAAGGTGTTGTATGCATGCGGATCACAGGTCAGGATCTTTTTCACCTCATAGCCGGCAAGCAATTCGATATTCATCATGGCCTGCATCTGGAACAGCATTTCATTACCGGATCGCCGTGCAACATCCCCTCTTCTGTTCCCAGCACTGCATAATTGATTCCCAGGTGAGTTAAAATCTTCACAAAAGCTCTTGTCACTTTCTTATACCGGTCATCAAAGGCTCCTGCACTACCAACCCACAACAGGTATTCGGGTATTTGTCCCCCGGCAAACCATTCGGCCATCAGGGGAACATCAATTTTAGTTCCATTCATCTGCAGGTTCTCCGCCCATACCATCCGGTCCTCCTGAGAAAGCTGCCATGGAGCGCCATTGTTTTCAATGTTGGAAAAGATCTGGTTCAGTTCGGCCGGACCGGCAGACTCCTCCATCACCAGGTATCTCCGCATATCCACGATCAGCGAAGGCTGATTGATATTTATCGGGCATTCCTGCACACATGCATTACAGGTTGTACAGGCCCAGAGCTCCTCCTCTGTAATGTAATCCCTGATCAGGGATTTCTGATCGGTATATTGCTTCCCCAGTTTTATCATTCCGGGACCTTTTTCCTTCATCCTGGTTCTCAGATCCATCATGATTTTCCTGGGAGAGAGTTTCTTGCCGGTAATATTTGCAGGACAGACGGATGTACACCTTCCGCACTGGGTACAGGAGAGTGAATCAAAATAGTTCTTCCAGGTTGCATCTTCAACATCCAGTATACCAAACCGCTCCATCACCTCATCTTCACTACCGGGCATGTTTGCATAGGCAGTTTCCGGATTCATCATTTGTATAACTTCCCCGGTAATCTGCTCCATTGTCTTCAGTTTTCCGATAGGATCCAGGTTGCTGAGGAATACGTTTGGAACGGACATAAACACATGAAAGTGCTTTGAATAAGGAAGGTAATTGGCAAAGAAAAAGATCATCAGAATATGAGTCCACCAATTGATCTCGTGTAATGTATTGAGTGTTTCATTGGAGAGCATTGAAAATCGATCTGCCAGGAATGAACTGACCGGGAAAAAACCTTCAATATCATGAGTCATTGCGCGGTTATGAGCGATATAAAATGTATTCATTCCAAGCAATGAGACCATCAGCAAAAGGATCAGAAGCAGGGAAATATTGGCATCGACATGTGACCAGTGTGTCATCTCCATCCCTGTAAACCTTTTAACGTGCATAAATATTCTCCTGATCAGGAATGCAACAATAGCCACAAGGATGACCGCGGCAAACAGATCACCGCAAGCAATGATCACATCATATACAGGTCCCAGCACGCTTACGATTCTCTCCGTTCGTGCCACACCATCGATAATCATTTCAATGCTGCCGAAGAGAATAACGAGGAATCCCCAGAACACCATGGCATGCATAAGACCGATTACAGGTCTTCTGAATATCTTGCTCTGTCCGATGGCTACTTTCAAGGTAACCCTTAACCGTTTGCCAAAATCCCGGATGGGAAATGCAGGACGTGTCAGTTTAAAAAAGGAGATTATTCTACGCGTTGTATAGCCGAATGCAACAAGCGTTACGACCAGTGATAATATGAACAACATCTGTTTAATCATACATCTCTGATTTTAAATCATCATGGAAAACGGGATCTTCATCTGAGAGCGTGAGTTCCGAAAGAATAACCGGGTGTTTGTTCTTTATTGCTGTGATTTCATTTCTTTTACCGCGTTCACCAATTCCGGAAGAATTTTTATTGCATCCCCCAGAATACCATAATCTGCGGCTTCAAATATCGGCGCATCGGGATCGGTGTTTATTGCCACGATGTATTTTGAGGAGCTAACACCCGCCAGGTGTTGGATCGCTCCGGATATTCCTACAGCAATGTATAAATTTGGAGCAATGATTTTTCCTGTTTGCCCGGTATGTTCTTCATGAGGGCGCCAACCCTCATCTGAGACCGGTCTGGAACAGGCTAAAGCTCCTCCAAGTGCAGCAGCAAGTTCTTCAAGCGGTCCCCAATTGTCACCCGTTCTCATTCCGCGACCTCCTGAAACGACAATCTCAGCATCGGTCAGGATGATTTTTCCGGTCTGTTTCTGTGTGTCTTTTACCTTTGTTTTGATCTCTGTTTCATCGATTTCCGGGGCAAAAGATTCAATCGATGCCTGATTATCCGTTTCAATCAGTTTAAATGAATTCTGTGCGAGGGTCAGGACCTTTTTATCCGATTTCAATATGATATTGGCATATGCTTTTCCGGAGAACACCTTCTTGTAAACGGTAAATGGTTCCAGGGAAGAGGGTAGTGCGATCAGGCTCGAACCCAGGGCTGCTTTCAATTTAACCGACAATCTGGGTGCCAACGCTTTCCCTGTATTGTTGTGGGCAAGGAGGATCACGTTAGCCTCCTCCTTTTGTGCAGCCTGGAAAATGATGTTAGTATACACCTGGTTATCCAGGTTTTTAAACTGATCGCCTTCCACTTTCAATACCTTCAGGGCACCATAATTCCCAAGTTTATTCAGTTCACTCTCTTCTACCTTCCCGATTGAGACAACCGATGTGGAAGTGTTCAGCATTTCAGCTATTTTTGACGCATAGGATATCAATTCAAAGGTGAGTTTTTTAAACTTCCCATCCCAGTTTTCTGCATATACTAATACTGCCATGATATTTTTTTTACGTTCCTGATTTTTTATTCTGTTAAAGTACTTTTGCCTCGTTCTGCAACAATTCGACAAGTTCTTTTATATTTTCCGCCTCAATCATTTTACAGGGTGGTTTTGATTGGGGAGGTTCAAACCCGGAAAACCCGGTCATCGCCTCCACATCTGTCGGTTCAACCACTTCAAGCGGTTTTTTACGCGCCATCATGATGCCACGCATTGCCGGAATCCTTGGTTCCTTGGTTATTCCCTTTTGTACAATTGCCACGAGTGGAGTTTCCACCTGGACAATCTCTTTTCCCCCATCAATATCCCGGGTAATCTCAAGATCATTGCCAGTGATGGTAAGACGAGAAACAGCCGATACAGAAAGATAATCGAGAAATTCCGCAAGCATTCCTCCAACAGCAAACCCGTTATAGTCGCTGGATTCAATGCCGCAGAGGATAATATCAAAATCGTTTTTTTTCAACTGCTCTGCCAGCTGTGCTGCCACAACATATGCATCGGTCGGTTCAGCATTAATGCGAATGGCGTTATCCGCTCCGATAGCCAGTGCTTTTCTTATGGTTGGTTCAGCGTCCGTAAGTCCGACTGTAATTACAGTAACGGTATCCACAGGATTACCACTGTCCTCTTTCAACTCAATGGCCCTTGTCAGAGCCAGTTCGTCCCATGGATTAATGATCCACTGTACACCTGTTTTGTCAAACGCAGTGTTGTTGTTTGAAAACTTAACTTTGGTTGTGGTATCGGGGACATTCCCCAGGCAAACTGCTAACTTCATGTTGATATTTTTAACTGTATTGCGTTTTACATAAGTGAGTTCCGGTTGAGGTTGACAAATATATAAAAATTCTGTATTAATATCACGGGAGAGCATAATTAGAACATTCCGAAACCATTATACAATGCCAGCAAAACATAAAAGCATATGAAACCAATGGATGATTATAAAAAGTAGCCTAAAACAACTTTGTTATAAGAAATTATTTTTATGTTTAACAATTAATAGGATTGCCCTGTTTCTTCTGAGAAAATGAAGTGGAACGGTCCGTGTTTATTAAACCAAACCTTTAACCAACATGCCATTAGCCAAATGATGACGCAGCCGCAAAACGAAAAGATCCGTGTAATTAAAGATTTCGATAAGTTAGATAAAGAGATACAGGAACAGATAAAGTTGGTTTATCCCAACGGTTTCAGCCAGAACCTGATCACCTTTACGAATAAAGAAGGGAAACTGGTCAGTGCTCTTCCATTCGAGACCGATGATAAATATTATCTCATCAGGATGACAAATGTCCAAGCTCAGCAGATCATTACGGAGGATGAGGATTATGACGATGATGGAGTTTTAAAGGTGGATTCCCGGGAGGAATATGAAGATAAATATGCTGATCTGGATTACCTGTCAGATCAACACCCGGATGATGAAGATGATGATTAATCCGGATTAGTTATGAGGTTTAATATCAAATCGTTGGGACCAGGACTACTTTGGGCTGGTGCTGCCATCGGTGTTTCCCATCTTGTTCAATCATCCCGGGCGGGTGCAATTTATGGATTTGATCTGGTGGGGATTATTCTTCTGATCAATCTGTTTAAATATCCGTTTTTCGAATTCGGGCCCCGGTATGCTGCCTCAACCGGGGAGAGTCTCCTACAGGGGTATAACAGGCTGGGAAAGTGGGGATTGGTCCTCTATGTTTTGTTAACTCTGGGTACGATGTTTACCTTACAGGCAGCTATCACTGCTGTGACCGCAGGTATTTTTTCAAACGTTTTTGCCGGTTCGTTCACCCCTTTTACCTGGGCTCTTATCATCCTGATTACGGGGATCCTGATCATAACGGTGGGGAAATTTTCGTTTCTGGATAAGATCATTAAATTCATCATCAGTCTGCTGGCAATTTCCACCCTGGTGGCTGTTGTTTCAGCTATTACAAAGGGGTTTAATCCCGATCCTGAGTATACACGATCATTTGAATGGAATTTTACAGACATTGCTTTGCTCATTGCCTTTGCAGGGTGGATGCCTTCGGCAATTGACATTTCTGTTTGGCATTCCCTCTGGACGATAGCGAAGAAAAAAGAAACGGGGTACACACCAAAACTGAGGGAATCCCTTTTCGATTTCAACGTGGGATACATTGGGACGGCTCTCTTATCGATCGGTTTTCTCTCACTCGGAGCACTGGTAATGTTTGGAAGCGGGGAGCAGTTTTCGGACAACGGGACCCAATTTGCAGGTCAGTTAATCAACCTCTTTACATCCAACCTGGGAACCTGGGCTTATATCCTGATAGCCATTGCAGCATTAACAACCATGTCGAGTACAACCCTAACCTGCCTGGATGCTTATCCACGAGTATTGAAACCAACCACAGAACTGCTTATCCCGAAGGTCACTTCCCGGAAAGAATGGAACTGGCTCTCCTGGATGTGGCTTGGAATTTTGTTTGTCGGGACGATCGTAATTTTGAAATTCTTTGTTACGGCAATGAGTTTCCTGGTTGATCTTGCCACAACACTCTCCTTTCTAACGGCACCCATACTGGGATACATGAACTACAAGGTGGTTACCGGAAGCAACGTAAAGCAGGAAGACCGGCCAAAACTGTGGTTGAGGATATTGACGTGGGCTGGACTTGTTGTTCTATCCGGCTTCGGGATATACTATATCATCTGGAAATTCTTCATCCTTTAATGACAGCACAAGACCCATCAGGCCTGTGCGGTTGGACCTCCGAAATTCATAGGGATCACCGGTGAGCCTGAACTTTTGATGTTTTTAATGGTTCCATGCACAGACTCAAACTTTTTCAGGTTGTCCTGCAGTGCCAGAAGCAGTCTTTTGGCATGCTCCGGTGTAAGGATTATTCTCGATTTAACACGAGCTTTAGGTACACCGGGCATAACACGAACGAAATCAATCACGAACTCAGAGGATGAGTGAGTGATAACGGCCAGGTTGGAATAGAGTCCCTGTGCGATCTCCTCATCCAGTTCGATGTTGATCTGATTTTTGTTTTTCTTCTCATCCATATCCTATTCATTTTGTTCTTCTTCGATCACCTTGCTTTCTGTCTCTCTGGCACCGATCAGGCTTTCATATTCCTCCATCGATCCGACAACCAGTTTATTATATTCCCGGGCTCCTGTTCCGGCCGGTATCAGGTGACCAACAATTACATTTTCTTTCAATCCTTCCAGTTCATCAACTTTGCCAAAGATTGCCGCTTCGTTAAGCACTTTGGTTGTCTCCTGGAATGATGCAGCGGAAATAAAACTCTTGGTTTGCAGGGCAGCTTTGGTAATTCCCTGTAGTATCTGGCTTGAAGTGGCAGGTACTGCATCTCTTGCTTCAACCAGTTTCAGGTCTTTTCTTTTCAGAATGGAATTTTCGTCACGTAATTTTCTTGCCGTAATGATCTGACCTGATTTAATGGTAACTGAATCACCCGGATCAACGACCACTTTTTTGTCATAGATCCAGTCATTCTCATCCATGAATTCCCATTTATCCACGACCTGTTTTTCGAGGAAAGTTGTATCTCCCGGATCGATGATTTCGACTTTTCTCATCATCTGACGAACAATGATCTCGAAATGCTTATCATTGATTTTCACTCCCTGCAGGCGATACACTTCCTGAACCTCGTTCACAATATACTCCTGAACCTCTGTTGGTCCCTTAATTGCCAGGATATCGGCAGGAGTTATTGCACCATCGGACAGTGGAGTACCGGCTCTCACGTAATCATTCTCCTGTACCAGGATCTGTTTTGAGAGGGGAACCAGGTATTTTTTCATCTCTTCGGTACGGGATTTAATGACAATTTCGCGATTTCCCCGTTTTATTTTTCCGAAGTTCACTTCCCCATCAATTTCAGAAACAACAGCCGGGTTCGAAGGGTTCCTTGCTTCAAACAGTTCGGTTACCCGTGGCAAGCCACCGGTTATATCGCCTGATTTTCCAACGGCTCTTGGTATCTTGACCAGGATATCGCCCATATTTACCTTATCCCCTTCATTCACAGCGATATGTGCACTAACAGGCAGGTTATACGATTTCAGCACCTCCTTCTTTTTCCCAAGGATCTTCACAATGGGGTTCTTGGTTTTATCCCTGGTTTCAATGATCACTTTTTCTCTGAAGCCCGTCTGTTCATCCGATTCTTCACGGAAAGTAATACCATCTTCAACGTGTTCAAAGGCGATTGTTCCGGACGATTCTGAGATGATCACTGCATTATAGGGGTCCCATTCGCAGATCAGGTTACCCTTCTGAGCCATATCCCCATCCTTCACGTACAGTTTTGAACCATAGGGAATATTGTGGGTTGCTAATTGGATGTTTGTATTCTTATCGATGATTCTCATTTCCGCCAACCGTCCGATCACGATATTCATCTTCCTCCCCTCTTCATCCTGTTTTTCGACACTTCTAAGTTCCTCAATCTCAATTTTCCCATCGTATTTCGTAACAACACTCGAGTCGGTGGTAATGTTTGAAGCGGTACCTCCCACGTGAAAAGTCCGAAGGGTCAGCTGTGTTCCCGGTTCGCCGATCGATTGGGCTGCAATGACACCTACGGCTTCTCCTTTCTGCACCATTCTTCCTGTGGCGAGGCTTCTGCCATAGCATTTTGCACAGACTCCCCTTGTTGATTCACAGGTTAAAACAGAACGGATCTCAACCTGTTCCAGCGGAGATTCATCGATTATTCTGGAAATCGATTCGGTCAGTTCTTCACCTGCAGAAACAATCAATTCTCCGGATAAGGGGTGATAGATATCATGAACTGTTGTTCTACCCAGAATCCGTTCATACAATGATTCCACCACCTCTTCATTGTTCTTAATGGCTGTTGCCAGCAGGCCCCTGAGGGTTCCACAATCTTCCTCCGTGATAATGACATCCTGCGACACATCCACCAACCGTCGGGTAAGGTAACCGGCATCGGCGGTTTTAAGTGCTGTATCTGCAAGTCCTTTTCTGGCACCGTGTGTGGAGATAAAATATTCAAGTACGGACAGTCCCTCTTTGAAATTGGATAAAATGGGGTTCTCAATGATCTCCGAGCCGGTTGATCCGGACTTCTGCGGTTTGGCCATCAATCCTCTCATTCCGGACAATTGCCTGATCTGCTCTTTGGATCCCCTGGCTCCGGAATCAAGCATCATGTATACCGGGTTAAATCCCTGCTTGTCGGATGATAACTGTTTCATCAGGGATTGAGTAAGTTTCGCATTGGTGTGGGTCCAGATATCAATAATCTGATTATACCGTTCATTGTTGGTAATGAAACCCATGTTATAATTGTTCACAACATCTTCGACCTGTTCATATCCTTCATCCACAAATGCAATTTTCTCGTTTGGTACAATCACATCGTCCAGGTTAAAGGAAAGTCCACCTTTGAACGCCATGGTATAACCCAGGTTTTTAATATCATCCAGGAACCGGGCTGTTGCTGCTGTACCGGTTTTTTTCAATACATCCCCGATAATATCACGCAATGATTTTTTTGTCAGCAGGTCATTAATAAAGCCAACTTTTTCAGGAACAAACTGATTAAATATTACCCGTCCAACGGTAGTTTCAAGCAGTTTCTTCACCGGTTCCCCATTTTCATAATCCGTAACCTTCACTTTGATGATGGCATGCAGATCCACTTTTCCTTCATTGTAGGCAATGTTTACCTCTTCCGGCGAGTAGAAAGTCAGGTTTTCCCCTCTGACCTTTTCATCTTCCGTACTTCTTTTGGCTTTGGTGATGTAATATAGTCCAAGGACCATATCCTGTGAGGGAACTGTAATTGGAGCCCCATTGGCAGGGTTCAGGATATTATGGGAAGCCAGCATCAGGATTTGTGCTTCGAGGATAGCTGCATTCCCAAGGGGAAGGTGGACAGCCATCTGGTCTCCGTCAAAGTCGGCATTAAAGGCTGTACAAACCAACGGATGCAACTGGATTGCTTTTCCTTCTATCAGTTTCGGTTGAAAAGCCTGAATTCCCAACCGGTGGAGTGTTGGTGCACGGTTGAGCAATACCGGATGGCCTTTCAGCACGTTTTCAAGGATATCCCATACTACCGGGTCCTTGCGGTCAACGATCTTTTTTGCTGATTTAACGGTTTTTACAATTCCGCGTTCGATGAGTTTCCGGATGATAAACGGTTTATACAATTCCGCAGCCATATCTTTGGGCAATCCACATTCATGCAGCTGCAGTTCCGGTCCGACCACGATTACCGAGCGTGCCGAATAATCAACACGTTTACCCAGCAGGTTCTGGCGGAATCTTCCCTGTTTTCCTTTCAAGCTATCGCTCAGTGATTTCAACGGCCTGTTTGCATCCGTTTTCACTGCATTGGCTTTTCTGGAATTGTCAAAAAGGGAATCAACGGCTTCCTGAAGCATCCGTTTTTCATTTCTCAGGATCACTTCGGGTGCTTTGATTTCAATCAATCGTTTCAGCCGATTATTCCGGATAATAACACGCCTGTACAGGTCATTCAGGTCGGATGTAGCAAACCGGCCACCATCAAGGGGAACCAATGGTCGCAATTCCGGCGGTATAACCGGAACAACTTTAACGATCATCCATTCCGGGCGGTTTACTTTCTTTGATGCACGAAAGGCTTCAACCACCTGTAATCGTTTCAATGCCTCATTTTTCCTCTGCTGCGAGGTCTCATTATTGGCTTTATGCCTGAGCGTATAGGAGAGGTCGTCCAGATCCAACCGGGAGAGCAACTGATGAAGGGCTTCGGCACCCATATCTGCGATAAACTTGTCCGGATCGGAATCCTCCAGGTATTGATTCTCTTTGGGCAGGGATTCAACAATTTCAAGGTACTCCTCTTCGGTCAGAAAATCGAGGTACTTAATTCCATCCGCTTCCTTGATGCCGGGATTGATGACCACATATCGCTCGTAATAGATGATGGAATCCAGTTTTTTAGTAGGCAATCCTAACAGGTACCCGATTTTATTGGGCAGCGATTTGAAATACCAGATATGAGCAACGGGAACGACCAGGGAAATGTGTCCCATTCTCTCTCTCCGCACTTTCTTTTCCGTAACCTCCACACCGCACCGGTCGCATACGATTCCCTTGTACCGGATCCGTTTGTATTTCCCGCAATGGCATTCATAATCCTTTACGGGGCCAAAGATCCTTTCACAAAACAGGCCATCCCGTTCGGGTTTGTAGGTCCTGTAGTTGATGGTTTCAGGTTTAAGCACCTCACCACTGGAACGTTCAAGAATCTCTTCCGGGGATGCCAGGCCAATTGAGATTTTTGTAAAACTGCTCTTTACTTTTTGATCTCTTCTGAAAGACATATGTTATATTATTAAGATTTCAATGACTACACTGATGGACCATTTCATACTGATCCAAACAAAGCTGACTATGCTACTCAAGATTCATACTGAGGCCCAGTCCACGCAATTCATGCAACAGGACATTCAGGGACTCAGGAATCCCGGGAACGGGCATGGGTTCTCCCTTAACTATTGATTCATAAGCTTTTGCCCTTCCAATGACATCATCCGATTTTACGGTCAGGATCTCCTGCAGGATATGGGATGCTCCGAATGCTTCGATGGCCCATACTTCCATTTCCCCAAAACGTTGTCCGCCAAACTGGGCTTTTCCTCCCAGGGGCTGTTGTGTAATGAGTGAATAGGGTCCGATTGAACGGGCATGCATCTTATCATCGACCATATGACCCAGTTTTAGCATATAGATCACACCAACGGTTGCCGGTTGGTCAAACCGCTCGCCTGTACCCCCATCATACAAAAAGGTTTTTCCATAGGGTGGCAATCCTGCTTTTTCCGTATATTCCGTAATCTGATCAAGAGAAGCGCCGTCGAAAATGGGTGTTGAAAAGTAGAGTCCGAGCTTTTTACCAGCCCACCCCAGGACCGTTTCATATATCTGGCCAAGGTTCATTCTGGAAGGAACCCCCAATGGATTAAGAACGATATCCACCGGTGTGCCATCAGCCAGGAACGGCATATCTTCCTGGCGTACAATTTTTGCAACAATCCCTTTGTTCCCATGCCGACCGGCCATCTTATCACCAACTTTTATCTTTCTCTTTTTGGCAATGTATACCTTTGCCAGCCGGATAATCCCGGCAGGCAGCTCATCGCCAATGGAGATATTGTATTTCTTCCTTTTGTATTCCCCATCGATCTCCTTGTATTTGATCAGGTAGTTGTGAAGCAATAGCTTAATGGTTTCGTTTTTCTTTTTATCGGTCGTCCATTTTGACGGATTTATATTTAAATAATCGATTCCCTGGAGCTGCTTGAGCGTAAATTTGGTACCCTTGGGAATCACATCGGCATTCAAGAAATCCTTAACCCCCTGCGAGGTCTTTCCATTCACCAGGATGAAGAGTTTATCGACAAGCTTATTGTTCAACTCCTCCACGTTTTTCCTGAAATCGTTTTCTATTTTGTCCAGGATGGGTTTCTCAACCGATTTCGACTTTCTGTCTTTTATGGAACGTGAAAACAGTTTCTTATTAATCACAACACCTTCCAGAGAGGGGCCGGCTTTGAGGGAAGCATCTTTCACATCTCCAGCTTTATCACCAAAAATAGCACGCAGCAACTTCTCTTCCGGAGAAGGATCCGATTCACCTTTCGGTGTGATCTTACCAATGAGGATATCTCCCGGCACGACATGAGCACCAATCCGGATCAGTCCGTTCTCATCCAGGTTCCTGGTTGCTTCCTCACTTACATTGGGAATATCGGATGTCAGTTCCTCAAGGCCTCTTTTGGTATCGCGGACCTCAAGCAGGTATTCATCGATGTGAACGGAGGTAAAGATATCTTCCCTGACCACATTCTCAGAAATAACAATTGCATCCTCAAAGTTGTATCCTTTCCACGGCATAAATGCCACCATCAGGTTCCGGCCCAGGGAGAGTTCACCATTTTGTGTACCATACCCTTCGGTAAGAATTTCTCCTTTTTTAACCTTCTGGCCTTTGGTTACAATGGGAACCAGGTTGATGCAGGTATTCTGGTTTGTCTTTTTATATTTTGGCAAATGATAGGTTTTGACATCTTCATCAAAGCTGACAAATTTTTCCTCATCAGATCTCGTGTACCGAATAACTACTTGATTTGAATCGACGTATTCGACGATACCATCTTCTTCCGCGGCAAACAGGATTCTTGAATCCTTCACCATCGTACTTTCCAGGCCGGTTCCAATAATGGGAGTTTCCGGTTTGACCAGTGGTACAGCCTGCCGCATCATATTTGATCCCATGAGAGCACGGTTTGCATCATCGTGTTCAAGGAAAGGGATCAGTGAAGCTGCAATGGATGCGATCTGGTTTGGAGCCACGTCCATCAGGTCAACCTTATTTGCATCGGCAAGTGGGAAGTCACCTTCATATCGTGCTTTCACCTTGGGATTGATAAAGCTACCTGAGTCATCCAGTGGGGCATTTGCCTGAGCAATGACCTTTTCTTCTTCCTCTTCTGCGCTTAGAAACAGCACCCCCTCTGTTTTTCCCATATTCACCTTGCCCTCTTCGACTTTTCGGTAGGGAGTTTCGATAAATCCCAGCTCATTGATCTTGGCATACACACAGAGTGAGGATATCAGTCCGATATTCGGACCTTCCGGAGTTTCAATGGGACACAGCCGTCCATAGTGGGTGTAATGAACGTCTCTCACCTCAAAACCGGCTCTCTCTCTGGAGAGTCCTCCGGGTCCCAGAGCCGACATCCTTCTTTTGTGGGTCATCTCAGCCAGCGGGTTTGTCTGGTCCATAAACTGCGATAACTGGTTTGTTCCGAAGAAGGAATTGATCACGGATGAGAGGGTCTTGGAGTTGATCAGGTCAACGGGTGTAAACACCTCATTATCCCGCACATTCATGCGTTCCCTGATGGTCCTTGCCATCCTGGCAAGTCCCACACCGAATTGATTGTAGAGCTGTTCACCAACGGTACGCACCCGGCGATTACTCAGGTGGTCTATATCATCAACATCCGTTTTTGAATTGATCAGCTCGATCAGGTATTTGATAATTTCTATGATATCCTCTTTTGTCAGGACTTTCACATCCATGGTGGTTTCGAGTCCCAGTTTCTTATTGATCCTGTACCGACCCACTTCGCCGAGATCGTATCGTTTATCAGAAA
>Ga0315545_1002730_pt1 | contig 15639 bp, 12 predicted proteins | sample SalMarSW160210MG_FD_203096 | JGI IMG/M metagenome (GOLD analysis project Ga0315545, IMG submission 203096) | Salt marsh sediment microbial communities from the Plum Island Ecosystem LTER, Massachusetts, United States - Salt Marsh Sediment SW1602-10 ... | reverse complement strand
TCTTCACATAGTCTTTTAAAGTTTTTGTAGTTAAAATACCGTTTTATTTTCTTATCCTTTCTTAATTTTATTAGATTCTAGTTTTTTAAAAGGTTGCGGTTTGTTATAAATATCAGCGAAATTCATTTATTTGCCCTATGCGGAAAATTTTAACACTAAAAAGTGATTTATAAAAAACCTTTAAATGATTTCATACCTTTTTCAACGTCAATATTTGCCAGAGTGATATAAATTGTGGTTGTGCTAATATCTGAATGGCCCAAGATCCGCCTTAGAGTTTCTATGTCTTTTGTCTGCTTGTAATATTGCGTTGCGTAGCTGTGTCTTAGGGTTTGAGGTGAGATGTTTTTGGCAATGCCGGCTTTCTGAGAGTATCTTTTAACCATTTGTTGAATGTATCTATTTGAAAGTTTCTTGCCTTTAAGTGTTGGGAAAAAGTAACTGCTTTTAGGCCGTCTCTTGCGCCAGGTGTTATTTATAAATTGCATACAGCAACAAATGACTCACCTGGAAAATGGTGATCTCATATTTTTCAATACCTAATTAATATGTTTGAAAGCTGGATTTGTAAATCCTGTTTATTCTCTTATTACTATAACTGGATTTACCCATACAGCATGGAAATCATAAATATCTCTTCCGCCTTCGACAAGAAAGATGAAATTGCCCGTTTCACCAACCAGGTGCTCCAGGGAATAAACAATAGTACCTAAGTGTCCGTTATACTCTTTATTGAATGAACATAATTTCTCCCATTCACAGTAATAACTATAGGGGCGGCCTCCTTCAGGTACATCAAAATACAGCGAAAATGTAATGTCTTCGTCGGTTCCATAAGGATCCATTCCTTCAATAAATCCGATCTCTGCTTCAAAATATGAATTTGGCGGAACAAGAATATCCTGGTAGATACCGCATATAAAGCCATCAGCGAATTGGTAAGGATGTGTCTCAAGTATCCTTGGCTGGCCGGTGCCGTCTTCAAGATTGCCGTGATACCTGTAAAAAGCCGCTCCATACCTGGTATAGGTATCCCCGAATTCCAAAAGTCCAAGTCCCGGTGGTGGTTCACCGTACCTATGAATATCTGCTTTCCAGAGTGCTGAAGGTGCCTGTTCGGTAAAGTCATAATAAATGGTTTCTGTGGTACTAAAATCCCTTCCTACCCACCAGTCAGGTTTTTTAAGGTCAACAGTTTCCTCTTCGTCTCCATTACCGCCTTTTCCGTCCGACTCGTCACAGCCCCAGCTAATATCAATAGAATCTGTAGCAGTTCCTTCTGAATTAGTGGCAGTTGCAGTAAGGGTATACGTATCACCTGGGTCGTGCAGATTAACCTGAGCTTTTTTAGACCCGAATGCACCTGAACTATCATCTTTGCTAAATTCAACTGTAGGAGCAGGGTTTCCTGTAACTGTTGCCTTTATTCTGTAGTAGCATACACCATCAGCTTCTGAATAAGTTGGACCCTGGTAAATTTTAAGTTCTATAGTAGGAGCAACTTCCTCATCCTCCTCAGCTTCTTCTTCGGCTTCCTCCTCTTCTTCCTCAGCTTCTGGTATCCCTTCTACTTCCTCCCCTTCTTCTCCAGTTTCTTCCTCTTCTTCCGTTACTGCTTCTTCTTCGGCTTCCTCCTCTTCTATATCTAATTTCTCCTCTGGTTGCACACCACACTGATTACAAATAGTAGCTGTGCTAAAAAGAAAGATAGAAGTTAGGATAGCAAGTAAAAAATACAACTTATTTTTTCTCACAAGAACCTCCTAAATATAAAACTAATTAGTATATATAAAAAGTTAGTTTTTATATAATTGTATAACTATCTCTACTTAATGATAAGACCCGCTTTCAGCAGTATACCCTAAACAAACTAGAACTAGTAAAGGGGTTTAAATTCAAGCTTTGTAAATGATATGGAATAGTCCCTTATAATCAGCATTCAGGTTCTTTGAATAGTAGTTATAAAACGGGTATAAAAGTTTAAGTCTAATTGGTCTATATAAATCCTTTAAAGGATTTCATGCCGGTTTCTACATCAATGTTTGCCAGGGTGATGTAGATTGTGGTTGTACTTATGTCTGAGTGTCCTAAAATTCTTCTCAGTGTTTCAATGTCTTTTGTCTGCCGGTAATACTGAGTTGCATAGGTATGCCTTAGAGTATGAGGAGAAATCTTCTTTTCAATTCCAGCTTTTTGAGCGTATCTTTTAACCATCTGTTGGATATACCTATTCATAAGTTTTTTGCCTTTAAGAGTAGTAAAAAAATAATTACTTTTAGGCCTTATCTTACGCCAGCTTTCAATAAGGGAATTTAAATATTCAGGAATGGCAAGATCGCGGTCTTTGTTCCCCTTGCCGTTCTCGACTCTTAACTTGCCTTTGGTAAGGTTAATATTGCTGGGTCTGAGGTTTGTAATTTCTGAAAGCCTTAGCCCACAGTGAAGCATCAATGACATTATGGTTTTATTTCTTAGGCCGGTAGGGCAACGTTTATTAGGTTGTTTAATAAGTTTCTTAGCTTCTTCTGGTTCTAAGATAACCGGGAGTTTGTTTTTCCGGAATATTTTATTCTTTTCCTTACACTCTCCAATAATTCCTTTATTTAACGCTTTTTCAATTGTTTTTACGAAGTTACTGTCTTTCATTTTAATAATTTTACAGATGCTATTTTATGATAACTCTTGTCTCTTATCTTTACCCTTTTCATTTTTATCTCCAAGAGTTTTGTTTATCTCTTTTGTATTTTTCCTAAATTTAATAATACCTTCTTCATATTCCTTATTTTTTTCTTCAGCCCATACAGCTATTCCATTATTAATCAATTCGTCAAGCTCTTTCTTTTTGTTATCTGCTGAATATAAAATTAAACTTTCTTTATAGCACCATTCATTTAAAACATGTTTTTCTACTGGTCCTGAAATATGCTTTGCTCTTTCACTTAAGATTATTGCGTAAGGCACCCGGAGTTCGTCAAATCGCCCCAGCTCTATTAGTTGCCCTGCAGGTTCTGTAATGTCAATAATAGTAAATCTTGATAATAGTGATAGAACTCTTATAGTGTCTGTCAATGTTTGTAAGTTAGATGGGTTGAAGTCAAATACAATAGGAATATAGCTCTCTTTATTTTTTAAAACAATCTGTTTGATTAAATCTAATGTTTGTTTGTTTTCTTTTCTAAATGAGCCAAGTATTAAAACTGCTTTAGTTCTCATTGAAGTAATTATATTTGTAATTTTTTTATTGTTGATAATTAGATTCATAAATTGTGCAATTTCTATATCATCAACTGTGATTAGTGGATCCTTACTTATAATCAAGTTTTTCATTATAGTTTTTTTATCTGTTTTTATATCCCATGTTGATATTCCATATATATAAGCATCTGTTAAATCTGCTCCTGATATATCTGTTCTTATTAAATGACAAGATGATAGATTAGCTCTCTCAAGATTAGCTCTCTCAAGATTAGCTCCAAAAAAATCAGCTCCCCTAAGATTAGCTCCCCTAAGATCAGCTTCCTCAAGATAAGCTCCCAAAAGATTAGCTCCCACAAGATTAGCTCCCCAAAGATTAGCTCCCCAAAGATTAGCTCCCCCAAGAAAAGCTCCCGCAAGAAAAACTTCCTCAAGATAAGCTCCCATAAGATTAGCTTCCCTAAGAAAAGCTCCCACAAGATTAGCTCTCCAAAGATCAGCTCCCCAAAGATTAGTTTCCCTAAGATAAGCTCCCAAAAGATTAGCTCCCACAAGATTAGCTCCCACAAGATTAGCTTCTTTAAGGTTAATAAACCTTAAGTCTCTCCCATTCACAATTTCTTTTACGAAAGGAAACTCTAATAAAAACTTCTCCCAGTTTTCCCCTCTTATATGGTCAATTATTTTCTTCCTTACTTTCTTCCCCTCAGGAGTAAGCCATCTTTCTCTTAGTTGTTCTTCTGTTGCTATTGCCATTTTTTTATTTCCTTCTATATTTGCTTTATCTAACGCTTTTTCAATTGTTTTTACGAAGTTACTGTCTTTCATTTGTCTTATTTTTTGTTTTTTTCAAAATTTTGCCGAAATCCTTAAATACTACGCATTAGTATAATTATATGTAGCATATAATACAGTTTAAGATATGTAAAATATAAAGCGTACTATATAACAAAATGTTATTATTTTATTTTTCTGTTTTTCTTAAATTTTGCTTCACAAATTCTATATAAAAATTCAAACCCGGGCTTATACAAATCTTCAAAATCATTGTCTACAGCAGCAACATAATTAAAATTTCTTTTCGTTAAGGTCCTCAATTTTTTAACTATTGAACAAGCTTTTTTAACATGTTCCTTCTTTACTGGGTTCAAAAATCCAATAACTGGGTCTCCCGAAGAGTCTGCTTGCTTATGTGCAAAAAATTGGTTTCTAAAAATTCTTAAATAGGCGGCTCGAAATTCTTTTTCGATATTATCGATCTCATTTTCTAAGCTGTTCTTTTCAGCATTAGCAAAATAATAACTAAAAGATATTTCCGTGGGCTGCCTTTTACTCTCAAGCAAGGTATTTAAAACAATGACCGCCTCTTGGAAATATAAAACCTGATGTAAAATAATGCATATCGAAATGGGGCTCTTATCAAATTTTATCAGTTTCTTAATTGAGTTTTGATAGCTATCACGTTCCTTTTCATGTAAATCCAACAATTGATCAGACCATTTCAAAAACGCTTCTGCTCTACGAATCAACTGGCAGATTCGCTCCTGAATTTTTTCTTTAGATAAAGTTTTACTCATATCCTAATTTCTCCAAAAATTTCCAACTTAGGAGACGTAGTTTAAGAATAGAAAATTCCATTCATTTTTTTATCCTCAGCGCTTGTGTCATATTATATGTTAATAATTTTTAAAGGAGTAGTTATTCAAATAAATAATAGAGTTATAAGAATCTAGATTTCTTCAAAATCCTTAACTAAAAAAACATCTTCTAATTTTTTAAAATATCTTTAATTTTATCCTGACTATTAATATTTTCTAAAATAGCCTGCCTGAAAAAGCAGCAGTGGATATAGATAATTTTTTAGCTTCTTTTTTGGCTTTATCAATTATTTCTTTATCGATTCTAAAACTGTACATTAATTTTTTAGGTACAAAGAACCGGTATTTTTCTTTTATTATTTTGCTATTTAGTTCTGTATCCATTTCAGGTCTATAATTTGAAAAATCAATATTATTAGAGCTATGTAAAACTATTAACATAAGGACAATAACGATTTACGTGTTTACGACGTTGCGACCGAAGGGAACATGTGGCTTTAGCCCTTGCGTAAACACGCTGTCATACGCCGTATGACGCAGGCGGCTGATTTAACCCTTTATAAACTCCGAGTTATTAATTCAAAATGAATTATCCCAAAATGTTCTTCTGCAATCCACACCTTTGTTTCCCAAGCAATTTCTTCCACAAATTTACGAAAGGTTTTCCTATCAGGGAAGGCAGTAATTAACACAAGACCATAAGTTAAGTTTTTAATCTTTTTAGTTAAAAGTCTTTTAATTTCTTCTTTTCTTGTCTCATTTACTGGACCAACACTTGTTACTGATTCAATTACATAGAGAATATTTGTTTGGTCATTATAGACAATAACATCTGGTAACTGGTCATGTTCATCTAACTCAAGGTTGAGCTTTTTGCAAACTGCTTGATTTACAAATAACATTTTATTCCTTGTGTCCCCTATATACACAGGATTAAAATAATGAATATAAGATGGCGCAAGTATTTCCAAGATATCCTTTATAAGTTTATTATGTTTACCAGCACTCAAAGATAAACCCCATTGTTCTATTCTTATATCAGTTGTAGCCCTTACTTTTTTAAGTCTTTGTAGCTTTACCTGATGATTCTTGTTCCAGCTTTTAATAAGATAAACCTGTTCTTCACCTATAGCCTTCAATATATCTTCAAATTTTGGATTGATTGTATAGTGAGTATTGGGATCATTAATACTTGATTGATGCTTTTCTACAATACCTAGTTCATATAATGGCTTAAGAGATTGTTTACGATATGATTCTCTTGTATTCTCGGCTACATCTTCCCTGAGAATATTCCGTTTAAAATCAAGAACGTTCCTTATTCGAGCTCCATCTCTTAACTTCTCTTTTCCCATTATCAATCCATCCAGTCTAATGTCAGTAATTAAAGCCAAAACACAGATTGCTGTCTGCTCAGTATTATATCTGTAGGGAAAGCTAATTTTACTAAGGATATCCTTAATATGATTGATCTGTTTCCTATATTTTTCTTCCATTTTTTCTAATCCTATAGAAATCCTTGATTTGATTTTTCTCTTCTTGAGATAATTCATAAATATCAAAGATTATCTCATCAATTTCTTTCTCAATCTCTATCTTCTTTTGAGTTTCTATTTCTTTATTGCTTATCTGGTCTACAAGGGATATTATCTCATCTACTCTTTTAGTTAGTTTAATATTGAAAAAGTTAATTTCTGTAGCAGAAACTTGTGTGTTTCCATTTATTTTTCTAAATATATAATCTGTAAGCATAGAATTAATAATAGCGAGTAAATATCTTATATCAACAATCGGCTTCTTACAATCCACTATGTTATAATGGTTTTCCACAAAGTATGGAGATATCATCTTTGAAATTGCAGCAATAATTCTTCGGCTCTGTTCAGTTGCTGTAATCCGACTCACAATTATAAAAGGTTTATCAATTATAAATATTTCGCTTTTTTTATTAATGTCCAGATAAATATGCTCTTTTTTAGATTTGAAATTATATCTTTTTATATAATCACCTTTTAACAAAGGTAAATTATGTCCATTAGGTTTGGTACTTAAAAATGGTTTCAATCTATTCCAAACGATTTGACCAGTTGTAGCCTTGTAGCCAATTTTATTACTGCTTAAAGGATAAGCACCGCTTGCATAGAAATATTTTTTAAAGATTTGATAATCAATCTTATTCGTCCCGATGCAAAGCAAGGAATAACCATTGAGTTGTGGAAAAACTTCATTCAACTCTGCTTCAAATAACCTCTGTTTATAATTATCAATGAAATCTCTTAAGTCATGATATTTCCCAACCATTACAGTATATTCTGTTTCAGGCTTTACCTTTTCTAGTATCTCAATCATTACAGATTGCAGGATATTATTAAAAATTTCTGTGCGAGATTCAAAGGATATAAGTATATGAAGTTTAGTATATTGTCGTATAAGTTTGCGAAGATTCTTAAAATACAACCCTGACATTATTGACTGGGGATTAATATAACCTAAGAGCCCACCTTCTTTTAATATATAAATTCCTAAATGAATGAATAGTGCATAAAGATTAATATGACCATAAATGCTCTTCTGAAAAAATTCCTTTTGTAGTTGTGTTAACTTTTTAATCTTTCGATAGGGAGGATTCCCAATAACAATATCAAACCCTCCATCCTTTAAAATCTTGCCAAAACCACTTGTTTTACTTTCCCAACGAAATTGCTCTATTTCAAATAAATCTCTGTGAACATCTAAGGCATTCCCAACTTTAATATTCTTCTTCAAAATAGAATTGATTCTTTTGCTCTCTTCATCATTAGGATCTTCTAATAAATGGCTATAAATATTCTTATGGCATTCATTAACTGCATTTGGGTCGAGGTCAAGACCAAAGATATTATTTTTGACAAGATCAATTTTATCATCGTTAGTTAAGGTATTTTTATATTTGATTTTCCTTATTAAGTAATCAATTGCGTAAAGCAGAAATATACCACTACCACATGCAGGATCAATAACCTTTATATTTTTTGGGTTAATAGGATTATTATTCAAGTAGCTACTAATAGTAGTGTTAACAATAAATCGGACTACTATTTCAGGGGTATAAACAGCAGCAAGCTCCTTTTTTCTATCTAGATCATATTTATATTGAAAATTATAAGCTTGCTCAATAATTTTCGTGTTATTCATTGACCTCTATCCAATCTATAAAATTAGCTGCCGAGTAATATGGCGTATAACGGTTTCGGTGTAAAAGAAGTTCTGCGAAGCAGAATTTGGACGAAGCGTAGCGAAGTCTTTTACACCGTGTTATCTGATGTGGCACCTCTATGCTTTTATACATGCTTATTCCTTATTTATTTCAATAATATTATTTTTTTCTTGCCAATTAATAATTAAATCCAACATTTTTATGACTTCACTTGGGTAATTACCTATATCCATCTCATCATACTTAAAAAAGGCAGCACCAATCTTACTATGTTTTTCTGATTGGCTTTTAGAAATTCCTATTACGCTTTCTAATTCAGGTTTTATTTTTATGATATGACCATAATCCGGATCAAGTGTTTTCTCTATAAAATCATTTTCTTTAAACATTCTAAGTTTTGCTTTTTCCTGGTCTGTTTTATCTTCTTTATCCTCTGGAAAATCTATCGGATCAATATCATGGATTACAACATAAGGGATCTTAAATTTATTAAGAACTCGCATAAAAATATGAATGTTTGTCTTCCCTCCGCATTCTATCACACACATATTATTTGATGAAAAGTCATACCTTTTGTCCTTCTGAGCCAATCTTGAAGCCCAGAAAGGTATGATAAAGTTTTCTGTATCCCCTTCAACCAATACAACTTTCTTTGAAAAAAACATTTCACTTCTTGACAAATCAAAAAGGCTTAAGTAACGAAAAGTCTTTTTTAATCGCTTTTTACTTTCTTCATCTTCTGTTTTAAAAATTTCTTCGGTAACTTGAAATACATTAGTGGGGCCTGAATTATCACGATTGACTATAATAATATTTTGATAATCAAACATATCTACAAAGAAATTTGAATGGGTACAGATTAAGACCTGATCGTTCTTCGAAATATTTCTTAATACACTCATCATTTTTCTTTGTCCGTTTGGATGCAAATACAACTCTGGTTCTTCTATGGCAAGTATAAAATTTCGTTTAAATGATTCTTCTTCAGTTTCTATTGTGCTGATAGTTTTAGCATAAGCACGTATATAAGCAAAAATTAATGCTCTTTGAAGACCATGCCCTTTAGAGTCTATTGATGTCGGTAAAGCATCATCTAATATTATTTTTGTATCTTTAAATAAGTCAATTAATTCAGGTGTTACAATTTCGATGCCTACTTTTGTCCCCGGCATATTTTCACTTATCATAGAAGAGAGAATTTCCTCAAAATCTTTTATTTCTTGTAGTCTTTCAGAATCATCTCCTTCTTCAGATTTATTCAAATATTTTTTTAATCCTTCAATTTGCTTTTTTACTTCCTCAAATTTTGGATTCTTACTTATAATTCTATTAGTCAAGTCGTTGAGTAGTTTACCAAGCATTGTCTGCTGTGTAGTTTTTGACTCCTCTTGTGCATCTTTAACTGCTGGAACTAAATAAAACATGGGTAACAAATCTGAAAACACTTCCTTATAGCTTTCTGGATTCATTATCCACCCAGGATCACCAAATTCCACTTTACCTTCCTTTATGTGTTTTGATATTCCTTGTTTGTAAGATGCTTGAGTCACAGTTCCCTTATCCGTTTTAAAATAATCTGGCAATCTATTACTTTCTACAATCTTATCGATCTGTGATTTATATTCATCAAACTTTGAAAGATCGAAATGCACTTCTTTTGGCTTTGCTTGCCAACCAAATAAAGTAATTTTATATTTTTGTGACTGATTATCCCATTCAATAACCTTTTTAACTTTAATAGAATCATTATAAATCCAATGTTTTAGATGTTTTTGACTTCTCTCATTTTCTGTTAGTCTATCGTAAGTTATAGATATCGATATTGGATGATTTTGGATTTTAAAATAAAAGTACTCCTCATTAATACCTCTGACAGAATCCTGATAGAATAATTCCAATGCTTTTAAAATATTGGTTTTGCCTGCATTATTTTCTCCGATTAGAATTGCTAAATCATCAATATCAATACTGATAGAATCTATTGACCTAAATTTGTTAATTTCAATTTGCTTTAATTCCATACCTTATCCTACTTTATTCAATCAAGGTGTGTCATTTCAGATAACTTAAAATAACCGAAGTACTTTATTTATACGCAACTCTATATGAAATGTCTTTATAAAATTTATTTAGATACACATATTATGCGAAATAACATTAAACTTTAAGTAATACCAAGCAAGTTTAATTCTAACAAATATCGTTAAATATACAAAACTTATCTGAGCTTGATAACGTAAAATTTTGGACTTCTTCCGGCTCTAAAATTACGGGTAGTTTGTTTTTTCTTATTTATGGCCTTTTTTAGTTATTACTACGTATAACCTACATTATACATAGTATATGGCAGGATTTCCAAGGGGTGGGATAAATTGCGTACTATATCACAAAAATTGATTGAATTTTTAATTGGCAGAATTTTTAATATTATTAAGTATTTTAAAAAATTTTCCCCTGATTTGCAGGCTCTTCATATTCTAGCAGTTTTTCTTCCATTAACAGTTCAATACCTTTGCCAAAACTAAAAGCCACAATATAGCCTTAATCTTTTTTTATAACGTGGAAAAACTGACAAAATTCACAAAATATTTTTCTAAAAACAAGGGTAGAAGATAACCCATTAATAATTCTAGCCAATCTTAAATTCTTTTCATTTGAGCGATTATCTGGTTGGCTAGGTCGCGTTTATCAATCAAATAACTATCCCATTTATTTGATTCTTTTTTTTGTCTACCAGCAACAAAACCAAGCATATTCCCACCAGTTAGTTTATTCGCGTTTTTTATAAAATCTGGCGCTGAAACAAACCATAAGTAATCCCAAAGGTCTCCTTCTTCTGTATCAAAATAGCAAAAGACTACGGCCATAGAATAATTATCAACCATACCGCTTGTTTTGGTAGTTGCAGTAAAAATTTCGTCCGGGTTGTCTCCAAAACGGCTTTTAATCTGAATATACATTGTTTTTAAACTGCCTTTTTCTTTTACAATTAAATCAATTCCCTCATCATCAGAAATTGGTTTGTAGCAAGACAAGGTAGTATCTCCATAAAGAGTAATGAGTTCAGCGATCCTTGCTTCAGCAATATCGCCTTTTTGTTTTGAAGAAACGTCTTTTGAAATTTTGTAAGTTTTTTCTTCTTTTGTGACCTCAATTATTTTAGGAGCTATAAAATTAACATTTAAGCCAAATGTTGATGGACCAGCTTTAATAAAACGGGATTTATCTTTCTTTGAATTAATATCAACTACAAGCTGGGCGTTCATTGTGACCTCCGGTGTTTTCCCAGCAGTTATGAGCCATCCTTTCTCTAGAGCAATTTTAGTTATCTCTTTACTATGAAGCGGCTTGCCTATTTCTTTTAAAATTTGATATGCGATATCTTTAAATGAATTCATGGTTTAATCCTTTAGCATTACACCGATTTTATTTTTAGCAGTTTCTAAAATTTCGTTCCCTCGATTACGGGTTTGGCTGATTTCTTGCCTCATTTTTTCCGCTTTCTCAGCAATTTCTTTTTGAATTTTGAGCGTCGGAAGCGGGATTTTAATTTTTTCTAATTCTTTTTGTGTTATTGCGGGATAAGATGCCCCTGTCATTCTTTGCTCTAATTGTTTCAATCCAGCAAATGATTTTAAAAATTCTAGTAGGTAGTTTTTATTTAAATCAACAGTTGTTTTTTCAATCACAGAAAAACCGCTAGAAGCAACGCAACCATCATACTTTTTTTGAACTTTCGCAAAAGCCCCGAGGTATGGTCGTGTAGTAGAAATTATAATGTCTCCTTTTTTGATAATCTGTGTTGCTCTGCTTGGTGCTTCACTTACGGCAACCTCTTCGCAATTTACTATTCCATTTTCTTTGTTTACATCTGATATCTGAACATATTTAAAAATACCTGTTGGAAAATCATTTTTATTCCAAGAACGAGAAATAAATATTGCTTTTTTTCCCAAATAAACAAATTTTATTTTTTCAAACTGTTTTTCCAATGCGGAAAAATCTTCTCTATAAAAATAAGTGTCCCATCTTTCAAAATCTTTAAACCTAATAACAAACACGCCCCTTTTCTTTTCATATTCTTTTTTCTCTACTCCTAGTGTTGACAAAATATAATCATCAATTGCTTTTTCTTTTTCATCGGTAAGCTGTTTTAGTCTTTGTGTTTCTTTTTTTGCTTTGTGCCATTCGTCAACGATTTTATTTTGTATCGTAAGCGAAGGAATAGGTACCTTTAGTCGCAAAAGCAAACCAAAAGTTAAGTTTTGTCGGACTGAACCAGAAGTTACGGCGCGCAAATAAGGATTAAACCAAGAAGAAGACAAAACTAAATAAATATATTCGTTTAACAATCCTTCTTTTGTACCAAAAACCACATAAGCAGGGCTGATATAAAAACCATCGTATTCATCCTGTACTATGCCGATTGACCCGACATTGACGCGGTACGGGTTATAAGTCAGCTCGCCGCCTCGCGCTATTTTATACGGCTGATTGATATTTTCGCCTTTTACATATCCATTAAGATAAACCCCGACTTTGTTGGTAACACCCAGAATCGGAAATTCTTTTTCTACCTCATCTCCAATTTTTTCTTTTTCAGAATGTTCGTATATGTATTTACCCAATTCTTCAACAGAATAAGTGCTTGAAAAAAGGGATAAATAACTTTTTATATCCCACCGTGTCAAATTTTTGTAATAAGTAATGATTGTCTGCATAGTTATTTTCTATTAGCTGTATGCCCTTTCGGGTTCTTTTTAAATTTTTTGTATTCTCTCAAAATTTCTGGGAATTCGCTTACGTCTTCTTCGCCTGTACTTGATATCCCCACATGCTCAGCCACACACATAAAAATCGGATAATCAAACTCTATACGAGCAAGGCTTCTTGATTCACTCTGCAAAAATTCGTCAAGCTCTTTCATTTTTGCTTTGGCTTCTTTTTTCTTGTTTTTGTCAGCTTTTTGGTCTTTGATAATATCTTCTAGTGCTTTACGCTCTTTATTTTGTTTTCCCAAAATTTCTTTATTCTTTTCTTCAAGTAAGCTAGCCCATGTTTTACTCTCGCTTTCTGTGAATTTATGCATAAAAAGCAAGCTGGTTTTTACAAACGATTTTGCTGACACAAAAGTTTCCTGCGGAATAGAAATAATAGCAGAAATATATGCTCGGTCTTCCGCAAACCGTCGAACATAGGCAAGCGAGGGATTGTTGTAAACACCTTCCGGCAAAACAATTCCCATTCTTCCACCAGGTTTTAAAAGTGATAAACAACGCTCAATAAAAAGTAATTCAGTTTTTATGGAATTGCCCTTTGGCAAGTTAAACAGGGTGGTAATAGGTTTACCTTTTGCCGCTTTAACTTTTGCTTGCGAATTGGCGTATGCTTCACCATATATTCTTCTATATTGGTTAACTATTTCCTCGTCAAGCTCTATTTGTGAATCTACAACAGTGTCATCTTTTTCAACTAACTGACCAAATGGTGGATTGGTAAGAACAATATCAAATCTTTCTTCAAAAATTCCGTCCACATTTAAAAAACCATCGTGATGGTGAATGCCACCGTGTCCATCTCCGTGCATTATCATATTCATTTTCGAAGTGCGTGCCATTCTGTCATTCGCATCCGTTCCGTAAATACAGCGATTAGCAAGGTGCCAGATTCTAGAGCTACTCGATTCTGTGTCTAGTTGTTTTTGAAGTTCATTATAAATTTCAATTAATTTTTCCGCTTTTTCTTCTTCAGATAATCTTTTTTCTTTTTCAATCTTTGTTTTTTGCTTTTGGTATTCTTTATCAACCGAATCATATATTTGCTCACGAACAATTTCAAAAAATCTTATTAAAAAACCACCAGAGCCAGAAGCTGGATCGCAAATAATATCATTTTCTTTAGGTAAAACCATCTGAACCATAAATTCTACTATTGGCCGCGGGGTAAAGAATTGCCCTATTTCACCCCGAAATGTTTTCCCTAAAAATTTTTCAAAAGCAATTCCTTTTATATCTGTCGAGGTTCCAGAAAGATTATATTTTTCCAGTTTTTTAATAATCGATTTAATGGTATTGGCACGCAAGTTAATTTTTTCATCCCTGCCGAATATTTTATCCTTACCAAACTCTCTTTTTGTCTTTTCAAAAATATCATTTAAGTATTCAGGGTTATATGTCTCTGCTTGCTCTACATAGTCCGAAGTAAAAATATTATTCTTCATATCAGACTTCAAGTTTCTTTCAGCATACACTTTCATAAAAAGAATTTTCGCGATTTCATCAAAAGCGGCTACAGGGTCAAGTTTTTCTCTGTTGCGGATAATGTTGTGGCAGGAGTGAAGTAAATCAGCAAATTCGTTTTCTTTAAAAACTTTAAGACGAGCAAACAAATCCTCGATTTGCTTTTTATCAGCGTCTGCTTTTGGCATATCTTCAATTTCTTCGATATAGCCAGGCATACGGTCTTTTTTTACTCGCCAGTATTTAGTTTCTTTGCTGTTATGAGTAGCGAAAAATGGTGCGTCTGTAATACGGGCATAGTTATCGCCTTGTTTATAATCCTTGCTGGTTATAGTTATATTGTCCGATTTACATTCAACAATAATAAGCGGAGCTTTAGAATTTTGTTTATCTTCAATTGATTTCCAAATGACAAAGTCTGCTCTAGCGTTTCCTGCACCTCTACCCGTAATTGACAGCTCCTCAGCAATTTGGTCAAGAGAATAGCCGTATTCATTAACAATTACTAAAAGATAATTTTGACGGACTGCCTCTTCCGGAGTTTTTATTAGCCATGTTTTACGAACATGACTAAAAATCTTATTGTCTTTTTCTTGTATTGAAAGTGTTTTATTTTCTAAAATATTCTTTAATTAAATTATTAATTTTTTATTCTTTTCGTTGGTTATAAATATGCTAATTTCAATTCCTTTATAATTAATAATTTTTACCACCAGGAAAGCTTGTTATTTTTTATATACTTTTTATAATACTAAAAAACCATAATATATGGAATAAGAATATTAAAGCGTTAAATTAAGTTCAATAAAGCGCACAAAATGGCCATATGAGCAACAAAAATAGACTGGGTATAATTTTATATACCACTAGAATCAAATGTATTAAAATTAAGTTAAACTGACAAACAGTTGGCATAGTAAAATTAAAAAGGAAACACCAAGTTACCTTTTACCCTGGCTCACGCTTTAGATTACTCAACATCTTGGGGCCCTGCCTTAGAACTTTTCCAAGGGACTCTCCAGTAAAATAACATACTTTCTACATTCTTTCGTTTGTAAATTTCAGCTACATTTGAAGGTTGCCTATGTTTATTATATGTAACTAAAATCCCCTATGAAGCTGCCAGTAAAAATCTCTTACAATATAAACTTTTACCTCATCTTCAATCTCAACTCCATTGTCATATTGAGCTGTAAACTTAAATACACAATCCCTATCGTGGAAGTTTATAAAAGACTCATCCCAGATATATCCTTCCCACTTACTGCCTGTAGAATTAGTAAGATCGGTCTCAGATTCGGTACCTAATAATTCTACATGTATCAAACCCGGTTCAAAGTCCCCTGTGGCATAAGCATTTAAGATAAACTTTTCACCATTAAAGAATACCTCATACCCTCTTGGATTATCC
>Ga0315545_1002727_pt1 | contig 15681 bp, 16 predicted proteins | sample SalMarSW160210MG_FD_203096 | JGI IMG/M metagenome (GOLD analysis project Ga0315545, IMG submission 203096) | Salt marsh sediment microbial communities from the Plum Island Ecosystem LTER, Massachusetts, United States - Salt Marsh Sediment SW1602-10 ... | reverse complement strand
TTCACCGAGCTAAAGATAGAGAAAATTCAATTCAGGAGAGGTGGCTGAGTGGTCTAAAGCGGTTGATTCGAAATCAGCTGGACGCCGCGAGGTGTCCCGTGGGTTCGAATCCCACCCTCTCCGCCAGTGCAACCAATTCGAACCTTTGTATCTATTATCTAAGAGGGCAAGTGTTTGAATTTTTGTATGAGCTATGTAATACGGTTTAAATTTCTTTTTATCACCGTTTATAATCTGGTAGAAATCTGATTCTTCATCGGATATGGGCTCAAGCTGGATAGTACCCAGAATTCCCTTAAGAGCGAGAGCAGAAGAAACAGTGTTTTTACTCAATGTTTCGTGCAGATGTTTGAGTCTGTTGTCTATCCACTCTTTGGGCGGTGACTGAAAAGCGTTTTCTTTCTGAAATTCCAGCGACTTTATCTCTTCCTTTAAATTATCACTCTTTCTCTCCGCTTCCTTCAAAGCCTCTGATACCGTTTTGGAAAAGTTCCCTATTTTAACAAAGTTGAGATAATTCCTTATCTCCGACATGAGTTTCTCGTACTGTTGTTTTTTCTTCCTGGCAAGTTCCGGTATCTCATTAAGCCCTTTAGCTACTAGTCTCTCCAATTTCTTATAGACGTATTGCACATTTTTTTGAGTCAGTACCCTTTCCTTTAGTTCTAATATGATAGTTTTCTCTATTCGTTTACGAGGCACTAACAGTTTGTTGCTGCAGGTTCTTCTTTTAGCATTATAGCAGCCATAATAGCCGCCGCCTTTCCCACTAATAAGAACAATCGGTCCTCCGCATGAGTGGCATTTCATCAGTCCGGAAAGAAGATGTGAGGGGCTTCCATAAACATAGCTTTTCTGTTTTGTCTTCCCTTTTTGCCTATCTTTCCTGACAGGCCAAGCTCCTTTAAGTTCTCTCCACCTCTTTTGGGCTCTCTCCCAGGTTTCCTTATCGACAATGGCGAGGTCTTTTTTGAAGATGGGCATTTGTTCCTCTTTTGGACGGACAACCTTCTTTATTCTTCCGGTCATCGGGTCTCTCACATTTTTCCATTTTCTCCATATCCAGAGACCCATATATTTTTCATTTTTCAAGATTCTGCTTACCGTTGAGGTATTCCATCCCCCCGAGTATCCCTTCTTGGTAGAAATCTTGTCTTGGTTAAGCTCCTTCGTCATTCTGCTTATGCTCTTCCCATCAATAAATTCCTTGTATATCCTTTTAACAATATCTGCTTCCTCAGGCTCTATTTTATGAACCATTCCCTCGTATTTGGCTTGCCCCTTTTTGTTCAGCTTTAATTCACCCACCGGCTCGGTCCGGTATCCATAGACATGTTCACCGGTACTGAACCCCCTTAGCTTCTGCCCCTCTAAGCCACGCATCGTCTTTTTCCTAAGGTCATCAAGGTAGAGTTCATTTATAAATCCTCGTATATGAATACCTAGTTTGGAATTCTCATCACCAGTCACGATGCCATCAGAAACAGAGATGAGTTTAACTTGATGATAATCGAACTTGAGGACCAATGTGAGCATTTGATGATTACTTCTTGAGAGGCGCGACAAATCATCTGCTACCACCGCGTCAAATTCCTTATTCTCCATACCTTCCTCAAGAGCTTGCAGTCCGGGTCGGTTAATCAGAGATCCAGAAATTGCCTCATCAATGTAGATGTGCTCATCATCAATGATCATCCCGTGCTCCTTGATATAATTCTTACATACCCTTATTTGATCGTCAATACTCTTCTCACTTTGGTTCTCAGAAGAATACCTTGCATATATCGCTGCTCTCATTTCTTCCCTCCATTGCCTGAAAATACATCAGGATTTTGCTTAGCTATCTGGATATATTCATCTGCCATAATAGAAACTACAACATCCAGCAGTCTCTGAACAGAAGCGTTATCAACCCAGATAAGACTTATCGGTTGAGTTGTTTTTTCACTATCCTTCTCAGCTTGCGCAGTATGCATCAAAAGGACCTTGCATTATTACGAAATAGGTATATAATGTTACTATAAAAGTTATGCGATTATAAACCTTTATATAGATATATTATACCACAAAAGGTTTAACTTGTCAAGTGGCTTGTCCGGATAATTCTCAAAATGCAATTTGCGTCATTGCGAACAGAGCGAAGCAATCTCGCTTTTGAAAACAGGATTTGCATAAACCTGTCTTCATGCTTCTTCTGCGAAAGACGAAACAAATGGATCCCAAAAGACTGGGAAAGAAAATCAAGTTGGCCCGTGTCGAACTTGATTTAACTCAAACTCAACTTGCCGAAAAGATCAATGGCAAACAGAAAAGCATCTCTGGTTATGAAACCGGGGCCACACTACCCTCCATACGAACTCTAATCAAAATCGCCAAAGTCCTGAAAAAAAAGTCTGGCTATTTCCTGGACGAGTAAAAATAATGTGTTTCTAATCTTTCCCAAGGAGAGAATAGCCAAAAGCTATACTTTGATGTTTCGCCTAGAATCGGGTATAAGTACCTCGTTCCTTCAAGTTGAATAATAATGGAGGAAAGGTAGATGGATAAAAAGCTGTATATTTGGCAAATGATCAAAGAAGCTGTAAAAAACCTGGGTGGTAGAACTACGTATTCAGAAATACGTAATTACATCAGAGATAACCATGGAGAAGTCAACGAAAGCTCCATAAATTATCAGATTGTTGTATGCACTGTTAATCATCCGTCAAGAATACATTACCCAGAAAACAAAAAACCAAGAGCTGCTAATTCGAGGTATGATTTTTTGTTCACTACGGGAAGAGGACAGGTGGAATTATATGATCCAGAAAAACATGGACGTTGGGAAATATGCAAAAACGAATACGGTAAATTGACGGTTGCTCAAGCAGAAATAGAAGATCTTCCAGATGTAGAGACTGCTGAATCCACTGAACAGGAACAAGAATTATCATTCCCTATCGAAAGTCATCTACGTGATTTCATTGCGCAAAATATTGGGGTAATAAGAGTTGATGGGGAAACAGTTAAACTCTATATTGACGAAAATGGTCGCGAGGGTATTGAGTATCCGACAGATGTAGGTCGAATAGACGTCTTAGCTGTTGATAAAGAGGGTAGTTTTGTCGTTTTCGAAACAAAACTTAGTCGAGGGTCAGATAAAGCAATGGGACAAATTTCGAGGTATATGGGGTGGGTAAAGATAAAACTGGCAGGGAATAAAAGGGTTAAGGGAGTTATAGTAGCGAAAAGGACTGATGAAAATTTGAAATACGCTGTCTCTGTTATTCCAAATATAAGCTTGTTTGAATACGAACTAAATTTTAAGATACGAGAGGTTAGTATTGGTGAAAAGAAGGGTAATAAGAAATAACAGAGCATATTTGGCTACCCTACGCTTCATCCAAAATCAGTCTAATAGCTCGATAGCAGGTATATTTGGAATGTTATAAACCTCTTTGAATCTCATATTTAATGAATTAGGTAGTGAGAAGAAAAGATGAGAATACATAGTATTACTGTCAAGAATTATCGTCCATTCAAGGTGCTTCCGAACGTGAGACTTGGTCAGTTAACAACAATAGTGGGAAAAAATGATACCGGCAAGTCTAGTATGCTACGGGCCATTCAATTATTCTTTGAAAAGAAACCCAAGATTGACGTAAGCGATGTTCACGATGGTACGTCGCCAGATGAAGATCTGATAGTCGAAATTACCTTTACGTCCCTTCCAGAAAATATCGAGATAGAGGAAGGTATCGAAACAACACTCAGAGATGAAATGTTGCTTGACAAAGATGGACATCTCCGAATACGAAAAACTTATCCTAGCGATAAACCTACAAATTTGAGAATATCTCTCATTACTTGGGATTTCCAAGATGAGCTCTTTGCGGGTTTGCCAAACCTGAAAGAAAGCGAACTTAACAGGAGATGCAAAGATGTAGATATTGACGTCACAAAGGCAGGTCGTGGGATAACCAATAAAAGTAAACGGGAGGCTTTAAGGATAAAGGCTAGAGAAAAAGGTGTTGAAATTAAAGAGTATGAGTTGAAGCTCTTATCAAGGGATGAATTATGGAAATACATTGAATTACTCCTTCCAGATTTCGATTTATTTGAGTCTGAGACTAAAACTGATGTAAGTGAAACGTCGTTCCAAAGTTCATTCCGTCCAATAGTTAAAACTGCTGCAGAGCAGCCTAATGTTACCGATGCGAGAAACAATTTTACGGGAGCTATAGGAAAAGCACTTCAAGAAGAGGTAGACAAAATATTCGAGAGGCTTAAGAGGCATACCGATGATATTAGTGCCCTGACGGCCAAACCAGTCTTTTTGTGGGATAAAGCCGTGTCTCTTCAACTCTATGGAAAAGATCACGATGGGATTGATAAACCACTTGAAAAAAGAGGCAGCGGGATAAGACGTCTCTTAATGGTTGCTTTTTTTGAATACTTGGCCGAAAAAAAGGAAGAGAAAACGAATAATGTTATCTTTGGAATTGAAGAACCAGAGAACGACTTACACCCTAGTCTACAAAGAGGACTCGCTCAATCTTTCCGACAACTTGCAGACCTAGGATGCCAGATCATTGTCACTTCCCATTCTCCTGTTTTCGCTGGGGTGGCTCCAATAGAGGACTTGATATTAATTGTGCGAGAAAAAGGCATAGCTAAGACAATTCAATATCCGAAGCTCGATACTGGTGAAATTGCTGAGCAACTCGGCATTGAACCTGCGGATCAAATAACGAGTTACAGAGCATGTGTTTTCGTTGAAGGACACAATGACATCGTATTTTGGAAAACAGTAGCATGTAAATTGAAAGAAGGGTGTTATGTTAGCGCCAGCTTTGAACATAAGGAGATAGGATTTGTTCCAGTTGGGGGAAGTAATCTTAAGTGTTGGGTAGGTATTAGGGCAATGAAAAGGTTGAGCCGGCGATTTGGAGTCGTTGTAGATAGTGATCGAAAAAATCAAGCCGATAGCATTCCACAAAGGAAACTTAATTGGAAAAATCAATGTGAGCAGGATGGTGGTAGTTTTTTTATCCTTCGAAAACGTGAGATAGAAAATTATCTTTGCCCAAATGCTATAAAAGAATCTGGTAGGAATCTGCAGCAATATGACGACTTTACGGATATGAAAAAGTTATTTGGCAAAAATGTTATTAAAGTAATAAAACATATGACACCAAATGAGATTTTACACATGGATAAGTATGAAGAGAATGGTGTTGAGCATCATGAACTTAAAGAGATCGTAGAGACGTTGTTAAATTTGGCGTAAGAATGAAAGGTACCGTATATGCTAGGATGCATCTCTGGACTAACACGATTACCCAAGTTCGATCACAATGCTGGAACGGTTAGTAAAAAAACAAAGATATGAACAAGACACAAAGAGCTAAATTAGAGAAAAATCTTGCTACCTACTTCAAAGAAATCCATAAAATCTACTTAGGTGGTGATTTCAGAGAGGAGAGTTTTTACCCTTCATTCAAGAAACTCATTGAATCGTGTTGTCAGTTCTTCCAAATGCAAGCAGGAGCGAGTGTCCTTGTTCTACCCAAAAGAACGGAGGCGGGAATTCCTGATTTTCGCATTGGTAAGAATGGCGAAATTGTTGGATACATCGAAGCCAAATCACCAGACGCTAACCTTAGAGAAATCGAAGACTCCGAGCAACTCAAGAGATACCGGAATTCTTTACCAAACTTTATTTTGACCAATTTCTTAGAGTTCAGGCTATATAGATATGGCAATCCCATAGATGATGTAGAGGTTGGTCGCCAGTTTACCTTGCAAAGAGTGAAATACCCTCCCGTTCCCGAAAAGTTAGATTTATTTTATGAACTACTACAAAAATTCTTCTCTTTTTCTACACCCAAGATTCAGAAATCATCCGACCTCTCTGTTGAACTTGCAAAGCGAACTCGATTTCTTGAGCACATCCTACAAGAAGAGCTTTCACGGGAAAATGAGGAAGTAACAAGATATTACAAAGCTTTTCGGGAAGAACTTATAGAGACTTTGACAAAGGAGAGATTTGCCGACCTTTATGCCCAGACTATTACGTATGGTCTTTTTGCTGCAAGAATAAAAGTCCAAAATGGATTCAAGAGAGAAACTGCTTGGAAATTCATTCCTGAAAGCCTGCCTTTACTCAAAGAGATATTCTATTCTATGACAGGACCTCATTTTCCTGAATCCCTGACTTGGGTCGTTGATGACATAAGTCAGGTACTTGAGAAGGCAGACATTTCATCAATATTAAAAGAATTCAAAACAACTCGATGGGAGGAAGATCCTGTAATTCATTTTTATGAGACCTTTCTTGCTACTTATAATCCAGAGGAGAGACAACGATTAGGGGTCTATTATACCCCGTTGCCTGTGGTTTCGTACATCGTTAGATCCATTCATAAGCTTTTAAAAGAAAAATTTGGAAAAAGTGAAGGACTTGCCACAAGTGATGTTACTCTTCTTGACCCAGCAGCAGGGACTCTCACATTTGTAGTCCAAGCAATCAAGCAGATCCAGAGAGAGTTGGAAGAAAAGAAGAAAGAAGGACTCATTACATCTTACATAGAAGAACATATCTTGCCGCATTTCCACGCCTTTGAGATTCTTGTGGCCCCATATACTGTGGGACATTTTAAGGTTTCTATGGTTTTGGAAGATATGGGTTATCGGTTCAAGGAGGGTAAACGGTTTCAGTTTTACCTGACGAATACCCTTGAAATGAAAGACCCAAAGCAAACAAGTTTTCTAATTGACCTTACCAAAGAAGCTCAGGAAGCAAAGAGAATAAAGGAGAAAGTTCCAATTTTGGCTGTCCTTGGCAATCCTCCCTATTCAGTTAGTTCAGAAAATAAGTCAGAGTTTATTGAAAACTTGATGGATGATTACAAAGAAGATGTGAGGGGTGAGCGGAATATTCAGCCACTTTCAGATGATTATATAAAGTTCATCCGATTTGCCCATTGGAAAATAGCCCAAGCAGGCAAAGGAATCCTGGGATTCATTACCAATAATTCTTATCTTTCTGGTGTAATCCATCGAGGGATGAGAAGAAAACTTCTGGAAACCTTTGATGAAATCTACATTTTTAATCTTCACGGCTCCTCAAGAATTGGTGAGAAGACACCCGAAAACGGCAAAGATGAAAATATCTTTGACATCCAGCAAGGAGTTGCCATTGCTTTATATGTAAAAACAGAGAAACCACAAAAAGAAAAAGAGGTTTATTATGCTGACCTCTGGGGACTAAGAAAGAAGAAATATGCATACCTTTTTGGGAATGATGTGCAAACAACTAGTTGGCAAGAACTTAAACCTGTTACTCCTTATCATTTCTTTGTCCCAAAGGATTTTGCATTGCAATCTGAGTATGAGAAGTTCTGGAAGATGACAGATATTTTTAAGAAGTGGTCAAGTGGAGTAAAGACTCATCGAGACCATTTTGTAGTAGGATTCAAAAAAGAAGAGATAACCCAGAGAATGCGAATATTTACTGGAGAACTATCTGATGAATTGGTCAAAGAAAGCCTCAAACTTAAAAATACTAGAGATTGGAATTTGAAAAAGGCGAGAAAAAAAGCAAAACAAGAGAAATTGGAGAATAAAATCTATCCTTATGCTTACAGGGTCTTTGACAATAGGAAAATATGTTACAGCTTTTCTTTGATCGAACAAGGGTGTGATAGGTGGGATTTAATGAAGCACTTCATTACAAGCAGTAAAGGTAATGTGGCATTGGTTACCACAAGACAACTGACTTCTACCCAATTTTGCCATTCATTTATTACAGATAAGGTAAGTGATATGTGCTTCATTTCTAATAAAGGGAGAGAATCAAATTACTTCTTTCCCCTTTACCTATACCCGCATAAACCTAAAGGACAACTGTTTGATAATATAGCACACCAAGCAGATAGAATGTCAAACTTCACCTCCGAGTTTTTACAAGCAATCAAAGACTCTCTTGGCTCAGAGCCAATACCAGAGGAAATATTCTATTACATCTATGCTGTCCTTTACTGTTCTACTTACCGAAAGCGCTACGAGGAGTTTCTCAAAATAGATTTTCCAAGTGTTCCATTGCTTTCGAATGTTGAGGTGTTCAAAGAGTTAAGCAATCTTGGGAAAGAACTGGTTGACCTCCATTTGCTTAAAGCTCCAGGCCTTGATGAAACTGAGATAGGTTTCCCCAAAGGAGGTCTCAATAAGATAGAGAGAGTCTTCTATAACGAGGAAAATAATAGAGTTTTTATAAACAAGGAACAGTATTTTGAGGGTATCTCAAAAGGAGTTTGGGGCTACGGAATCGGAGCCTATCAAGTGATGGAGAAATATCTGAAGAACAGAAAAGGTCGAAAGCTCTCGCTTGATGAGATTAACCATTATATGAAAATGGCAAAAGCCATTAGATTAACGATTGAGCTGCAAGAAAAGATAGACGATGTCTATAGAAAAGCTGAAATCTAAAGTTTTTATTAGTGGTAATTAGAAGGAACTTAAAGATAGACATAGGTATTGTAATGAAAATTGAAGAGTTGTTCGGTGTCAATAAATTTAACTTATGTGAGAAGTGGTTTGATTTATCAGCTTTATCAAAAGAAGTCAATGATAAAAAAACTGTGTTAATTCAAAAGATTGAAAAAAGGCAGAAAAAATTATTCAAGAATAAGCCGGTTCTGGGAGCTAACTGTTGGTTTGTTATTGAAGTATTATTTTTACCAAATAATTATATTGGGGTCAAAATGGAAGACGGACACATTGAGAATTATGCAGTATTAAAACATGATACTGGAAGTGATAAGTTGACTGTTGTTATAGAATCTAAATTATAAAGATTGTAATTTACCTAGGTGAAGAGTAAAGTGCTGTCAGCGCCTTTTAATAGGCATTTTCTATTCCTCGCAGAGGGAATATGAATTCTAGTTAGTTGTGGTGTTTATTATGATGTGAGGCTAACTACTCAAATGGGAGTTTAATTATGTCAAGATTCTTGCCTCAAATAGCTCGCTTACTCCTTCGTAAAGAGTGGAGTTCTTTTAGACAAAGTCTAGACCTAGAATATAAACATTATCTCACTGATGACGATAATTCGGTGTCTCCTTTTCTTTCGAGGCTATTAATTTCGGGGGAAGATCACAGATACTTTGGACATAATGGAATTGATCTTATCGCAATCTGCCGAGTACTATGGAGGCGCTTAGCATGGGGTGTTTGTGAAGGGGCGAGTACAATCGAAATGCAAACCGTTCGTATCCTCACAGGACGTTACGAGCGGAATTTCAGGCGTAAAATAAAAGAGATGCTTTTAGCAACTTTAGTCACACACGTTATTCCTAAAGAAGAACTCCCGACTGTATATCTACGTATCGCTTACTTCGGGTGGAGAATGAACAGCCTCAACCAAGCCTGCCGACGCCTTGATTTAAATTCCAGTTTTTTGACTTTCTACGACGCAGCAGCATTAATTGCGCGCCTAAAGTATCCGGAGCCACGAAAAGCACCATTGTTTCGAAGAAAACAAATTTCACGCCGTGCTCAACATCTCATAAAATTGCACCAGAGACATTCCAAGCAAGGAGTATATAAATTACAAGATGGAGGTGGTGTTTATGCAGCCGTTCATAATATCTGAGAATGGCAAGAGGTTAAAGGATATTTACCCGTGCCCAGAAGAATTACACACCATAGCAAAGAGTGTCACAGATTCCGAAAAATTCGGTATTGTTCAGCAGTGGTTAAGTGAAGGCATACCCTATTGTTTTCGTGAGTGTCCCCTGCTGTACGAGGCGATTCGTGGATGGTTAGCTCGAGCAATCGAAATCCACGCTAAAGAAATAACCCTAATAGGGAGTGCTCGAATCGGGTACTCGCTTGCACCGAATGACGAATATGGTCGACCTTTCAACAACAGGTCGGATCTGGATTTTAGTGTAATTTCTTCAGTTCTTTTCGAAAATTGTGTTGCCGCGTTCGAGCTATGGCTTGACGATTACAAAAACGGAAGAGTATCACCAAGAAATCCAAACCAGGAATTTTTTTGGAAAAGCAACGCAACGAGTGTTCCCAATAATATAACACGGGGATTTATTGATCCTCACAAAATACCAACTCACAAGAGATATCAAATTGCATGCGACATACTCGATTCGCGATTTAGACTACATGAAAAATTAAAGATGACGGGATATGCTCCGAGAGTTCGTAAGGTGACAATTCGAGTGTATAGAGATTGGTGGGCAGCGATAAGACAGTTTAAGATTAATTTTTCAATGATTGCTGAATATAATTGACCTGGTTAATTTAGTGCATCTGACACAAAAATAAAATAGGGACAGCAACCATTTTTATTGACAGATTGATCGTTGCACATAAATTTGTGATATACCACGACTATCGAGAGCTGGGCAACAGGTTTCCCCTCGTCATGCTACTCAGAGGAGAAATTATTGGGAACGTCTTTTTGAAGATAAGAATGATTTCAGACGATATCTAGGGTGGCCTAGAGATTATACTCGAAGAGACTCATTGAAGATATGGATTTAATGTTCTATGAGTGAGAATCAATAAATGGTCGCCGTCCTTATTAATTGAAAGAGATATATGAGAGAATAAGGCAGTGACTTCAATAACTACTGCTGATTAGTGCCAACGAGAAGATCGAGGAAGGGAGAAACGTGAATGGCTTTCAAGAGGCTGAAAAAACGCGCAGTTCTTGAGGTTAGAGATGAACTCGTTAGTAGAGTTTATTCTGCGTATATGGAGCCCCTTGAGAGGGATATGATATCAGCAATGCTGGCGAGCATAACTGTTCTAATAGAGAAACTTCTTTTTTTAAAACTTCCGACGAGCATCAATTATTTCAGAGAACTCTCTAACCGTCTAGATAGGGAGAGAATCTTTATTCTCTTCAGACTGTTGGCAAGGTATTTTGTAGCTTTTTTCATGGTGAACAAAGATACCAAAAAGCTGCTGTCGTTTGGCAACATACCGGAAGAGCATATGAGAAATGTAGTTTTTAAGGTTTTCGGCTACGAGGAATGTGAGGAGACGGTTTTCCTACAAATAGATCAAATGATTGGGAAAGAGAAGTACGGCGAATCATGGTCGCTCATGTACCAATACATTTTTGAGCGAGCCTTTGGTGTTGAAAAAGATGAGGTTGCGAATATCCTAGCAGAACATCTCTTTGTGGGTTTCTTTTCCGTAAGGTACACAGTCTTTCTTGAGCTCTTATCGAAGATAATGGACCAGCGAATCGATGTAGGCACTGAACTGAAGAAACAATTAGAGGGATTTGAGGAGAAATAAACATATTCTAGTTTAGGGTTCCTATGAAACACGAATGCAACGTATCAGCTCGAGAACTCCTCAGTAGAAAAAATAGGGACAGCGCCTATCATGATTGACAGATTGAGTCGCTCTATGTAAGCTTTTGGCATGCCACGCATATCAAGAGTTGTAGTAATAGGTTTTCCTCATCATATTACTCAGAGGGGAAATTATCAGCAATATATTTTTGAAGATAAAGATGGTTTTATAAGCAGAATGGAGGGGCTGCTTGGGCGGCAACTAAAGGATTTGTCTCGCGGGAGATTTCGTAAGAATCAATAAATGGGCGCTGTCCCTATTAAATAGAGGAATAGAATGTGTGAAAAGAATCCGTTATACACGACACAAGAAGGTTTTTTAATATTCGAAGATTTAGTAAAAGAAAGTAAAATCACAATTGATAATAACGATAATCCAAGAATTATTGTAATTCAAACGTGGTTAATTATTGATTTTAGCATTAGAGAAATTCTAATAACTGGCTTAGGTTTATCACGTTTCATCGTTGATGATTTAGATCTCCGAGATTATTTGCTACCACGAGGATTCTATAACTGTATAGAATTGATCGAAAAGATAAAAAAAACTCAAAAATCATTAAAGGCAAAAAGTGTTGATCGCCGTATAAGATGGTCATTTGAGTTTTTGAAGTTTATAAAAGAGGATAGTCCAGAATTCTATTTGAAATTAATGAAATATGAACAAGATTATTATAAAAAGTTGCATCCTGAATGTGTTAAAAAACCAGGCACTGTTTATATGCCAAACCTAGATTATGATATAATCACCAATAAGAAAATTAATTATAGATCAGTAACTGATGAATGGCTAGAAGCAGTAGAAAAAATTGATGATGATTGGACAAAAATAGCAAAAAGGATTAATCGTGCCCGAAATAAAGCGCCTCATTCATCTGATTGTGATGTCATTTATGGAGAATTAGGTTTGAAGGGAAAAGATAGACTATTAAGATTAAAAGAAAAGTGTAAAAAAATACTAAATGATTTATTAGATATAAACAACATTTAAAATTGGCCACAGTGCCTAACTACGGCTTTCCGGCTTCGCTCGTCAAGCTCGCTTTGCCCAAACTGGCTTGATCTGCTCCCCTAGAATCGGTCCAGTTATTATACTAGAAGAGGGATCGAAAAAAGGGGGGATGCAAATGGCCAGAAGAAGCTACACGCCAGAGAGAATCATCAAGAAGCTCCGGGAAGTGGGGATTCTTCTCAGTCAAGGATCTACCGTAGGTGAAGCTACCAGAAAGATTAGAGCAACCGAGCAGACTTATTACCGTTGGCGTAGAGAATATGGTGGGATGAGAATTAAGGATTCATTTCAAAGTGTTATGGGGATTGAGAAAAAAGGTTAAATTAGAATTATTAAAGGGCTTTCTAATAAGAGAAGAGCAAGGACAAATAATTAAAGAGATGTAGCCATGCACCAATTACGTCAACCTACGGAAAAACAAAAAGAACTTGCAAATTCCTTGGGCATAAATACAGAAGGGAAGTCCTTCCGTGCTCTAAGTGCTGAAATTGGAGATGTCCTTGAATTGAAATCTTTTGCCACCGTTGAAAAAAATCAAATCAAAGCGTTAACCGAGGTTAAATACATCGGTTCCCGTGATGATATGCCGCAAAAACTTGTTGTTAGTTCGGTGGGCAAAAACGGCTACCTCTATTTTAAAGGCACCACAAAGTACTGCCGACCTTGGGATGTCAAGCCAATTCGAAACGACATCTTCAATTAGCACGTAACCAGTCAATTCAGCGGATGGCTGACGCCGCCGCTGATTTCTGGCGTTAGATAAATTTGCCAAATCCAATGATTATTATCTATAAGCAGGTGCTCTAAATGTACGTCGTTTTGGATGCAAACATATTATTTGGCAACTGGTATTTGGAAGGGCCACACTTCACCGTTCTCGAAAGGCACATCAAACTTGGACAATCAATCCTAGTGGTGCCCGAAATAGTAGTTTTGGAAACAAAAAACTTATTCAAGAGAGAACTCTCAAAACATATCTCGAGTGCAAAAAAAGTAGACAGGCTGGTTCCAAACCTGAAACTTGGTTCCTATATTCCAGATATCGAAATACTCTGTACGGAATACGAAAAGGCTTTGCACTCAAGGTTTGTCGAATTAGGCGTAGATGTAATTGCACACTCCGACGTTCCGCATAGTAGCATTGTGTCCAGAGCCCTTGCCATTCGGAAGCCGTTCTGCAAGTCAGACAAAGGGTATAGGGATACCCTCCTCTGGGAGGTAATTCTGACTAAGGTGGCGAACAGTAATTCAATAACTTTCCTCATTACTAACAATCATAAAGACTTCGGCCATAAGAATAAGCGACGACTTCATCCAGACCTCACGGATGATCTTGTGAAGCACAACCTTGCGCCAGAATCAGTACGTTTGTATACGAATTTGAAGGAGTTCCTGGATGATCAAATAGTGCCTCACTTAGAAAGAGTAACCAAAGAGATACTAGGGGAATTAACACAGGGAAAATATAAATCATTTTCGATAGATGATTGGTTTGGAGAGAACAGAAGTATCTTCATAGAATCATCAGACAAATGGATAAAAAATTTACTTTCATCCACCACAGAGTTAGAGAACCCTGAAGTCAGCTATATTGAAAATCCTGAGAAGATTAGCGTTGAAGATGCTTATAACTTAGGTGATGATCGAGTTTATTTAGACGCCACAGCACTGGCTGATGTTATCGTGGATGTCTTTATCTTTAAATCAGATTACTATCAGATATCAGAAGAACATACTCTGCACATAATGGATGAAGACTGGAATAAACATTATATGTGGGCGCAGATGATCTTGCGTTTACCTATCAGTTTTTCTCTAATATTCAATGTATTAGAAGAAAAAATTGAGGAATTCGAGATTAATCCGATACAGGAAATTTTTGGATGGTGTAAGAACTGTGGTGCTCCCATTCTGAGTGACGCGACAGAGGAGTGTCCGGAATGTAGTAAACGGTTTTTCTAGCTTTGGTAAGAGAATTCATTATATAGAGAAAAAGAGTTAATTGTCGAAAAAATCAAAGGTTGTCTAACAAATTGCTATAGCCGGCTCCCAATAACGCCGTAGAAATCTGGAAGGTTGTACGCCGCCGTAAACTAAGAGATTATTTGGAGCTCCGTTCCCCTGCATTATTGGTGGCGACCGAGCTCTTAGCCGTTAGGCGTGCTTTAGATAATTCGACATAGGAGAAAAACATGTCAAGTACTTCTCAGGCAACAACTCAAATCATTAGATTCATAGTCATTTTCACTTTTATATTCGGCTTTATTTTGGTAATACTGGGAATTGTTCTAATATGTATTGGTGCGCCAGGTGATGTGAAGTTGTCTTTTCTTGGGCAATCAATTGAATCCACGAATATTGGTATTGTTGCAATATTTTTAGGAGTAATTTTATTAGCACAAATTGTACTAAGAGCCTTTAAATCACTTGAGACACTAGATCAAACTGATAAAAGCATTCAAAACGTTGCAAGAGTGATATGGATAGGTACGCCAAGATTAAGTAGCCAAAATCACTTTTACACCACATCTGGAAATGAGCGCAACGATGCCATTAATATTCATAACTACAGGGATGAAAATATAGCTTGTTATGTTTTCAGCACCCAGCATCAGGGCTCTGTGCCGTTATATAGGCTTTATAATCCGGCAACCCATGATCATTTTTATACAACTTCTGCCACTGAACGTACTAAAGCTATTAATATTAATAACTACAGGGATGAAAATATAGCTTGTTATGTTTTCAGCACCCAGCATCAGGGCTCTGTGCCGTTATATAGGCTTTATAATCCGGCAACCCATGATCATTTTTATACAACTTCTTCTTCTGAAGGAAATAAAGCTATATCTCATTATGGTTATAGGGATGAGAATATCTCATGTTATGTTTATGATTCACCTACTAAGGGATCAATACCATTATATAGATTATACTGGCACGTCTAACAAGCCGTTGAAGCTGACAGTCCTTCGTGTTACAGCCCTTGCATTTGCAAGGTCAGCGCCACTTCAGCCTGCAGCTTAACGCCAAGACGTTATGTGCTTAGAATGTAAATAGATATCTTACTTGTAAAAATCGAAAAACGAAATAAAATTGCCAATATAATAACAAATGAAAAAAGAAATATTTAGCCAATTTTTACAAATATTAGTTGATTCTATAATAAATTTAGAGGAACAGTATTTTAATTTTCCCATAGCAGAATCTAATCCTATAAAACGAGAACGAATTTACTGTAATGAACTTTATCATTTAATTAGAAACAGAATTCATCAAATTCCCTACTCAATCAACTCA